>Ga0335082_10007080_pt1 | contig 12211 bp, 10 predicted proteins | sample Lox_Sample_41_FD_206718 | JGI IMG/M metagenome (GOLD analysis project Ga0335082, IMG submission 206718) | Soil microbial communities from Loxahatchee National Wildlife Refuge, Florida, United States - Lox_Sample_4.1 | ecosystem: Environmental > Terrestrial > Soil > Wetlands | place: USA...
GCATGGCCAACATCAATTTCTTCTTCCCGAAGGAGCGCAAGGGCTCCGCGCTCGGCGTGAATGCGGGGCTCGGGAACCTCGGCGTCTCCGGCGTGCAGTTCCTCGCGCCGCTGGTGGTGGCGGCCGGCGTCTACGGCCCGCTTGCCGGCGGCCCGCAGACGATCGTGCGCGCATCGGGCGAGACGGCGCACATCTGGGCGCAGAACGCGGCGTTCGTCTGGGTGCCCTTCATCGTCATCTTCACGATCGCGGCCTGGCTCGGCATGAACGACATCGCCGACGCGCGCGCCTCGGTGCGCGAGCAGGCGGTGATCTTCCGGCGCAAGCACAACTGGCTGATGTGCTGGCTGTACCTCGGCACGTTCGGCTCGTTCATCGGCTACGCCGCGGGCTTCCCGCTGCTGATCCGGTCGCAGTTCCCGGGCGTCAGCGCGCTGCAGTACGCGTGGGTCGGCCCGCTGGTGGGCGCCGCGGTGCGGCCGTTCGGCGGCTGGCTCGCCGACAAGCTCGGCGGCGCGAGCGTGACGTTCTGGAACTTCATCGTCATGGCGCTTGCCGTGGTCGGCGTGCTCTGGTTCCTCCCGTCGGGCGGGTCGCACGGCAGCTTCGCGGGCTTTTTCGCCTGCTTCGTCGTGCTGTTCCTCACCACGGGCATCGGCAACGGCTCGACCTTCCGCATGATCCCTGTTATCTTCCTGACCGAGCGCATGCGCGACGCCGCGGGCAAGGGCAAGGCGGCCGAGGAGCAGGCGGCGAAGGACGCCAACAAGGAGGCCGCGGCCGTGCTCGGCTTCACCTCGGCGTTCGCGGCCTACGGCGCCTTCTTCATCCCGAAGAGCTACGGCACTTCGATCTCGATGACCGGCGGCCCGGAGATGGCGCTGTACGTCTTCATCGTGTTCTACCTGACCTGCATCGCGGTGACCTGGTGGTTCTACAGCCGCCGCGGCGCCGAGATGCCCTGCTGAGGATCCGCGCATGAGCCACTTCCTCGATCGCCTGAAGTTCCTCGCCACCTCGAGCGAGAAGTTCTCCGGCGGCCACGGCGAGACCCGCGTCGAAGACCGCACCTGGGAGCAGGCCTACCGCCAGCGCTGGAGCCACGACAAGATCGTGCGCTCGACGCACGGCACGAACTGCACCGGCTCGTGCTCGTGGAAGATCTACGTGAAGGGCGGCATCGTCACCTGGGAGACGCAGCAGACCGACTACCCGCGCACGCGCCCCGACATGCCGAACCACGAGCCGCGCGGCTGCTCGCGCGGGGCCTCGTATTCCTGGTACCTGTACAGCGGCAACCGGCTCAAGTACCCGATGGTGAGGAGCTCGCTGCTGACGATGTGGCGCGCGCTGCGCAAAACGATGGACCCGGTCGCCGCGTGGCGCTCGATCGCCGAGGGCGAGGGCGCCTACAAGAAGCAGCGCGGCCTGGGCGGATTCCTGCGCGCCTCCTGGGACGAGGCCACCGAGATCGCCGCCGCGGCGAACGTGTACACGATCAAGCGGTACGGCCCGGACCGCGTCGTCGGCTTCTCGCCGATCCCGGCGATGTCGATGGTGTCCTATGCCGCAGGCAGCCGCTACCTGTCCCTGATCGGCGGCGTCTGCCTGAGCTTTTACGACTGGTATTGCGACCTGCCGCCCTCGAGCCCGCAGACCTGGGGCGAGCAGACCGACGTGCCGGAATCCGCCGACTGGTACAACTCGACCTTCATCATGATGTGGGGCTCGAACGTGCCGCAGACGCGCACGCCCGACGCGCACTTCATGACCGAGGCGCGCTACAAGGGCGCCAAGATCGTCTCGGTGTTCCCCGACTACGCCGAAGGCTCCAAGTTCGGCGACCTGTGGCTGCACCCGAAGCAGGGCACCGACGCCGCGCTCGCCATGGCGATGGGCCACGTGATCCTGAAGGAGTTTCACGCGGCCGGAAAGAGCGAGTATTTCACCGAGTACTGCCGCCAGTACTCCGACATGCCGATGCTGGTGCGGCTGGTGGAGGCGAACGGCCGGCGGGTGCCGGAGCGGTTCCTCAGGGCGTCGGATTTTCCAGACGCGCTGCAGGAAACGAACAATCCCGAGTGGAAGACGGTGTGCATCGACGAAGCGACCGGCCGGCCTGCGGTGCCGCTCGGCTCGATCGGCTTTCGCTGGGGCGAGAAGGGCAAGTGGAACCTGGAGAAGACGGCGCTCATGCCCCGGCTCTCGCTCGCGGGCGAAGCGACGGTGAAGGTCGCCTTTCCGTACTTCGGCGGCATCGCGCACGAGCATTTCAAGTCGAACGTGCAGCAGGACGTGCTGTTGCGCGAGGTGCCGGCGATGAAGGTGGGCGGCCATCTCGTCGCGAGCGTGTACGACCTGCTGCTCGCGCAGTACGGCGTGGGCGCGGCGCAGTCCTACGACGAGGACGTGCCGTACACCCCGGCATGGCAGGAGAAGATCACCGGCGTGCCGCGCGCCGACGTCATCTCGGTGGCGCGCCAGTTCGCCGACAACGCCGACCGGACGCACGGCAAGTCGATGGTGATCATCGGCGCGGCGATGAACCACTGGTACCACTCCGACATGAACTACCGCGCGATCATCAACCTGCTGGTGATGTGCGGCTGCGTCGGCCAGTCGGGCGGCGGCTGGGCGCACTACGTCGGCCAGGAAAAGCTGCGGCCGCAGACCGGCTGGACCGCGCTCGCCTTCGCGCTCGACTGGGCGCGTCCGCCGCGCCAGATGAACGGCACGAGCTTCTTCTACGCGCACACCGACCAGTGGCGCTACGAAAAGCTCGCGGTGCCCGAGGTCCTGTCGCCGCTGGCCGACCCGAAGCGCTACACCGGCACCCTGATCGACTTCAACGTGCGCGCCGAGCGCATGGGCTGGCTGCCCTCGGCGCCGCAGCTGCAGCGCAATCCGCTGGCGGTGGCGAAGGAAGCGGCGGCCGCGGGCCTCGAGGCGAAGGACTACGTCGCGCGCGAGCTGAAGTCGGGCACACTGAAGCTGAGCTGCGAGGATCCGGACCACCCGGACAATTTCCCGCGCAACCTGTTCGTCTGGCGCTCGAACCTGCTCGGCAGCTCCGGCAAGGGGCACGAGTACTTCCTCAAGCACTTCCTCGGCACGACCAACGGCGTGCAGGGCGCGGAGGACGGGCGCCACCCCGAGGAGGTCGCGTGGCACGACAAGGGCCCGCAGGGCAAGCTCGATCTCCTGGTGACGCTCGATTTCCGCATGAGCACGACCTGCCTGTATTCGGACGTCGTGCTGCCCACGGCCACCTGGTACGAGAAGAACGACCTCAACACCTCGGACATGCATCCCTTCATCCACCCGCTGTCGCAGGCGGTGGATCCGGTTTGGCAGTCGCGCAGCGACTGGGAGATCTACAAGGGCATCGCGAAGAAGTTCTCGGAGATCGCCCGGCACCATCTGGGCGTCGAGAAGGACGTCGTGCTCACGCCGCTGATGCACGACACGCCCGGCGAGCTCGGCCAGCCGTTCGAGCCGAAGGACTGGAAGAAGGGCGAATGCGAGCCGGTCGCCGGCAAGACGATGCCGGCGGTGACGGTGGTCGAACGCGACTATCCGAACGTTTACGCGCGCTTCACCTCGCTCGGACCGTTGATGGCGAAGGCCGGCAACGGCGGCAAGGGCATCGCCTGGAACACGGAGCACGAGGTGAAGTTCCTGGGCGAACTCAACCAGAGGAATGCCGCGGGCGCGCCGCGGATCGAGACCGACATCGACGCCTGCGAGGTGATCCTCGCGCTGGCGCCGGAAACCAACGGCGAGGTGGCGGTGAAGGCCTGGCAGGCGCTTTCCGACATCACCGGGCGCGACCATACGCACCTGGCCAAGCCGCGCGAGGACGACAAGATCCGTTTTCGCGACGTGCAGGCGCAGCCGCGCAAGATCATCAGCTCGCCGACCTGGTCGGGCCTCGAGTCCGAGCACGTGTCCTACACCGCCGGCTACACCAACGTGCACGAGCTGATCCCGTGGCGCACGCTCACCGGCCGCCAGCAGCTCTACCAGGACCATCCCTGGATGCGCGATTTCGGCGAGGGGCTGGTCGGCTACCGGCCGCCGGTGGACACCAAGACCGTGGCGCCGATGCTGGGCAAGCGCTCCAACGGCAATCCCGAGATCGCGCTCAACTTCATCACGCCGCACCAGAAGTGGGGCATCCACTCGACCTACACCGACAACCTGCTCATGCTGACGCTCTCGCGCGGCGGCCCGATCGTGTGGATCTCGGAGAAGGACGCGGCGAAGGCGGGCATCGTCGACAACGACTGGATCGAGGCCTACAACCTGAACGGCGCGCTCACCGCGCGCGCGGTGGTGAGCCAGCGCGTGCCCGAGGGCATGGTGCTGATGTACCACGCGCAGGAGAAGATCGTGAACACGCCGGGCTCCGAGATCATGGGCACGCGCGGCGGCATCCACAATTCCGTGACGCGCACCTGCCTCAAGCCCACGCACATGATCGGCGGCTACGCGCAGCTCGCCTACGGCTTCAACTACTACGGCACGATCGGGACCAACCGCGACGAGTTCGTGATCGTGCGCAAGATGGCGAAGGTCGACTGGCTCGACGGGGAGGCCGCATGAAGGTCCGCGCGCAGATCGGCATGGTGCTGAACCTGGACAAGTGCATCGGCTGCCATACCTGCTCGGTCACCTGCAAGAACGTCTGGACCAACCGCCCGGGCATGGAGTACGCCTGGTTCAACAACGTCGAGACCAAGCCCGGCATCGGCTACCCCAAGGACTGGGAGAACCAGGCGCGCTGGAAGGGCGGCTGGGAGCGCGACGCCGGCGGCAGGATCCGCCCGAAGCAGGGCGGCAGGCTCGCGCTGCTCGCCAAGATCTTCGCCAACCCGAACCTGCCCGAGATCGACGACTACTACGAGCCGTTCACGTTCGACTACGAGCACCTGCACACGGCGCCCGAGCTGAAGGCGGCGCCGGTCGCGCGCCCGCGCTCGCTGATCACCGGCGAGCGCATGCAGAAGATCGAATGGGGCCCGAACTGGGAGGAGATCCTCGGCGGCGAGTTCGCCAAGCGCTCGCAGGACGCCAACTTCGCCGAGGTCGAGAAGGAGATCTACGGCCAGTTCGAGAACACGTTCATGATGTACCTGCCGCGGCTGTGCGAGCACTGCCTGAACCCGACGTGCGTGGCGAGCTGCCCGTCGGGCTCGATCTACAAGCGCGAGGAAGACGGCATCGTGCTGATCGACCAGGACAAGTGCCGCGGCTGGCGCATGTGCGTCTCGGGCTGCCCGTACAAGAAGATCTACTACAACTGGTCCACGGGAAAGGCGGAGAAGTGCATCTTCTGCTATCCGAGGATCGAGGTCGGCCAGCCGACCGTGTGCTCGGAGACCTGCGTGGGCCGGATCCGCTACCTCGGCGTCCTGCTCTACGACGCCGACGGCATCGAGGCGGCGGCGAGCGTCGCGGATCCCAAGGACCTGTACGAGGCGCAGCTCCGGCTCTTCCTCGACCCGCACGACCCCGAGGTGATCGAGCAGGCACGCAAGGACGGCATCGCCGACAACTGGCTGGAAGCGGCGCGGCACTCTCCCGTGTACCGCATGGCGATGGACTGGAAGGTCGCCTTCCCGCTGCACCCGGAGTTCCGCACGCTGCCGATGGTGTGGTACATCCCGCCGCTCTCGCCGATCAGCGCGGCCGCCAACAGCGGCGCCCTGGGTGCGAACGGCGAGATTCCGGACGTCTCGCAGTTGCGCATCCCGCTCAAGTACCTCGCCAACCTGCTGACGGCGGGCGACGAGGCGCCGGTGAAGCTCGCGCTGGAGCGCATGCTCGCGATGCGCGCCTACATGCGCTCGGTGACCGTCGACCGGCACCCGAACATGAACGCGCTGAAGCAGGTCGACCTGAGCGTGGCGCAGGTGGAAGACATGTATCGCACGATGGCGATCGCCAACTACGAGGACCGGTTCGTGATCCCGACCACGCATCGCGAGTACGCGGAGGACGCCTACGACCTGCGCGGCTCCTGCGGCTTCTCGTTCGGCAATGGATGCTCCGACGGCGTGACCGAGACCAGCCTGTTCGGCGGCAAGAAGCGCACCATCCCGCTCAAGCCCATGAAGGAGGCGACCCGATGAACTACCGCGCCGCCGCCGCGCTGCTCTCGTACCCGGAAGCCGAGCTGATCGAAGCGCTGCCGGAAATCCGCGCAGCCGTCGCGCAGCCCCTGCGCGCGCTGCTGCGCGAGATGGAAAGCACGCCGCTGACCGCGCTGCAGGAGCGCTACGTCGAGCTGTTCGACCGCTCGCGGGCCCTCTCGCTGCACCTGTTCGAGCACGTGCACGGCGAGTCGCGCGACCGCGGGCAGGCGATGGTCGACCTCGCGCAGACCTACGCCGCGCGCGGCTTCGCGGTGGCCGGCAACGAGCTGCCCGACTACCTGCCCGCGTTCCTCGAGTTCGTCTCGGTGCTGCCCCCGGAGGAGGCGACGGGCATGCTCGGCGAGACCGCCGACATCCTGCGCAGCTTGGGCGATCGCCTGGCCGAGCGCGGCAGCCGCTACGCGCTCGTCTTCTCGGCGCTGCTCGCGCACGCCGGCGAGCCGGGCCTGACCAAGCGCATCGCGGACCGGCCGACGCCCGGCGAGGAGGCCTCGCCCGCGGCGATCGACAAGGCCTGGATGGACGAGCCCGTCAACTTCATGGACGGGCCGCAACCCGTCAAGTTCCATGCGAGGGGAGCCCGGCCATGATGGACTACCTGCACCAGTTCCTGTTCGGCATCTATCCGTACCTGTGCCTCGCGGTATTCCTGCTGGGCTCGCTGATCCGCTTCGACCGCGACCAGTACACCTGGAAGAGCGACTCGAGCCAGATGCTGCGCACGGGCCAGCTGCGCTGGGGCAGCAACCTGTTCCACGTCGGCATCCTGATGCTGTTCTTGGGGCACCTGTTCGGGCTGCTGACGCCGCCGGCGCTCTACCATGCACTGGGCCTCTCGGTGCCGGCCAAGCAGATGCTCGCGATCGTCGCGGGCGGCGTGTTCGGGTCGATGTGCCTGGTGGGCCTGATCCTGCTCGTGCACCGGCGGCTCGCGGAGGCGCGCATCCGCGCCACCAGCACGCGCATGGACGTCTTCATCCTGCTGTGGATCCTCGCCACGCTGCTGCTCGGCCTCGCCTCGATCTTCTGGTCGCTCGGGCACCGCGAAGGCGGGACGATGCTCGCGCTCGGCGACTGGGCGCAGCACATCGTCACGTTGCGCGCCGGCGCGGCGGACTTCATCCGCGAGGTCAATACGGTGTACCAGGTCCACCTGTTCTTCGGCATGACGCTGTTCCTGCTGTTTCCGTTCTCGCGCCTCGTGCACGTGTGGAGCGGCTTCGCGGCCGTGGGGTACCTGACGCGGGCCTACCAGATCGTGCGCTCGCGGGGCTGAGCGTGGGCGCGAACGAGCACGCCAGGCCCGACCTCGAGGCCGTGCGCGCGCGGCTGCTCGAGCGCGCGGCGCAGATCGGGCTCGAGGGGACGGACGACGAGCGCATCGAGCGCGTGCTTGCGCTCGAAGTGCGCGAGGATGCGCCGACCGAGGACGAATGCCGCCGCTTCTACGAGGCGAACCGGCGCCGCTTCACCGCGGGCGAGCTGGTCGAAGCGAGCCACATCCTGCTCGCGATGACGCCGCGCGTGCCGCCGGAGCGCCTGCGCGCGAAGGCGGCCGAGGTGCACGCGCGCGCGGCGCGCGAGCCGGCGCGCTTCGCGGAGCTCGCGCGCGAGTTCTCGAACTGTCCCTCGTCGGCGCAGGGCGGCGCGCTCGGCCAGCTCGGCCGCGGCGACGCGGTGCCCGAGTTCGAGAAGGCCGTGCTCGACGGCACGGCGCTCGGCGTGCTGCCGGACCTGGTGTCGACGCGCTTCGGCTTCCACGTCGTGCTCGTCTCGCGGCGCATTCCGGGGCGGCTCGTGCCGTACGAGGTGGTGCGCGACGAGGTGCGCGCGGTCGTCGGGCGGCTGGCCGAGGAGCGTGCGATCGGCGAGTACGTGCGCCGGCTCGGGGCCGCGGCCTGAGCGAGACGCTCTACCTCTCGGTCAAGGCCGTGCACATGGGCTGCGCGATGCTGAGCATCGGCGGCTTCGTCGTGCGCGGCGGGATGATGCTCTCGGAGTCGCCCGTGCTGAGCGCGCGCTTCGTGCGCGTCGCGCCGCACGTGGTGGACACGATCCTGCTCGCGAGCGCGCTGTGGCTCGCGTGGACGCTCGAGCAGCTTCCGTTCGTGAGCCCGTGGGTGACCGCCAAGCTGCTCGCGCTCGTCGTCTACATCGGCCTCGGAACGGTGGCGCTGAAGCGCGGGCGGACGAAGCGGGTGCGCCTGGCCGCGTTCGCGGGCGCGCTGGCGACCGCGGCCTACATCGTCGCCGTCGCGATCACGCGCGACCCGACGCCCTGGTCCTAGCGGGCATCGCCGCGCGCCAGCGCGCGAGCTTCCGCGCGAACGGCATCGCCGCGTGCGCGGGGCTGGTCGAGGGCAGCCGCACGTGCGGGATGTCCGCGAATCGCCCGAGCGTCGGCAGCACGCGGCGGCGGTAGAGCTCGGCGGCCTTGCCGCCGTTGAGGCACACGAGCCCGATCCGCGGGTGGGTCCTGAAGAAGCGCGCGAAGTCGTTGATCGCGATCGACGCGTGCACGATGTCGGCATCGAGGCTGCCGGGCCGCCTCGCCGCGGCGACGACGTCCCAGAGCGCGATGCGATGGCGCCTGAGCAGGCGCTTGCGCTCGGCGTAGGGCACCGCGAAGTCCGCGCCGAGCACGCGGCCGAGAAGGCGCCAGAAGGAATTCATCTTGTGCGCGTAGTACTGGCTGGCCTCGAGCGAGCGCCGGCCCGGCAGGCTGCCGAGGATCAGCACCTCGGCGCGCCGGTCGGCGATCGGGGGGAAGCCGGCGTGGCGCACGGCCTAGCGCCGCAGCGCGCGGGCGCGGCGCCCGAGGTCGCATGCCAGCCCGGCGAAGGCGGCCGCCCATGCCGCCAGCCCGAGGACCAGGAATGCGCGCGGCAGCGCTCCGAGGAACGGGAATCCCAGGGCTTCGATCATCTCGTGGGTTCCGGCCGCATACATGCCGATCGGGAAGACCGCGCCCCAGTAGAGCGGGTCGTAGCGCAGCGGGAAGCGCCGGTAGCCGTAGCGCCACAGCGCGAGGACCACCAGCATCGGGATCCACCAGGTACCGGTCGCCCAGTAGAACACCGTGAAGCCCTTGATGAACGGCAGCAGCGACTGCAGGAACGGCGCGTCCGGGACGTTGACGATCAGCAGCGAGCCCGCCAGCGTCGAGATCGCCATGGCGCCCATGTTGATCCAGTAAGGCGGCGAGAGGTCCCCCGGCGCGAGCGGGAAGAACGTGTAGCGGTAGAAGATCAGCGACATCATCCAGATGTAGAGCATGCCGCCCCACAGCCACATCGAGAGCGCGAGGAAGTTCATCTCCAGCCGGTGGGGCTGGCCGATGCGCGGCGCGAGCAGCGCGCTGAGGACCGCGATCGACTGCGTCGCCACGACCGCGAGCAGCCAGGCGCCGCTGATGCCCTCGCCGAGCGGGGGCTTGCGCTCCTTGATCGTGAACGCGGCGAATATCGCGTAGGTGAGCCCGACCCAGAGAACGAGCGCCGCGACCCAGAGCGCGAGGCCGGCGCGGTCGTCGCCGGCGAGCACCACGAACTGGCTGCCCAGCACGCTGGTGGCCGCCACCGCGGTGAAGAAGCCCGGGCCGCGCAGGTGGTCGGCGAGGTCGGCGACGACCCGCGCCGGGTAGCGGAGCAGGCGCAACGCCGTGAGGACCCACAGCGCGGCGTACACGATGAGGTTGAGCCGGAACAGCGCGGCCGCGACGAGCGGCAGGGCCAGCATCTGGGCCGCCAGCGAGACGATGCCCGTGGCCATCACCATGCCGAAGTAAGCGGGCGACAACCCGGCCAGCGCAGGCATGGCCGCCATGGTAGCCGCGCGCGGGGCCGCGCGGCGAGTCACCGCCGCGCGATCAGCGCCAGCCCCAGCGCCACCAGCGCCATGCCGCCGAGCAGCCCGGCGGAGATCCGCTCGCCGAGGATCGCCGCGCCGAGCAGGACGCCCGCGACCGGCGCGACGAAGTTGAAGCTGATCATCACGCTCGGCGTGTAGCGCCGGATCAGGTAGAAATTGACGGTGAACGCGAGCCCGGCGACGACCACGCCCTGGTAGACGATGCCCGCGACCGGGGCCGGCGCGATCGCCTCCCAGCGGATCTGCTCCCACGCCAGCGCGCCGGCGAGGAACAGCGGCAGCGAGATCAGCATCTGCCAGAACGTCAGCCGCACCTCGTTCACCTGCCGCAGCACGCGACCGGAAATCGCCAGGCGCAGCCCGAGCAGGCACGCGCTCGCCAGTACGATCCAGTCGCCCGCGTGGCCGCCCGCGATCCCCGCGCCGCGCGTGAGCACGAGCGCGACGCCGCCGAACGCGATCGCCACGCCCAGCGCGCGGCGCGGCCGCACGCGGTCGCCGGGCACGAGGAAGTGCGCGAACAGCACGCCGAACAGCGGGTTGGACGAGATCAGCACCGCGCTGTTCACCGCCGTGGTCATGCCGAAGCCGACGTTCATCAGCGCGATCTGGACGGTGAACAGCACGGCGATCGCGGCGAGCGCCGGCCATTCGCCGCGCGGCGGCCGCAGCGGAATGCGCGCGAAGCGCGCCCAGGCCGCGACGCACAGGCAGCCCAGCGCGAAGCGCAGGAACCCGCTCCACAGCGGCGGAAACGCCGCCAGGCCGAGCTTGACCGCCACCGGGTTGCCGCCCCAGAGCGTGTGGATCGCGAGCGCGGCGAGCGCGGCGCGCGCGGGGATCGACCAGCCCACGGCTCAGCCCGGCTTGCCGTCGAGGCGCGGGGCCACGAGGATCGGCGCGTAGGCGGCGACGAAGATCGCGAAGGCGGCGAACCAGAACGCCGCGGCGGCGAGCATCGCGCCGAAGGCGGCGGCGGGAACCGCGAGCGGCACGAGCACGCGGGCGATCGCCGCCAGCTGCACCAGCACGTAGGCCGCGATCTCGGCGGGGCCGGCCGCGAGCAGCCGCGCGGTGTGCCCGCGGGCCGTGCGCGTCATCATGCCGAGCGTCATGCCGCCGATTGCGCCGACCGTGAGCGCATGCGTGGCGAGCGCGTACGGGATGAGGTCGAACCCCGCCAGCGCGCGAAGCGCGAGGTGCACGACGATCCAGGCGTAGGAGAGGTGCAGGATCCACAGGATCGGCTTGCGCAGCGCCTTGTGCGGCGCCCACAGCGCGAGGCGCGCGGCGTGCAGCACCGCGCCGGCGCCGGCGACGATGCCCGCGAGTCCGGGACGGTCCGCGGCGTCGAGCGCGAGCAGCGCGAGGACGGCGGCGAGCGCGGCGGCGTCGAGCCACGGCACGCGCCGCGCGCCGGCGCCGGGCACGGCGTTGTTGGTGAACCCGGGGATGACGCGCCCGGCGACGACCGAGACGACGAACAGCACGACGTCCAGCCCGAGCGCCAGCGCGATGCGCGGCCAGAGCTGCGCGGCGAAGCCCGCCGCGCCGAGGGCCAGAACGACCGCGACGAAGAAGAGATTGCGCCGGTTGCCCGCGGCGATGAGCGGCCGGCCGATGCCCCAGGCGACCGCGAGCGCGAAGGCGGCGTCGGCGAAGGCCGCGGCGCGCAGCGAGAAGACGGCGAGGATGCGCGCGAGCAGCCACAGGCCCGCGATGGCCGCCAGCGCGCCGCCCGCGGGCGTGGGGCGCGCGGTCCAGTTGCGCACCGCGGTGAACAGGAATCCCGTGATCACGGCGAACGCGTAGCCAAAGATCATCTCGTGCGCGTGCCAGCGGAGGTCGGCGCCGGGCAGCCAGCCCGCGTACTGCGCGGCCCACAGCGGCACCGCGAGCGCCGCGAACGCGCCCGCGAGCAGGTAGAAGGGCCGAAAGCCCAGGTCGAAGAGCGCGAATCGCGGCGGCATGCGGTCCGCGCATGGTACGCGCCCGCCGAATCCGGCGCCGTTGACCCAGGTCAAAGCGGGGACTTGCGCGCGTCTACAATGGTGGACGTCTCGCCATGGACCGCGCCGCCGACACCGCCACCGTAGAGCTCGACCTCGAAGGCATGACCTGCGCGGCCTGCGCCTCGCGCATCGAGACGCAGCTCAACAAGCTCGACGGGGTCGAGGCGAACG
>Ga0335082_10007081_pt1 | contig 12211 bp, 8 predicted proteins | sample Lox_Sample_41_FD_206718 | JGI IMG/M metagenome (GOLD analysis project Ga0335082, IMG submission 206718) | Soil microbial communities from Loxahatchee National Wildlife Refuge, Florida, United States - Lox_Sample_4.1 | ecosystem: Environmental > Terrestrial > Soil > Wetlands | place: USA: Florida...
CAAGGCGTATGAGCCGAAACTGATTGAGCCGAAGTGGGCGGAGTGCTGGGTGAAGGAGGAGTTGTTCAAGGCCGACCCCGCGAAGCCAGGGCCTGTGTTTTCGATTGTGATTCCGCCGCCGAATGTGACCGGGTCGCTGCACATCGGGCACATGCTGGACCATACGGAGATCGACATCCTGACGCGCTGGCATCGCATGCGCGGATACAACACCCTGTATTTGCCGGGAACGGACCATGCGGGAATTTCGACGCAGCGCGTGGTGGTGCGGCAGCTGGCCGAGCAGAAGATCAATTACCGGGATTTGGGGCGGGAAGAGTTCATCAAGCGCGTGTGGAAGTGGAAGGAAGAAAGCGGCGGAACGATCCAGCGGCAGATGAAGCAGATCGGGGAGTCGTGCGACTGGTCGCGCGAGAAGTTCACGCTGTCGCCGGAGCTTTCGCGGGTGGTGATTGAAGTTTTCGTGCGGCTGTATGAAGAAGGATTGATTTACCGGGATTTCCGGCTGATGAACTGGTGCCCGGTGTGCCTGACGGTGCTGAGCGACCTTGAAGTGATTCACGAGGAGCGGCCGGGGCATCTGTGGCACATCAAGTATCCGGTGGCAGGGACGCAGGAATTTTTGACGGTGGCGACGACGCGGCCGGAGACGATGCTGGGCGATACGGCGGTGGCGGTGCACCCGGAAGATGAACGCTTCCAGCACCTGATCGGGAAGAAAGTGATTTTGCCGCTGATGAACCGGGAAATTCCCATCATTGCGGATGAAATGGTGGACCGCGAGTTTGGGACGGGCGCAGTGAAAATTACTCCGGCGCACGATCCGAACGACTGGGAAGCGGGGAAGCGGCACGGGCTCGCGCAGATCGACGTGATGACCGACGACGGGCATATCAACGCGAATGGCGGGGCGTATGCGGGGCTGGAGCGGTTTACGGCGCGGAAAAAGATTGTGGAGGATCTGAAGGCGCAGGGATTCCTGGAAAAGATTACGGACCATGTGAGCGCAATCGGGTTGTGCGAACGCAGCAAGACGATCGTGGAGCCGCGGGCTTCGACACAGTGGTTTTGCCGGATGAAGCCGCTGGCGGAGCCGGCGATTGAGGCGGTGGAGAGCGGCGCGATCCAGATTATTCCCGAAAACCGGCGGCAGGAATTTTTTCACTGGATGCGGAACATCCGCGACTGGACGATTTCGCGGCAGCTGTGGTGGGGGCACCGGATCCCGGCGTGGCACTGCGGCGGCTGCAAGGAAGTGATCGTGGCGCGGACGGCTCCGGCGAAGTGCGCGAAATGCGGTTCGGCGGAGTTGAAACAGGATCCGGACGTGCTGGATACGTGGTTCAGCTCGGGGTTGTGGCCGTTTTCGACGCTGGGCTGGCCGGAAAAAACTGCGGACTTCGAGCGATATTACCCGACGAGCCTTCTGATTACCGGCTACGACATTCTGTTTTTCTGGGTGGCGCGGATGGCCATGCTGGGGATTCATTTTACGGGGCAAGTTCCCTTTGGCACGGTGTACCTGCACTCGCTGGTAAGGACGTCGGGCGGGGAGAAGATGTCCAAGTCGAAGGGGACGGGGCTCGATCCGGTGGCGCTGAACGAGCAATACGGGACGGACGCGATGCGGTTTTGCCTGGCGTCCATGGCGGCGCCGGGGACGGACATTGTGCTCTCGGACGACCGGCTGCTGGGTGCACGGTCGTTTGCGAACAAGATTTGGAACGCGGCGCGCTTTCTGTTTGTGAATCTGGACAAGTACGAAGAGGGCGGCGGATCGCTGGAGTTGCTGGCGGGGCCGGAGGTGCGAGCGAAGGCACCGTATGCATGGAACGGAAGCGTGCCTTTGATTGACCGGTGGCTGTTTGCGCGGGTGGCGGCGACGGTGGAGACGGTGAACGACGCGCTGACGAATTACCGGTTTCATGAAGCGGCGCAGAGCGTGTATCAGTTTTTCTGGGGAGATTTTTGCGACTGGTACATCGAGTGGGTGAAGCCGCAATTACTAAACGCGGATCGCGGACGCGCGGACGTGGCATGGAAGAATTTATTTGCGGGATTCGATGCCGCGCTGCGGCTGCTGCACCCGTTCATGCCGTTTCTGACGGAGGAGTTGTGGCATCAACTGCCGCAGCGGGCAGGGGCGAGATCGATTGCGCTGGATGCGTTTCCAGAAGCGCAGGCGGAGTGGAAGGATGCGGCGGGATTGGCGGAGTTTGGATTGATCCAGGAAGTGATCCAGGGGACGCGAATGGTGCGGTCGGAAATGAAGCTGGATCCGAAGAAGAGGGTTGCGGCGGAGTTCGCCAGCGGGGGCACGCGGACGCGCGACGTGATTGCGGCGAACGCGGAGGCCATCCAGAGGCTGGGGAATTTGACGGAATTGAAGGTGCTGGCAGGGAAATTGCCGGCGGGCGAGGGCGGGATGAGGTCGACGGCGGATTTTGATTTGCGGATTCCGTACGTGGCGGAGACCGTGGACGCGGCGGCGGAGCTAGCGCGTTTGAAGAAGGAGATCGAAGGTTTGGAGAAGGCGATTGCGTCGAAAGAGAAGCAGTTGGGGAATGAGACGTTTCGGAGCCGTGCGCCGGAGAAGGTGATTCGAGAGATGGAAGAAACGCTGGCGGGGCAGAAGATCGAGTTGGAAAAGTTGAAACTGAGAAGAAAGAGCTTAGAAACCGAGAAGTAAAGCGGTTTTTTTGACACAGAGAGCACCGAGAAAGAGCACAGAGAAGGCAGAGGAAGAGCGGCCCGCCAAAGTCGGCGGGCCCTACGGTTTATGAAGGCGCGCAGGAACATTTTGGTGACACACGAAGAGATTGCGCGGGCTGGGGGTGTGCGGGCGGCGGTGGAGGAGGCGTTGAGTTTGGCTGCGCTGCGGATGACGCCGCGAGCGATGACGGTGTATGAAGCGACGGGCATGGCGCCGACGGAAGCGGATGGGGCGGAGATTTCGGTGCAGGTTGCAGTGAGGAACGAAGAGGAGTTGCGAGAGGCGATTGCGGCGGGGGCGGAGGCGGTGCGGCTGGTGGGAGTGAGCGTGGAAGGGGGGGAGAGGTTGCGAATGATCGCCCGGGGACTGCGAGAAGACGTAAAGATCGAAGATGGAGGATAGAAGCAGTGGTGGCCTTAGATCGTAAGAGCCCATCCTTCGCGCAAAAGGCGCGCGAAGGATGGGGCACTCTCAAGTTCAGGTAATAGCGAGGGTAACGAAGAGCACAGCCAGGAATGGCTGTGCCACACAGAGTGGGCTTGTGAGAAGGCGACGGGGTGAGTAAGCTGGGGGCGTGAAGCACAGGGCCGGGGCCTGATGCCGCAAACTAATTCCCTTCCAGGGACAACCGACCGGAGACTGGCAGCACTGCTCACGCTGCTTTCCGAGAATGCCACGATTGTGATTAGCGGGGCGCGGATCGCGCGGGAGATCGGTGTGTCGCGGTCCACGGTGTGGCGTTGGGTGGAGCGGTTGCGCGAGTTGGGTGTGCGCGTAAAGGGCCAGCCGCACACGGGATATTTTCTGGAAAGAGTGCCGGATATATTGACACCGGACCTGGTGCGGAAGCGGCTGAAGGGCGGATTGTTCGGGAAGCGGGTGTTTCATTTTTTCAAGACGGATTCGACGAACCGGGTGGCGATGGAACTTGGCTATGCGGGAGAGCCGGAAGGCGCAGTGGTACTGGCGGAAGAGCAGACGGCGGGACGAGGGCGCGCGGGCAGGAACTGGCATTCGGAGCGTGGAGCGGGATTGTATGCAACGATTTTGCTGCGGCCGAAGCTATCGCCGGTGCAGGCGCCGCTGCTGACCATGCTGGCGGGGCTTTCGGCGCACTCGGCGGTGCAATCGCAGACGGGGTTGTCGGCGGAGTTGAAGTGGCCGAACGACTTGCTGGTGAACGGGAAGAAGCTCGGCGGGATATTGACGGAGATGCACGCAGAGCCGAGCGCGGTGCGCTTCGTGATTGTGGGCATCGGGATCAACGTGAATCAGGAGAAGTTTCCGGGGGAGTTAGCGGAAACGGCGACCTCGCTGCAGCGGGAGACGGGGCGGTCACACTCGCGGCTGGAGTTTCTGGTGAAGTTGCTGGGGCAATTCGAGACCGACTACAATCGATTTCTGCGCGAAGGGGCGCCGTATGTGGTGGAGCGGTTCGAGCTGGTTTCCAGCTTTGCGAATGGACGGCGCGTGAAAGTGGAGACCGGTACGGAGACGTATTGGGGGACGACGGACGGGTTGAGTCCGGAGGGGTTGTTGATCGTGAAGAGGGATTCGGGAACGCGTACGACGGTGATTGCGGGAGATGTGGCGGAAATCAAGTCATCAGTGAACAGTAATCAGTGATCAGAACGAGGGGCTGGGGCATTGGGGCGGCCTGCTCAAGCTCAGTTCGTGGTCGGCCTAACGAAGAGCACAGCCAGGAATGGCTGTGCTACGGGGATGGGATGCTGCTGACGATTGATGTGGGGAATTCGAATACGGTTCTGGGAGTGTTTCGCGGGGAGGAGTTGATCGCGCACTGGCGATTGACGACGGCGCGGGCTCAGACCGTGGACGAGTATGGCGTGCTGGCGCGGAATTTGTTTTCGTTCGCGGGGCTGGATGAGAAGGCGATCAGCGGGGTGATGATCAGTTCGGTGGTGCCCCCGGTGAATTGGACGCTGGCCGAAATGTCGCAGCGATATTTGGGGAAGAAGGCGCTGTTTGTGGAGCCCGGGGTAAAGACGGGCATGGCGGTGCTGGTGGACAATCCGATGGAAGTGGGCGCGGACCGGATTGTGAACGGAGTGGCGGCCTTTCATTTGTACGGCGGGCCGTGCATTGTGATTGATTTTGGGACGGCGATTACGTTCGACGTGATTTCGGCGCGGTGCGAGTACCTGGGCGGCGTGATTGCGCCGGGGATCGGGATTGCGTCGGAGGCGCTGTTCAGCCGGGCGGCGCGGTTGCCGCGGGTGGAGATCAAGGACCCGGGCAAGGTGATCGGGACGAATACGGTGACGCACATGCAAGCGGGGCTGTATTACGGCGCGGTGGACATGGTGGACGGGATGCTGGCGCGGATTAAGGCGGAATTGAAGAGCGAGGCGAATGTGGTGGCAACCGGGGGGCAGGCGGGGCTGGTCGCGAAAGGGACAAAGCAGATTCAGCATGTGGATGAGTTTTTGACCCTGGTGGGATTGCGGTTGATTTGGGAGAAGAATCAGCATGGGGAGGCGGCGGGGGTGGGGAGTGGAAGGAAGTTGAAAGTTAAAAGTTGATGAGAAGCGAAAGATCGCCGAACGCAGAGGCACGGAGAACGCAGAGAAAAGCAGAACACGATTTGCCAAAGAGGCGCCGGATCGTAAGAGCCCCCCTCACAAACCGGGGGTGGGGCAACCTCAAGTTCTACAGATGAGTGGCCAAACGAAGAGCACAGCCAGGAATGGCTGTGCTACAGGACTGATGGAAAATTGGAACTACTTTAATTACTTCACGGAAATTGAGGAACATTTCTGGAAGAAGCGGGGGGCGCACCTGCTGGTATCGCCGCTGGACTGGGCGATCATGGAGGCCTGGCAGAAGGCGGGCGTGCCGCTGGAGGCGGCGTTGAAAGGGATTGACCGCGCGTTTGAGAGTTATGGGCGATCGCGGCGGGGAGCGGGGCGGCCGCTGAAAAGTTTGGCGTATTGCACGGACGCGGTGCTGGAGGCGACGGAGGAAAATCAGGAGGCCGCTGCGGGAGCACAGGCGGCTGGGGCGAACGCAGAAAAGAAAGAGGCGTTCTCGCGGGAGGAAGTGAAGGCGTACTTGCAACGGAACTTGGAGATGGTGAAGAAAACGGCAGAACGCGTGGCGACTGCGCAGCCTGCGGTAGCGGGGGTATTGGGCGAAGTAGCCAGTTCCCTTTCCAGTGCGATGGTTTTGCTGGATGCGCCGGGGCGCGTGGATCTGGAGGATTTGGAACGGCGACTGACGATTTTGGACGAGAAGGTGCAGGCGTCGCTGGTGAGTGGGACAAACGAAGAGTTGATGTTGCGGTTGCGGCGGGAGATGGATTCGCAATTGGCGGCGTACCGGAGGAAGATGAAGGCGGAGCAACTGGCGGCGGTGGAGCGGCAGTATTTACAGAAAAGGCTGCTGGAGGAGTACCGGGTGCCGAGGTTGAGTTTGTTTTACTTGATGTGAAGACAAAGATTCACCACAGAGGTAGCGGGGGGAGCAGAGTTAACGGAGAGGTTGGGGTTGAAGTGGACGCCGCACAGGCAGGAATGCCTGTGCCACCCAACGAAGAGCACAGCCGGGAATGGTTGTGGTACCTAGAAAAGGATAGCTATTGAATACTATGGCGGATGAGTTACTATTAACGGTCGAGAAGCTGGTTTATGGCGGGGACGGGCTGGGGCATGCCGACGGGAGCACGGTGTTTGTGCCCTACGTGCTGCCGGGAGAGCAGGTGCGGGCGGCGGTCCGGACGCGGAAGAAAAAGCTCGTGCAGACGAGTCTGGTGAAGGTGGAGCAGGCGGCCGCGGCGCGAGTTGCGGCGCCTTGTCCGCATTACCAGGTTTGCGGCGGCTGCCACTACCAACACATCGAGATCGGGGAACAGGTCCGGCAGAAGAAAGAGATTCTGCGGGAGACGCTTTCGCGGCTGGGAGGAGTGAACTGGAGCGGGGAAATTGCCGCGCACGCCGGGGAGCCCTACGGATACAGAAACCGGGCGCAGTGGGCGTATCGCGAGGCGCTGCCGCGGGCGCTGGGTTATTTTCAGAACGAGAGCGCGCGGATTGTGCCGATTGATCAGTGTCCCGTGATGTCGCCGGCGCTGCAGAAGGCGTTCGGGAAATTGCAGGAGATGGCGCGGGGGAATCTGCTAGCGCCGGGGTTGCTGGAGATCGAGGCGTTTGCGGATTCGGCGGACGAAAAGATTGCGCTGAATGTGGCGTTTGAGCGGTTCGTAAAGCCGCCGAAGGATCTGGTGACGGATTTTCGCGGAGCGCTGCCGAGCCTGGAGAGCTTGCTGCTGCTGGACCAGAGCAAGAACCGGTTTGAGTTGTCGGGGCCGGGATTTTTGCAGCACCGGGCGGGGGGATTCACGTTTCGCGTGAGTCATTTGTCGTTTTTCCAGGTGAACCGGTTTTTGATCGAGGAGATGTTGCAGGCGGTGGTTGGTGGAAGAAAAGGCGGCTTTGCGCTCGATTTGTACGCAGGGGTGGGATTTTTCACGCTGGCGCTGGCAAAGAATTTTTCACGGGTGATGAGCGTGGACGCGAACCTGGCGGCGACCGAGGATTTGCGGGAGAACGTGAAGGCGGCGGGCGTGGAAGTGGTTTCGGAGAACCAGCACGCGGAAGAGTTTTTGAAGAAGTTCAGCGAGCAGCCGGAGTTTGTGGTGCTCGACCCGCCGCGGGCGGGGCTGGGGGCGGAGACGGCGGCGCGCCTGGCAAACCTGGGAGCGGAGGAGATTGCGTATTTGTCGTGCGACCCTTCGACGCTGGCACGCGATTTGGCGGTGCTAACGGGTTCAGAGCGAAGGCAGAAGACGGAAGTGGAGCCGGCGCAGCGATACGAAATTACGAAATTGGATATATTTGATTTGTTTCCGCAGACGTATCACATCGAATCACTGGTGAGGTTGCGAAGAGTGACATGAAGATACCGGCTGTAGCGATTGCCGCCGCGTTTGGGGGCGGCATATTGCTCGGCCGGGTGGGCTCCTTTCCCTCGTTTTTGGTGACGCGAGGCGTGTTGGCTGGTGGCTTCGCGTTCATTTTTCTTCTACTGGTTAGTTCCCTTCTTTTGGCGGCGCGCGGACGGGTGCGGCTGGCGGCGCTGGTTTCCTTGACAAGCTGGTGCGGGCTTGGCGCTCTTGGGGTCGGAATCGCTTCGCGGCCGTTGCCGGCGGAGCATGTATTGGCACGTCTGGCCGCGGGGCAGATCGAGTTGAAAACACCGCTGCGGTGGCATGGGACGCTGCGGGACGAACCGTCGCGGCTGCCGTGGGGATACGGATTGGATTTGGAGCTTTCGGGAGTGGACACGGCGGGAAGGTTCGTGCCGCTCCGCGGCGGGATGCGGGTGAACTACACACCCCGGAGCGATGGCGAGGCATTGCCGGAGGTGCATGCGGGAGACGCGGTGAGCGTGCTAGCACAGGCGAGATTGCCGCAGACGTTTCGCGATGACGGGGCGTTTGACCGGCGGGCGTATCTGGCGCAGCAGAATGTGCATTTAGTGGCGACGCTCCGGGCGAACAAGCTGCTGGAGCGAGTTGCCGTGGCGCAGCCCACGATGGGAACGCGAATCGCGGGGTTGCGGACGAAATTGCGGGCGAAGCTGAGCGAGTTGTATCCGGATGCGCCACAGACGGCGGGCATTTTGCGGGCGATGTTGCTGGGCGACCGGAGCTTTGTGGACCGGGAGGAGTCGGCGGATTTTCAGAAGACGGGAGTGTTTCACGTACTGGTAGTGGCGGGTCTGCACGTGGGGGCACTGGCGTTTTTTGTATATTGGGCGGGACGAAAATTGAAACTGCCGCGCGTGCTGGCCACGATGATTTTGCTGGCGATGCTGCTGGCGTATATCGCGGTGGTGGAGCAGCGGGCGCCGGTATTGCGGGCGGGGTTGATGGCGGGAATTGTGGCGCTGGCGGGATTGTTCTACCGGAGGATGGAGGTTTTGAATTCGGCGGCGCTGGCGGCAGTGATCCTGCTGGTGGCGAAGCCGGTGGAATTGTTTGATACGAGTTTTCAATTTTCGTTTTTGGCGATGGGATGCATCGCGGGGATCGCGTTGCCATGGCTGGAGAGGCATGTGCAGCCGTATGTGAGTGCGTTGAGCGGGTGGAAGGATGTGACGCGGGACGGGGCGTACTCGGCGAGGCAGGTGCAGTTTCGGATGGATCTGCGGGATGTGGTGAATGCAATTGCGTCGCGGGCGCTGGAACACGGAGCACACAGCGAAGGAACACAGAGGACAAAAAGAAGAAGCGCCACTCGGGAGAGTGGCATTCCCGGGGGAGCAGGACGCGTTGTTGTTTGGTGGCGGGGAGTCTTTGGGCCGTGGCAGGTGTGGTTTGAGAACTTGATTCCGGTGGGATTGGGGTGGAGTTTACGATTGGCGGAGTTGGCGGTGGTGTCCGTGGTGCTGCAAGTGGGAATGCTGCCGATGATGGCGAGGGATTTTCACCGGGTGACGCTGCAGGGGCCGGTGGTGAATCTGCTGGCGGTGCCGTTGACGGGAGCGATTGTGCCACTGGGATTTTTGACGCTGGCAGGAGCGATGATCTGGGCTCCGGCGGGCCACTTTTTGGCGATGCCATTGGGCTGGCTGGTGGCGCTGCAGGGGCACGCGGTGGGGTGGTTCGCGGGGATGGCGCATGGGAGTTACCGGATACCGGGGCCGCCGTGGTGGGTGATGGCGGTGTTTTTTGTTTGCGGGGTGGTCGTTGCGGCGCTGCTGCGGTTGGAGAAGGCACGAGCGCGCCCGATTTGGTGGCTGGCCATGGCCGGAGGATTGGCAGCGACGGTGGTGATTGCGACCTATCCCTTCCCCGCTCGCGCGCTGCGCGGGAATCTGGAAGTGGATGTGTTGGATGTGGGGCAAGGGGATTCGATTCTGGTGATTTCGCCAAAGGGGAGCACGTTGTTGATTGACGGAGGCGGGAGATTCGCGGGATTTCGCGGGCAGGAGGAGGCTCCCGGGCCTGATCCGGGGGAGGAAGCGGTGTCGGCGTATTTGTGGTCGCGAGGAATTCAAAGGCTGGACGCGGTGGCGTTGACGCACGCGCATCAGGATCACATCGGAGGCCTGGCGGCGGTGTTGGAGAATTTCCGCGTGGGGCAATTGTGGTTGAGCCGGGAAACGTTGACGCCGGCGCTGGCGCAGTTGAAGAAATTGGCGGCGGAGAAGCAGGTGCGGGTGGAGCACGAGTTGCGCGGGCAAAGCTTTGATTGGGACGGAGTAAAGATGGAATTTTTGTGGCCGGAGATCGCGCCGACGGAAGTGGCTCCGGCGGCGAAGAACAACGATTCGCTGGTGATGCGGCTACGGTTTGGGGAACGCAGCGTGTTGTTGCCGGGAGATGCGGAGAAGCAGGCGGAGTACGCGATGCTGGACGAGGATGCCCCGGACGAGTTGCAAGCGGATATCTTGAAGGTGGGGCACCACGGGAGCAAGAATTCAACGATGCCGGAGTTTCTGGAACGGGTAGGGCCGCGATTGGCCATCATTTCGGCGGGGGAAGGAAATCCGTATGGGCATCCCGCGGCGGAGTTGTTGGAGAGATTGGAAGAACGGGGAATAAGGATTTTGCGAACGGATGAAGAGGGGGAGATTTCGGTGGTAACGGACGGGCACCGGATCTCGGTGAAGTGTTTTGTGGGGTGCGAATGAGGGAAGAAAACTGAGTGCAGAGGGGACGGAGAGGGTTTGCTGTGGTTCTACGGTCGTGCGAACACAGAGGGCGCGGAGGAAGAACATAGAGGAGACGGAGAAGCGAAGAGGCCACTCGGGAGAATGGCGTTCCGGGGCTAGGCGACGTGCATGCGCCAGATTACGACGAGGAGAAGGAGAAGGAAGAGGAAGCCGAGGGTGGCATGGTGTTCGTGGTTGCGGCGGAATTGGGACCAGGAGAAAGCGCCTGTGGGAGTGAGGGCGGGGTCGAGCGAAGAGACGACGGATTGTTTGGCAGGGGTGAGACGAGGGAAGAACAGCGGGACGGAGTGGGCGTAAGCGTCGAAGGCGGCGCCGTGGTGGCGGCGGAGTTCGAGTTCCTCGCGGCGCATCACGAAGGTGTAGACGAGGGCGAAATAGGCGAGAAGGAGAAGCCCGGAGGGCCAGGAGTTCATGGCGATGGCGGCGCCGAGGGCGAGGATGCCGCTTCCGAAGTAGAGAGGATTGCGAGTGTGGGCGTAGGGGCCGGTGGTGGTGAGGAGTTCCTGTTTGTGGAGGTAGCCGGCGGCATAGGCGCGGACGATGAGGCCGAGGAGGCCGACGCAAGCGCCGATGAGGATGGAACGAGGTACCGGGCGCGAGAGATAGAGAACGATGAGGGCCAGGGGATAGCCGATGCGGACGCGCCAGCGGGCAAAGAAGTCGAGGGGGGTCATGCGGAGGCGCCCAGGCGGTGGCGGACGGCGTCGAAGACCTGGTCAACGGAAATTTTGAGCAACGAGGGAGAGGTTTGGGATTCGCGCTCGTGGGTGGTGATGGCTTCGGGATCGCGAAGGACGATGGGCTGCGGAGGGTAAGGGCCGTTGCGCGCGGGGTTGGTGGGGCCGTAGATGGCGACGGCTTTGGTGCCAAGGGCGATAGCGAGATGGAGGGGGCCGGTGTCTCCGCCGACGATGCATTGCGCGCTTTGCAGCAAGGCCATCAGCGGGCCAAGGTCGCCATCGTAGATGACGGGTTGGGCGTTGCCGCTGAAGGATTTTACGGCATTGGCGAGAGATTCTTCTCCCGGGCCGTAGTTAATCACGCAGCGGAGATTTAGCGATTCGCGGATTTTCTGACAGAGGGCGCCGAAGCGTTCGGCGGGCCAGCATTTAGCGCGCCAGCCGCCGCCGGGGCTGAGGACCACGTAGCTCTCGATGCCCGCCGATTTGAGATCGCCGCAAACACGCTTGCGCTCTGCGTCTTTCACTTCCAAGTGGACATGAGCCACAGGTTGCGTTGCGCCGGCGCGAAGGGAAAGCTCGCCGTTCTGGTCGGCGATGTGTGTGGTTTTTGCTTTGACGCGGGCGGTGTACAGGATCGGCACGCCGAACTCGCGGACGGTGGTGGAGGAAAAGCCGATGCGCTGGCGAATCTGGCCAAGGAATGGGAGGAGGGCGGACTTCCAGAGACCCTGGTAATCAATCGCGGCGTTGAAGGAGTGCGCGCGGATTTTGGCAAGGATGAGGCGGACGCTGGCCAGATCGCGCGAATCGACAGGCCAGATTTCGCTGGCGAGATCGCTGGCGGCGACGAGCTCGGCCCAGCGGGGATGCGTGAGCCAGACAATTTCAGCACGGGGAAACGAGGCGCGAAGAGCGGCGACGGCGGGAAAGGTGTGGACGATGTCCCCGAGGGAGCCGAGACGAACGACGAGGAAACGCGGCTCAGGCATGCGGCGCCTTGCGGATCGCGTCGAAGAGCGAACGCGTAGAGTGGTCTTTGGGGTCGCCAACGATGGCGACGCGGATGCCGAGACGGTCGGCGACGGCGCGCTCGGGAACGGATTCGGCGGTGTAGTCG
>Ga0335082_10007082_pt1 | contig 12209 bp, 11 predicted proteins | sample Lox_Sample_41_FD_206718 | JGI IMG/M metagenome (GOLD analysis project Ga0335082, IMG submission 206718) | Soil microbial communities from Loxahatchee National Wildlife Refuge, Florida, United States - Lox_Sample_4.1 | ecosystem: Environmental > Terrestrial > Soil > Wetlands | place: USA...
CATCCGACCCCGGGCCGATGTCCGAACCGGCCTGCGCCACGTGCAGCGAGGCGGGCACCGACTCGGTGAAGGAGGGCGCCGAGGAGGCCTCGGAGGGCTGAACATCCGCCAGCGCCAGTGCGACTGGAAGGCCCATCACACACAGAAATCCCGCTGCCACGCTCCTCACCCGCATCCAGCTGCTGCTCTCGGTCCGCTCAGAATCGATCTTCATGGCTGCTCTTCCTCCAGGCTGCCGAAACCCTCCCGGCGCCACGCCCGGAGGAGGTTGCATCGCCGGTGCCTGGCTCAAGTAGTTGAATTCACTAAACATCTCACACTTCCACCGTCGACGGCGCTGCCACGACCCACCGGGTCGGTAGCGCCGGCCGCAACTGCGATAGGCAGCGGGCATGTCGGATGGACGGCTGCTGTACCTGTCGGAGGCGGAGGTGCGCCGCGTCGGGCTTCCGCTGGGGGAGCTGATGGAGACGCTCGCCGCCGTCTTCCGCGACCGTGCCGCGGGCCTGGCCCAGATGCCTCCCAAGCTCGGCGTGCAGCCCTCGCCCGGATCGTTCCTCGACGCGATGCCGGCCCTGTGGCCGGCGGGGCCGGCCGCCGGGGTGAAGTGGGTCGGCTCCTTTCCCGGGAACCGCACCCGCGGGCAGCCCAGCATCACGGCCCTGCTGGTGCTCAGCGACCCCGCCGACGGCAGGCCGCTCGCGGTGATGGACGGGCGCTGGCTCACCGTCCGCCGCACGGCCGCGTGCTCCGCGCTCTCCGCGCGGGTCCTCGCCCGCTCCGATGCGCGGACGCTGGGGATCCTCGGCGCCGGCCTGCAGGCCCGGGCGCACGTGGAGGCGTTCCGGCAGGTGCTCCCCCTCGCGCGCGTGCGCGCCTTCGACCGCCACCCGGACCGGGCGGAGGCGTTCGCCGAGGAGCTGCGCCGGGTGCACCACCTCGAGGCCAGCGCGCACACCGAGGTCCGGGAGGTGGTGGAGGGGATGGACGTGGTCCTCACCGCCGGCGCCGTCGCCGAGCTGGCTGCGCCTCCCATCGCCCCCGGCTGGCTCGGCGCCGGGGCGTTCGCCTGCTCCATCGACTACGTCAGCCCCTGGAGCGCCTCGGCCCTGGCCGAGGTGGATCTGCCCTGCACCGACGACCGCGCGCAGCTGGAGCGGCTCCGGTCCTCTGGCCCGCTGCGCCGGCTGCCCGCGGTGCACGCCGACCTGGGGGAGCTGCTCACCGGGCGCAGGGCCGGTCGACGGAGCGCGGCGGAGCGCACCCTGGCGTGCAATCTCGGGGTGGCGCTGGCGGACGTGACGGCGGCGGCGCTGATCTACCGCCGGGCCCTGGACCGGCAGCTGGGGACCTGGCTTCCCCTCTGACGGAGATCAGAGCGGCCGGTGGAGCACGCGCGCCAGCTCGCCGATGATCCCCCGCCGGAACGCGAGCACGCAGACGATGAACAGCCCGCCCTGGACCACCGTCACCCAGCCACCGATCTGGGCCAGGAAGCTCTCCACGCAGACGATCACCACCGCTCCGACGACGGGCCCGAAGATGGTGCCCAGCCCGCCGAGCAGGACCATGAGGATCACCTCGCCCGAGGTGGACCAGTAGACGTCGGTGAGGGAGGCGAGCTGGAAGACGATGGCCTTGGTGGCCCCGGCGAGCCCCGAGACCGCGGCGGAGAGGACGAAGGCGATCAGCTTGTAGTGGTCGGACTTGTAGCCCAGCGACACCGCCCGCGGCTCGTTCTCCCGGACCGCCTTCAGCACCTGACCGAAAGGCGAGTGAATCACCCGGAAGACGAAGAAGAAGCCGAGGAGGAAGATCGCCAGGACCACGAAGTACATCGTGAGGTTGTTGTCCAGCGAGAGCAGCCCGAGCAGCTTCCCCCGGGGAACGCCCTGGATGCCGTCCTCGCCGCCGGTGAACGGCGCGCGGAGGCAGAAGAAGTAGAACATCTGCGCGAGGGCCAGGGTGATCATCGCGAAGTAGATCCCCTGCCGCCGGATGGCGACCCAGCCCACGACCAGCCCCAGCACCGTGGCGGTGGCGGTCCCGGTGAGCACCGCCAGCTCGAACGGCAGGCCCCACACCCTGGCCGCATGGGCTGCGAGGTACCCCGCCCCGCCGAGGAACAGCGCATGCCCGAAGGAGAGGAGTCCCACGTACCCGATGAGGAGGTTGAACGCGCAGGCGAAGAGCGCGAAGCACAGCATCTTCATCAGGAAGACCGGGTAGACCAGGAACGGCGCGACCAGGCAGACGACGATCAGGATCGCGATCGGCACGCGGAGCGACCGCAGCTCGGCCCGGGAAGCGATCCGCACCTCGGCGGCGGTGCTCGGCTTGGCCTCCACCCCGTGTGTGGTCACGTGGTCCTCCCGAAGAGCCCGGCGGGCTTCACCAGGAGAACGATGGCCATGATCACGAACACCACCGTGCTCGAGGCCTCCGGGTAGAAGACCTTGGTCAGCCCCTCGATGACCCCCAGCGCGAACCCGGTGACGATCGAGCCGAAGATCGATCCCATTCCCCCGATGACCACCACGGCGAAGACCACGATGATCAGGTCTGCGCCCATCAGCGGGCTCACCCGGTAGATGGGAGCCGCCATCACCCCGGCGAACGCGGCCAGCGCCACGCCGAGCCCGTAGGTGATGGTGATCAGCCGGGGGACGTTGATCCCGAAGGCCTGGACCAGCAGCGGGTTCTCCGTCGCGGCCCGCAGGTAGGACCCCAGCCGGGTGCGCTCGGTGACGAACCAGGTCAGGGTGCAGAGCAGCACCGAGACCAGGATCACCCAGCCCCGGTAGTTGGGCAGGTACATGAACCCCAGGTTCTTGCCCCCGGTCAGCTGGGGCGGGATGTCGTACGGCTCGCCGGAGACCCCGAAGTAGTTCCGGGCGACTCCCTGGATCACCAGCGCCAGACCGAAGGTCAGGAGCAGACCGTAGAGCGGGTCCAGCCCCCTCAGGCGCTTCAGCATCGTGCGCTCGATGAGGGCCCCGAACAGTCCCACCGCCAGGGGGGAGAGGATCAGCGCCGGCCAGTAGCCGATGCCGGCGTGCTCGAGCATGAGCCAGGCCAGCAGCGCCCCCAGCATGTACAGAGCGCCGTGGCAGAAGTTGATGACGTTGAGCAGCCCGAAGATGATCGCCAGCCCGAGGCTGAGCAGCGCGTAGAACGAGCCGTTGATCAGCCCCACCAGGAGCTGGCTGAACAGCGCCTGGATGGGGATTCCGAAGACGGTCGTCATCGGCCTGGCGGGGAGCGCCTCACTTCTTGGCGGCGGTGACCAGCGGGCACTCGCCCTTGTCGAGCGGGCGGAAGGCCTGGTCGGCGGGAATCTCCTTGATCTGCTTGTAGTAGTCCCACGGACCCTTGGACTCGGCGGGCTTCTTCACCTCGTAGAGGTACATGGGGTGGATCTTCCGCCCGTCGGCGCGGATGGTGCCCTTTCCGAAGGCCGGATCGTCGGTGGGAAGGGCCTTCATCTTCGCCACCACCGCCTTGCCGTCGTCCTTCGACTTCAGGGCCTGCACCGCCTTCAGGTAGTGCATCACCCCGGCGTACACCCCCGCCTGGACCATGCTGGGCTCCCGGCCGTTGAAGCGGGCGGCGAACTTCTTCGACCACGCCCGGGTCTTGTCGTCCCGGTCCCAGTAGAACGCGGAGGTCAGCTGCAGGCCGTTGGCGGCCTTCAGCCCGAGGGCGTGGACGTCGGTGATGAAGACCAGGAGGCCGGCGAGCTTCTGCCCACCCTGGACGATGCCGAACTCGGAGGCGGCCTTGATCGAGTTGATCGTGTCACCCCCTGCGTTGGCCAGTCCGATGATCTTCGCCTTCGAGGACTGGGCCTGGAGGAGGAACGAGGAGAAGTCGGAGGCGTTGAGGGGGTGGCTCACCGAGCCGAGGACCTTTCCCCCGTTCGCCGTCACCACCGCGGAGGTGTCCCGCTCCAGCGCCTTGCCGAAGGCGTAGTCCGCGACGAGGAAGAACCAGGTGTCGCCGCCGGCCTTGACCACCTCCTTGCCGGTCCCGTTGGCGAGCGACCAGGTGTCGTAGGTCCAGTGGACGGTATTGGGGGTGCAGGCCTTGCCGGTCAGATCCGAGGTGGCCGCGCCGGAGTCGATGAAGACCTTGTTCTTGTCCGCGGTGATCTTGGCGATCGCCAGCGCCACCCCCGAGTTGGGCACGTCGACGATCGCGTCCACCCCGTCCACGTCGTACCACTTGGTGGCGATGCTCGAGCCGATGTCCGGCTTGTTCTGATGGTCGGCGAAGACGATCTCGATGGGCATCCCGGCGACCTTGTTGCCGAACTCCTCGGCGGCCATCTTCGCCGCCGTCACCGAGCCCTGGCCTCCGAGGTCGGCATAGAGGCCGGACTGATCGTTGAGGACGCCGATCTTGATCGTCTTGCCCTGGGCCAGAGCGACGACCGGCAGGGCGACGACGAGAGCGAGAAGGCGTGAAGCGATTCGCATGGGAGGTGCTCCTGGTCCTGCGAAGTTAGACACCGAGGTACGTCTGCAGCTGGGGCATGCTCGACTCGAAGCGTTCGGCGGCAATCTCGTCCACGATGCGGCCGCGGTCCATCACGTAGTGACGATCCGCGATGGACGCGGCGAATTTCAGATTCTGCTCGACCAGGAGGATGGTGAACCCCTCCGCCTTGAGCCTGCGGATGGTGGCTCCGATCTGCTGGACGATGACCGGCGCCAAGCCCTCGGTGGGCTCGTCGAGGAGGAGCAGCCGGGCGCCGGTCCGGAGGATGCGCCCGATGGCGAGCATCTGCTGCTCGCCGCCGGAGAGCTTCGTCCCCTGGCTGTGCATCCGCTCGCGCAGGTTGGGGAAGAGCTCCAGGACCGCGTTCACCGGCATGCCGCCCTGGCGGACCTGGGGCGGCAGCAGGAGGTTCTCCTCGACGGTGAGGCTGGCGAAGATGCCCCGCTCCTCGGGACAGATGGCCATTCCCAGACGGGCGATCCGGTGCGGCGAAAGCCGGATGGTCTCCACCCCCTGCAGCACGACCGATCCCTCGCGGCGGGGCACCATCCCCATCAGCGAACGGAGGGTGGTCGTCTTGCCCGCGCCGTTCCGGCCGAGGAGGGTGACCAGCTCGCCCGGGCGGATCTGGAGATCCACCCCGTGGAGGATGTGCGACTCGCCGTACCAGGCCTGGAGCTGCTCCACCCGGAGCATCGGCTGCGCCGCGGGCTGGGTTGCCGGGCCCGCCGCGGCGACCTGCGCCTCAGGCATGCTCTGCCCCCATGTAGGCCTGGACCACGTCCTTGTTCTTCGACACGCTCGCGTAGTCGCCCTCGGCGAGGATCTCCCCCCGGGCGAGCACCGTGATCCGGTCGGACAGGTTCGCGACGACCTTGAGGTTGTGCTCCACCATCAGCACCGTCCGGCTGGCGCCCACCTTCTTGATCAGGGCGGCGATCCGGTCCACGTCCTCGTGCCCCATGCCCGCGGTCGGCTCGTCGAGCAGCAGCAGCTCCGGATCCAGGGCGAGCGTGGTGGCGATCTCCAGGGCCCGCTTCCGCCCGTAGGAGAGCTCGACGGCGAGGGTTTGCAGGAAGTCCTGCAGCCCGACCGCCTCCGCGAGGTCCGTCGCGCGGCCCTCCAGGTCCGCCAGGGCTCGGTCGCTCCGCCAGAAATCGAAGGAGCGGCCCCGCTTGCGCTGGAGCGCGACGCGGATGTTCTCCAGCACGGTGAGGTGGGGGAACACCGCGGAAATCTGGAAGGAGCGGACAACTCCGCGCCGGGCGACGTCCGCGGGGCGCTCGGCGGTGATGTTCTGCCCCTTGAAGCGGATGGTGCCGGCCGAGGGGGTGAGGAACTTGGTGAGCAGATTGAAGCAGGTGGTCTTGCCCGCGCCGTTCGGGCCGATGAGCGCGTGGATGGTGCCGGCGGCAATCGTCAGGCTGACGTTCTTCACCGCGACGAAGCCGCGGAAGTCCTTCGTCAAACCCTGGGTCTCGAGCAGCGGATCGGACATCTCGCCCACCTGGAAAAATGCGGCCGGTGGAGCAAGCCACGTTGCGCCGCCGACGTCCAGCGCTGTCGCGCACCTCAGCGCTCGTTCACGTAGAGCCCGGGCGCCTCCGCCAGGGGAGGGTTGGCCTGGCTGCCCAGCCGGGGAGGGCTGACCCGGTCCCCGGCGCGGGCCTCGATCCAGTCCGCCCATTCCTCCCACCAGGTGCTCGCCGTCCGCGTGGCGCCGGACTGCCAGGCCTCGGGACTCTCGTCGAGCCGGTCCTGCATCCAGTAGGCGGCACTCGCGCTCGGGGGATTGACCACCCCGGCGATGTGGCCCGAGCTGCTGAGGACGAACTCCACCTTCCCCCCCAGCAGGCCCGCGGTCCGGAAGGCCGTTCGCCAGGGCGTGATGTGGTCCTCCACCGCTCCGACGATGAAGGTGTCCTGCTCGACGGCCGACAGCCGCAGCCGCTGCCCCCGGACGGTCATCTCGTCCCGGGCGAGGGCGTTCTTCAGGTAGCAGCCCCGCAGGTACTCGGAGAGGAGCCGGGCGGGGACGCGCATCCCGTCGTCGTTCCAGGCCAGCAGGTCGAAGCCGGGTGGCTCGTCCCCCATCATCCACGCCGATCCGAAGTAGTTGAAGTACAGGTCGTTGGGCCGGAGCAGGTTGAAGGTCCGCGCCATCTCCTGCGACTCGAGCACCCCGTTGCGCTGGACGCGCCGGAGCAGCCGCTCCACCGTGGGCGGGTCGGTGAACGCTCCCAGCGGACCGGGCTCGCTGAAGTCCACCAGGGTGTTCATCAGGGTGAGGGAGTGGATGGAGTCGTCACCCAGGGCTTCCAGGTAGGCGGCGAGCATGGTGGCCATCGTTCCGCCCACGCAGAGTGCGGCCACGTTCACCTTGGAGCTGCCGGTGATCTCCTTCGCGACCTGCAGCCCCACCAGCGGCCCTTCGAGGAGGTAGTCGTCGAGGCCGACGTCGCGGAGGCTCGCGTCCGGGTTCCGGTAGCTGAGGCAGAAGACGGTGTGGCCGTGCTTGACCGCCCACTCGACGAAGCTCCGGCCCGGGGCGAGGTCCATGATGTAGTACTTGTTGATGAAGGGCGGGCTGAGGAACAGCGGGATGGAGAAGGTGGTCTCCGTCTGCGGGGCGTACTGGATGACCTCCACCAGGCGGTTCCGGTGGACGACCTTCCCCGGTGTCGCCGCCATCGTCTTCCCCACCTGGAAGGCCGAGCGATCGACCAGCTGAGGCCACCCCGCGCGGGTGCGGAGGTCGTCGAGCCACTTCCGGAGCCCGCGCGCCGCGCTCAGCCCGCCGCTCTCGAAGGCGCGCTTGAGGGCCAGCGGATTGGTGAGGAAGAAGTTGGTCGGGGCCAAGGCATCCACCAGCAGCTGGCTCGCCATCCGGGCCTTGCGCGCGGTGAAGCCCTCCAGCTGGGCCGCCTCGAGCAGCTCGGCGGAGAGCCTCTCCCGCAGCAGGTGGTTCTGCAGCAGCCAGAAGAAGAAGGCGTTCTCGGTCCAGGTGCGGTCGGTGAAGCGCCGGTCCCTGGCCGGGAGCGACATCGGTCCGTCGGGGGTGGCGCCGAGCGCCCTGACGAGGCTGACCCCGCCGGCCACCAGCGCGCCGTTGGCCCACCGGGCGAGCGCGCCGGCGGTGTCCCCCGGGCGGAGGAGGAGCTTCCCGGCCTCGATGGCGAGGGCCCGGCCGAAGCCGACCGGGTCGGCGCGGTCGAGCACCGCATCGGTGAGCCGCTGGAGAGCGGGCGCGCGCCGCGGGGGAGAGGCGTCCTCGGCGGGGGAGGGGGCCGCGGCGGGCCCGGCCTCCGGCGGTCGATCCGACAGGCGAAGCACCTTCATGTCTGCCCCCCGGAGGGTGAGCTCCGCGTCCGGCGTCGCTGCTTGAGCGACTCCAGCGCGCGACGCTGGGTGTCGAAGAGCTCCGGATCCACGTGGTGCGCCTGGAGCGAGGCGCCGAGCTTGAGGCGGAGGAAGGCGCTGGAGGTGTAGCGGGTCACCCGCTCGTAGTAGCGCTCGGTGAGGGCCCGGACCAGCTCGGCGTACGCGTCCGCCAGGTGGGCGGGCACGCTGAAGCCGTCGTAGTCCACCACCGCCCGGACCCTGCGGCCGAGCGGAGCGCAGACCCGGTCCACCGTGGCCGCGATCGCCTCCAGGTCCGCCTCGTTGCGCAGGGTGAGCCCGGCGAAGTTGATGAAGAGCACCTCCCGCTGGGGGTCGTACTCGAAGCGGGAGGCCAGCGGGCGCTCGGCGATCAGGGTCCGGAGCCCCATCGGCTCGGCGCCGAAGATGCGGGGGTCCATCGTCTGGAGGGGGCGCTTGATCTCCGGGGTGAAGTCCATGAGGGCGAGGACCTCGTGCTCCAGGTCGATGCCCGGGGCGATCTCCTCCAGCCGGAGCCCGGAGTCGGTGAGGCGGAACACGGCGCGCTCGGTCACGTAGAGCGTCTCGTGACCTGCCTCCCGCGCCCGCTTGCCGCTGAAGGTCACCTGCTCCACCGCGGCGAGGAACTTGCGCGAGCGGCCCTCCTCGACGATCCGGAGCCGCCCGCCGCCGATCTCGACCCGGAGCCCGCTGCAGGTGAACGTCCCCACGAAGACCACCTTGCGGGCGTTCTGGCTGATGTTGATGAACCCGCCGCACCCCGCGAAGGTCTTCCCGAAGCGGCTGACGTTCACGTTGCCGGCCGCGTCCACCTGGGCCATTCCGAGAAAAGCCTGGTCGAGGCCGCCGCCGTCGTAGAAGTCGAACTGCTGGCTCTGGTCGATCAGCGCCTCGGTGTTCACCGCCGCGCCGAAGTTCAGGCCGGAGGCGGGCAGGCCGCCGATGACTCCTGGCTCGGCGGTGAGGGTGAGGAGCGAGAGGAGCCCCTCCTCCTGGGCCACGCCGGCCACCGACTCCGGCATGCCGATTCCCAGGTTGATCAGCGCGCCGGGGAGGAGCTCCGCGGCGGCGCGGCGGCCGATGACCTTGCGCGCATCCAGCGGCGGGACGGGCACGGTCTCCAGCGGCACCCGCAGCTCTCCGGAGAAGGCGGGATCGTAGGCGGTGGCGTAGGTCTGGGCGTGGTACTCGGCGGGGGCCACGGCGACGCAGTCCACCAGGGCGCCGGGGATCTTCACGCTCCTGGCCGGGAGCGAGCCCGCCTGCGCCAGTCGCTCCACCTGCACGATGACCACCCCTCCGCTGTTCTTGGCCGCCATCGCCATGGCCAGGTTGTCGAGGGTGAGCGCCTCGTGCTCCATGGTGACGTTGCCCGAGGGGTCCGCGGTGGTGCCGCGGAGGAACACCACGTCGATGGGGAAGGCCCGGTAGAGGAGCCACTCCCTTCCATGGATCTCCACCAGCTCGACCAGGTCCTCGGTCGTGCGGGTGTTCACCTTCCCGCCGCCGAGCCGGGGATCGACGAAGGTGCCCAGCCCCACCCGGGAGAGCGTGCCCGGCTTGCCCGCGGCGATGTCCCGGTAGAGGTGGGAGATGCAGCCCTGGGGGAGGTTGTAGGCCTCGATCTCCCCGGCGAGCGCGAGCGCCCCGACCCGGGGAATCAGGCCCCAGTGTCCGCCCACCACCCGCCGCAGGAGCCCGGGGACGGCAAGCCGGTTGAGCCCGCGAGTCTTCCCGTCGCCCTGGCCGGCGGCGAAGAGCAGGGTGAGACCGCCCGGGCGACCGTGGGCCTGGTAGCCGCGGGCCAGCGCCTCGAGGAGCCCGTCGGGGGTCCCGATGCCGACGAAGCCCGAGGTGGCGAGGGTGTTGCCCGGCTGCACGAGAGCGACCGCCTCGTCGAGGCTGGCGACCTTGCTGACCGAGCCGGGCGACATCGACGACCCCCTTTCCGGATCCGCGGGCGCTCTCCGGGCCCTGAAACGAACCGGCGGATCGCCCGCGCGGCGATTACGCGCGGGGACCCGCCGGGGTGTCAACGGTCTGCGGCGCTGCTCAGGCGCGGGGGTTCAGGAGCTCGAGCGTCCGCTGGGCGGTCTCGGTGACGGCCTTCCGCCACTGGGCGGTGAACTGCTCGCCGGCGTTGATCGCCTCCTTGGCGACGCGGCCGGCCTCGTCCACGGCGGAGACCGCCTGGGCGACGCCCTGCTTCTCGAACTTCTCGGCCTCGGCGAGGGCGGCGGTGAACCGGCTGGTCTGCTCGGTCACCAGCTTGATCCACTCCTGGCCCATCTGCTGCACCTGCGAAAACACGGTCTTGGTATCCATTGTCTCTCCTCTCCAAATCTGGAGTTGCGTCGAGTGTAACCGGACGCGATGGAGGGTCAAGGAGAGTTTGTTGCATCGCAGCAAAAACTAGCGCTTCCGGGTCTGCCGGCGGCGCAGGCTGCGCTTGAGGGCGTCCAGCTCCCGCCGGAGCTCGCCCACCTCGTCGGGGGGTCTGGCGGGGGGCTCCGGGGCCCGGGGGCGCTCCTGGGTGGTCGGGGCGGGGAAGGGACGGAGGCCGGAGAAGGGGTTGTACAGGCCGCCCAGACCGGAGCGTGCCTGGAGATAGAGCTCCAGGGCCCAGCTGACGTACCGGCCGAGGAAGTCGGCCAGGGGCTCGTCTCCCATGCGGATGAGCTGCAGCAGCAGCGGAACGGGGAGGAGGCGAGCGGCGTTTCGGTCCTCGAAGATGATCTGCGCCAGCGTGGGGGCGGTGAGGTCCGCCCCGGTCCGGGCGTCGACGACCTGGACGTCAGACCCGGCGCGGATCCTCTCCGCGATCTCGTCGAGGCGGACGTACCGGCTCTGCTCGGTGTCGTAGAGCCGGCGGTTTCCGTACTTCTTCACCACCATGGGAGGCGCCCTTGCGGGAGCGACGTCCCGCCGTTGTGCAGCCGCAGCATACGCGACGAAGTGGATTGACCCACCGGTCAATCCTCCCTAGCCTTGACTCCCAGTGTACTTCGCTCCCGACCTGACCCGGGCGCTGGCCCGGCCGATTCACGAGTGGGCGGCGATGTGGCGCGCCGCCTTCACCCATCCCATCAATCCCGCCGGATACCTTCCGCCGGTTCGCGCGCTGGCGGCGGCGGCCGAGCTGCTGGAGCGGGCCACCGCCGAGTACCACAAGCCGGAGTTCGGGCTGGAGCGGATCCTGGTCGAGGGGCACGAGATCCCGGTGCGCGAGGAGCTGGTGCACGAGAGCCCGTTCTGCCGCCTGCTGCACTTCCGGCGGGAGGGGAGCCGTCGCGATCCGCGGGTGCTGATCGTGGCACCCCTCTCCGGACACCACGCGACGCTGCTCCGGGAGACCGTGCGCGAGCTCCTTCCGGACCATGACGTGTACCTCACCGACTGGCTCGATGCGCGGCTGGTGCCGCTCGAGGCGGGGAGCTTCGGCCTCGAGAGCTACGTCGACCTGCTGATCGAGCACCTGGAGCTCCTCGGTCCCCGGACCCACGTCCTGTCGGTGTGCCAGCCCGCGGTTCCGGTGCTGATCGCCTCCGCGCTCCTGGCGGAGGACGGGAGCCGGGCGCAGCCGGCGAGCATGGTCCTCATCTCCGGGCCGGTGGACACCCGGGTGAACCCGTCGCCGGTGAACCAGTTCGCCTGGTGCCACTCGCTCAAGACGCTGGAGTCGATGGTCATCCACCGGGTGCCCGCCGGTCATCCAGGGGCAGGCCGGCGGGTGTACCCGGGGATCCTCCAGCTGTCGGCGTTCATGTCCCTCGATCCGCGGCGTCACGTCGACGCGCACGTGGGGCTGTTCAAGGACGTGGTGAAGGGCGAGTTCGCCTCGGCGGAGAAGCGGCGGCGCTTCTACGACGAGTACTTCGCGGTGATGGATCTGCCCGCGGAGTTCTATCTGGAGACGGTGCACCACGTGTTCCACGCCCACAGCCTCCCCCGGGGCGCGATGCTGCACCGCGGAAGAGCGGTGCGGCTGGAGGCGATCCGCCGGTCGGGGCTGATGACGGTGGAGGGTGGGGAGGACGACATCACCGCCCCGGGGCAGACCGAGGCGGCGCACGCGCTGTGCCCGGGCATCCCCGCCGGGCGGCGCGACCACCTGGTGCAGGAGGGGGCCGGCCACTACGGGACGTTCAGCGGCCGGCGCTGGAAGGAAGGGATCGCTCCCCGGGTCAGGGCCTTCTTCCGCCGGGTCGGCTGAGTCGCATCGACCGGAGGGCTCCCCGACAAGGTCGCGGTCGAGGAGCTGCGAGCGGACCGTCGGACCAAGCAGCTCTCCCACGCCCGGCAGGTGGCGACGTACCTCGCCCGGCCCG
>Ga0335082_10007083_pt1 | contig 12208 bp, 14 predicted proteins | sample Lox_Sample_41_FD_206718 | JGI IMG/M metagenome (GOLD analysis project Ga0335082, IMG submission 206718) | Soil microbial communities from Loxahatchee National Wildlife Refuge, Florida, United States - Lox_Sample_4.1 | ecosystem: Environmental > Terrestrial > Soil > Wetlands | place: USA...
CGGGATAGCGTCAGTGTAACTTTGTCGGAACTCGGGCGAATGCAGCACGCGCGTCATCGGCGTGTCGACGGGACCGGGCGCAACCGCATTGGCAGTGATGCCATACTCGGCGAGCTCGACCGCCATCTGCCGGGTGAGTCCGATGACGGCGGCCTTGGAGGTCCCGTAGCCGGTCCGGCCCACGCCCACTGCACGCATGCCCGCGACTGATGCGATGTTGATGATCCGGCCCCAGCGGCTGCGCATCATGCGCCGGGCACCATGCTGGGCGCATAACAGAACACCGGTTAGATTGATGGCCAGATGGGCCTGCCAGCTAGGTGCAGGCCGCCGCCTGCAAGGGCGCGAGCGCGCGATCCGAGTCGGCTTCGGCCAGGTAGCTCACGCCCTGCTCCTCGATGAGGTAGCCGGTGCGCGTCAGCAGCTTGACGATACGCTGGATGATCCGGTTGAGCAGCCCCTCGAGCTCTGCCACGCTGGGAGCGCGCGCTTCATGGAGCAGCGGCACGCCCGCGCTGCTGCAATACACGCCATCGAGGACCAGGCAATGCAGATGAATGTTGAGCAACAACCATTCTGAATACCATGCCGTCGACGGTGACGGTTCACTATCCTTTCCACCCGCTTATCAATCGCTGTCTCAAGCTCATCACGTGGCCGCGACATCCTGCGAATGCGGCGACGGTTGAGCATCCTGATGGGAAGACGCTGAAGATCCCGCTGTGGATGCTCCAACCCGACGCGGCACGCCTTCATCTTTGCGAACGGGTCGAGCTCTCCTCCAGCGCACTTGAGGCACTGGTGGATTTACTCGCGCGGCATGGCTGCTCTAAGGTGATGACGGATCAACACCAGGAGCCGACCCATGAAGCAAATCACGTTCGCGTTCGAGAACAACGAGGCCACCCATCGCCGCCCACCGCTGGAAGCGGAACGAGAACGAGAGCTCGTTGAACTGATGGCGCAAGCCATCGCTGCGCTGCTGCAACCCAGCCACGGAGAACAAGATGAACCCTCATGAAAGCGTTCAAAAGCTAACGCCCGCTCATCTCGCGCGCAAAGCCATTGTCTACTTACGCCAGTCATCCTTGCAGCAGGTCAAACAGAACAAAGAAAGCCAGCGCCTACAGTACGCCTTAGCCGATAAAGCCAAGGCACTGGGCTTCAGCCACGTCGAGGTCATTGATTGTGATCTCGGGGCAAGCGCGGGCCCCGGCGCTCGCCCACGCGAAGGCTTCAAGCAGCTACTGGCCAGCGTGGCCATGGGCGATGTCGGCATCGTACTCAGCCGTGAGCTCTCGCGGCTCTCGCGCACCGATAAGGACTGGTGTCACTTGCTGGAGCTGTGTCAGCTGTTCAATATCCTCATCGCCGATGCCGACCATCTCTACGACCTTAATCTCTTGGATGACCAACTGGTGTTGGGCATCAAGGGGACGCTAAGCGTGGTTGAGCTCAAGGTGTTGAAACTGCGTTTGGCTTGCAAGGCATGCAAGAGAAAGCCAAACGCGGCGAGCTGGTCCGGCTGCTGGCGCCCGGTTATGTGTGTGACCTGGCGGGGCAAATCGTTAAGGATCCTAACTTACGGGTACAAGAAGCGATCGAACTGGTGTTCAAGAAATTTCGCGACCTGGGAAGTATCCGCCAAACCTATCGGTGGTTTCATGATGAAAACATCGAATTGCCGGTCAACAAAGCGCTGGCAGGACGCTTTCAGTTGATCTGGAAACTTCCCACTCAGAGCTTCGTGAGCGATGTCCTGCACAATCCTCTCTACGCGGGCGCCTATGTGTATGGCCGGCGCCCGCGGGAGGTCGTGGTCAAAGCGGGCCAAGTGGTGAAACGCCAAGGCTGCCCCCGGCGACCCGAAGCGGCCACCGTCTTTATTCAGGACCATCACCCGAGCTATATTAGCTGGGCAGACTACCTACGAAACCAACAGCTCATGCGCGGCAATTTCGATCGTGATGAGTCGGCGATGGCTGTGCGCGCCGGCCACGGGCTATTGACCGGGCTGCTGCGTTGCGCGCGCTGTGGTCGCAAGCTGCATATTCGTTACTGGGGCAAGCATGGGACGGCCGCCCGCTATTTGTGTGACGGCGACTTCCCAACCGGGGGCCGCTATTGCTCGGGCTTCGGCGGCCTCAGCGTCGATAAACGCGTCAGCGAAGAAATCCTCCATGCCCTCTCGCCACTGGGGGTTGCGGCCAGCGTCGCGGCGATCGAGCAGCTCAACGCTCACGATAGCGATCGCGGCGATGCGTTGGCGCGCCAGCTACAGCAATTGGAATTTGAGGCCCAACGCGCCTTTGATCAGTATAACCAAGCCGATCCCGCGAACCGCTCAGTGGCTGAGGTACTTGAGCAACGCTGGAATGAGAAACTCGAAGCCGTCAATCAACTCAAGATCGAGCTCGACTCGCACCACCTTGCACGCCGCTCAAGTCCAGCCGTGCTGAGAAAGATGCGATGTTAGCGCTGGGCGAGAACTTTGCCTCGGTTTGGAATGACCCCAGCTGTTCGATGGTGTTGAAAAAGAGGATCGCCCGCACCCTGATTAACGAGATCATCGTCGGCTTGGACGAGGACACTCAACAGCTTCACTTTGTCATTCATTGGCACGGCGGTTGTCATACATCCTTTGCAATGCCAAAGCCACTCTCGGGTGCCATCGTGCACAAAACCGCGCTGGAGGATCTCGAGTTGATTACCCATATGGCATGCCGTTATCGTGACGATGAGATTGCACGGGTGCTCTCCAAATTGGGACGGCAAACCGGTAAAGGTAATCGGTGGACGCAGTCGCGGGTCGCTTTTGTGCGAAAGAAATACGGGATTCCCGCACCTGAGGAAGCGACGCTCGACCCCAACATCTTAACCCTGGGCCAAGCCACGAAATACTGTGGCGTCAGCGATACCACGTTAAAGCGACTCATCCACGAAAAGATCTTAGCCGTCGAACAAGTCGCGCCCTATGCGCCATTGGAAATCAATCGCGCGGACTTGGACAGCGAACCGGTTGCGAGCATACTCGAGCGGCTCAAGGCGACCGGCAAGCTGATTCTCGAGCGGGACACGTTGGAAGTACAACGCTGTCTGTTTGCATCACATCAATAGGTTACACAACGGGGGTATTATGCGTGCTCATTCAGATTGGCGGCCGAGCCGAAGCGCTGGATGAGCGTGACCGCACCGGTGTGAGCCTGGCCGCGTTTGCGTCCCGATTGTTTGATCAGAAATGTGGCGATGACGCGGTGAATGCACGGCAACAGCGGCGAGAGCAGATCGGGATGGGCGGCCAGCAGGATGCGCAGCGGGATCGGAAACGAGAGCACCCATTGGGCTGATGTTCTTCTACGTTCCGCTCCCGCACCGGCACGACGCCAGCGGCGATTTCACCGTCCACGTGCTGGGCATGTGGGTGAGCTTCGTGCTGAGCGCCGTGGTCGTGGCCTAGTTCGTGGTTCGCATGGCGGGGTCCCTGCGCGACCAGCAGGTGCTGGCCCTGGGCACGCTGGCCGCCGGGGCGGCGCACGAGCTCGGCACGCCGCTGTCGACCATCTTCGTGCTGGCCGAGGAGCTCGATCGGGCCAAGGACATCCCGTCACGGCACCGCCCGGACCTCGCGCTGTTGCGTGACCAGGTGGCGCAGTGCAAGCGCATCATTTCGGACCTGGCGACCGCGGCGGCACCAGCGCGCCGAGGGCGGCTCGCGCCTGCCGCTGGAGGAGTTCCTGCGCGGCGCGGTGCGGGACTGGCAGGCACTGCGCCCGGGCGTCGACGTGACGGCGCACTGGTCGGGCCCGCAGCCGGGGCCGCTGATCGTCGCCGAGCAGACCGTTCGGCAGACGCTGATCTCGCTGCTCAACAACGCCGCGGATGCCTGCCCCAGCGGCATCGAGCTGGACGGAAGCTGGGATGCCGCCGCGCTCACGATCGAAATCCGCGACCGCGGAGACGGCCTGACGGCCGACGCGCAGGTGCGCGCGGGGCGCGAGCCGTTCAGCACGCGCGGCGGCGAGGGGCGCGGCATGGGACTGCTGCTGGCACGCAGCACGGTGGAACGGCTGGGCGGGAGCGTCACGCTGCACAACCGGCCGGAGGGCGGCGCCTGCACGCGCATCGACCTCCCCCTCGGTCCCCTGCTGGTATGAGGCCGGCTGCCACCGGTGCGCGCGCCGCCGGCGGTGGTACACTGCCCCGACTGCTCGTGATCGACGACGATGCCGCCTGGCGCAGCGTGGTCGGACGGGCGCTGGCCGCGCGCGGCTACGAGGTGTTGACGGCCGAATCGGTCGAGGTGGGGCTGCAGCTCGCGCAGACGGGCAAGCTGGCGGGTGCGATCGTCGACCTGCGGCTGCCCGGCGAATCCGGCCTCGATGCGGTGGTGCGGCTGCGCGCGCTGAGCCCCGAGCTGCCGATCGTCGTGCTGACCGGCTATGCCAGCATCGCCACGGCGGTCGAGGCGGTCAAGCTGGGGGCCACCCACTATCTCGCCAGGCCGGTCGAAGTCGACGCCATCCTGCAGGCATTCGGGCGCACGGCTGGCGACACGCGCGTGGCCGCGCCCGAGCAGCCGCTCTCGGTGGAGCGCCTGGAGTGGGAGTACATCCAGAAGGTGCTGCTCGAGCAGGCCGGCAACGTGTCGGCGACCGCGCGCACCCTCGGCATGCACCGGCGCACGCTGCAGCGCAAGGTCGCCAAGCGCCCGCCGCGGCGCTGAAGCAGCGCCTCGTCGCCCAGTCAGGGTTCCAGCCTCGACTGGAACGGCTCGATCGGCTGCGCGCGGCCGGCGGCGCCGACCGCCGGGATGACGATCGTCTCGTCGTCGCCGAGGGCCGCATCGAGCGGATGGGCGCCGGTAATGCGCGTGTGGTCGCCCGGATGTCCATGCGGCACGATCAGCTCGGGATGATCGAACGGCGCGCGCTCGTAGCGCACGCGCTCGTCGGTCAGCGTCTTCAGGAACGCGACCAGGTCCGCGCGCGCGGTGGCGTCGAGCTGCAGATCGGCTTGCGGAAATACCGTGCCGAACTGCTTGCTGCGGCCGTCGAAGTTGCCCCCGCGTGCGTAGAACTCGACCACCTCTTCGAGTGTGGCCATGCTGCCGTTGTGCATGTAAGGCCCGGTGAGCTCGACGTTGCGCAGCGACGGAATCTTGAACGCGCTGTCGGTGATCGCCAGCATCTTGCGGTTGCCGGCCTTGGCGAGCTCGGCGGCGGCCACTGCCGGCAGGGGCAGCCAGGCACCCGCCGCGTTGTAGCAGCCGGCGGTGTCGTGGAACTGCGGCTGGATGCCGTCGACCCGCGTGAAGATGATCGAATGAGGCACCGCCAGGTTGAAGGCGATCGGTGTCTGCAGATCGCAGGGCCGGGTGGTCATGACCATCGAATCGACCACTCCGGCGCGGTTGCCTGCGAGGTACTGAAGGTACTGCGCGGCAAAGGACAGCGGGTTGCCGAAGGCGTCCTTACCGGCCAGGCCCGGGTCCCAGTCGTCCTGTCCCACGCCGGTGGCGGCGAAGCCGGTATCGATGAACCCGGTGCCGCCGAGCGCGGGTCCGCGCCCGACCACGTTGCGCGTGGTGCTGACCGTGATCGTCTCGTTGCCGAAGGCGAGCGGGTTTTCCTTCACCAGGCGGGCATTGGTCTCCACCGCGGCGGAGGTGAACACCGGGCCGATGTGGCACAGGTTGCAGTGGGCCGTGCGGAAGATCTGGAAGCCGCGGATCTGCGCCTCGGTGAGGTCGATCGGAACGCCCGCCTCGTCGCGCCTGCTGCGGTCGAAGGGCGCGTCGTCCGAGATCAGCGTCGACTGATAGATCTGCAGGGCCAGGGCGAAGAACATCCCGAAGTTCGCCTCGAGCTGGCTGTAGGCGAGCTGGGTCCCGCCGGGGCGGGCCGGTGGTGCGCCGAAGGGCCCGCGCTTGTTCGAGGACCAGAACTTGGGGTTGAAGGCCTCGCGCACCAGCATGAAGTAGTAGGTCTTGAGCCCGGGCTGCAGCGCACCCTGCGTGCTGAAGCTGTACGGACCCAGGACGCTGTCCTGCGGATGCACGCGCTGGTTCTCCAGCGGCCGGCGGAACAGCAGCTTGCGCCCGAGATCGGCGAGGGTGCGCCCCGCGCAGGCCATCTCGATGGTGTTGACCGGCGGGGCCAGGGCCTGGGAGGCGAGCGACGAGTGACCCAGCCGCATCGCCCGCTTCGCCACCTCCCCGTTGGGCAGCACCACCCAGACGCCGGCGGCGCGATCGCGCTCTCCCCACTCGCTGCTGCCGTTGAATACGTTGCTGGCCCGGCCGTCCCAGAAGTTTCGGTGATTGAACGCGGCGTTGATCACGGACGGCGCGTTGCGCGCGATCACGCGGCGGGCGCCAAGCGGCCCGACGTGAAACACCCCGTCTGGCGCGCGTGCGCAGTTGTCGGCAGCGTACTCGGACAACTCGGCGGACTGGAACGTGCCGGCGAAGGTGCCGGAGGATCCCACCACGTCGTCGGAGCTGCGCAGCAGGCCACCCACGCCGATCTCGAGCGTCGGCGTGACCGCCTGGACCAGCGGGAAATCGCTGCGCCTCAGCGTGTAGTTGGGTCCGCGCGGAAAGCCGTCGGCACCGATGTCGAAGGCAGCGGCGGCCTGGCCCGCGGCCGGGGCGATCTGGTTCCTGGTGCGCGGGTCGGCGCCGGCGTGGAAGTGGCACGAGGCGCACGCCATGCCGTCGCTCCCGACGTTGACGTCCCAGAACAGCGCCTTGCCCAGCACCAGCGCCTTGTCCCGGTTGATCACGATAGGGTCGGGCCCGGTGAGCAGACCGGGCACCTCGGGCACGGGTACGCCCCTCAGCCCGACCGGTAACGGACCAAGATCCGCCAGCGCGCCGGAGACCGCTACCGCGGCACCTGGGAAGACGAGCAGATGGCGTGTGCGAAGCCGCCAGCGCGCCGCGTGCATCAGTCCGGCCTGCGGCGCCTGCGCAGCAGCGCGACCATCCCCAGCCCGGCGGCGAGCAGGGCCCAGGTCTCGGGCTCGGGCACCGGTGCGGTGGTCACCGACAGCCTCAGGTTCTGCGCCGTGAGGGTGTCATCGGTGCCGCCCGCGAACAGCACGTACCAGCCGGGCTGGAGCTGGTTGAACGAGAGCTCCAGCCAGTTCGCGCCGCTGCTTCCGGTGATCCCCCGTTCCCAGACATCGTCGATGCTTATGTCGTGAATGCCCTGCTGGATGGTCTCACCCCATCCGGTGGTGGCGGCTTCATGGCTCGGTCCGGTCACCGCGTAGGCGAGAGTCTGCAGCATGTTGCCGTAGGTGGCCACGCCGTCGCTGCTCATCCAGTAGGTTCCGTAGTCACCGATCTGGCCCACGGCGTTGAACGAATGCGGCGTGCCCCAGCCGACGTTGGAGACTTCCGTCGTTCCTTCGGTGCCGCCGTCGAAAATGTTGCTGCCGGAGGTCCACACAGTCAGGCCGGGCTTGTACGCCGCCAGCGGGTCCACCGTGGCCAGGCGGATCGTGGTGCTGGCCGTGGAAGTCAGGTTGAAGACCCACCACGAGGCGCCTGCGTGGGCCCAGGCCGAGAAGCCGAGGCTGGGGTTGTCCGAGTAGCTGCTCTTCGGCAGGTTCCGGTCCGCGCTCAGCGCGGCGCCGACGCCGATGCTGGGCGTACTGCCGGCGCTGTTGCCCCAGTCCTGGAACGGAACAGCGTCGGCTGCGCCGGCGCTGCTCGTCCAGGCGCAGGACAGAGCGGCGCTCAGCGCGGCAGCGAGCAGCGGACGCGGGAAGGCGATGGGTGGGTTCATGGTCGTCGATCTCCTCGGAGGAAGCTTGGCAATTCGGGTCGCGTGTGCGCGCGGACGCGTGATCCAGATTCAACCTGCGCGCTGGCGGCGGCGGACCAGCACCCCGACGCCGGCCAGCCTGGCCAGCAGCAGCGCCCAGGTCTGCGGCTCCGGCACGGCCGAGACGCTCAGCGTGGCGGTGAGACCGTAGGGGCTGGAGGCATTGGGTGAGAGCTTGTTGGCGAGGTCGTTGCCGCCGATGAAGATGCTGTAGTCGCCGGCGCTCAGATGGAACGTTTGCGCGACCAAGCCGCTGAGACTGTATGCCGAGCCGACGTACTGGAACGCGCTCAGCGCCGCGTCGACCCCGGCCGGATCGCCGTCGCCGCCCAGCTTCCAGTCGCCCAGCGCGTTCCAGCTGCCGTCGGTGGCGTTGAAGTCGAGACCGGCGCCGAGGTTGGGCTGCGCCCAGGCGGTGCGCCATGCCTCGGAGGCGGCACTGAAGTCATGGTCGGCGCTGGTCTGCGGCGGGGTGAAGGGCGAGATCGCCGCCAGCCCGCGGTAGATCGAGAAGCCTGGCAGCAGGCCGCCGATCGAGGTGCCGGTGGCGGTCGGGTTGGCGGCGAGGCTGAACGTGACCCAGGCATCGCTCTGGAGGCTGAAGCGGAAGGCCCGCGCGTGGTGGCTGTCGCCCAGGTTGCCGTCCGCGGCGTCGGCCCAGCCGAAATTGCCGGTGACGACCTGGTTGGAGATGGTGCTCGAGAAGTCGGCTCCGGTGTAGGTGCCGAAGTTGCGGCCGGTGTAGCTGATATGAGCGGCGGCCGGCGCCGCAACGATCGGCGCGAGAACGGCGGCAGGGATGGACAGCTTCAATGCGCGTGGCTCCCCTCGGTCTGGTCTGGATGGCGTTGCCATGCTGTGCTCGGGCCGCAGCACGCATCCAATGGGCAGGCACGCGAAGCTTAGCAGGGCGGACACGCTGCAGGAATGCGACGGATTGTCGCTGCCCCTGCGCACGCTGCGACAATCGGTCGCTGACCGCCGCGGAGCCATGCGTGAGCTTCACCAGGCTGTGGAACCCGGTGAGGACAAGCACATGAAGCACACGTCGATTCTCGGCTTGATGGCCATCGCAGTGACAGCGGCGTGGCCGGCGCGGGCGATATCGTCTACTACGATCTCAACCAGGGACGCAAGATCGGGACGCTGACGGCGGCCGGGAAGACTCTGATGGGGAACAACATCCCCATCGGCGATCCCGCCTACTGGACCATGCGTACCAGCACGTGGAGAACAACGCGCCCGGCGAGAGCTGGAGCAGCCTGGGCGGTTCGTATGCGTCGGCTACCTGGGGCTATAGCCTGCGCGTAAACAATACCGACTCCTCGGCCTGGACGGACGGGCTGCGCACCAACCCGACCGGCGGTGCCAACCTGCTCGGGAATTCGCACAACGGCCTGCACTTCGCCAACTTCCACCTGGCCGGGCCCAGCGCCGTCACGATTCAGCTTTTCGACGAGTGGTACGGGCAGAAACGCCGGCCTCGGACTGAATCCGTCGTTCTCGCTGTACGCGGGCTCGGTCGTGTACCGGTCGCACGACAACCAGCCGGTCGACCCGCTCACCCCGAGGGTGTCTCTCGCGAAGGTGCAGAATCCCAAAGACACGGGGCAAGTGGCCGACTCGCAGGGAATCACCTCGCCTTATCGGAACACCGTGACCAACACCGGGGCCTACTCCGGCCAGTTCAACGCGGTAGGCGGCTGGAGCATGGGCAACGTGGACGGGGAGTGGAGCGCGTTGCAGTACCTCACATCAGTGACCGGTGCGGTCGACCCGTCGGGCTACTGGTCGGGCAATCCGAACTTCAACGAGCTGGCCGGCTACTGGCTGCCCGCCGGCGACTACACCATCGTCTTCGGCGGCAACGCCCAGCCCCTGAGCTATTCGACCGCCCGCTCTGGCGACAGCTTCGATTTGGGAACGATACCCAACTTGCAGGCCACGCTGACCTTTCAGGCCGTGGCCGCTCCTGTCCCCGAGCCGCAGACCTGGGGGCTGATGCTGGCTGGCCTGCTACTGGCTGGCGGAGTCGTGCGCCGGCGCCTGGCCGCCGCGATGCCGGCGGGGCGTCGCCCGCCGCGCGCTTGGACCGCCTGCACGCTTTTCCACCGCGGGCGGCCCCGGCACGCGGAGCATAGATTCTTTTGCCGTGACTTCTTCGTAATCAGCAAAGAATATTATGCGGCGATTTTGGCATAAGCGTTTGGAAAGTGATGCTCGCGCAGGTAGAGGGAGGTACCCATTACTTGACGTCCATAGGCGGTGACACGCCAGCGGCGGGTACGAGGAATCTTGGCGATCAGGCCGTGAGTGTGGAAGCGGTGAAAGGTGCGGCTGACCTTGGCGCTTTGCTTTCGGGGATCGTGCCCACAGGCTCGTAGATGAGCCGTGGATGCAAGCTGTGCCCGCACGTCGCGGTTGGTGAAACCGCGCAGGCAGTGCTCGCCGGCCATGAGGCTTTGGAACAATTGCGCATCATGGCGCGCCAAGGGATTGAAACCGTGGCAACGACGCCCGGCGGCGTCGTGCTTGGCCACGGTGAGCCGATCTAGAGCGCGCTTGGCGTCGGTAGGATCATCCACTGCCGCCAAGGCGTCCAGGTAACGAGCGTTGGCCTGCAATGAGACCTCACGGTAGCGGAATAGATAGGCAACCCCTTTTGCGCATCTCGACCCATTGGGTGCACCGCTTGCCTTTGCGCAGGACTTGCTTACGTACCCGGAATTCTTCGGGATTGTTGATCACGGTTTCGATCCGAAAAACCAGACCGGCCTTGTCATACATCTTGAGCCAGTTCTGTTTAACCCGATGTTTAATTCTCGAGCCACCGGTGCGACGGCACACCAAGCTGGACAGATCGGAGACGATCTCACCCTCGAACTTGCCGTGCAGCTTACGTCCAAGGAAATTCATGACTTCCTTGGCGCCAAAGCACAACGTGCTATGGCTCAGTAGTTGTGGATACAGCTCGCACAGGTCCTGACGCGTTTTGAACAGGATATCGGTCGAGTATTCGCTTTGTGCGCTTACCCAATAGTGCTGGCAGCCGTGGAGGATGTCGTGCAACTGCGGGACCAGCCGCTTTGCATATTTGTTGAGGATCGCCGGCCAATTCAAATTCGCAAAGCGATCCGCGAATCTTTGCGCTCTGGCGATGTCGTCGATCCAGAGAAACACGTTATCGTGGTTGGTGTAGCGCATGTAATTGGCCGCGAGCTTGCGTGCGAGCCACTCGTGGCCATTGAGATAGACCTGGATCTGAAGCGGAAACCAGGTCTGAACCCGCACATGAATCAGGCCGAAATCCCGATCCCTTGCTCAATCCCGTCGCGCTCGGCCAGCTTTCGGGCCGCGTCTTCCTTTCGAATGGGGGAAGCAAGATATTCGAATGGGCGCTCATGTTTCTTAGCTAAGGCGATGGCGTGCGCTTTCACGCGCTCGGCATTCTCCAATAAGAACGGCTTCAGGCTGCCGCCATCGATCTGCTGGCCGTTGAGGAACTGGGCCATCGACCAACCGGACATGATGGGCAGGTAGCCGCGAAACAGCATGTGGTCGAAACAGGAAAGCACGCCGTGAATGCGCGCTTCATGCTTGCGGATGAACTCTTGCATGACGTCCTGCCGCACTCGAGAAAGGCATCGAACTCGTCTTTGACAAAGTCGGGCAAATTCGCCCCGGTCTCCGTCTCGACTTGTGCCAAGAAGGTCTCGAGGTGCTCCTGGACCACCTGATACAGCGTGGTCTCTTCGGGGCGCCGTCGTTCGTAGTGGACCTCGTTTCCAGCCGGCGCGAGCGCAACCGCTTGGCCCATGATCTGTTCTTGTTGTGTTCTGACGACCTGTTTTTATAAGCAGTATCATGGTCACGCGATGCCGGGCAACAACGTCACTTCCGAGCGAGCTGGGTACTTTCCACGCCCTGCTGGCCGAGGCCGCCGGAGAGCGGCTGCAGCAGGCAGACTGGCTCGTCAAGCTTCCCTCCTCGATCAGCACGCGAAACCGTGGCTGTGGCGAACGCGGGATCGGGCGACTATCCGGAGGGCTCGGTGGTGCAGCTGATGCCCAACGAGGTGATGATCAAAGCAGCAGCAAGGGTTCAGCCCGGGAGCTCGGTTGCCGGGCAGCGCGGCGGTGGCCTGCTCGGGACCGCAGCCTATTCGACCTCGAAGGGTGCTGTGATCGCGCTCACCAAGGCGCTGGCGCGCGAGTTCGCAAAGTCGGGCATTCGCGTGAACGCTGTATCTCCCAGCCTCACCATGACCGACCTCGCCCAACGCCAGCTCGACCGGCTCCCTGCCGGCACGCTGGACCGGGTGATCGCGATGACGCCGATAGGCCGCGTGGGGCAGGCCGGGGAGATCGCCGCAGCGA
>Ga0335082_10007084_pt1 | contig 12208 bp, 5 predicted proteins | sample Lox_Sample_41_FD_206718 | JGI IMG/M metagenome (GOLD analysis project Ga0335082, IMG submission 206718) | Soil microbial communities from Loxahatchee National Wildlife Refuge, Florida, United States - Lox_Sample_4.1 | ecosystem: Environmental > Terrestrial > Soil > Wetlands | place: USA: Florida...
GCTCCACAGCCGCTGACGACGATTGTGCCGCTGGACCCGATCTGGGTGCGATTCAAGGTGACGGAATCGGAGTATCTGGCATGGGCAAAGCGCGGGCAGAAAGCGCCGGGCGGCGACCTGACGCTGATTCTGGCGGACGGCTCCGAGTATCCGCTGAAGGGCCGCATCACCGACACGCTGAATCAGGTGGACCCGAAGACGGGCACGCTGGAGCTGCAGGCGAGCTTCCCGAATCCGCGGCGCGAACTGCTGCCGGGGCAGTTCGGGCGCATTCGCGTGCAGGTGGATGAGCGCAAAGACGCCATCGCCATTCCGCAGAAAGCCGTGACGCAGATGCAGAGCATGCAACTGGTGTACACGGTGGGGGCGGACAACAAGGCGGTTTCGCGCGCGGTGACGCCGGGCCATCGCGTGGGCGAGTTGTGGATCATCGAGCAGGGGCTGAAGCCCGGCGATCGCATCATTGTCGACGGGCAACTGAAGGTGCGGCCGGGCGCGGCGGTGCGGCCGGAACCTTACCGCGAATCGACGCCGGGAGCGTAAGCCATGGCGCGATTCTTTATCGATCATCCCGTCTTCGCGATGGTGATTGCCATCGTGATGGTGATTCTGGGGGCGGTGGCGATTCCCAGTCTGCCGGTGGCGGCGTACCCGGAGGTGGTGCCGCCGGTGGTGCAGATCAGCACGAATTTTCTCGGAGGCAACGCGCAGGATCTGGAGAAGACGGTCGCGCAGCCGATCGAGGAGCAACTCGTCGGGCTCGACGGGATGCTGTACTACCTGACGAGCTGCGGCAACGACGGCTCGATGAACATCTCGGTGACGTTCAAGCTGGGGACCAACCCGGACATCGCCACCGTGCAGACGCAGAACCGAGTAAGCGTCGCCATGCCGAGGCTGCCCTCGGAAGTGCAGCGGCAGGGCGTGACGGTGAAGAAGGTTTCCGCCGCGTTCCTGCTGGCGATCAGCCTGGTATCGGATGGGCGCTACAACAATCTGTTCCTCACCAATTACGCGCAGATCAACCTGGTGAATCAGCTTGGGAACATCGAGGGGATTGGTGAATCTCGGCTGGGATCGAATCAGGTTTATTCGATGCGCGCGTGGGTGAACCCGGACAAGATGGCGAAGCTGGGAATCACGGCGACGGACGTGAGCAACGCGATTCAGGCCCAGAACCGGCAGAATCCGGCGGGCGCGTTCGGGCAGCCGCCGAGTCCGCCGGGGACGGATTTTCAGTATTCAGTGAACGCGCCGGGGAGGCTGGTGGAGCCGCGGCAGTTCGACGACATCGTGCTGCGGGCGCAGCCGGACGCCTCGCTGCTGAAGCTCGGCGACATCGGGCACGTGCAACTGGGCGCGCAAACATACCAGGGATTCAATCGCGTGAACGGGGAGCCGGCGGCGAATGTCATTGTGTACCTTTCGCCGGGGGCGAACGCGGTGCAGACGGCGGCGCGAGTGCGGAAATACCTGGATCAGCTCAAGCTGGGCTTTCCGGCGGGCATGGATTACGTGATCTCGTACGACTCGACCATGTTCGTCAATGCGGCCATTCAGGACGTGATGCTGACGCTGTTCGAGGCGATCGGACTGGTGATCCTGGTGGTGTTTCTGTTCCTGCAGAACTGGCGGGCGACGCTGATTCCTCTGCTGACGGTGCCGGTGGCGGTGGTGGGCACGCTGGCGCTCTTTCCCCTGCTGGGATTTTCCATCAACATCACCAGCATGTTCGGGCTGGTGCTGGCCATCGGCATCGTTGTGGATGACGCGATTGTGGTGGTGGAGGCGGTGCAGCGGCACATCGACGAAGGCCTGTCGCCGCGCGACGCGACGATTCAGGCGATGAAGGAAGTGCAGGCGCCGGTGACGGCGATCGCGTTCATTCTGGCGGCGGTGTTCATCCCGGTGGCGTTTCTGGGCGGCATCAGCGGACAGATCTACCGGCAGTTCGCGCTGACCATTGCGGCGTCAGTGCTGCTGTCCGCGTTCAACGCTTTGTCGCTGAGCCCGGCGTTGAGCGCGATGATTCTGCGGCCGAAAAAGGAAGCTCGGGGGCCGCTGGCGCAGTTCTTTGCGTTGTTTAATCGGGCGTTCGCGTGGGCGACAGGACGATATCTGGGCGGGGTGTCGCGGCTGATTCGCGTACCGGCGATGGCGCTGCTGGGGCTGTTGTGTTTCTGGGGTGCGGCGGCGCTGCTGTTCCACAAGCTGCCGGTGGGCTTCCTGCCGAACGAGGACCAGGGATCGATCTACGTAGCGATCCGCCTGCCGGACGGTTCATCAGTGGCACGCACGGACGCGGCCACACGGAAGATCGAGAAGATTGCGAAGAGCATTCCGGGCATCACTACAACGCTGACGCTCGGCGGGCTGGACCTGACCACGCGCACGAACAATTCCAACGTGGCGACGGTGATTGCGCGCATGGCGCCGTGGGATGAGCGGCGCTCGGACAATTTGAAGATGGAAGCGATCATAGCGCGGGCGCAGCGGGAGTTCGGGAAAGTGCCGGAGGCGTTCACCTTTGTGTTCGGTCCGCCGGCGATTCTGGGGTTGAGCTCGACGGGCGGTTTCCAGTACGTGCTGGAGGACAAACTGGGCGGGAGCGTGCAATCGCTGGCGGCAACGGCGGATCTGCTGACGCAGGCCGCGCGGAGGAGGCCTGAGCTGGGCACGGTGATCAGCACATTCCGGCCGAACGTCCCGCAGTACAAAGTGGACCTGGATCTGGCAAAGGTGCAGACGCTGGGTGTGCCAGTGGGGGATGCGTACAACGCGCTGCAGACGTTTCTGGGCGGGCTGTACGTGAACGATTTCAACGCATTCGGGCGGACGTGGCAGGTACTGGTGCAGGCCGAGCCGGACTTTCGCACAGGGCCAACGGACGTCAATCGCTTCTACGTTCGCAGCGTTGCGGGCGACATGGTGCCGCTGGGAACGCTGGCGACGGTGCGGCCGACCACGGGCCCGGACGTGATTTATCGATACAACCGGTTCCGCGCGATCCAGTTGCTGGGGACGCCGGGACAGGGATACAGCAGCGGCGATGCGGCGAGCGCGATGGAGCATTTGTCGGATCAGGTGCTGCCGGCGGGCTACGCGTACGAGTGGACGGGCACGACGTATCAGGAGAAAGAAGCGCAGGGGCACGAGGGTGTGATCTTCGGTTTCGCGGCGGTGCTGGTGTTCCTGTGTCTGGCGGCGCTGTACGAGAGCTGGTCAATTCCGCTGGCGGTTCTGCTGGCGGTTCCGCTGGGCTTGTTCGGCGCGCTGTTCGCGGTGTGGATGCGGCACTATCCGTACGATATTTACACGCAGATCGGCATTGTGACGCTGATTGGGCTGGCGGCGAAGAACGCGATTCTGATTGTGGAGTTCGCACGCATGCGGCGCGAAGAAGGGCACAGCATTTTCGAGTCGGCGATGGAAGCGGCGCGACTGCGGTTGCGGCCGATTCTGATGACCTCGTTCGCGTTCATCCTCGGCGTGGTGCCGCTGGCGCTGGCGATCGGCGCTGGCGCGGCCTCGCGGCGGTCGCTGGGAACGGCGGTGTTTGGAGGAATGAACGCGGCGACGCTGCTGGCGATCTTCATTGTGCCTGTCTTGTATTTCGTGATTCAACGCGCCGTGGAGCGGGGCCGGTCATGAGGAGGACAGCGGCGGTTGTGGTGCCGGTGCTATTGCTGGCGGGCTGCGCTGTCGGACCCAACTACAAGCGGCCGGCCGTCGCCGTACCGAATCAGTATCGCGGCGCGGTCACCGATCCGGCGTCGCTGGCCGACAGGAAATGGTCGGAGCTGTTCCAGGACGACGTGCTGCGGCAGCTCGTCGGGGACGCGCTGGAGCATGACTTCGATCTGGGGATCGCATCGCAGCGGGTGCTGGAGGCGCGGGCGCGGTATCGCATCACTCGCGCCGACGAATTGCCAAACCTGACGGCACAAGGTTTCTTCACCGCGGTGAGGGCCTCGGGGGCGAGCACGCTCAACCCGAGTCAGCCGAGTTCGCAGGGCACTTTCTCACAGGCGGGTCTCGGGCTTTCCTGGGAGCTGGATTTCTGGGGGCGCCTGCGGAGGCTATCCGAATCGGCGCGCGCGGAGTATCTTGCGACCGAGGAAGGGCGGCGCGGCGTAGTGGTGTCGCTGATCGGCGACGTGATGGACAGCTACTTCCTGCTGCGGGAGCGCGACGCGGAACTGGAGATCGCGAAACGGACTCGCGACGTGGCGCAGGACAACCTGAAGCTGGTGCAACTGCGGCATTCGCGGGGCGCGGCGACGGGGCTCGACGTGCATCAGGCGGAACAACTACTGTACACGGCGACCGCGCAGATGGCGAGCGCGCAACGCGACATCACGCAGACGGAGAACGCGCTGAGTCTGCTGCTGGGACGGGCTCCGGGAGAGATCGCGCGCGGGAGATCGCTGGCCGAGCTGGAACCGCCCGCGCAGGTGCCGGCGGGACTGCCGTCGTCACTGCTGGAACGGCGGCCGGACATTCGCCAGACCGAACAGACGCTGATCGCCGCGAACGCGCGCATCGGCGCGGCAAAAGCGTTGTACTTTCCGCAGATCACGCTGACAGGTTTCCTTGGCGGGCAGAGCATGGCGTTATCGCGGCTGTTCGACGGGGCGGAGCGGCAGCAGTCGATCACGCCAGCGGCGGTGTTGCCATTGTTCAACGCGGGGCAGATTCGCGCGGGCGTGAAGTTCTCCGAAGCGCAGAAGCGCGAGATGTTGATCGCCTATCAGAAATCCATCTATGCGGGGCTGCGCGAGGTTTCCGACGCGCTGGTGGGCTACAGCGGCACGCGCGAACAACGGGCGCAACAGGCCCTGCTGGTGAAGGCGCTGGAAGAGAGCACGCGGCTTTCGACGTTGCGCTACAAGGGCGGACTGGACAGCTATCTGCAGGTGCTGGACGCGGAGCGCAATCTATTCCAAGGGCAGCTTGTGCTGGAACAGTTGCGGCTGGCGGAGATGCGGTCGTTTGTCGATCTGTATCGGGCGCTCGGGGGCGGCTGGCAGTAGGGCGTGGCTTTTGACATCGCAAAATGAGATGTCAAAGTTCGCTGCGTCACCGCAGCGAGCTTTCCACTTCGTTCAGCCAGTCGGGCTTTTTGAGCACTTCGCGCGGGCGGCTGCCGTCGGGCGGGCCGATGATGCCATCGCGCTGCATGACATCCAGGATGCGCGCGGCACGGCCATAGCCGAGACGGAGGCGCCGCTGCAGAATCGAGGTGGAGGCTTTGCCCATCTCGAGCACCACGCGCACAGCGTCCTGATACAGCGGGTCCTCGGGGCCGTCGAGCTCGGCGTCTTCGGAGTCGTCCATTCCGTCGGGCGAGGGCGGCGTGAGCAGGAAAGTCTGGTCGTAATCGGGCTCGGCCTGTGCCTTCCAGAAGTCGACGACGCGCGTGATTTCCGACTCGGCGACGAACGCGCCATGCACGCGAACGAGGCGCGAAGAGCCGGGGGGAAGGAAGAGCATGTCGCCCTTGCCGAGCAGGTGCTCGGCGCCCATGACGTCGAGCACGGTGCGCGAATCGACGCGCGTGGCCACGCGGAAGCTGATGCGCGAGGGGAAGTTCGCCTTGATCAGCCCGGTGATGACGTCCACACTGGGACGCTGAGTGGCGAGCACAAGGTGCATGCCGACCGCGCGGGCCATCTGCGCCAGGCGGGTCACGGCCTCTTCCACGTTGCCGCGCTCCACCATCATCAGGTCGGCGAGCTCGTCGATGATGATCAGGACGTACGGGAGCGGGCGGAGCTCCTCTTCCGCCGCCAGGGATTCGTCGTCCGCAAAGAGGTTGCGTGGCTCGGCCTGGAGCTGACGCACCTTTCTGTTGAACTGATCGATGTTGCGGACGCCCTGTGAGGCGAGCAGCTTGAGGCGGCGCTCCATCTCGAAGACCGCGTTGCGCAGCGCGTTGGTGGCCTTCTTCGGATCGGTTATGACGGGCGTGAGCAGGTGCGGGATGCCCTCGTACATGCCAAGTTCGACGCGCTTGGGGTCCACCATGATCATGCGGACTTCGTCGGGCGTGGATTTGAACAGGACCGACATGATGAGCGAGTTGAGCATGACGCTCTTGCCCGATCCGGTGGAGCCAGCGATGAGCAGGTGGGGCATCGACTCGAGCGACGCCACTTTGATGCGGCCGCTGATGTCCTTGCCGAGGCAGATGGTGAGACGCGAATTAGAGTTCTGGAACTCGTCGGATTCGAGGATCTGGCGGAGGCTGATCACCTCGCGCTTCGTGTTGGGGACCTCGATGCCGACAGTCGGCTTGCCGGGGATGCGCTCGATGAGGATCGATTCAGCCTGCAGGCCCAGGCAGAGGTCTTCGGAGAGCGAGGTGATGCGGCTGTACTTGATACCGGCTTCCGGTTTGTATTCGAAGGTGGTGACCACCGGCCCGGGATTGATTTGCACCACGTTGCCGAGCACGTTGAACTCGTCGAAGCGCGATTTGATGCGCGCGGCGATATCCTTCAGCTCGACGCCGTCGTAGGGATTGCGCGCGGCCGGCTCATTGAGCAGCGTGGTGGAGGGGATTTCGTAGAAGTTCGTTCCACTTTCGACAGGCCCCGGCTTGCGCGCGCGCGATGCGGGCTGAGCGACCGGCTCGGTCACCTGGGCGCGGGTCGGCTGCGGCTCGGGCGCGGAGTACTCGAGTTCGTGGATGGGGATTTCTTCGGGCTCGGCCTGCTCTTCCACGAAGGTCTCGCCGGCCTCCCATGGCGGCAGGTCGGCGGGCGCCGGCGCGGCCTCCACGGGGACTTGTGCGGCGCGCCGCTTCTCGCGTTCGGCTTCCTTCTTCGCGCGCGCTTTTTCCTTGCGCAGACGGGCGCGTTCGGCGGCCCTGGCACGGCGTCGTGCGCGCCAATTGGTCCAGGCTTCGGCGAACCGGCGCAGCACGGCGGCCGGGCCTGAGAACCACGTGTTCACGGTTGCGACGGAGAAGGTGGAGAGCAGGTAGAGCGAGAGAATGAGACACACGCCGGTGGCCAGCGCAGTACCGATCGGGTTCAGCGACGCGATCAGCCAGTCGGCCAGGAGGGTTCCGAGGACGCCGCCAGCGGCAAACGCGCCGTGCCAGGGGCGCCAGGAGGTCATGAGACAGGCCCCGGTGGAAACGCTCAGAACCAGCAGGGTGGCTCCCAGAGCGCGGATCCATGCGGCCTCAATGCGAAGCGAACGAATCCACTTCCATGCCAGTGCCCAGACGAGCAGCGGGATGCCGAAGGCGGTGAGTCCGAAGACCTGAAAGAGCAGATCGGCAATGTGCGCGCCGACGACGCCAGTGAGGTTGTGCGCGCGCACCGCGCCCGCCGCGGTGTTCCATGACGGATCCTGGGGGAAGTAGGAGACGAGACTCAGCACGAGGAAGACGCCGGCGAATGCGTACACAATTCCCGCGGCTTCATTGAGCCTGTGGTGACGCGTAGGTCCCAGAATGTTCATCCCGCGATTCGCGGGCAGCCAGAGCGAATCTATTATGACAGAAAATGCCGACGGCGGTGAGGGTGGCTGTTCCGGCCGGCAACGTACCGGTTAAACTGAAGTTACGTCCCTATATCCGAGAGGCTTCCTTGGTCCGCAAAATCCAGATCATCCTGTTATGCAGCGCCGTCCTGGTGCTGACGGCGTGCAGCGAAAAGAAGGCGCAGGGGCCGACCGGCGCACCACGCTTTCCGGTGACGATTGCCACCGCCTCGAGTGAATCGGTTCCCGTGGAAATCCGGGTGGTCGGCACCGTTGAGCCGTCGTCCACCGTGCAAATCAAATCGCAGGTGGCGGGTGAGCTGACGCAGGTCCACTTCACTGAAGGGCAGAACGCCGAGAAAGGCCAGCTGCTGTTTGAGATCGATTCGCGGCCGTATCAGGAGGCGCTGCGCCAGGCCGAGGCGAACGTGCTCCGCGATCAGGCGCAGTTGAAGCAGGCTGAGGCGACGCGGCTGAAGGACATCGCCTCACTGAAGAACAGCCAGGCCGACGCGGATCGCTACGGGGCGTTGCAGAAGGAAGGCGTGGTGTCGCGGCAGCAGGCCGACGCGGCGCGAACCAGCGCCGACGTGCTGAAGGAAACGATTCGCGCCGATGAAGCGGCGATCGAGAGCGCGAAAGCGGCGGTGAACGCCGATGTCGCCGCCGTGGCCGCCGCGAAGCTGAACCTGAGCTACTGCCGCATCACGTCGCCGGTATCGGGGCGCACCGGCAACTTGCTGGTGCATCCCGGGAACCTGGTGAAGGTGAACGACGTGGCGCTGGTGGTGATCAATCGCGTCTCGCCTGTTTTCGTCAGCTTCAACGCGCCTGAGAATCAGCTCACGCAGGTGCGCCAGCGCTTTGGTTCCGGCGCCAGGCTCGACGTGGATGTGACGCCGCAGGATGCCACCGGAGGAGCACCGTCGCGCGGCGCGCTCACGGTGGTGGACAACACCGTGGATACCAGCACCGGAACCATCAAGCTGAAGGCGACCCTTCCCAACGACGACAGGCGGCTGTGGCCCGGCCAGTTCGTCAACGTGGTGCTGACGCTGAACACGCAGAAGGACGCGACAGTGATTCCGTCGGAAGCGGTGCAGGCAGGACAACAGGGAACCTACGTCTACGTAGTGAAGCCGGACCAGACCGTGGAGGCCAGGATGGTGAAGGTCGGGCAGAACCTGGAGCGCAAGGTGGTAATCGACCAGGGACTCGCGGCCGGCGAGCGCGTGGTCACCGACGGCCAGTTGCTGCTCAGACCCGGCGCGATGGTCTTCGAGGTACCGGCGCAGCAGCAGCAAAAGACGGGAGCGTAGTGTATGCACCCATCGAAGATCTTCATCGAACGGCCCATCATGACCACGCTGGTCATGCTGGCCATCCTGGTGTTCGGGCTCATCGCATTTCGCGGTTTGCCGGTCGCGGCATTGCCCACTGTCGATTACCCTACCATTCAGGTGAATGCGTTCCTGCCGGGCGCGAGTCCGGAGACGATGGCTTCGGCGGTGGCCACGCCGCTGGAGCGTCAGTTCTCCACCATCGCCGGCGTGAAGCAGATGAGTTCGTCGAACACACAGGGCAACACGACCGTCACCGTGCAATTCACGCTTGATCGCAATATCGATGCGGCCGCGCAGGACATCCAGTCGGCCATTTCGAAGGCATCGGGATTGTTGCCGACGAACATGCCAGCGCCGCCTTCGTTCTCGAAAGCGAACCCCGCGGAGCAGCCGATCTACTACCTGGTGCTCAATTCGGACACGCTGCCGATGTACACAGTGGACGAATATGCGGAGACCACCATCGCGCAGCGGCTCTCAATGGTGAGCGGCGTCTCGCAGGTGCGGGTGTTTGGCGCGTCGGCCTATGCGGTGCGGGTGCAACTGGACCCGGACGCAATGGCTTCGCGCAACGTTGGGATCGACGAAGTGCAGCGGGCCATTCAGCAGAGCAACGTGAATCTGCCGACGGGCAAGCTGTGGGGTCCGCGGCAGGCTTTCACCGTGCAATCGAGCGGACAACTGACTACGGCGGGCGAGTATCGCCCGCTGATTGTCGCCTACCGGAACGGCGTGCCGATCCGCCTGCAGGAACTTGGTCGCGTGATTGACAGCGTCAATAACGACAAAGTGGCGAGCTGGTACCAGGATAAACGAAGCGTCATCATGGGTGTCCAGCGGCAGCCCGGCACCAACACGGTGGAAGTGGCGAATGCCATCAGCAACCTGCTCCCCGAGTTGCAGCGCGAGATCCCGTCGGCGGTGAATCTGATAGTGGCCAACGACTCCTCACAGCCGATTCGACGGTCCATCAACGACGTCGAGTTCACGCTGCTGCTGACGGTTTGCCTGGTGGTGATGGTGATCTTCCTGTTCCTGCGGAACATCTCTGCCACGCTGATTCCCGGCGTGGCCGTGCCGCTGTCGATCATCGGCACCTTCGCGATGATGTACTTCCTCGGCTACAGCCTGAACAACTTGTCGCTGATGGCGCTGACGTTGTCGGTCGGCTTTGTGGTGGACGACGCGATCGTGATGCTGGAGAATATCGTGCGCTATATGGAAATGGGTCATCCGCGCATGGAGGCCGCGTTCCTGGCGTCGAAGGAGATTGGCTTCACCATCATCTCCATGACTATCTCGCTGGTGTCGGTGTTCATTCCGGTGCTGTTCATGGGCGGCATTGTCGGCCGGCTGCTGCACGAATTTTCGGTGACAATTGCGGTGGCGATTCTGATTTCAGGCATCGTCTCGCTGAGCCTTACCCCGATGCTGGGCAGCCGTTTCCTGCGGATGAGCGGCCAGGCGCACCACGGGGCCATCTACCGCGTGCTGGAGAATGGCTTCAATGGGCTGGCCCACGCGTATGACAAATCTCTGCGGTTCGCGCTTCGCCATCAGTTCGCCACGCTGCTGCTGGCATTTGCGATGCTCGGTGGAACCCTGTATCTGTTCTTCACCATGCCCACGGGCTTCATCCCGAGCCAGGACAGCGGGTTCATGTTCGGCGTTACGCGCGCCGGCGAGGATATCTCGTTCGACGCAATGGCGCAGAAGACGCGCGCGATCGCAAATATCGCGAGTCAGGATCCGGCCGTGTCCGATATCGGCGCCTTCGTGATCGGCGGGAATCAGGGCTTTTTCTTTGTTGGCCTGAAACCGCGCAACGAACGGACGATCACCGTGGATCAGTTCATCGAGAAGATGCGTCCGCGTCTGTTCATGGTGCCGGGCATCATGGCGTTCATGCAGAACCCGCCGCCCATCACGGTGAGCGGACAGTACTCCACCAGCGTGTACAACCTGACGCTGCAGAGCGCCAGCCTGCAGGAGATGTACAAATGGACGCCGCGGCTGGTGGCGCAGATGAACCGGCTGCCGGGTTTCACCGACGTCAGCAGCGACATGCAGATCAACGCGCCGCAGGTAATGGTGAACATCGACCGCGACCGCGCGCTGACGCTTGGCGTGACGCCGGAACAGATTGAGGACGCATTGTACACGGCGTACGGGAGCCGGCAAACATCCACCATCTACATGCCGTCGAACGAATACGACGTGATCACGGAAGTGGAACCGAAATATCAGCTCGATCCGAGCGCGCTCTCGAAGCTGTATATTCGCTCGTCGAGCGGACCGCTGGTGCCGCTGGATGCCGTGGTCCGCATGACGCGCACAACCGGCCCGCTGAGCATCAACCATTTCGGGCAGTTGCCGGCGGTCAATGTATCGTTCAACCTGCGGCCCGGCTACTCGCTGGGCCAGGCGGCCGACAAGGTCAACCAGGTCATCAGCGATATGCGCATGCCGCCAACGGTGAGCGCAAAGTTCCAGGGGACGGTGAAGGAGTTCCAGGAATCGTTCCAGGGAATGTCGATTCTGTTGATCATCGCCATCGCCGTGATCTACATCGTGCTGGGTATTCTGTATGAGAGCTTCATTCACCCCATCACGATTCTCTCGGGTCTGCCCGCGGCGGTCTTCGGCGCGCTGCTCACACTGAAGCTGTTCCACAAGGAACTCGACCTCTACGCGTTTGTCGGCATCGTGATGCTGTTCGGCGTGGTGAAGAAGAACGCGATCATGATGATCGACTTCGCGCTGGAAGCGCAGCGTCTGGAGAACAAGAACGCGCGCGACGCCATCTATCAGGGCTGCATGCTTCGTTTCCGGCCCATCATGATGACCACGGTGGCGGCGTTGTTCGGCACCATGCCCATCGCTCTGGGATATGGCGAAGGCGCCGATGCGCGGCAGCCGCTGGGTCTGGCGGTGGTGGGCGGACTGGTTCTCTCGCAGTTCCTGACGCTGTACATCACGCCAGTCATCTATCTCTACCTCGAGCGCCTGCAGAACCTCCTGCGCGGCAGCCGTCCGGTGCAGACGCCAAGCCCCGAGGCTGTTCAAGCGTAGCGCGCGCTGGCGGTGGCGGATTCTCTCGTTCTCCGGTACCATCAACGGAGACGGAGGAACCTCATGCGACGTGCTTACCTCGTTCTTTGCATTGCCGCGCTGGCTGCGTTGGGCGGTTGTGCCAGAGCGCGCATCACAACGGAAATCAAGGCCAAAGGCGCCTGGACGCGAACTATTTCCTTCACCGGCCAGGAAAAGAAGGAAGGGCAGATGGGGCCGTCCCTCGACGACGTCTTCGTGATACCCACGGGCGCCGCGTGGAAGGCGCAGCAGACGAAGTCCGACAAGGACATGACGAA
>Ga0335082_10007085_pt1 | contig 12208 bp, 13 predicted proteins | sample Lox_Sample_41_FD_206718 | JGI IMG/M metagenome (GOLD analysis project Ga0335082, IMG submission 206718) | Soil microbial communities from Loxahatchee National Wildlife Refuge, Florida, United States - Lox_Sample_4.1 | ecosystem: Environmental > Terrestrial > Soil > Wetlands | place: USA...
TCCGACCACTGACTACTAACCACCGACCACTGACCCCTGACTCCCGACTACTGCTCCAACAGCATCGTGAGAAGTGCCATTCTCACGTACAACCCATTGCGCGCCTGGCGGAAGTACAAGGCCCTGGGATCTCCGTCCACCGACTTATCGAGCTCCACCGTACGCGGCAAAGGATGCAGAACCAACGCTTCCGGCTTCATGCGCTGCACCAGGATCGAGTCGATTGCATACTGATGCCGGTTCACAATCCGCGCCCGTTCCGGCCGGATCTGCGTCTGGTAGACCACGTCCACCTCACCGATCACCCGGTTGATGTCCGATTCCAGCTCATAGTGAACACCATGCTCATCGAGATAATCGAGGATGTCCCGCCGCATCTGCAATTCCGGGGGACTTACGAAAAACATCTTCACCCGTTCGAACTTGGCCAGCAGATAGGCCAGCGAACGCGCCGTTCTACCTCTGTCGAGGTCGCCGATGATGGCCACGCTTAAGCCGTTGAGCGGGCGTTCCCGGTAGATCGTGTACAGATCGAGCAAGGCCTGCGTGGGATGCTGTCCGCCGTTGCCGTCCCCGGCATTGATCACGGGGACCGGGGAGACCTCCGCCGCGCGCTTGGCGCCGCCCTCTTGATGATGCCGGATCACGATCACATCGGCATAGCCGCCGATGATCCGGATCGAATCCTCCACCTGCTCGGCATCGATCTCCGAGGAGAACGCGTGGGCATGCTCCGTGGACAACACCCTTCCGCCCAGCCGGTGCATAGCTGCTTCGAAGGAGAACCGCGTCCGGGTCGAGGGGGCATAAAAGACTGTTGCCATGATGCGATTTTGATAGTCCAGTGAGCCACCGCGCGCTACCACCCGCTCCATGCCGCGAGAACGGTCGAACAACTCCATCAGCAGGGGAACCGTAAATTGTTGTGACTCGACCACGTGTTGCAGCTTTTTCTCATGCAGCACCTCCGACACCGGTTCCTGCGCCTCTGCCGGATTCGGGTTTCCAACCACTGGTTCCGTCATATCTAGCGTCCTCCTACCGGGAACTCAAGCTGCTGTTCCATCGACAACTGTCCGCCTTCGGGCCCGGGAAGCACGTGCGTGCCGGCTGTGCCTGCGACCGCTCTTCGCAGGTTCTCGCAGGATGTAATGATGGCTTCCTTGCCGCCCCTACGCAAGAACCCCAACACCGATTCGATCTTGGGCCCCATGTTCCCGGTGGGGAACTGACCGGCCCGGGCATACCCTTCCAGTTCCGCCGAAGCCACTTGTCGCAGTGGGCGCTGCCCCGGCTTCTTGTAGTCCAAATACACGTAATCCGTATCCGTGGAGATCACGAAGAGATCGACGCCTAACCGCGACGCCAGCAGGGAAGAAGCCCGGTCCTTATCGATCACGGCTTCGACTCCTTGCAGCTTGCTGTCCTTCCAGACGACTGGAATGCCGCCACCACCGCAGGCAATCACCAGCACGCCGTGTTCGACCAGGTCCTGAATGACCTCGAGTTCGACAATTTCCATCGGCTCAGGAGAAGGCACCACGCGCCGGTAACCGCGCGACGCGTCTTCGACGATCTCCCACCCGAACTGGCGTTTCCGCTCCTCTGCGTCGGCGCGTGAGTAAAACGGACCGATGGGCTTGGTGGGATGGCGCATCGCCGGGTCATCGGCCGAAACCACGCTCTGGGTGAGGATCGTGACCACAGGAATGTGCAAGCCGGCCAGATGCAACTCAGTCTCCAACGATTGCTGCAGCAGATATCCGATCTCTCCCTGAGTGGAGGCATCACATACATCCAGCGAATGCCCCGGCACCTGGCTGGCTCCCCGCTCCGAGCGCAGCAGAGCCGCGCCCACCTGCGGCCCATTGCCGTGAGTCAGGATGATGCGGTACCCGTCGCGGCACAAGCCAACGATTTCCGCTGCCGTGCGCCGGGCATTGGCCAGTTGTTCGGCAATGGTCCCCTTCTCACCCGCGCGGATGAGCGAATTGCCGCCGACAGCCAGAAGAATGGTTTTCATAGTCGCTAGGAGCTAGTAGTTAGTAGCTAGGAACTGCTTGCCCCCTTTTCAGACCAGGCACGCAGACCAGTCAGTAAGCGTCCGATTTCGTCTATCCTTGTGAGAATCTGTGCCGATGGCTTACCGCTGACATAGCCCAGATTTTGGGCAATCTCGATCTGCGTCTCTACCTCTGCCAGTGATCCACGCGCCTGGCCAACGAAATGATGAAATTCATTTCTCGAATTTCGGCTGTAGCCCTCCGCTAAATTGCTCGGTATCGAAACTGCCGCCCGTCTGAACTGGCTCACCAACCCATATAACTCCTCGCGCGGAAACGTGCGAGTGAGGGTGTAGATCTCAGTTACCAGGCTCATAGCCTTTTGCCAGGCGACTAGATCTCGATGCCCGCGCATACTCACGACGGCCACTCGTCTGTCCTCCTCATTCCTAGCTACTAACCCTAGCTACCAGCTACTCGCTTACACGTGCACCAACTCCTGCAACTCTGCCAACCCTGGTAGCTTCACGAACTCGCCCTTCATGAGCTCCAGCATGATTGCCTTCTGCGCATGCAGACGGTTCTCGGCCTGCTGGAAAACCACCGACTGTGGCGAGTCGATGACCTCGTCAGTTACTTCCTTGCCGCGGTGGGCCGGCAGACAGTGCATAAAGATTGCGTCGGCTTTGGCCTTGCGCATGAGCTCCCGGTTGACCTGATAGCCCGTGAAGGCCTTGTCGCGCTTCTCGCCTTCTGCTTCCTGCCCCATGCTGGTCCAGACGTCGGTGTAAACCACATCGGCGCCAGCCACGGCCTCGGCCGGATCGTTGACCACATGGCAGGTTCCGCCAGTCTCTTTGCCACGCTCCAGGCTCCACTGCACCGCTTCGGCAACGGGCTCGTAACCCCGCGGACTTGCCACCCAGACGTGAGCGCCGACTTGCGCCCCCGCGAACATCAGCGCATGGGCCACGTTGTCGCCGTCGCCGACAAAAGCGACCTTCAGTCTTTCCAGATTGCCCTTCACCTCCCACATGGTCAGGTAGTCCGCCATGGCCTGGCAGGGATGGCAGAAGTCCGTGAGCCCGTTGATCACCGGAATCTTGGCGTACAGCGCCATCTGCTCCACGATCTCGTGCGCGAAGGTCCGAATCATAATTCCCTGGACCATGCGCTCCAGATTCTTGGCCACGTCGTAGACCGATTCCCGCTTGCCGAGATTGATTTCGGCAGGAGAGAGGTAAATCGAAAATCCACCCAGTTGCTGGATGCCCACATCAAAGCTGACTCGCGTGCGCAGTGAGGGCTTCTCAAAAATCATCGCCAGCGTCTTGCGTTTCAGCGCCTCGCAATAGGTCGTGGGATGGGTCTTCACCTGGCGCGCTAGGATCAACAGGTACTGAATCTCAGCCGGAGAAAAATCCTTGATGCTGATGAAATCTTTGTGGGTCATTGTTCCGCTCCTACTAGCGCCGGCGCATGCTCGTGGATGAACTTGTCGAGCAACTCGGTTAACGATGGTTTTGTGAGTTGCTCCACTTCGTAGGTGACCCGCAGATTCGGCTTCTCGATCTTGATCACCCGAGTCAGATCAATCGGCGTTGCAATCACGACCAGGTCGCAGGGTGTGCGCGCAATCGTCTCCTCGAGTTCATGCCGCTGCATGGCGCTGTACCCCATCGCCGGCAGCAGGCTGGTAAGGTGCGTGTAGCGCTCGAAGGTCCCGCGGATTGATCCCACTGCATAAGGCCGCGGATCGATCAGTTCGGCAGCTCCACATTGCCGGGCCGCCACCACGCCCGCTCCATAAGGCATTTCGCCGTGGGTGAGTGTGGGGCCGTCTTCCACCACCAGCACGCGCTTGCCCTTCACGAGTTCGGGAATCGGCAGGGTGACCCGGCAAGCCATCTCGTACACCACGGCTTTCGGGTTCGCCTGCTTGACGTTCTTACGGACGGTTTCAATGTCGTGCTGCTGTGCTGTATCGACTTTGTTAATGATGACCACGTCGGCGCGCCGCAGGTTGACTTCCCCGGGATAGTAGGCGAGCTCATGCCCTGGGCGGTGCGGATCCACCACCACGATTTCCAGGTCCGACGCATAGAACGGCGTGTCGTTGTTGCCGCCGTCCCACAGAATCACGTCCGCTTCTTTCTCCGCGCGGCGCAGGATCTTTTCATAATCCACGCCGGCGTACACCACCGTACCCTTCTGAATGTGCGGCTCGTACTCCTCGCGCTCCTCAATGGTGCATTGCTGCAGGTCGAGGTCCTCCATGGTGGCGAAGCGTTGCACCGCCTGTGCTGCCAGATCGCCGTAGGGCATCGGATGACGAATCACCACCGGCTTGCGTCCTTGCCGTCGGAGTTCTTCCGCGACCAGACGGGACACCGGGCTCTTCCCGCAGCCTGTTCTCACCGCGCATACGGAAACGACCGGCACGCGCGATTCAAGCTGGGTGTGCTCGGTCCCCAGCAGCCAGAAGTCCGCTCCGGCCGCCAACGTACGCGACGCCAGGTGCATCAGGTTCTGGTGCGAGATGTCGCTGTAGGAGAAGACTGCGACGTCGATCTCATATTCCGCAATGAGCGCTTCCAGATCCTTCTCTTCGAAGATCGGAATCCCATCCGGGTACAATCGCCCGGCCAACTCCTGCGGATAGCGACGTCCAGCGATGTCCGGAATTTGCGTGGCCGTAAAGGCCACTACCTGATAATCGAGGTTGTTGCGAAAAACAACATTGAAGTTATGAAAATCTCTGCCTGCCGCACCAAGAATGAGGACCTTCTTCATGACATACCCCCGCTGAATTCCACACCTTAACCTCGTATCTTGCGTCTCAGCGAAGGTCGGCGGCAGTGCCGCTTATCACACGCACTTGTGACCCGCGGGCCGAGGCCCACGAATGCGCAAGCGCTTTACGACGCACAGCCGTGTGACCTCAGTCACCGCATGGCAGTTACCGGAAACCGATAATCAGAATTGGAGACGGATCTCGTCTGCAAGGCCGGTTGTCCCAGGTCGATCCGGCCGGGGAGGAATTATGAAGAAAGGTGTCCTGTTTGTTTTTCTATTTGTCGCAGCCCAGCTCTTCGCCGTTGACAAGTCGCTGGTGACGGTCAAGGACTCGACCGCCAGCAACGGCGTTGTGCTGGTGACGGTTCAGATCTCGGGCAAGACCTACGAATTGCAGTGCACCCAATCCGCCCCATTTTGCGCCAAGCCGCAGCCGGCAGATTATTGGATGGTTCGCCTCCCCAAGAATCACGGGCTCTACGACTGCGATAACGTCGATCTCTACCCGCAGTCCCAAGCCCCGGAAGATGGCGGTCAGATCGTGGGGGAGTACTGTCTGAATACGAAGTAGGGGAACTACACACCACAGCGCGGAGATCGAAGCTCCGGGCTGCTCACAGGCACAAGCCAACGCCTCCACCGTCTACTGTCGGAAGGGCGCGCTCTGCTGCTGAATTCTCCGGCTTATGGCCAGCGCTTGGCGGTGTCTTCCCATCCCGCGCCTGCGGCGCGCGCAGGGGGAGTCACGGCGACGGTCGGCTGGGTCATGCGGATCGGCTGTTGCGGGGCGGTGCCCGTCAATGCCGGCTTGTTGTTGGTGCCCTCCGCCAACACCTCTTTATCGTCCGAAAGCAGGGGCGCTGCTACCCGTAGGGCCTCGACCTCTTTCTCCAGCCTGGCCAGTTCGAGTTCCTTCTGCCTCAGAACCTCGTAAACATTCTTCATACCTCAGCACCTGTAAACGACGTAATGAACTACTAGTTGCCCGAACTTTAGCAGGTATGGTGGGTTTGTCAAGGAGTAACGGGAAAGGAGCCTATTGGTGCTGGTTTCTGGCGCTCCTTTGACTCGACCAGCGAAAGTCAGGAGGCGGCAACCCCGATCGAGTGCCGCTTTCTGGTCTGCCGCAGCCTTCGGTACCTCATGCCGATGCTGAATTGTGCAGCATTGCCTGTTGTATTTTTCTTCACGCTAGGGCATATCGACAACCCATTGAAATTGCAGCACCTACGCGCTTGAAGTCCGGAACTTGTTGATACTGCCCGAGCAGGTGCTGTTGCGTTGTTTATCAAAGCCGCGTTGCGAAGTTATGCAAAGTTGCGCCTTCATCGTCCGCGACAAGACTCTATCTCCCACGCTTTCAAATAGATCGACCGTCAAGCAAGAATTTGGCTGCTCCTGGCACGGAAGTTGCCTTTAGGAAGGGCGGCGAGTGGCCAAGCAAGCAGCAGCCAAGCCGGCCACCGGCGAGGTGATTTATGACAGTCATCCTGGTTCTCTTCACATTCGTAGCTTTCTTACTTATCGATCATTTCTACAGCAAGAAGCATGTGGTCGTGCAGCCTGCGGTTCGAGTCGCTCCCCGCGCGGCCCGCATAGCGCCCAGCCTGGTGGGCGGATTCCAGGTTCCGGAAAATCTCCGTTACCACCCCGGCCACACTTGGGCCCTGAGCGAAAGCCCCAACCTGGTGCGCGTGGGCATGGACGACTTCGCCTGCAAGCTGGCGGGCAAAGTCGAAGGCATCTCCCTGCCGCAGCGCGGTCAGTGGATCCGCCAGGGACAGAAGCTGTGCACCCTGCGCCGCGACGGCGTTGCGGTTGACATGGTTTCGCCGATCGAAGGCAGCATCTCTGACGTGAACGATGCGCTGCTCCAGAATCCCGGACTCGCTCGCACCGACCCATACGGCGACGGCTGGATGATTACGGTCCAATCGCCCGACGCCAAGACGAATTTCAAGAACCTGCTGAGTGGCGCGCTGGCCCGCTTTTGGACCGACGAGTCTGCCGCCCGCTTGCGGGCGAAGCTGCCCACTCTTGGCGGAATGGTGCCGGCCGCGGCCCTCGCGCAAGACGGTGGTGTCGCTATCGACAGCGTGGCTTCACAGATTCCCGACAAAGATTGGGCCTCGCTGACCAAAGAATTCTTCCTGTCATAACTCTCGGGTGCTGGCTCTGTCGGCACTCGCCACTACCCCGGTCGGCCAATCAGCCGCCGGGGTTCTTCGTTGTGCCTCTAGTGCTCGTGTGGCGCGGTTGTGTGGCGCGGACACTCTTGTCCGCGAGGTCTGGCACCTGGTCGCTGCGCTCCAGCCCGCTGACTCCTGACCCTGACCACTAACCACCCAGATTCCAACAAGTTATCCCTGTGACGCACATCACAACTGCTCGTGCCTATGGTCACCGCTGCATCCCCCGGTTCGGGCCGAAACTGGGCTTAGAGGATAGAGATAGGAGGCGGTCATGATGCTCTTATACCGACTCGTCCGTCTGATCGAGACCCACTCCCAGGCCTTGGCCGCAAGCTTACTTCTGCGGGTCCAGGAATCCGACCAGGTCCACGATTACTGTAAAGTCCCTCCCGAGGAGCTGAAGGAGCGGGTTTACGAGATTTACCGCCACCTGGGCGACTGGCTGCTGGGAAAGACCGAATTCGACATTGAGAAGCGCTATCTGGAAATCGGCGCGCGCCGGGCTGAGCAGCAGGTGCCCTTCAGCCAGGTGGCCAGTGTTATCTTCCTGACCAAGGAAAATCTGTGGGAGTTCCTGAAACATGAGTCCGCCATCGACCGTCCCGTGGAAGTCTTCGGCGAACTCGAGATGCTGCAATTGCTGGAACAGTTCTTTGATCACGCCGTCTACTACGCAGCCTTGGGTTACGAGCGCGCCCTCGCCACCGGTGCCGGAGAACCCACGGCGGCGGGTAAGACTGCATAAGGAGAGAAGGAAAGATGTCTTGGCAGATTGAGTACAAGAAGAAGCTGCGGACCCCGGATGAAGCGCTGCGCTGCGTGCAGTCAGGGATGCGGGTTTACATCCAGCCGGGATGCGCCGAGCCGGAAACTCTGGTCGAAGCTTTGATGCGGCGCGCGCCCTTCGTCGAGGATGTGGAAATCGTCCACATGATGACTTTGGGGTGCGCTCCTTACGTAGCCCCCGAGATGGCCGGCCACTTTCGCCACAACGCCATGTTCATCGGCGGCAACGTGCGTGAGGCCGTCAACGACGGTCGTGCGGATTACACGCCGATTTATTTGAGCGAGATCGAAGGGTTGTTCGAGAGTGGGGCCATGCCGGTCGACGTGGCCCTGATCGAAGTGTCGCCGCCCGATGCGCACGGATTCTGCAGTTTCGGCGTAGGTGTCGACACGACCCTGACCGCAGCCAAGGTCGCCGGTTACGTCGTCGCCCAGGTCAATGATCAGATGCCGCGCACCTACGGCGACAGCTTTATTCACGTGAGCGATATTGACGCAGTGGTCGAGTCCTCGCGGCCCTTGTGCGCATTGAAGCATCCCGAACCCAACGAACTGCAGGTGGCAATCGCCCGCAATGTCGCCGGGTTGATCGAAGACGGAGCGGTTCTGCAGACCGGCATTGGCGGCATTCCAGATGCAGTGTTGCCGTTTTTGATGGACCGCAAGGACCTGGGAGTGCACAGCGAGCTGGTTTCCGATGGTGCGATTCCACTGATCGAAGCCGGCATCATCAACGGCGCGCGGAAGAACTTCAAGCCACGCAAGATCATCCTGGGTTTCGTCCTTGGAACCAGGAAGATGTTCGACTTCGTGGACGACAATCCCATCTTCGAGTTCCACCCGACTTCCTGGACCAACGATCCGCTCTACATCGCGCGCAACGACAACATGGTCGCGATCAATTCGGCGTTGCAGGTCGATCTGACCGGCCAGGTTTGTTCGGATTCGATGGGGACGTACTTCTACAGCGGAATCGGCGGACAGGTGGACTTTCTGCGTGGGGCCTCGCGCGCCAAGGGCGGCAAGCCGATTATCGCCCTGCCGTCGACGGCCAAGAACGACACCATCTCGCGAATCACGCCCATGTTAAATCCAGGGGCGGGAGTGGTGACGTCACGCGGGTTGGTTCGCTATGTGGTGACCGAATATGGGGTGGCCTACCTGCACGGCAAGAGCATTCGTGAGCGGGCGAAGGCCTTGATCGAGATCGCCCATCCTAAGTTTCGAGACGAGCTTTACCAGTACTGCGAAAAAACCAAATGGCTGCAGCGGCCGTTGACGGTTGAGGCCGGGACAGCGAGGTGAAAGCATGGCGGGGCAAGCGCGCGGTAAAGTCACGGTAGATGTAAACGAGTGCAAAGGCTGCGGGCTGTGTGTTGAAAGCTGCCCGCCTAAGTGCCTGGAGCTGACGCCGGAGTTGAGCCAGTACGGTGTGCATCCGGCGCGATACATCGGCCACGGCTGCACCGGCTGTGGGATCTGCTTCTACTGCTGTCCGGAGCCGGGAGCGATCGCGGTGTACCGGGTTGCTTCGCCAGCCAAGACAGTTGCGGACGCCCGTCCTCCACAAGCCCAAGGAGGCGAACATGCGCCAGCTCTGTAAAGGCAACGTCGCTGTCATCAAGGGCGCGATTCTCGCCGGTTGCCGCGCCTACTACGGGTATCCCATTACTCCCGCCAGTGAGATCGCCGAAGCTGCGGCGCTGTACATTCCGCAGGTCGGCGGCACATTTCTGCAGGCGGAGAGCGAAGTCGCCGCCATCAACATGGTGTACGGCGCAGCTGCGGCCGGGGTCCGCGTCATGACTGCATCCTCTGGCCCCGGCCTCAGCTTAATGCAGGAGGGCATTTCTTACTGTGCCGGTTCGGAGCTGCCCTGCGTGATTGTGGATGTGGTGCGCGGCGGCCCGGGCCTGGGCAATATCGCACCCGAGCAGAGCGACTACTTCGCCATGGTAAAAGGCGGAGGCCACGGCAACTATCGCAACATCGTGGTGGCGCCGGCCTCGGTGCAGGAGATGGCCGACCTCACCGTGCTCGCGTTTGAGCTGGCGGACCGCTATCGCAATCCTGCGGTCGTGCTGACCGACGGCTTCGTCGGCCAAATGATGGAACCGCTGGACCTGGATTACCGCGAGGTTCCCGAGTTCGACAAGCCATGGGCGGTGAAGGGAACACCGGAAACCCGGAACAACCTGGTCAGCTCCATCTATCTGGAGCCGGACGAACTCGAGAACCACAACCGCGCCCTGGAAGCGAAATACATTCGTTGTGCGGAGGTTGAAGCCCGTCACGAGTTGTATCAGACCGAGGACGCAGAAGTGCTGCTGGTGGGATTCGGAATCGTCTCCCGGGTGCTGCGTTCGGCGGTGGAGGCGTTGCGGCGAGAGGGCGTCAAGGCCGGTCTGTTCCGGCCTATCACCTTGTGGCCATATCCGTCGGCAGCATTGAGGAAGGCAGCCTCCCGGGTCCAGAAGGTGCTGGTGGTCGAACTCAGCAATGGGCAGATGCTCGAAGATGTGCGCCTTTCGTTAGACGGCAAGGTGCCGGTCGAGTTCTATGGCCGGGTGGGTGGCAACGTGCCGTCGGTGGAAGAGCTGTACGCCAAGATTTTGGAGCAGGTTGTAGTACACGCGTAGCCCGTCGGGGCAGACCTTGCTGCTACGTGAGGCGAAAAGAGGGCAACGACATGGCAGACCAGAGCAAAGGGATTCTGACGGAGCCGGAAGTCAACACGAACGGGTACGAAGTGGTGCACGAGAAGTCGCCGCTGTTCTACGACCTGTATGAGCGTAAGGGCGACCTGAAGCACCAGACTCACTATTGCCCGGGCTGCGGACACGGCGTAGCGCACAAGCTCATCGCTGAGGCCCTGCTTGAGCTGGGCGTGCAGGACAGGACCATCCTGGTGAGCCCGGTGGGCTGCTCGGTGTTTGCTTATTACTACTTCGACGTCGGCAATGTGCAGGTCGCGCATGGTCGGGCTCCGGCTGCGGCGACAGCGTTGAAACGCGCCTGTCCGGACAAGTTCGTGATTTCGTACCAGGGGGACGGTGACCTGGCCGCCATTGGGACGGCCGAAATCGTACACGCCGCCAACCGCGGCGAGAAAATCACAGTCTTCTTCGTCAATAACGCCATTTACGGAATGACGGGCGGGCAGATGGCGCCGACTACGCTGGTGGGCGAAAAGAGCACGACTTCGCCCTGGGGACGGCGTCCGGCGAACGAGGGTTTTCCGCTGCACATGGCAGAGCTGCTGGCGACACTCGAAGCTCCGGTTTACATCGAGCGCGTGGCCCTCTCGGACAACAAAAACATCATGAAGGCGCGGCGCGCGGTCAAGAAGGCACTGCAGCTGCAGAAGGAGGGCGCGGGCTTCTCGTTTGTCGAGATCCTGTCCCCCTGCCCGACGATCTGGGGCAAAGACCCGGTGGAGGCCCGCCGCTGGATCGCGGAGAGAATGATTCCGACGTTCCCGCTGAACGTGTTCCGCGACCGCAAGCCGGAGATGCCGGTCAACAATGCGCCGCCGCAGCGGCCGGTCGCCGACGTACTGGAGATTGCGCCCAAGCAGGAGACGGAGGCCGCGGCCGCGAAGGCGAGCCATCATCATCACTTCAAGAATTTCACCATCAAGGTTGCCGGGTTTGGAGGGCAGGGCGTCCTGTTGCTGGGGCAGTTGCTGACCGAGATGGGCATGCGCGAAGGCCTCGAAGTAAGCTGGCTGCCGTCCTACGGCCCGGAGATGCGCTCCGGTAGCGCGCACTGTCATGTGTGCTTGTCGAAAGAACGGATTGGGTCCCCGCTGATCTCGCACCCGGACGCTCTGATCGCGATGAACGAGATTTCCCTGCGCAAGTTTGCCAGCCAGGTGAAGCCGGGCGGAGTGATCCTCTACAACGCGCACCGGCTGCCGGAGGGCTTTGAGGCACAAGGAGTGCAGGTGATCTGCATACCGGCCTCGGAGATGGCTGACAAGCTGGGCTCGACCAAAGCGACCAACATCGTGATGATGGGCGCGCTGCTGGAAGAGACCGAGTGCCTGGGCTCAACCACCGCAATGCGCACCATCGAGGACAAGGTCAAGAAAGTGGCGCTGCTCGAAGTGAACCGCCAGGCGCTGGCCACCGGGCGGCAGTTCATCGACCATGAGGCGCACGTCGGCGCGGTAACGCAGCCGGACGGGTTCGGGGATTGAGGTTAGTCGCCGCGGATTTGCGGGGAAGGGCGCAGGTCAAAACGAACCATCCACACGGGGACAGTCCGGTCTATTTGATACTTCCTTAGGCCTGCCGGCCAAGCAGATCGTCTTCCTTGCGGAAGACCTCCCAAGAGCTTTCCCATCAAATGGTTGATCTTTCGGTCAATTTGGGCGGATAATTCTCCCGCTTGGCCTGCCGCATTTTGCTCCCCTGGCGGTTTGTGGCT
>Ga0335082_10007087_pt1 | contig 12207 bp, 14 predicted proteins | sample Lox_Sample_41_FD_206718 | JGI IMG/M metagenome (GOLD analysis project Ga0335082, IMG submission 206718) | Soil microbial communities from Loxahatchee National Wildlife Refuge, Florida, United States - Lox_Sample_4.1 | ecosystem: Environmental > Terrestrial > Soil > Wetlands | place: USA...
CCCGCTTCCTGCGGTAGCAGCGAACGTCCGCAATGGAGGAAACATTTGACCGTCTCCTCGTGGCCGGTCAGAGCCGGCTGCAGGCGGAGTCCGATAGCGGACAACTCTAAATCGAAGATGGACCTTGCCAGGGCCAGGCCCCGCGCCGCGGCCCTCCGCACCCGGTCGGCGAATCCACGCCGCCGGGCTCAACGCAAGGAGGTCCATCATGGAATGCACAAGCAGTCCGCACACCCACGTGCCCTGGAACAAGGGCAAGCTCGTCGGGCAGAAGGCCCCGCTCAAACCCAAGGAAGTCTGGGCGATCCGGGCTCGCCTGCAGATGGAGAACCACGTCCGGGAACTGGCGCTGTTCGACCTGGGCATCGACAGCAAGCTGCGCGCCTGCGATCTTGTGAAGCTGCGCGTCCGCGATGTCTGCCACGGTGAGCGGGTCGCTAGCCGGGCGACCGTCCTGCAGCAGAAGACGCAACGGCCGGTCCAGTTCGAGATCTCGCCGGCTACCCGGGAGGCGGTGGAGGCCTGGATGCGGAAGGCCGGCCTTAGGCCCGACGACTACCTGTTCCCGAGCCGGGTACGCCGCTCGCCGCACCTGGGCACTCGCCAGTACGCCCGCATCCTCGACGGGTGGGTGTCGTCGGTCGGGCTGGATCCGGTGGGTTACGGGACCCACTCGATGCGACGCACCAAGGCTTCGCTGATCTACCGCCGGACGAAGAACCTGCGGGCGGTACAGTTGCTGCTCGGGCACAGCAAGCTAGAGAGTACGGTCAGGTACCTCGGCATCGAGGTCGACGACGCGCTCGAGTTGGCCGAGCAGACTGACGTTTGACCAGCGTCCGCTCTACGGAGCCACTGCGCCTGCCGCTCGGCCGGCGCAGTTCGGCCAAGAGGGGTCGTTAATCGCGGAAACCATAGATCTACGCTAGGAGCCGGAAAGCAGCCGTTCCATATGGGCGTGCTACCGCTCGCAATTCCGGCCAACCTTGGACCTCAGGCTCTGCTCCCCTGCGTCACAGAAGCGACGGCTGGGCCGTGTGTCACTGCTTCCAGAACGGCTTGCTACCCTCCCAAAGTGCCTCGCCCCTTGACCGGCCTATATCCGCCAGCAGTTGCTCACTCAGTCCGAGGAGTTCCCGGCGCGCCCGTTGGCGCCAGTATGCTTGGCAGATCGTTTGAAGGCATCGCCAGACCCAGAGATGATTGAGCATGACACCCTCCATTGGTTTCAATCGCAACCACAGCGGCTGACGTGACGGAGGATGGCGGGAAGCCGCCCGAAAGACTTTGCAGAGGGCATGAATTGCTATTGAAATTCTCTTGCTGATTCGTCCAAATACCGTGGTCAACCCCCGTCGTCACGCGCGGAGAAGCGCCGACGCCGGTATCGCGACTTCCTTGTTTACAATGGTTCGAGCGGATGGCAGTGAACGCGCTGCGAGGGCCCGTTAGACGATAAGGCGGAGCAGACGGGACGTGCAATTCCTGTTCGGGGACTATGTGCTCGACACCGACCGGCGCGAGCTGAGGCGCGGCGCCGAGTTGATCTCGCTCGGACCGCAGGTTTTCGACCTGCTGGTCTACTTGGTCAAGAACCGTGAGCGTGTGGTCAGCAAGGACGACCTACTCGAAGCCGTCTGGAGTGGGCGGATCGTCTCCGAATCGACACTGACCAGCCACATCAATGCCGCGCGCAAGGCCGTCGGCGACAGCGGCGAAGCCCAAAACCTGATCCGTACCGTGGCCCGCAAGGGATTCCGATTCGTCGGTGAGGTGAGCGAAGACAAGGCCTCCGGCGCCGGCGACTCGCCTAAATCAGTTCCGCCGCCAAAGCCCGATGAAACGCGGCAACCGCTGGCCTTGACCCTCCCCGACAAACCATCGGTCGCCGTCCTTCCGTTCCAGAACCTGAGCGGCGACCCCGAGCAGGAGTACTTTGCCGATGGCATGGTGGAAGACATCATCACTGCGCTGTCGCGCATGCGTTGGCTGTTCGTGATCGCGCGCAATTCGAGCTTCACCTACAAAGGCCGAGCGGTCGACGTGAAGCAGGTAGGCCGCGAGCTCGGTGTGCGCTATGTCATCGAAGGTGGGGTGCGCAAAGCGGCGAACCGGGTACGCCTCACGGCGCAGCTCATCGATGCCACGAGCGGCGCGCATATCTGGGCGGACCGTTTCGACGGCCGGATCGAGGACATCTTCGAGGTGCAGGACCGGATGACTGAGAGCGTCGTGGGCGCCATCGCGCCAACCCTGGAGCAGGCTGAGATCGAGCGTGCCAGGCGCAAGCCAACCGAGAACCTTGACGCCTACGACCTCTTCCTCCGCGGAACGGCGAAAGCTCATCAGGAAACCAAGGAGGCGATCAGCGAAGCCCTGCAGCTGTTCTACAAGGCGATCGAGCTCGACGGCGAGTTTGCGTCCGCCTATGGCATGGCAGCGTTCTGCTTTCTCTTGCGCAAGGTCTATTTGTGGATGACTGACCCGGCACGCGAGCTTCCAGAAACAGCACGACTTGCTCGAAGGGCAGCAGAATCAGGTTGGGATGACGCAGTGGCGCTCGCTCGCGGCGGGCACGCGCTTGCAACCGGCGTGGGCGATCTTGACCGCGCCGCTGCGATGATCGATCGTGCGCTCGCGCTAAACTCGAACTTGGCGGCGGCTTGGTACGCCAGCAGTTGGCTAAGGAACATGCTCAGCGAGCCCGATACGGCGATCCAGCACGTGGCCCATGCCATGCGTTTGAATCCGCTCGATCCAGAGATGGGCTGGATGCAGGCTGCGATGGCCTTCGCACTATTCCTCTCCGGTCGCTATGACGAAGCACTGTCTGTGGCGCACAAAGCGTCGCAGGAACGGCCGAGTTACCCGACTCCGCTACGCATCGCGGCGGCGAGTGCTGCCCTTGCGGGGCGGCTGGACGTGGCGCGGCAGGCGATCGAGCGCTTGCGTGAGATCAATCCCGCGTTTCGCGTTTCCAACTTCAGAGAGATCCTCCCGCTACGCCGACCGGAAGATCTCGCAAAGTTCGAGGAGGGGCTGCGGAAGGCGGGACTGCCGGACTGAGTGAACATCGGGCAGGATGAGGCAGTCTCTCGGATCTCCCTGTATCCGGCTTGAACGTCCGCTTTCGACGGACTCGAAATTCCGCTGGGGGTCGACAGTTCCAGTCCAGCTGATTGAACTGCGGACGTATGGCCTGCATCGGATGTCGACCAGCGCCGCAAGACCGTGAGCGACCGCTTTGGAGAATGGGTCCCTTCGAGCGGCCGTCGGCCTTTGGCGGCTGTACTTTGAAACCGGTCATTGGCGAGGCGATTTTCTCGCCGATCGGATGACTGGAAGTGGCCGGTAAGCGACCACACCAGCACTTCGTGTGGTCGCTGGGATAACCGTGCGCGTCAGACTTCGGTCTGCTCAGCCATCTCCAGAGCATCGTCGACTTCGATTCCCAAATAACGGACTGTGCTCTCCAGTTTCGTGTGGCCGAGCAGCAACTGCACCGCTCTGAGATTCTTTGTCCGGCGGTAGACCAGGGACGCCTTCGTGCGCCGCATGGTATGTGTGCTGTAGGACGCGGGGTCGAGCCCGATCTCCCGCACCCACCGGTCCACGATCCGCGCGTACTGTCGAGTGGACAGGTGCGGTGATCCGTGCAGGCGGCTCGGAAACAGAAAGTCCTCCAGCCTGAGCCCCGCGCGCTCGATCCCGAGCTACCGCTTCGCGGGTCTGCTCGGTGATCTCGAACTGAACCGGGCGCTGGGTCTTCCGTTGCATGACAATGGCGCGAGCGGCGACGCGTTCGCCGTGTGCGACGTCACGCACCTTGAGTCTTACCAAGTCACAGGCTCTGAGCTTGCTGTCGATCGCCAAGTCGAACAAGGCAAGGTCGCGGACGCGGTCGGCGATCTGAAGGCGCACCCGGATGGCCCAGATGTCTTTGAGCTTGAGGGGCGACTTTTGCCCGACCAGCTTGCCCTTGTTCCAGGGCTCGCGGTGCAACACGCTGGTGGCAGACTTGTCCATGATTCGGCTCCTTTCGGGTTGAAGGGAACCAAACACTGCAACCCGCCGACATCGGGCGCTTGCCGACCCTGAGCGGACGGAGATGCCTTCAGACAGCAGACGCTCAACATTTGCGATCAGCGGCCGCGAAACAACGGGCCGAATCCCACGGTGAGGCAGTCCGCGCGGAGCCGCGCAAAATCGCGAAGCGGAAACAGAAAGAGCCGCGGGAAGCGGTTGGGGACTACCCGTGGTACTTGCGCAACGGCTCGCGCACTGGCCAGCGGCTGGGTAGCAGCTTGCCTCTTGGTTCGGCGAAACAGCAGCGGAGCGTCCCGAGTCGCTCGAAAGTGATCTGAATCTCGGCACCTGGGTCGATGAAGTCGTCGTGATCACATCCGGTACAGTCGGGGATGGTGCCGAAGCCCACCACGGAGCCGGGCTTGAGGGGAGCGATGAAGTCCAACCAAGCGAACACATCCTCGGCCTTGTGACTGATCTCGGATGTCGACCCCTGGTACTTGACTTGCCCATTCACCAAGACCGTCACCTTGAGATTGTACGGATCGCCAACGTCGTCGGGCGTAACCAAGTAAGGCCCGAGTTGGTTGCCCTTCGCCATGTCCTTCGTCAAGCAAAATCCGCCGACGAACTCCGTGGCCTGAACGTCGCGAGCCGAAATGTCGTTGAAGATGCAGAAGCCTGCTACCGGCTGTCTTTCGTTCCCATACACGACGGCTAGTTCAGGCTCGATGTCCAGCCGCGACGTGTAAGCCGGCCAGGGAACGGTTTCCCCGTTGCCGACGATGGAGTTCAGGTTGCACTTGTAGTAGGACAGCGGCTCGGGTTGATCGGCGGCGGGCTTGGGTTTCGGAGCCAGGACCGCTTTGGCGAACGCCTGCAACATCGCCGAAGTCTGCGGATTGTCCTTCTCATACTTCATGATGGTTTCGCCGGAGTTTTTGAGATGCCGTGGCGTGAGACCGAAGTCGAACAGTGCCGCCACCTCAATCGGCTCGTGCAGCCGCACCGCCTCGAGCTTTGGCTTTTCGCTGTTACTCAGTTCCCCCAGATGCGCTTCGCCCCAGGCCTGCAGCTTGCGCGCCGCTTGTTCGCTTTCCGGCAGGCCTGCGAGGTAGGCGTGGCTGTCGCTCAGGTTGGGCGACATGATGCCGCTCCGCTGTTGCAGGATTGCAAAAGACACGGCGTGGTCGCCGATGACGACACCGAAATTGGGCTTCGCGTCGCCAAGTGAAAATCGAATGAGCTTCATTGCGGTTCACCTTATCCGTGTTGGCCGGCTCAGAACTCTGGTACGAGTCCCCGCGACTTCGCAACTTCGTAGATCAAATCAAAACTCTTGGCCGCATCCCATGGCTTGTCCTCGGGTTCGTGACGGAATTCCCGGTAGGCCCGCTCAACATTCAAATAGAGGCGCGCCGGTGCGCGCCATGCACTGTACGGTCCGAGATCGATTCGCTTGGAAGCCTCCAAGGACGTGAGCCCTTTCTCGAAGCAGCGTTTGGATTCGTCGCGCAGGTATTCGAGGTACGCCTTCATTTCCACCGCCCCTTCGATCCCACACACTGGTCCGTGTCCGGGGACGATAACTTTAGGCTTGAGCGAGATGATGAGATCGAGAATCTTGATCCATTTCGCGTAGCTGCCGGTCCAGCCCATGGGGGTGCACAGGCGGAAGAGGACATCACCGGCGAACACCACCCCTTCCCTGGGCACGTGAACGATTGTGTCCCCGGCTTGGTGGCACGGCCCCACATAGATGAGATTAACTTCCGTGCCTTCGAGGTCCAGCACGTGGCGCTCGTCGAATACGGTGGTCGGCAGCACCAGCTTGATCCCATCGAAGTTGTAGTCCTGCAGCAACTGCCTGGCGATGGCAAGTGCGCCGGGATGAAGCACCTTAAGCAGCAGTCGTGGCAGGAAGTTGCTGGCAGCCTTGAGTAGATCCTGGGTTTCTTTCGGGTTGGCAACGTGCGGCATACGCTCCGCCACCTTTCGATGGGCGATGATTTCGGCACCGTCGAAGAGCTGGTTACCCCACACGTGGTCGGCGTCCTCGTGCGTGTTTATCACACGCTTCGGCATACCCGGCCACACCTTACCGAACAGCTTGATCATCTGGCGTCCGTGGGGCAGGTCCGATTGTGTGTCGATCACCACACCGCCGCCTAAGTTGATGAGTCCCGAGTTGGCATCGCACACGAGGTTCTTCTCGTTTAGCACAGCGAAACAGTTGGCGCTGACTTGTTGCATCTCCACGGGTCAGACTCCCTATTAAGCAGCACGTTTAACGAACGCCGTGACGATGGCGATGATCGCTCGGGTTACATTCCGTGAAGTCATCGCAGAAGAGCACGGCGCGTAATAATCATTCGAGCACGGTCTCGCATTTCGGCTTTGCGCTAGCGCAAACAGGCCCGAAGCTTATTTTGTTGACGCCGGCCTTCGACTAGCATGGTGCCGACGGGTTCGTAATGTCAGCCGAGGGATAGGCCCGGGGTGTTATGGTTTGAACGGGGGTGAGCGCCACGACCGTCCGCTTTCGCTGCGCTGCCGCCGCGGCCGCTTCTGGCCGGTCAGCGACCCTCGCGCGACCGTCGCATAGCGCCCTGAGCGGACGTTCGTGAGACAAGCAGCGACTGGAGTTGCCCCGGTTCCGTGGACGGTTAACGGCTTGAGTCAAGCCGGTTATCCACAGGCAGGAGCGGACGGCGCCTCCTGCGAACGCGGCCGCGACTGCCTGTGGGTAACCGGCCGCGGCACGGCGTTTGTTTCGCGATAGTAGCGCTCGAAGTTCGACGGCGAATGGTAGCCGAGGCTCGAATGCCGACGACGCGGGTTGTACCAGCCTTCGATAAAGTTGAAGACCGCGACCTGCGCCTCGGCCTGCGAACGGAAGCGGCGTCGATCGAGCAACTCGCATTCCAACGTCGCGAAGTAGCTCTCGGCCATCGCGTTGTCGTAAGCGTCGCCCACCGAGCCCATCGACAGACGCACCCCCATCTCCTGGCAGCGGCTGCCGAAGGCGATCGAGGTGTACTGCGTCCCCTGGTCGGAATGATGGATCACCTCGCCAGGACGACGCTGACCGAGCGCCATGTTGAGCGCCTCGAGCACCAGTTCGGTCCGCAGGTGGCTCGCCATCGACCAGCCGACGACGCGACGACTGAACGCATCGACGACGACCGCCAGATACAGGAACCCGGCCCAGGTCGGGATGTAGGTGATGTCGGCGACCCACAGCCGATCGGGTGCCTCGGCGACGAACTGACGTTCGACCAGATCCGGAGCAGGACGCCGATCGGGATCTCGCGTAGTCGTCGTGACCCATCGACGCCGGCTCACCCCGCGCAAGCCCGCCAGCCTCATGAGACGAGCCACGCGCTTGCGTGCGACATACCACCCTTCCTCGACCAGATCGGCATGCACACGCGGGGCTCCATAGGTGCCCTCGGAACGGCTGTGGATCTGTCGAATCCGACCCAACAGTCCCTCATCGGCAATCGCACGGCGAGACGGCGCCCGATCGGCCCACGCGTAATAGCCGCTCGTGGAGATCTCGAGCAGCCGGCACACCGTCGCCACCGGATAGATGGCCTGATTCGCTCTCACGAATTCGAACCCTTGTCGGGGATCTTGTCGGTCTCCCGAGCGAACCAGGCCGCGGCCTTTGCCAGGATTTCACGCTCGAGCTTCAACTGCCGGTTCTCTCGGCGAAGCCGCGTGAGCTCCTCGCGCTCGGCGCTCGTTACCCCGTCGCTGCGTTTCCCGGCATCACGATCGGCTTGAGCGATCCAGTTGCGGATGGTCTGCTGCGTGGGCTCGAACTGCTCGGCGATCTCGGGGATCGGCCGCCCAGCCCGGGCGAGCTCAACGATCTTGTTGCGATACTCCGCCGGATACGGCGGCCTAGACTTGGGCATCGTGAACACCTCCAGATCAAAGGATCGGGTGTCCACGAAACCGGGTCAACTCCACCGGCGGCCTTTGAACATCGGATGGCGGCAACGACGAACCATGGCAATCTCCGGCGTGGCGGGCTCACGAGTCTACCCGGCGGCCGATGCAACAGAACCGATGGGAAAGGTCGAAAAGGCGATCGACCGCGTCACGGATGAAATAGGGAAGCAGAAACCTAAGTGAGGAGCTCCGGGAACAGGGCCAGGCGGGCAATGGATGAAGAGCGCCGCCGACGCGCTCGCAGGAAGGGCGACAACCAGACGGGTCGGGGGGCGCGGGTTCAATCGACGCTTGGCGCGCTTGGGCTTCGCGAGCTTCTAGGCGTAGCCCGGCTTCCCAGGATAGCAGCCGGCGATCTCGACGGTGCCGATCAAGACGCCGGTCGGGAGCGAACCTTCGGCATATCCGATCGCTTTCCATGCTCTCGGGCCTGCGCCGGTCTTTGACGCGTACACGTAGACCCGCCCGCGGATGTTCGTACTGTTTGTTTCCTGGTGACGCGGCTGTTTCGGGAAGGTAACGATGGCTACGATCCCTGAACCAACCTACGCTGATCTGCGGGCTGCAATCAAGAAGGAGAAAGAGCGGAGGATCGCCGAGCACCTGGCCGCCATGGCGACGCGGAAACGAATGATGGCTGCGCTCGCACCAGGCACGCTGCCGACCCTCAACCTACTCGCGCAGGGCGACAGCTGGTTCGAGTATCCCCTGCCCCCCGGTGGCAGCGACGTGGTGGCGCACTTGCGGAGACTGCCCACGATGACGCCGCTTGTGCTTCAGCTCGCGCACCATGGCGAGACCGCGGAAGACATGCTGGGCGTGGCGAAGCTGCACGAGTTGCTTGCCGCACTTCGTAATCCCGAGCACGGTCCCTGGGATGCGATCCTGTTCTCGGGCGGAGGGAATGACCTCGCTGGGAATCAGTTCCGTCTCTGGTTAGCGGAAACCAGCTCCGCTGGTGGAGCCCCGGCTAAGGGCCTCAATCGGAAGCGCCTTGATGCGATCCTCGGCGTGGTGCGAGCGGGGTATGAGGACTTGATCGCCGCGCGAACGAGCGTCGATCCGAGCATTCCGATCTTCGCGCACGGCTACGACTTCGCGATCCCGAGCAACGTTGGCGTCTGTGGCGCAGGGCCGTGGCTCAAGCCGGGGCTTGACGATCGCGGCTGGACGGACCCCGGCAAGGCACGCGCGATTGTCAGGCAGCTTTTGGTCGCATTCGACGCCATGCTCAGTGATTTTGAGCGCGACAAGCCTAACAATTTCGTCTACGCCAGAACGCAGGGGACGCTTTCCGACGCTGATTGGGCCAACGAGTTGCACCCCACGCCGGACGGGTTTGCGGCGGTCACCGCGAAGTTCGTGGATGCGCTGCGCGCACGCTTTCCGGGAAGGATTTAAATACCCCTGGCCGCAAATTCGAACCTTATCTGCGCAGCGCCGCCGGTGAAGTTGCGGTAGGCACTCCCGTCGCTACTTCAAGTACGCGGGGCCGTGTTTGCGCAGGCGGATAGTGGTGTGCTTGGTGTTTTTCTTGCGGTCGTTCGACGCGTCTTTGCCGCCGGTGATCGTGAACTCGTAGGAGAACTCCACGGTGTCGGCGCGCGCAAGCGTCTTCGCGTTATCGTCCTTGAGGCGCACGACGATCGTATTTGATCCCCCGGGCTCGACGCAAAGCGGGAGACGGCCCGCCTGTTTGCTCCATGCGAATTCACCTGTCGGCACTGCGCCGCCGGTCGTCGTGCCCTGGGGAAAAGCTGACCCCCGCCTCTTTGCGTTTGCGCTCCGGCAGAGCGACGTCGAAGTCGAACTTCGAGCCCGGCTTCGTGACGGCGAGCGACTCCACATAGCTGCCGTGGATCGTCGTGTTCACGAACTCAAGCGCGATCACGTACAGCGCGCTTTCCGTCCAACTGGCCAAGACGCGTGACCCCATCGGTCCCTCGTTCTTGAGGAACCTCACCAGCGCATCGGCGCCCTTGATCCCGAGATCGGCGAGACTTTTCGGGCCCCCGGAGATCATGGCGGCGATGAAGGCCGACGATCGCATCGAGCTACACACCACAGGGGGGGCGCCGGCCTCGACGTCGGGTGACATATATGTTACTATGATCGATGCTTGAGCCTGTGCTCGAGCTCGTCGCCTATCGGGACGTGGAGGGGCGCGAGCCGTTCCAGGTCTGGTTCGACGAACTTGACCGCCAGGCGGCGACCAAGGTGGCCGTGGTGCTGACGCGCATGACGCAGGGCAACCTGTCCGAGGTCAAGTCGGTCGGTGCCGGCGTACTGCCGGATTGATTGGGGCCCGGGCTATCGGGTGTATTTCGGGCGGGAGGGCGAGCGCCTAGTGAGCCTGCTGAGCGGTGGCACGAAGAAGCGCCAGCAGCGAGACATTGAGGACGCCCAGCGCCGCTGGGCGGACTACAAGCAACGTAAGCGCGGCAAGGAGGCAGCAAGATGAGCAAGTCACCGATCGGACGGTCATTCAACGAGATCGTCCAGGACCGCGCCGGGCGCGAGCCGGGCTTCGCCGGCGCGCTGCTCGAGGAAGCCGTGCAATACATGCTCTCCGGCGAGCTGCCGACTGCGCGCAGCCTTATCCGCGACGCCATCAAGGGCTCGATCGGCTACGCTGAGCTGAGCCGGCGCACCGGCACGCCGGAGAAGAGCCTGGTGCGCATGTTCGGCCCGACCGGCAACCCGACCGCCGCCAACATGGCGAGCGTACTGCACGAGCTACAGCGGCACGGGCGGGTGCGCCTGCGCGTGCGGTCCGAGCCGGCCCCTGGTCGTCGGCCGGCCCGAAAACGCCACAGCGCCTCGCAGCGCGTGGCCTAAGCTGACTGTGGTCTGCATAATTCGATCGGCGGCATCTGACTTACCTTGTGTACGCGTGTGTCCGGAAACTCAACCGCATGTAATCGCTTCTCGATCGGCTTCATGGGGTGCAGGTGCGCGATGCAGGCTAGCGCTCGGCGCGAGAGCGTAGACGAACGACCCGTGGGGCGATCTCGCGGGCGTTGGGCCAACGACGCCTGGATCGCCGCGCTCGCGCTGCAACACCAGCTGCCGGTATCTCAGCCGCGGTCCTTCTAGGTCTGCAATCGTCCCCGTGGTGTTCGAAAACCGCGCCGTCGGAGCCGGTTGCAGTTGACGCCTGATGGCAGAGCAGCCACGAATGTGGCTCCGATGGCTGCCTCGGCTAGTCTGCTCCAGTTCTTGTTGCTGATGGTCGCCGGCTGGCTTCAGCGACAACAGGCGGCGGTGATCGAGTACCTGAAAAGCCGAGAACCGCATGCTTCGCGAGCGGCTGAGTGGCCGGCATCATTTTCACCGACGCCGAGCGCCGGCAACTTGCAGAGAAGGCGAGGCTGGTGGGGCGCAAGGGGCTGCGCGAGCTGAGCACGATCGTCACGCCCGAGACACTGCTTCGGTGGCACCGGGAACTGGTAGCGCGCAAGTGGACTTTCGTTGATCGTCGCCGGCCCGGCCGGCCTCGCACGGCAGAAGAGCTCGTCGCGCTGGTGGCGCGCATGGCCACCGAGAACCCGAGTTGGGGCTACACGAGGGTGCAGGGTGCAATGGCTAACCTCGGCCACAAGCTGGGCCGAGGAACGATTCGCAGGATCCTGAAAGAGCACGGCATCGAGCCCGCACCCGATCGCGGTAAAGGGATGCCGTGGTCAGTGTTTTTGAGAGCGCACTGGGAGGCCCTGGCGGCCGCGGACTTCTTCACCGTGGAGGTCTGGACTTGGCGCGGGTTGATGACGCACTACGTGTTGTTTGTGATCGATCTCTCGACTCGACGAGTCCGTGGCGGCGAACGATCCTCGCCTGGCGATGATCGCGAACCTGACTCTTGACCTTGCGGAGTGGCCGCCCGTTCGCGGCGGCCCCCAAATCGGTTCGTGACGAACTGCGTTCCCGGTCAGCGCCGCGAAAGCAGGAAAGCTCCGGCCATCGCGCCGGCAGCGCAGATGCTGACCAGGCCGTAGCGCGCATCGCGCCTCGCCATCTCGTTGGCGAGCGTGGTGAGAATGCGGCCGCCGGTGGCCGACCACGGATGGCCGATCGCCACGGAGCTGCCGTTGACGTTGACGCGGCTCCAGTCGAGCGGTCCGATGGCGGGGCCTTTCCAGCCGCGCTCCCACGCCGCGGCGTTCGCGAGCACCTGCGCTGCGAAGGCCTCGTGGATCTCGATGAGGTCGATGTCGGCGAGCT
>Ga0335082_10007088_pt1 | contig 12206 bp, 9 predicted proteins | sample Lox_Sample_41_FD_206718 | JGI IMG/M metagenome (GOLD analysis project Ga0335082, IMG submission 206718) | Soil microbial communities from Loxahatchee National Wildlife Refuge, Florida, United States - Lox_Sample_4.1 | ecosystem: Environmental > Terrestrial > Soil > Wetlands | place: USA: Florida...
CGGGCTCCCGACGGCGGACAAGCCATCCAGCCCGTGCCTCTCGTCGCGTTTCCCATATGGGACCCAGATTACTCTCGACGGCTTGCGCCAGGTGGCGGGCGCGGAGCACGTCTTGCACCGCCTCGGTTTTCCCGAGTGTCGAGTTCGCAATCACCACCCGGTCGCTCGCATCGAGGTGCCGGTGGGACAGCTGGCGCGGCTCACCGAGCCGGCGATTCGCGCGGAGCTGGTGCAGGCCTTCAAGGCGCTCGGGTTCCTGTACGTGACCGTGGACCTGCAGGGGTTCCGTTCCGGCAGTCTCAACGAGAGCCTGGCGACTGTGCCAGCCACCACTCCGCCCAACGCAGATCCTCGGGCGTCGTGATCTTGCGGTTCTCCGGGTTGCCGCGGACGACGTAAACCCGCGCGCCAAGCCGTTCGACCAGCACGGCGTCGTCCGTGGCGGCCCCATGGCGGCTCTCAGGTTGGGTGTGGGCGGCGCGGATGAGGTCGGCGCGGAAGATCTGGGGCGTTTGCGCCACCCACATTCGTTCGCGCGGCGGCGTGGCTTCGATCCAGCCCTCGGGGTGAACCTGCTTCAACGTGTCGGTGGCGGGCGTGGCCACGATCGCCGCGCCGTGCTGTGCCGCCGCGGCGATGGCTGCCTCGATGCTGTCGCGGCTTATGAAGGGGCGTGCGGCGTCGTGTATGGCGATCAGCTCCGCCGGCCCCACTGCCGCCAACCCGTTGCGGACCGAATCCTGGCGCTCGGCACCGCCCGGCGTGAGCGCCACCGGACAGCGCCAGGGCCCGTGCACGTCGAGCAGCCTGCGCGTCCGATCGACCTCGGAAGGAGGCGCCACGATGACCGCCGACATGATCGCGGGCGCGCTGAGCACCGCCCGGAGCGATCGGATGACCAGCGGAATGCCGCCGAGGTCGATGAACGCCTTGGGCAGTCCCGCGCCGAGACGGCTGCCGGGGCCGGCGGCAACGATGACGGCGGCGGTGTTCACGGCAGGGCAGGGTACCCTGTTCTGCCCCTCACCGCATCAGTTGCGGGACCCGAGCGTCCCGCCAGCTCAGTGTGCGAAGATGCTCTTGAGCTCTTCCATGATCTTCTCCTCGGGGTGGGAGCGTGCGATGGAGAGCTCTTTGACAAGCAGGTTGCGGGCCGTATCGAGCATCTTGCGCTCGCCGAAGGACAGTTCCTTGTCACCCTTCAGCACGAACAGGTCGCGCAGCACCTTGGCGATCTCCAACACCGAGCCGGTCTTGATCTTTTCGGTGTATTCCCGATAACGCCGGTTCCAGGTCTGCTGGTCGATCTCGACCCGCTTCTCGCGCAGGATCTTGTAGACCTTGGTGACCATTTCCTTGCCAATGACGCGGCGCAGACCCACCGACGCGACGTTCTCGGTCGGGATCATGATGGTCATGTCGCTGTCCAGGATGCGGAGCATGTAAAACGTTTTCTCGGTCCCGGACACCACACGGGTCTGAATGCTCTGAATGACGCCAACCCCGTGAGCCGGATAGACGACCTTTTCACCAACCTTGAACATCGTCTCTGCCTTTCCTGGCCCCGACATAGATTAACGATTATCGCAGGCTTGCACGGATTGGTCAAACCACTTCTCTCCGCTGTGAGCCGATTTCATCGCCGTCCATCGGTACGGTGCTGAAAGCGGCCTCGGCTGGCCGCCGACCCCCGTCCGCAGGGCCGGGAAGCGGGCCCCCAGGTGTCGCCGGTGCGCAAACTACTGGCCAGTTGACCCGGCGCTTGCAGAACGATGTCTGTCCGAAGTACAGGTACTGCATCTACCGGGTGGAGTGAGGAGACTCGCCGCGCGGCCGGTTCGCATGGAGGACGGGGGCAGTCAGGCTCGCGAGCCCCGCGGCGGCAGTCCGCCCGCGGGGAGGCCGGCGCCGCGGGTGCCGCTGATGGAACGCTACGTGCGCTTCATCGTCCGCCACCGGGTAGCCGTCGTCATCACCGCGCTGACGGTCACCGCGCTCCTCGCCACCCAGCTTGACCACCTCCACCTGGAGATCCGCCGCCGGGCGAACCTGCCCGATGATCACCCGTATGTGCAGGTGCAGAATCGGATCTCGGACCTCTTCGGCGGTGAGGCGGTCGCCATCATCGGGGTGATCGCGAATCAGGGGGACATCTACACGCCGGCGTTGCTCGCCAAGGTCCAGCGCATCACGGAGCGCCTCAGCCAGGTCCCGAGTGTCGTCGAGTCGAGCCTGTTCAGCATCGCGGCGCCGCACGTGAAGGCGGTGACCGCGGCGGATGACACCATGGACGTCCGGCCGCTCATGCCCGCGCCGCCGACCACCTCCGAGGCGGTTGAGCAGGTGCGGGCGGCGGTGCGCCAGGATCGGCTGTTCCGCGGCAACCTGGTGTCGGCCGACGAGACGGCGGCCGTGATCGTCGCCGACTTCGACGATCGCATCAAAGACGTGGAACTCGCCGGCTTGATCGACCAGATCGTCGGCCCGGAGCGCGACAATACGGTGACGATCGCGATTGCTGGCGCCCCGATCCTGCGCGCCGAGCTGGCGCGCTACACCGCCATGATCGCCATTCTGTTCCCGCTCGCGGTGCTGGTCATTGGCTTGGTGCACTACGAAGCGTTTCGGACGCTGCAAGCGATGCTGTTACCCCTGGTGACCGCGCTGCTCAGCGTCGTCTGGGCGCTGGGCATCATGGGCTGGCTCGGCGAGCCGATGGACACGTGGAGCGCGATGACCCCGGTGCTGATCCTCGCCATCGCCGCCGGCCACGCGGTGCAGATCCTCAAGCGCTACTACGAGGAGTACGGGCGCACGCATGACAGCGCGGAGGCGGTGGTGCGCTCGATCGTCGCCGTCGGCCCGGTGATGCTGACCGCGGGGTTCATTGCCGCGGCCGGGTTCGCCTCGCTGATGACGTTCGGCATCACCAGCGTGCGCGCGTTCGGGCTGTTGTTGGCCTCCGGGATCGTCAGCGCGCTGATCATCGAGATGACCTTCACGCCCGCCTGCCGCTGCCTGTTGCCGGCGCCCAAGAGCCGGGAGCTTCGCCGCGAGGGCAGTGAGCGCTGGCTCGACCGCTGCCTCGACCTGCTGGGCCGGGCCGTCGTGCGGCGGCCGAAAACGGTGATCGCCGCCGCGGCCGCGGTGGTGGCGGTCTCCGCGGTGGGGGCCGCGCGCGTCGAAGTCGACAACAGTATCCGGCTCTGGTTTGCACCCAGCACCCAGGTCCGGATCGATGACGCGCGGCTCAACGACAAGCTGCCCGGGACGGCGACCTTGCGGATCCTCGTGGAGGGACGCGACGAGAATGTCCTGCTGCAGCCGGCGGTGCTGCGGGCGATCAGCGATCTCGAAACCGAGATGGAGCGCGATCCCCGCATCGGCGGGGTCACCTCGATTGCCGATCACGTCAAGCGGATGAACCAGGCCATGCACGGTGGCGACGCCGCGGCCTATGCGATCCCCGACGATCCACAGGCCATTGGCGAGTACCTGTTCCTGTACGGCAGCTCGGCCGGGCCGGAGGGACTGAGCGCGTTCGTCGATCCGTCGTACCGTCAGGCCGTCATTCGCGCTCTGAGCAAGACCGACAGCGCCGCGTTCTCCCGCGAGCTGCTCGAGCGGCTGCAGGCCTACGCGGCGCAGCGCTTCCAGGGCCTCCCGGTGACTGTCGGCATCGCCGGCGGCACGCTGGGCGTCCAGACCGCGATGAACGACCGGGTCGTGCACGAGAAGGTCGTCAACATGCTCCAGGTGAGCGCGATCATCTTCCTGCTCTGCGCGCTGGTCCTGCGCTCGGTCCTGGGCGGCCTGTTCGTGCTCGTTCCGCTCGCCGTGGCCGTCGCCGTCAACCTCGGCATCATGGGCTGGACGGGGATCTGGCTCGACATGAGCACCGCCGCGATGACCGCCATGGGCATCAGCATCGGCGCCGACTTCGCGATCTATCTCATCTTCCGCATCCGCGAGGAGTTTCAGGCGACTCAGGTGCTGGAAGAGGCCGTGCTGGTGAGCATACGGACCTCCGGGAAGGCGGTGTTCTACGTCTCTTCGGCGGTCACCTTGGGATATCTCGTGCTGCCGTTCTCCGGGTTCAGCCTCTGGATCCGCTTGGGGATGCTCACCGCCACGGTGGTGACGGTCAGTGCTCTGTCCTCCCGTGCCGTGGTGACGTCGCTTGGGGTGGTCTTGCGCCCGGCGTTCTTGATGACCAAGGCGCGTGCGCACCACGCGACGGAGCGAGCGGTCCTGCTGCAACGCGCGGACACCCTTGAGTCCGCGTCCTAGGCCCGGCCACCTCCGGCTCAGCCCACCCGTGGGCGCCGCATCCAGACGCCGAGCAGGGCCATCCAGACCAGCAGCAGCGAGTTCGCGGGCATGTTGATGGCCATGGTGAGATCCGAGAACCCGGTGTAGGCCATGACGACCCCCGCGATGGTCGTCGGGATCCCACCGGCGATGGCGAGGCCGCCGAGCCACCGGGGATAGGTTCCGTCAGCCAGCAACGCGGCTCCGGCCAGCGCGGCGGTGAGACCCAGGGACAGGCTCACCATGCTGGCCAGCCCGACCTCGATCTGGCGCACGGCGAAGGCGGCGTGGAAGGCACCGTCCTTTTGCAGCGCCGGCGCGGCGGCCCAGGCGTTGACCATGACCTTCAGGGCGATCCCGTCGACCGCCTGGAGCGCGGCGGCGATGGCCAGGCTGGCGATGGCTCCGGCGCTGGTGATCCGCGCCCAGGCGGTGGCGGCGCCGCCTTCCAGCTCTCGGGTCAGCGCCACCAGCGCCGCCACCATCAGCGCGACGCCTGCGAGCTGCGTGAGGTGGGTCGCCACCCAGAAGCGATCGGCGGCGTATTCCGTGAACGCCGCCAGCGCGTCGTTGGGGTCGGCCCCGGACGGGTGCAGATAGGTCCCGACGAACAGCAGGGCGCTGCCGGCGATCGCGCAGGCCGCCCCCGCTCGGCTGCCGCGAGCCGGCTCGGCGGTCATCGGCCCCCGCGCGCGCCGGCGGCCATCTCCTTCGCCCATCGGTAGTCGGGCTTGCCGCTTGCCGACCGAACGATCTGTTCGACCGCGACGAACACCTTGGGCAGCTTGTAGCGAGCCAGGTGCTCGGCGGCGGTGGCGAGCAGGGCGTCGTCGTCGGCGCGCTGCCCGGGACGGAACTGCACCACGGCGACGACCTGTTCGCCCCAGCGCTCGCTCGGTGCACCGGCGACCACGACGTCGTAGATCGCCGGATGGTGCTTGAGCGCCTTCTCCACCTCCTCGGCGAAGATCTTCTCGCCGCCGGAGTTGATGCATACCGAATCGCGGCCGAAAACGAGGACGGTGCCGTCCGCGGCGACCTGGGCGCGATCGCCGGGGACGGCGTAGCGCACACCGCCGACGGTGGGGTAGGTGCGACGTGTCTTCTCGGCGTCGTTGAAATAGCCGAGTGGGAGCCAGCCGCTGCGCGCCAGCCATCCGACGGCGTTCTCGCCCGGTTCCAAGCGGCGGGTGAGGTCGGCGTCGAGGACGCACGTATCGGGGTCCATCTTGAACGACGGCGCCACGGTGTCGCCCTTGGTGGTCAACGTCGCCCCCTGCGCGCCGGTCTCGGACGAACCGAACCCGTCGAAGATCATCAGATCGGGCAAGTGCTCGAGGAACGCGCGCTTGAACGGCGGCGACAAGATGGCGCCGCCGGAGCCCAGGATGTGCAGGGTGGAGAGATCGTACGACGCCTGCTTGAGGCGATCGAGCAACGGCCGTGCGAAGGCGTCGCCGACGATCGAGAGGGTGCCGACGCGTTCGCGCTCGACCGTGCGCCAGATGTCCTCGGCGTCGAGCGCGCGGGTGTTCTCCGGCAGGACGATGGTGCCGCCCTGGTGCAGGATCAAGAACGAGCTCCACTGTGCGGCGCCGTGCATGAACGGCGGTGCCGGCAGGGCCCGGATGTAGGAACCCATCGGCGCGCGCTCGATCATCTCCTGCAGGCTCTGTACCGTCCCCATGCCACCGGGCAGCTGGCCGCCCATCGCGGCGAAGAAGATCTCGCGCTGGCGCCAGAGGACACCCTTGGGCATGCCGGTGGTGCCGCCGGTGTACAGGATGTAGAGGTCGTCCTCGCTCGGCGTCACCGGCGGCAAGGCGTCGCTGGCCGCCGCCAGCGCCGTTTCGTAGTCGCGTGCGCCGGGGAGCAACGGTTCGTCGCTGCCGTCGTCCACCTGCAAGAGCACGGCCTGCGGAGGGAGCTGGGGAAGGACGGCGGCGAGGCGAGGCGCGAACGCGGCGTGATAGATGATGCCGCGCGTCTGCGCGTCGGTGAGGAGATAGCGCAGCTCTCCCTCGACGTAGCGATAGTTGACGTTGAACGGCGCGACGCGCGCCTTGTACGCGCCGACCATGCCCTCGAGGTACTCGTGGCCGTTGTAGAGGTACAGCGCGAGGTGGTCCTGACCCGATTGCCAGGGCTCCAGCTCACTGCGCTCCGTGTGGCACCCGAGCCCGGCGTCGTGCAGCAGGTTGGCGAGCCGACGGGTCCGCAGCTGGAAGTCGCGCCAGGTCAGGCGCCGCGTGGCGGAGACAATCGCCTCCTGATCGGGAATCGCGTCGGCGATCGCTTCGTTGATCGGACCCAGTGCGAACATCATGCCTCCAACCCAAGCGGCGCAGCCCGGAACCGGCGACGAGGCGGCGCCGCGCCCCTGCCGCGGCTTACGACTCTCCTCATTCCTTCCACGTCGCCACGACGTCGTCCACCGACGCGATCGTCGCAAGCAAGCGCAGCGTGTGGGTGAGGACGGCGTCGACGTACTCGTCGGGCGTTCCGGTCACCGCCTGGCGCGGGATCACGACCTGATAGCCGCAGTTCACCGCCTCGATGGCGATGCCGGTCACCCCGATGTTGACCGAGACGCCGGTTGCGACGACGGTGCGGATGCCGAGGTTGCGCAGGAGCTGGTCGAGCTCGGTGCCGTGAAACGGCGTGACGCCGTGAAAACGGGTGAGCACGTAGTCGCTCGGCTGTGGCGCGAGGGCGCCGACCACGGCCTGTCGCGGCGAGCCGGGCAGCAGCGGCTCGCCCTTGCGACCGAGGGCGAGGAGCAGACAGTTGGGGGTGGCGCCGGCCGAATCGGCCCGACGGGCCACGGTGAGGTAAAAGACCGGGATCCGCACGGCGCGCGCGGCGTCGAGCACGCGGGCGATCTGCCCGATCGTGCCGTGGCGCTGCACGGCTTCGCCCAAGGCGCCAAGCGCCGCGCCGCCGCCGACGATGCCTTCCTGGCACTCCATGACGAGAACGGCGGTGTGGGCAGGGGCGAGAAGCTGGGCGAGATCGACCGGCATGGTGGCCCTCGTACGGGAATCGATCAGTGGCGGGTTGGGGCGCGGCGCTCGGCGACGAGTAGCCGGTAGCCGAGGTCGATCGCGCGCCGGCGGAGAAGGCTGCCGAACTTCTCGGTCCACCGCCCGCTGCGAAGGTCGTCCTCCAGGCGGCGCAAACCGGGTTCCAGGGTCGCGGCTGGTAGCTGCGCGAGGGTCGAGATGGCGGCTCGCCGGGCGGGATCCAGGTACGCTTCCGGTCGCCGCCAGTACGCGCCGAGAAAGCCGTCCGTGCAATCGTGCGGGATCGGCACCCGAACCAACTCGGCCGAGCCGAGATGGCGCCGCAGCTCGGCCATGGAGAGGAACCGCGGCAGATCGAACGCGACGACCGCCGGGAGGTACTCCCGGGTGAGCCAGAACGCGCCGCCGGCGGTAGGGTCCCAGGTGAGGACCAGAACGCGGCGGCGGGCGACGCGACAGAGCTCCGCCAGCCCGGCGACTTGCGAGGTCCAGTGGTGGATCGTCAGGATCGCCAGGGCGGCGTCGAAGGCGCCGTCGGCGAACGGCAGCTGCTCGGCGACCGCGCGCACGGCGGGCGCGGCCTGTGGCGAACGGCGCCGGATCATCGTCACCGACGGCTCCACCGCGACGACCCGCGGTCCGACCGGCTCGTACGAACCGGTTCCCGCGCCGACGTTCACGACCGACCGCGCGTCGCCGAGCCGCGTTCGAATCACTGCGGCGATGCGCGCATCCGGCCGCCGCATTTCGGCATAGCCGCGCCCGATCTCGTCGTACAGCGGCTCCATCCTGCTCGACGGCCCCAGCGCCGTCTACGCGTGCCCGACCAGCGGGTAGAGGGTCTTGGCGTTCTCGCCGAGGATCCGCCGCTTGCTCGACTCCCCGACGTCGTTGCGCTCGACGATCAACTTGACCGTGTCGGGAAAGGCGCAGTCCCAGTGATAATAGTCGGAGGCGTAGACGATCTTCCGGTCGCCGAGCAGCTCGATGACCTGCTTCAGCATGTGCTCGTCCGGCTCGCAGCTGATGAAGCAGTTGCCCTCCATGAAATACTCACTGGGCTTGCGGTCGATCGCCGGCGCCTGCTCGGACATCAACTCGTAGTGCTCGTCGAGGCGCTCGAGCCAGAACGGCAGCCAGCCGCACCCGGACTCCATGAAGCCGACACGGAGCTTCGGGAAGCGGTGAATCACCCCGCCGATGATCATCGACATGAGCGCCAACATGTTGCCGATCGGGTGGGTCAGCGCGTGAACCTCGAGGCGCGTGTTGTAGCGATCGACGCCGATCGGATACTGGTCGGGCGCCTGGCCGCCGCCGTGCACGCAGACGGTCGCGTTCAGACGCTCGGCCTCGGCCCACACGACGTCGAAGCTCGGGTCGCTGAGGTTCTTGTCACGGATCTGCTGCGGCGTGACCATGCCGACCAAGCCGAGCTCAGTCACTGCGCGGCGGAGCTCCTTGGCAGCTGCCGGGGGATCGATCATCGGCAGCTTGGCGATCGCCTTGATGCGCTGCGGGGCATGGCGGCAGAACTCGGCCTTGGCGTCGTTCATCGTCCGGCAGAGGGCCGCGGCGAATGCAGGGTCGAGCAGGGCCCATTCCTCGCCGGCACCGCCGGGGAAGTTGACGGTGACGTCGATCCCCTCGAGGTCCATGTCCTTGAGGCGCTCGGCGGGGTCGGTCATGCCCGGCCGCAGGTCGAACTTGTCGCCCTTGCGAGCGGTTCCTCCGCCCGGGAGCGCCAGCTTGGCGTAGTGCTTGCCGACGTGGTCGCGATACTCGGCCAGGCGTGGTTGCCACTGTGTCGGCATCTTGTCGCGCCAGTTGGCGAACTCGCCCCCGTGCCCGTCTGCGTCGATGACGTGATAGCCGAATCGGCCCATGGGTCCTCCTTTGACTATGGGTGGGCGCGTGAGCACGTCTGCGAGTGTGCGCGTGCCCACGTCCGTTGCGCACACGCGGATACGCGCCCACGCGCACATGCCTGACGCACGCACGTCACCTTCATGCCCGGCCACCATCCATCGCGAACACGCCGCGTGCCAGGTGGCCGGCGCGCAGGTCGCTGAGCGCGTGGTCGAACTCGTCGAGCGCATAGTGCCGGGTGATGAGCTCGTCGATCTTCAAGCGGCCGCTGAGGTAGAGGTCGGCGAGCATCGGGAAGTCACGCTGCGGCCGGGCGGCGCCGTACCGGCAGCCGTGAATGGACTTGTTCTGATAGAGGGCATGGACGACGAACTCGTACGGCGTGCCCACCTTCGGCACGCCGACGATCGTCATCGCGCCGCCGGGGCCCAGCGCCTCGAGGGCCTGCTTGATCACCGCGGTGTTGCCGACGCACTCGAACGTGTAGTCGGCACCGCCCCCGGTCAGGTCCTTGATCGCCGCCACCGGGTCGTCGGTGGAGCTGTTGATGACGTGGGTGGCGCCGAAGCGGCGGGCCCACTCCAGCTTCTGCGGCATGACGTCGACGGCGATGATCTTGCCCGCGCCGGTGAGCACGCCGCCCTGCACGCAGTTGAGCCCGATCCCCCCGACCCCGAACACCGCCATGCTGGCGCCGGTCTCGACCCGGGCGCGGTTGACCACCGCGCCGAAGCCGGTCATCACGCCGCAGCCGATCAGCGCGGCGCGGTCGAACGGTACGCGCGGGTCGATGAGGACCGCCCCCTGCTCGCGGACGACGGTGTACTCCGCGAACACCGAGGCGTTGGCAAACTGAAAGGCCGGCGTGCCGCCGATGGTGAATGGGCGTGCGTCCTTCGGGCTCGGCGCGTTGCGGCACTCGGTGGGGTGGCCGGCGTCGCACTTGCTGCAGCGGCCGCAGTGGGCGAGGGTCGAGATGATCACCGTGTCGCCTTCCTTCACGGAGCGCACGCCGACCCCAACCGCGTCGACCACACCCGCGCCCTCGTGTCCGAGCACGACCGGGGTCGGATAGGGGATCGTGCCGTCGATGACGCTCAGGTCCGAGTGGCAGAGCCCCGCCGCCTTGATCGCGACGCGGACCTCGCCCGCCCCGGGGTCGCGCACCGCGACCTCCTCGATCGCCACCGGTCGATCGGTGGCATAGAACACCGCTGCCTTCATATCGCTGTCCCTGCTGCTTAGATGACCGGAGAGCACGAAGCCAAACCCACGTCTCCATGCCTTCGTGGTGAATGATCGCTCCCTACGGCTTCGGGTTGCCCACTCGCAGCACGCGTCCGGCACGGACGCCGGTCAGCTCGCCGTTGGCGACGATGGTTTCGCCGTTCACCAGGACGCGCGAGACACCTTCCGGGCGCACCTGCCAGCGCGGCTCGCCGCCGGGCATGTCGCTGACCAACTCCTTCTTGCCGAGACGGATGCGGGCGGGATCGAAGAGCATCAGATCGGCGTGGTAGCCGCGCGCGATCAAGCCCCGGTTCTTGATCCCGCAGATCATCGCGGGGAGATGCGTGATCCGGCGCACCCCTTCCTCCAACGAGATCCTCTGTCGGTCGAGCAGCCAGCTGCGAATGTAGTAGGTGGACCACTCCGAGCCGTCGTCGCGGTCGGCATGCGCACCGCCGTCGCCGGTGCCGATGATCATGTGCGGGTTGCGCTGGGCCTCGGCATTGGCTTCCGCCCACTTCTCGTTCTCCGTGTTCCACATGAACTGGGTCTGGAGCCCGTCAGCGACTGCCAGCTCGCACATGATGTCGGCGGCGTGGACCTGTCGCTCCTTGGCGAGCTGGGTGAGGCTCTTGCCAACCGCGCTGGGGTCGGCGCGGCAGACGTCGACGAACACCGTATGCAGCGGCGGTGGCGGCAGGGTGGAGCCCTTGCTGCCGTCGGTGTTCGGGTTGTCCAGTCCCCAGCGCAGCTGGCTGCGCTGCTGCGGGTCCCGCATGGCCGCGAGGCGTTGCTCGACCGGCATGTCGGATAAGTCGCGCCAGTGGAACACGCCGTCGAAGAGGCTCGTTCCGCGCTGCCAGTTGAACGGCCGCATGAACGGCTGCGTACGCAAGATGGAATAGATCGCCGCCCCCTGCTGACGGGCGCTCTCGAGGAAGGCGACCGAGTCCGCCCACTGATCGGGGTTGCCGACCCGCTTGGTGATCCCCTGGACGACCACCGGCAACCCCGAGCGCTGCGCCAACTCGATCAGCCGGGCGCGGTCGCGCTCATCGAGGCCGCGCGCCGCCGTCTCGGGCAGGAAGCAGATGCTGCCCGCGCCGCCCTCGCCGGCGGTCTCGATCAACGTCCGGACTTCCTCGTAGGTCGCGTGGCGCGACGGCACCGGCTGATTGAACTGGTCGACGTGGGTGGGCGAGAGCGACGTCGAGAACCCCGCCGCGCCGGCGTGCATCGCCTCGCGCACCAGCTGTTGCATGTGCGTCTGCTCATCCGCGGTCGCGGCGCGTTCCGAGGCGGCCTCGCGCATGACGAAGCGGCGCAGGGCAGAGTGGCCGACGTAGCACGCCATGTTGATGCCGAGCCGGGTGTCGAGCGCCTCGAGGAAGGACGGGAAGCTGTCCCAGTCCCAGGGCAGCCCCTGCTCGAGCACACTCGGGGTCATGCCCTCGACCTTGGCGAACAGCGCGGTCAGATAGCCGTGATCGGCGGTCGCGCACGGGGCGATCGAGTAGCCGCAGTTCCCGGCTACCACCGACGTCACCCCGTGATAACACGACGAAGTCCCGAACGGCTCGAAGCTGAGCTGCGGATCGTAGTGGGTATGGGCATCGACGATGCCGGGAATGACGATCAGGCCGTCGGCGTCGATGACCTGCTTGGCGCCGGACAGGTGCCCGACATCGGTGATGACGCCGCCCTTGATGCCGACGTCGGCGGTGCGCATCGGGAGTCCCGAGCCATCGACGACTCGCCCGCCCCGGATGATGG
>Ga0335082_10007089_pt1 | contig 12206 bp, 10 predicted proteins | sample Lox_Sample_41_FD_206718 | JGI IMG/M metagenome (GOLD analysis project Ga0335082, IMG submission 206718) | Soil microbial communities from Loxahatchee National Wildlife Refuge, Florida, United States - Lox_Sample_4.1 | ecosystem: Environmental > Terrestrial > Soil > Wetlands | place: USA...
ACGATCTGCCGCAGGCTCGCCACCTCTCCCCGCAACTGGGACATTTCGTTGTCCGGCTTGGGAGCGCCCCGACCGAGCATCAGGCCCAGCAACAAACAGGCGGCGGCCGTGATTGGGAATAGCGCCGGGGTCCGGAGCCACGCACGGAAGCGGTTTGGTAGCCGGGAGCTTTCCACGGCCTTCGCTTCATCCAACAGGGCGTAAAACCTTCGCCGCAATGCGGGACTTGGCTCCTCCACCGGGAGCGAGCCCAACTGGTCCCACAGTAGCTGCATGCGTTCGAGATCTACCCGGCAATCGGGACAGACCGCGATATGCGCATCCAATTCCGTTGAGCCCCGCTTGGCGCCGGTCAGGACGTCGGCAAAATAGGCTTTCGCGTCGTCGCACCTCATACCCGTTTCTCCTGCATCACTTGCTGGAAGGCCCCGGCCAGATCTTTCATCGCTCGGTAGACCCTCACCTTTACCGTGTTCACCTCGCAGGCCAAGATGGCCGCGATCTGTTCATGCTTCAACTCCTGGAAGCGGCTGAGCACGAGCAATTCCTTCTTCTCGGCCGGCAATCGATCGAGAGCACGGCGCAGCAGGTCCACTTCCTGCGACCGCGACGCCCGTTGATCGGCCGTCGGCTCCGGACTCACCGGCAGGCGGGAGGGCTCCTCCTCGTCGAGCGGCGCCTCCGGCCGGCTTTTCCGGAACTGATCCACCTGGGCATTCCGCGCGATCTGGTACATCCAGGTCGTGAACGGGCAGCCCGTCGAGTATGTCTGCCGGTACTTCAGGATCCGGAGAAAGACTTCCTGCACCAGGTCCTCACTGAGGCTGCGGTTGGCGGTCATCCGCAAGAAGTAGGCGAACAGCGCCCGGTGGTGCCGTTCAAACAGCACCGACAGCGAGTCGAGTTCGCCGTCGCGAACCCGCTGCATCAGGTCAGTGTCGCTATGGCTGGCCAGGACCGGTAGCCTCCATCCGTCTCGTCGATCCACACCGGTGTATACTCAGCCGCCGGGTGGGGGTTACACGGAATTGTCGCCGAAACGGTCTCTATAATAAAGGCACCCCCCGAGATCCGGTCTCGCATGGACTTTGCCAAACAGGTCAAGGATTCAGTCGATATCACGCAAGTGATCGGCGAGTACGTGCGGCTGAAGCGGATGGGATCGGGCTCCCGCTACATCGGCCTGTGCCCGTTCCATACCGAAAAGACCCCTTCTTTCAACGTCAACGGAGCCCTCGGCTTTTATAAGTGCTTCGGCTGCGGGGTAGGTGGTGACGTACTTAAGTTTGTGATGGAGATTGAGAGCCTTACGTTTTGGGAGGCCCTCAAACTGCTCGCCGAGAAGAACGGCATCCCGGTCCCCCAGCGCAGCGAGTACTCCGACGAAGATTCCCGCCGGCGCGCGCGGATGCAGGAACTTCACGACTGGGCGGAAAAGGCATTCCGCGAAAACCTGGCCGGCGGAGCGGGAAGCGAAGCTCGCGCGTATCTGGCCCGCCGCGGGGTCAGCGCCGACACGGCGTCCCGCTTCGGAATCGGCCTGAGCGGCAGCGGCCAGCAGCTCGTGCGGCTCTTTGAACGACAAGGCGTGCCGCACGAGGTCATGGAAGAAAGCGGCCTCGTGCTTCGCCGGCAGGACGGCTCAGGCTACTTCGACCGTTTCCGCGGGCGGCTGATGTTCCCCATCCATAGCGACACAGGCAAGCCAGTCGGTTTTGGCGGCCGGGCGCTGGCAGCCGGCGACGAGCCGAAATACCTCAATTCACCCAAGACGCCCCTCTATGAGAAAGAGCGCATCCTGTATAACCTCCATCGGGCGAAGGACGGCATGCGAAAACGCGATCGCGTCGTGCTGGTGGAAGGATATATGGATGTCATCGGCGTCCACGATGCCGGTGTCGAAGAAGTGGTGGCCACCTGCGGCACGGCGCTGACGCTGGCGCAGATCCGGTTACTCAAGCGCTTTACCACGCACATCGTCATGAACCGCGATCCGGATATGGCCGGCGCAAAATCCGCGGACAAAAGCCTCGAAACGCTGCTGACGGAAGGGATGAGCGTACGCGTCGTGCAGTTGCCCGGCGCGCTGGACCCGGACGAGTATGTTCGCGAGCGCGGCGCCGAAGCGTACCGCAAGGCCGTCGACGAGGCGCGGGAATTCTACGATTGGTACGCGGCGTGGGCCAAGGCCAGCTTCGACCTGACGAGCCCCGAAGTCCGGGTCGAGGTGCTGCGCCGCATGCTGCAAACCGTAAATCTGCTGCCCGATAAGCTGCGCCGCCTTGCCGTGGTCGACAATATGGCGGATATCCTCGAAGTCCCGAAAGGGATGGTGTTGGACGAATTCAAAAAGGCGGCGGCGGAGAGGCGGGTCGATGTGAGGCGAAAGCCTGAAACCGCGGGATTTCATCCCAATGAGCAGTTGCTGCTGCGCGCCCTGTTGACCAATCCGGAGGCGCGCGAGGAGATCCTCCCGGTCTTGAAGCCGATGGCCCTGGTCGAGCGTTTTCGGACGAAGGGAATCTTCGAAGTAGTGTTCCGGCTGGCGGAAACGCATCCTGAATTTACGTTTTCCGACCTGGAAGAGCGTCTTCCGGACGGCGAAAAGGCCCTGTTGGCCGAACTGATTTTTGCCGATGATCAAGGAGGGGAATCCGTTCCGTTCGAACAGGCGCTAGGATGCCTACGGGCGTTAACCGAAAGCGGTCGCAAGCTACAAAAGGAGGAAGTGAAAAAGCAAGTGAAAGAAGCCGAGCGCGCTGGAAATCTCGAAGAAGCGTTGCGGCTCATGCGCCAATTGGGGGAGTTGGATCACGAGGTCTAAAGAACACCGCGGGCCGTGTGTTGTACTAAGATGAGTGAGACGAAATTACTTGATCGGGGGGCACCCGGCTCCTCGTATCGGTCATAACGGTTGGGGGACCCGTGGCAGGGGAAGAGCGATACAGCCGATTCCAACAGCTCATTGATCTGGGCAAGCAGAAGGGCTACATCCTCTATGACGACGTGACCGAGTTCATGCCGGAGGATGTCACCAACGGCCCTGAACTCGATGATCTCTTTGCCACGCTCGATTCCGCGGGCGTCGACATCCTTGAGGAGCCGAGAGCGGACTTCACGAAGAAGGACGAGGCCGAGGATTTCACCGAGACGGACCTGGTTCAGGAGTCTTCGGAAAAAACCAACGACCCGGTTCGAATGTATCTGCGCGAGATGGGCACGGTGGCGCTGCTCACGCGCGAGGGCGAGATCGAGCTGGCCAAGCGAATCGAGCACGGGCAGAACCTGGTGCGGCGGGCTTTGTCCCGCTCGCCCCTAATGATCAAGGAACTGCTCCAGATCACCTCGGAAGTCGAACAGGATGCCCTCAGCCTGCGGGATGTGCTTCTAACTCCGGACATGAGTTCGGAAGAAGAAGTGGATTCGCAGAAGGCGGAATTCCTCTCCGCGGTTGCGGACATTCAGAAGCAGTTGCTGAAGATCCAGCAGTTGCGCCTGAAGCTGGCCGCAACGCCACGGGGCACCAAGCCGAAGCAGCATCGTTCGGCCCGCTGGATATTGTCCCGCGCGCTCGTGAAGATCTCACGGTCAGTGCGCGCCATCCAATTCAGCTCGTCGGCCTACCGGAGGCTGCTCACACGTCTCCGCGCCGCCGTGGAAGAATTTCGTCCGATCGAAAGAGAAGTGGCCCGGCTGCAGCGGCGCATCGAAGAAGTAACCGCCGCCGACCCGATCGCCGCGCGCGAAATGCGTCGCGACCAGAAGAATCACCAGCAGCGGCTCAACCAGTTCGAAATGGACTACGGCGCCACCGCCGTGGAATTGCGCCGCAGCCTGATGGTGTCCGAACGCGGCGAGAAAGAAGCCGACGAGGCTAAGAAGCAGCTCATCGAAGCCAACCTCCGGCTCGTGGTTTCCATCGCGAAGCGCTACACCAACCGCGGCCTCCAGTTCCTCGATCTCATCCAGGAAGGCAACATCGGCCTGATGAAGGCTGTGGACAAGTTCGACTACCGGCGCGGGTACAAGTTCTCGACCTATGCGACGTGGTGGGTACGGCAGGCGATCACGCGCGCGATTGCCGACCAGGCACGAACCATCCGCATTCCGGTCCACATGATCGAAACCATCAACAAGATGGTGCGCACGCAGCGGATGCTGCAGCAGGAACTCGGGCGGGAGCCGACCACCGAAGAACTTGCCAAACGGCTCGACATGTCCGTGCCAAAGGTTCGTAAGGTCCTGCGCATCGCCCAGGAGCCGATTTCGCTCGAAACTCCAGTGGGCGAGGAAGAGGAATCGCATCTCGGCGACTTCATCGTGGACCGGCGCGTGGTATCGCCGTCGGAAGCCGTCATCAACCTGAACCTGCGCGAGCAGACCGCCGAAGTGCTGAAGACGCTCAGCCCGCGCGAAGAGAAGATCATCAAGATGCGATTTGGCCTGCAGGATGGCAGTGAGCACACTCTCGAGGAAGTCGGCCAGCACTTCGCGGTGACGCGCGAGCGCATTCGCCAGATCGAAGCCAAGGCGCTGCGCAAGCTGCGGCATCCGAGCCGGAGCCATCGCCTGCGGGCGTTTCTCGAACAGGGCCCACGCGACTAGCGGCGAAACCGCTCGCTCACGCGCGCGGCTCAGCTTCACCAATGAACGCATCGCCGGCCGCAACTGAGCCGCGACCGTCAGGGAGCGGTTTCATCTTCAATAGTTCTTTTCAACCAGATCCGCAATCGATTCCGGAACAAGATCCCGCCATGGTTCGCCTGCTGCAATGCGCCGCCGGATCTCGGTCGCACTGACCTCTTCGCATCCTTCGAGCAGCAACAAGTGAATTTTTGAGGCAAGCTGAGACGGCGCAGGATAACAGCCGCCGCGCGGCGCCACCAGTAACTCGAACTCCTCCAACTGCCGGTCTATGGACAACTCGACCGGATAGTCCCAACCAACGATCCTCTCCGCGGCGTCGCGCCCGCAAAGCACGAACAGGCACTGCAAGGCAGGGTCAGCCTCCTGCGCTTCGCGAACCATCTCGATGAACAGACCACCCGAAGAGGACGCAACAGAGAAACCCCCGGCGGCTTTGAGCAGCATTTCCAAGCGCTGCTCGAACCCAGGACCTTCATAGCCCTTGTGTGGAAAGGCGCGGGGCAGTACAAAGATCACTTCCGGCGCCCAGGCGAGCGCCGCGGAGGCCATGGCCAGATGGGCGCGCGTTGGCGGGTTGAACGCCCCTGGAAACAGGACGGCGCTCTCGCCGCGGGCGCTGGCCCGCAGATGGAATTCCATGACATCATCGTAGGCGATGAAAATCCGACAAGTGGACGCCTTTGCCGTTTCGATCCCCCTTCCCCGCCCTGTCGCCGACGCGGTCCGTACCATCACGCACCGCGACCACTTGATGGTCCGCATCGACACCGACAGCGGGCTCTGCGGATGGGGATTCACGCTGGGCTACGACGGGAGCCGGGCCATGGTTTCCCTCGTCGACGAAATCTACCGGCCGATGCTCGAAGGCGCCGATCCGTTTGCCTCTGAATATCTCTGGGCCGAGATGTTCCGGCAGTCGATTCAGGCCGGGAGGCGTGGCGCTGCGCTTCGGGCCATGTCGGCCATCGATATCGCGCTCTGGGACCTGCGCGGCAAACACGCCTCGCTGCCGGTGATGCACCTCCTCGGCACGCACAAAACACGTCTGCGCTGTTACGCCACGGGTGGCTACTATCGCCCGGGCCAGACCATCGATCAGTTACTGGAAGAAGTGGACGCCACTGCAGGGAAAGGCTTCACGGCCCTGAAGTTGAAAGTCGGCGGACTTCCGGCGCGTGAAGACGCGGCCCGCGTCGGCGCCGTGCGCAAGCACCTGGGCGACGACTTTGACATTCTGCTCGACGCCAATGGCGGATGGCCCGACGCACCGTCAGCGATCGCAGCGATGCGCCGTCTGGAAGAGTTCCGGCCCTATTGGATCGAGGAGCCCGTCCGTGCCGACAACGTCGAGGCTATGGCCCGCATTGCCGAAGCGCTGGACACACCCGTCGCCACGGGCGAACTGGAGGCCACCCGCTGGGCCTTCGCGCAGCTCGTGAATCAAAAAGCGGCTGACATCCTACAGCCCGATGCCACCGTGGTCGGCGGCGTCGGGGAATGGTTGAAGGTGGCTCACATGGCCGCTGCTCACGACATTCCGATTGCCCCCCACTACAACTGGGACATTCACACCCAGCTCTGCGCAACAATTCCAAACTGTATTTTCATCGAGTACTTCGTCCGCGAGTCCGGTGTCAAAATGTTCGATGCCCTGCTGGATAACCCTCTTGAACCCGCAAATGGTTGGATTGAGCCGCGCCAGGGACCGGGCTTCGGCCTCGAGTGGAACGAAGATTCCCTCGCCAGCTATCGTATTGCCTAAAGGCAACCACACGTTAGGTAGGGGCGTCTGTAACAGGGTACAGTAGGAAGAAAGAACCCTCATGTTCACCTGGATCTGTCCTGAGTGCGGTCGCGAAGTAGCGCCGTCGTATTCCGAGTGTCCCTCCTGCGCGGAGAGAAGGAAGGCCGCGGCAGGCCCGGTTCCGCCTCAGCCACAAGTACCGCAGCCACAGGTGCCGCAGGCACAGATGCCGCAGGGCGGGCCCCCTCGCTACGCGCCGCCTCCTCAAGGCTATGGCCAGCAACCCCCGGCACCCGCCTACGTTCCGCCTCCCCCGGCGCCTGCCTATCAGCCGCCCGCCCCCGCCTACCAGCAACCCCCATCCGCACCTCCGGCATACGCGGCCGCGCCACCTCCTCCGCCGCAATATGCTCAGCCGGTCTATGCGCCGCCTCCGCCGCCACAGTACGCGCCGCCAGCCTATGCGCCGCAGCCACAAGCGCCGCCCCCGCCTCCTCCTCGCCTCGCGGTTCCGCAGCCGGAGAAATCGGGACCAAAGCCCTGGATGGTGGCATTGCTGGTCGCCGCAGTCCTCGGTGGCGTTCTGTACGGCATTTACAGCTTCGCGCCATCCAACAACCACGCGAAAGCTGCCGCGCCGAAGCCCGGCGAGGCTCCAAAGGCCGAAGCGGCCGGCGCCGGAGGTCATCCGTACCTGAAGTACCTGGAGTTGACGGGCGTTCGCATCGTCGAGGAAGGCAACAAAGCCAAACTCCGCTTCGTGGTGGTGAACCATTCCGCGGCCGACATGACAGCGCTCGAGCTAAAGGGAACGCTCACCACGAATGATACGGATCCTCCGGTCGGCACGTTTGTCGCGAAGGTCGGTTCCGTCGGGCCGTACGACTCGAAGGATGTGAACACGATCGTGGACACGAAGATGAAGCCGTACGAACTGCCGGACTGGCAGTTCCTCAAGGTGAAGTTCGAGATCACCTCGCCGCGCTGAGTGTTAGCGGACGTCTCCTCCAACCAGGGCTTCGACAAACTCACGCGAAATCGGCCAGCGCCCCAGGACGTGTCCGTCTTTTGCTTCGAAGACGCCCGCAGTCAGCACCCCGGAAAGGTCGGCATCATTGGGAGCATGCTTCTGCTGGGCCAGGAGCCTCCGCAGCATATCGGTATTCGCGGCCAAGAGTGCCGCCACTCTTGCCGCGGTTTTCTCATCCGGGCACTCGCCGCGAAGGTTGAGCTGAAGCTGCAGCATTGTTCCGCCAAGCGACACTGTCGCCCGATTCACGCCGTCGAGCGAGCGCAAGAAGGCTGCAAGGCCTTCAGGCGTGGAGGCGGAAGGCACCAGCCAGTCCCGTGTGAACAACGCCCAAACCGGCTCCGAGGGGATGTCGAAGCGAGGTGCCGGGGAGCGTTGCGTGACGCCAAAAGCCGCTTCCCGGTCGGTACTGACCGCGAGTCCGATAACCCCCGTACGCAGCGGCGTAATGGAGACAAAGTGATCCGGCGCCGTCGCGCGGACCCAGCACAGTGTCCGCAAGCAATGCCCACCGGCCTCGACGGCGTAGCGGGCAATGCGTTCCCACTGAAAGTGTCCGGTCGCCAGGATGAAGAGGCTATCCTCGCGCCAGGCGAGAAGAACGGAATCCAAATCCTCCCGATAATCGAACCCGGTGCCTTGCACGAAGTCGCGATATTCGCGCTCCTCCATGGCCCGGCCAGCCGTTAGCGCTCCCAGCAGGCCGGAACGGCGCAGGGCTCCGGTGTTGACAAACAGCAGCGGACCATTGCCGGGCGGGACATAGCGGAGCTGATCCTGCACGGTCAGGTTCGGCCGGGTCCTCCACCAAAAGACACCGCTCACGATGCCGCCGCAGAGCAGTATCAGGGCAGTGATCAAGTGCCAGGGTTTAACGGTTCGCACGATTCAACCGAAGCTTACACCGCCGCGAGAGTCTCTGTCAGCCGGCTTTGCTTCCACAGGGCGCACCAGGACTTCAGGTCGTTCATCATGTTCCGGTACATGGCCGGATCCAGCGACTGCGCGCCGTCACTGACCGCCTTCGCCGGGTTGGGATGGACCTCGACAATCAACCCGTCGGCGCCCACGGCCACTGCGGCCCGGCAAAGCGCGGGGACCAGGCTGCGCTTGCCCGCGGCGTGAGACGGATCGAGGATCACTGGCAGGTGTGTCAGCTCGCGAAGGACGGGCACGGCGGAGATGTCGCAGGTATTGCGCGTGGCCGTCTCGAATGTTCGGATGCCGCGTTCGCAGAGAATCACCTGGCTGTTTCCATGAGCAACGATGTACTCGGCCGACATCAGCAGCTCCTTGATCGTCGAGCTCATGCCGCGCTTCAACAGAATGGGCTTGCCGCAGCGGCCTAGCGACTTCAGGAGAGCGAAGTTCTGCATGTTGCGCGCACCCACCTGAAGGATATCGGCGTACCGCGTGATGAGGTCGACGTCGTTGTCCGACATCACTTCGGTAACAATCGCCAGGCCCGTTAGATCGCGCGCCTTGGCCAGCAAACGCAGGCCCTCTTCCTCCATCCCTTGAAAGTCGTACGGGCTCGTGCGCGGCTTGAACGCTCCGCCGCGCAGCACACGGGCTCCACCCTCAGCCGCCAGCCGCGCGGACTCGAGAATCTGCGTCTCGCTTTCCACCGAGCACGGCCCCGCCATCACGATAAAGTCGTCGCCGCCGATTTCGGCGCCGTTCTCGAGGCGAATCACCGTCTTGTGAGGTTGAAACTCCTTGCTGACGAATTTGTAGGGCGCGGAGATGCGGACGGCCTTATCGACCTGCGGCATGGCTTCCAGCGATTCCAGGCATGCCGTGACATCGCCGATTCCCACCGCACCAATAACGACGCGTTCTTCACCTTGAATCGTGTGGATCTTGTAGCCGAACTCCAGAATGCGCTGGACAACCGCGTCGATCTCATCCTTGCTTGCGTGACGCTTCATCGAGATGATCATGGCCGGTAGGCCTCCTTCCAAAAGCAAACGGCCCGCCCGTTGTACCGGGTGGGCCGTCTCAGCGAATCGTTTGCGGAATCTGGATCAGCTCAGGGCCACCCGAATTACTTCGAGGGGCTAAATCGAAAGCTGAAATAGTATCGCCGCATCAAAGAAAAGAATAGCGCAGTCTAGCCACTGCGGTCAAGTGGCAGATGGTTTTCAGCCATGTAAATCATCTAGTTAGAGTCACCCCGTCGAGGTGGTGGCAGTCAGTTCAGCTTGAAGTTCACTTCGATTCGGGCCTGAACATTCACGGGCTTACCATCTTTGATGCCCGGCTTAAATCGCCACTGGTGGACAGCGTCGATGGCGGCTGCCCCGAAGCGCGGATCTCCCTTTTCAACGGCGGCGTTCTGAACCTGCCCATCCGTGTTAATCACCGCGCTCAGGAGGACAATCCCCTCGACTTTTTCGTCGCGAAGATCGTCCGGATAGGACGGCTCCAGCTTGTAGATCAGGACCGGCGCGCTGACGCCGTCGCCGATTCGATACAGGTTCGACGGCAGCGGCTCCTGGAGCGCGAAGATAACGTAAGCCGATGTCCGTACCGGACTGGCCTGCGGACCGTATCGATATTTTCGAACGGCTTCCGTCGCCGACTGCACGAGCAGGGGATGCCCGCTCAGCACGCGGGAATCCGTGACCGAACCGTCAATCCCGACCACCACGGCGAAGCGAACAGTCCCCTCGATCCGAGCCTGCCTCGCCAGCGGCGGGTACATGGGAAGGGGAGTTACAACAGGCTGGAGCGATACGGCGTTTTCGATCTTTGCGGGCGGCGGTGGCGCGCCCATGGAAACGGCGCGCGCCGTGAGCTGCTGGCCCAACGCCGAGAGTTCCGTCGAACCGCCGGAAGTGAGTTGTGGGCCGAGCCGACGCAGCAGTTCCACGTCATTCGACGTAAGCAGTTCGCCAGCATACTTCTTCGATGAAGGCCCTGCAAGCAACTGCCGGTAAAGCGCCGCCATCGGCCCTACGTACGCGTTCTCCGCCGGTTCAATCTGCCGCGCCTGTTTGACCAGCGACAGAGCGCGGTCCGGATCGGCGCCCCGGAAGAAACAGGCCGCATTGAACTGAATTCGGGCATTCTTGGGCGCAAGCTGTACGTGCTGCTGCCAGAGATTGCGCGCGGTGTTATAGGCAACGCGATCGTCTAGCGCGGTATCGCTGTCATTGAGCCGCGCGAAACGCGTCGCGAGGACGGAGGAATCGGCCCGATGCTCAATGAGCCAGAGAACGTGTCCGAGCCGTTCCTGCTTCCGCGATTCCGTGAAGTAGAACGCGATCAATCGTCCGCGCGCGTTTTCGTCGTCCGGGTGAGATTTGAGCTGCGCCTCGAGCTGGGCCGCATCGCGGTCCGTCAAACGAGTACCCTGTGCGAGCAATTCGCGGTCCGTACGTTCGAAGTCGGCTGAGGCCTGCGGCGATTGCGCAAATTGCAGTACAGCGGCGGCCGCGGCGAGCGGAATGAGAACCAACGCCAGCCGGAGAATGTCCCGCAGTGTCAGAGTGAGCCGCGAGCCGCCTCCGGCTAGAGTGCGTTCGATTCGCGCACTGACCCCGCTAGGCCTCGCCATCGGCAACGCCGCCGCAGGCAGCCGGAGTCCGGAGCGGGACGCAAAGGCCCACAACGTTTCCGCGTAGGCCACCGGATCGCCGGTGTGATGAACCGCAATGTCATCGCAGGCCTCGTCGGCCGCGGCCTCCAGTTTTCGATTCAACCACGACGCGCCCGGATGGAACCAGAACAGGGCCTGTTGCAGACGGGCCAGGAACTGGAACAGAGCGTCGCGCCGAGCGACGTGGGCCGACTCGTGCGCCAGAACGGCTTCCAGTTGCTTCTCCGGCCAGGAGTGCCAGTCTTCGGGGAGCACGATGACGGGACGAAGGAAGCCCGCCGTAAAAGGAACACTCGTCTGGGAAGACTCAAGGCAAATCGGGCCCAAAGGAAGTGGGGTCACCTCCCGGGCATCACTCAGCCGCCTGCGGAGGGCGATGCTGCCGATCATGAGTCGCAAGAGCAAAAGCCCCACTCCGGCGAAGTACACCATGCCGGCAACCTGCCACCACGAAATGTCGGGACCAGCCGGCGAAACACTCGCGGGCGGAGCAGAGGCCAGCATTGGCGCGATGACGGGAGCATCAAACGTAAACAAGACCGCGGAGGTGACCGACGTCTTTGGAAAGCCCGGCAGCCACGCCAGGAACAGGAGGGCGGCGCAAGCTCCCAGCAGAGCGTGCCGCCGCGCGGCCGATCCGTCCGTCCAGAATTTGAGTGCCACCCACACCCCGGCAAGCAGGATCGTCGCACGGCAAGCCGCCTGAAGCAGAATTGCGGAAGACATGGGTTCAACCTTTCTTGCGGGCGTCGGCGATGCGCCCAGCGAGACGTTGCAGCTCCTCGCGGCCGACGATTTCGTTCTTCACCATGCCGAGCAGAAACTGCTCGACGGAGCCATTCCAAAAACGGTGGATCAATTGCCGCACGGCCTGCCCGGCCAGATGGTCGGCTGAATCCTTCGGGCTGTAGAGATAGGTCCGGCCCTCGTTGGAATGTTCGAGATAGCCCTTCTCCTCCAGCCGCCGCAAAATCGTGCGGACCGTGGAATCCTTCAGCGCACGAGCCGGAGCAAGCGCCGTGCGCACGTCATCGGCCGTCATCGGATGCCGGGCCCAAAGCAACTCCATCACCTGTAGCTCAAGTGGACTGAGTGGTTTTGATTCACGAGCCGCTGCGCGAAACATTGTAACGTTACAAGTTGTAGCACATCGGATCGGGCAATGCAAGTAAACTGTTTTG
>Ga0335082_10007090_pt1 | contig 12205 bp, 18 predicted proteins | sample Lox_Sample_41_FD_206718 | JGI IMG/M metagenome (GOLD analysis project Ga0335082, IMG submission 206718) | Soil microbial communities from Loxahatchee National Wildlife Refuge, Florida, United States - Lox_Sample_4.1 | ecosystem: Environmental > Terrestrial > Soil > Wetlands | place: USA...
ATGAGATCCTGGCCAAGCAGCGCAACGCCGACGCGGCGGGGGCTGAGGCCTCACTGGAAGCCAAGACGCAGCGTCGGCTCGAGCGGCTGCGGAGCGAGGCGGCCAAGATCCGTGAGTGGCTCAAGGAACATCCGCACGATCGCAAAAGCGCCAAGGACAAGCCGCGGCTGTCCAATCTGACCGACAACGAGTCGGCCAAGATGCCCACCGACAAGGGCGTGATTCAAGGCTACACCGGGGTGGCGGCGGTCGATGAGAAAAACCAGATCATCGTAGAGGCACAAGCCCACGGCAGCGGCTCGGAACAAGAACTGCTGCTGCCGGTGACCGAGGCGATCCAGCTCCTCGCCCAAGAACACACCGTGCTATGCGCCGACAGCGGCTACCACAGCGAAGAGAACCTGAAGCAGTTAGAGGACAAAGGCATCGAAGCGTTCGTGCCCGACAACCTATACCGCCAGCGCGATGCGCGCTACGCCGGCCAGGCGCAGCACACCGCCAAGCCCGAAGCGCTGTGGGACAAGAGTCCCAAGCCACCCCCGAAACCCAAACTGTTCCAGCCCAGCGACTTTAAGGTCGCGGCCGACCACTCCCACTGCATCTGCCCGGCGGGCAAGCGACTGTACCGCAACGGGGGCAACTGCAACATCGGCGGGCGCCAGGCCATCAAGTTCACCGGTGCGCAGCGCGACTGCACAAATTGTCCGAGAAGAGCCCAGTGTTTACGCCATCCTCAGCGCACCCCCGTCAGACAGGTGGCCATTTTTCTGGGCAAACACGCCAAGGCGCAGGAGAAGGCCACTGAGCGCATGAAGCGCAAGATCGACACCGAGCGCGGTCGGCAGATGATGGCGCGGCGCTTCGCCACGGTGGAGCCGGTATTCGGCAACCTCAGATACAACAAGGGGCTCAACCGCTTCACCTTACGAGGCCGGCAGAAGGTCGACGGCCAATGGAAGCTCTACTGCCTCGTGCACAACATCGAGAAGCTGGCCCACAACGGCTACGCGAAGTAGGAAGCGAAGGCAAGATGAGGTCGATAACGACAGCACGGCGGCTGAGTACACAGACTTCGACATATCCGCTGGCGATCCGGACTGTCCGGCACACCGAGCGCGGTGGGCTTATGATGGTTGTCCTGAGCTGTCGCAAACAGGTTCTTCGACAGCCTCGTTAGTCCTACTGTGTCACAAGAGTTGTCTTACGTTTACGTGCCCGCAGCACGGGCAGCGGGGGACGGCGACGGCCAGCCGAGCGCTGAGCTGGTGGCGCAGTGTCGCGATGGAGCTGTGCACGTGTCGTTGCGCGCGCTGGGCTGCCGCGCGGAATGTAACCCGGGGGAAGGGCAGGCACTTGGCGTTGCATGAAGTTTTTTTTAGCACCGGAGCGCTTTCCGGCGATCAGTTGTTCGGCGACCAGAAAACCGTAGGCCGCGATGCTCAAGCTAGCATGATGATGAAAGCCGCGCCAACTTCGACCCTCATAGTGTCCCAGCCCCAGCTCCTGCTTCAGCTCCTGGTAGTCGCGCTCGATGCGCCAGCGCGTGTGGGCGGCGGCCACCAGATCGTTGATCGGGGTGTCCTCGGGCAGAGTCGACAGCCAGTACTTGGTCGGTTCGGGCTCAGCTGCCGGCCACTCGATGAGCAGCCATTGGCTTGGCCACAGACGCGTGCGCCCGATGTGGCCTCCAGCATGACGCACGCGCACGGCAGCAAAGCGCCCGCAAAGCGTCTCGTTGGTGCCTTCGCGCCAACTGAGCCGCTGGAAGGCATCGGGGGGCAGCGACTGCGCCAGCGCTTTTGCCGCCAAGGGCTGGCGCCGAGGACTTCGTCGGGGCACCAGCGCCGGGCGACCACGTCCTGCATGCGACTTCGGCGGCAAAGGCTCTACCTGCGGAGGCCAGACACTGACCGAGGAGACAATGCCTACCACGTACGGCAATCCAAGCTCGCTCAGGCGCAGCCGAAACCCCGCTTCGGTTCCGTAGGCGGCGTCGGCCAGCACGCAATGGCGCGGGGCACCCGCCGAGATCAGTGCTTCGAGTTGTGCCAGCGCAATCTGCCCCTTGGTCGCAAAGCGCACCTCGGGCGGAACCCCAGCCTTGCGTCGCCGCGCGCGATCGCCCGCCCACTGTTTGGGCAGATACAAACGGTAGGCCACCGGCAGGCTAGCCGTCTCGGTGGCCAGCGACACCCTCACCGCCACTTGGCAGTTGTCCTGTTTGCCCAGCTCCCCGCAATACTGCCGGGCCACCCCGACCGAATGCTCGCCCTTCTTCGGAAAGCCGGTGTCGTCCACGATCCAAAAGGCGCCCGCCTTGAAGTCCATTTGCGGAACCACCCACTGGCTGACCCGCCGCAACAGCTGCTCGTCGGACCAATCCGCCTTGGCCACGAAGTGATGCAACGACTGGTGGCGAGCGCTCGCGTGCAGCGGGTCAACGCTGGCGGCCATCGGCTCCACGCTCTTGCGATCGAGCGGCAGCATCAGCCCAGTGCAATAGCCCTTCAGACCCGCGTGCCGGTCCGCATGCCCCAATCCCGCCGCCAGATATTCCATATATTGCTCAAACCGATCGGCTGCACTCATCGCTCCTCACAAAGAAGTCGAAGAAGTGCATATAATGCCAGAATCTTATTGACACAGTAGGATTAGCCGTCCCGCGGAAATAGTTAGCGATGCTGGTTCTCGAGGTTTATGTCAACGGCAAGCGCGTGGCCCGCGCCGGTGCAGCCGATCTGTCCGTGCTAGGTGTTCACCTAACAGGGGTAGGCAAACTGGGGCACCCATCACGCGGTAGCAGATTTCAGAAGGAAGGCTACGACGTCGACCTCGGCGTTGCCGGTTTGACCTCCCGCGCTCGGACGAAGCGGAACGAGCACTTGCGCTGGGGATCGAGAAGAGCTCTGAAGGTTGGCGACGAGGTCCTGGTTCGCATCGTGGACTCCCATCTCGCTGACAAGCCTAGCGGCAGCACCCCTGCGGACGAGAGTCGCCCGAAAGTCTCCGAACGGCGATTGTTCCTCCGATCCAAGGAAATGTACTTCCGCCTACGGGGGAAGTACGAGGGAGGACGGCTAATATCGCGCTCAACACGGACGCGCCGGAAACGGCGCGCCGGTTAGCGCGGGCGTTGGGCGGCCGAGAACGCGCGCGAGGAGTCGAAGTGAATCGCTGGAACATTCCACCGCAGCTTGAAGCCGAGGTACTGGCTCGAGATACCTGCTGCGTTTACTGCGATGTGGATTTCCATCTTCCGGCCCTGGGGCGAGGCGCGCGACCGTCTTGGGAGCACATCATTAACGATGCTCGCATCGTTACTAACCGAAACATTGTTCGGTGCTGCATTTCCTGCAACGCCAGCAAAGGCGCCAAGGACATACGTGTGTGGCTAGAGTCGCCCTATTGCAAGCGTAAGGGAATCACCCGCGACTCTGTAGCTCAGGTGGTCAAAGACTTCCTTGTTGACACGGCCGCCCAACCCAGTGCTGCAGCGGAGCGGCAACAGCCGCCTTTGGCGCCTGTTGCCGCCCGCTGAGCTTTGGCGTTAGAGGGCTTGATGAACACACGCGCCACCGCTATCACTATTGGACTGGGGCTATACATAGCCCTGGTCTTAGTGTTCTACGGTTTACACCGTCTCGCTTTCGGCGATGGCGGGGGCCCCTATCCACTTTGGTATTCCGTCAGCGAGTTGGTACTTAACGCCGCAAAGGCCGTTGTCCCGGGCCTTGCGATTGGGTGGCTCGCGCGCGCCCGCACCTTACGCGTTGGTGCAGCTGTAGGCGCGGTCGGGGGAGTGATCGAAGTTGTTTTGCTAGGTGCGTTGACGGGTATCCCGTTTGCGGAGTTTCCCGGTCGGATGGCGGTAGCTACGATTGTTACCGCAGTCACTGGCGCGTTCACCAATGCTGTGGGTGCCGCTGCAGGCCAGTTCTTGCGCGAGCGTGCCAAGCCCTCTAACCCCACGGTCGAGAGGGACGCGCCGCAAGCGGCGCGGCCCTCACCGTGAACGTTGGGCGTCTTGGGACACGGGAGAGTAGAATTCCCGCTAGATCTCCTCGAAATTGGTGATTGAATGAACTTCACTATCGAATCCGAGTTGGAGGAAGACGGGCGCTGGTTGGCCGAAGTACCGGAGCTTCCGGGTGTGCTCGCGTACGGCTCTACTCGTGACGAGGCTATGTCGCGTGCTCAAGTCCTCGCCCTGCGAGTTATCGCCGAGCGACTTGAACACGGAGAGGCCTCTCCGCAGCCAATTCATATCTCCATCCCTGCATGAGCCAGTGGCCTTCGTCGAAGGCCAGGCAGGTTCTCGCCGCCCTGCTTCGAATCGGGTGGCACATCAAGCGCCAGTCCGGTTCACACAGAACTCTCGCTCGGGAAGGCTGGCGCGACTACGTGTTTGCGTTCCACGATGCTGAAGAAATCGGGCCCAGGATGCTTGTCCGGATCGCAAAGCATACGGGCCTCAAGCCGGAGGATCTGTAAGTTGGTTGCGGGAGCGACGCCCAACCACCCGTTCAACCGGAGCGCCCACCAGCGGCGCTGGTGGGTTCCCGCCACGCTGCGCGCGCCGGCGCCCGGTTAACGGGCGCGTTCGGCCGCACGGGACGCGCCTTGGCTGCCCCGTCCGTCAGGTTGCATGGCGCAATCAGAACCGCGCGGATGCGCCGTGTAAGGAAAGGAAGTGGGTATGGCTAAGCTCGTGTTCGGAATGAACCAGTCCCTGGACGGCTACGTCGATCATACGGCGTTTGCGCCAAGCCCCACGCTGTTCCGCCACTTCATCGAGGAGGCTCAGGGGCAGGCGGGCAGTGTGTACGGTCGCAAAATGTATGAGGTCATGCGTTACTGGGACGACGATCATCCTGAATGGGATGCGGAGGAACACGCCTTCGCGGCGGCGTGGCGGAACCAGCCGAAATGGGTCGTCTCGCGCTCGTTGAAGTCGGTTGGCCCCAACGCCAGGCTTGTTGAGGATGATCTTGGGGGGGCGATCCGCAAGCTGAAGGCCGAGCGCGACGGGGAGATCGAAGTTGCTGGCCCGGACTTGGCGCAAAGCCTCACCGAACTCGGCCTGATTGATGAGTATCGAATCTATCTACACCCCGTCGTGCTTGGTCACGGCAAGCCATATTTCGCCGGACCCCGGCCGCCGCTCCGCCTTATGGCTAGTGATCGGATTGGCGAGGATGTGATCAGGTTGACCTACGTTCCTGCTTAATCTCGGGACTCGCCGGATGGAAATCGCCGCTGAAGTCCGCAGAGTGCGGCCGAACCAGGCGCTGCAGCGGAGCGTTCAAGAGCGCCGCTTCGCGCCGCTCTTGCCCGCCCGCTGAGCGCCGTCGTTGGGCGTCGCCGGAGGCACCGCGTCAGGCCGGCGTATCTATGGAGGCGATGTGATGCGACTCGGCCGGTGGTTCGCAGAGCTCTTGCTAGGGCCACGCGATTCTTCTGTGTCGCGACACAAACTTGGCGTGTCCAGCCAGCGCGCTGATCTCCGAACGGTCTGGAGCACGCCATCGCTGGGTCTCACTCGGCTTGCAAAGCTCATGCTTTGCATCCTTCCTTTCGCATTTCCGGTGTTATGGATCACCGAGCTCCTGAGGAAAGCAGATCCAAGACTCGTCTTTCTGAGCGTTGATGGATACCTTGTCATACGTGCGGCACTTCTTATCGCTCTGCTGTTGTGCCCCATCAAACAGAGCTGCTCCATCACGTTCATTGCCATCTACTTTCTGGCCGATATTCTCGTGTATGTATCTGGGGTAGTCTTCTTGGCCGATGTGTACAGTCGCCCCTTGTCCTCCGTTCGCTCCTTAGTACTCATGTTAGTTAACTTCGCCGAAGTGGTCCTCGCCTTCGCCATCTTACATTGGCAATGGGGCGGGCTCTCTGTCGATCTGGCCTCCGCGCTAGATGCGTTCTACTTCAGCGCTGTTACCGCGACCACGCTTGGCGATGGAACCATCTATCCTGTCACGTCGTCCGGAAGGATCAGAGTGCTTCTACAGCTCGGCGTAAGTCTACTGTTCCTCTCAGTATTTGTAGCCGCGGCCCTCAGTCGGCTGCAAGGCGATGGAAAGGATGATTAATCGCGCGTCGCCCAACCACCCGCTGCAGCGGACGCGCCGCAAGCGGCGCGCCGCTGAGCGGGAACGTTGGGCCGCATTCCAATGAATAACGGTACGAGAACCGTCTTCAAACTGCTCTTCGAGCGCGAGTTGCGCCTCTTGGCAAATCCAGTCTGCGAACAATGCGACGCGCAGATTCGGCATCCCCTATTGCCTTGGCTTGTTGGCCAGAGGTTTTCTGACAGCGTTGAACGCATTCTGTTCGTTGGTAAGCCGCATCGTGGAACGCCGGGCGAATTACTACCTTCCGGAATGGTTGATCCGACCGGCATGGTTGCGGATTCGCTTTGGGACATTAGCTGGCCCTACTGGAGCTACACCAGAGAGATCGCCGAGAATCTTTATGGCCCCGATGCCTCTGACTTCATCGGCTTTACTAATTTGATTAAATGCACCAACGTCGGCGCTGATGATGGCGAGTCGACCTCGACCGACCAGACGACCTACCGAATGGCTGAGTCTTGCGTTCTCAAACTCGATGTGATCTGGAAGGAGGTCGAGCGTCTAGAAGCACGGACAGTAGTTTTCTACACGTATGGCCTGTTTCGCGACATGCTTCAAGGCGTTCCGGTTGCGCTGAGAGGAAGCATCCGGCAGATCACCCCGCAGGACCATTTCGTTCAATGCAGAAATAAACGGCTTGGGTGGTGGGAACGGAAATGCAGAACTGCCTGGACTGACAATCTTCGCCTTCTTGTCGTGGGGCACCCTGAGCGCATGGCCCGAATGGAATTCGTTGAGTTGCTTACCGATTGGCTCCGGCCCAACCCTACGCTCCAGGGGACGCGCGATGAAGCCGCGCGCCCCTGAGCTTCTTCGTTAGAGCGCATGCAGTTCTCCACGCTGGCTCGACGCTACGCGCTCATGGTCGACTGGGCGGCCTTCGCGGCGCTGACGCTTCGCGCAGGGCACGCGGATCGAGCACCTCATCCGGACACGCTAGACAGCGTGGTCGCCATGCAGCTCTACAACAAAGGCACCCACAGCGCCGCGAATCTCTGCATCCTTCTTTGCTGCGTGGTCCTGACCGCCGGATGCGCAACGCGCCCGACCGTTTCTCCCACACGTAGTTGGGCGGAGCCTTGCGACACGTGCATCGCAGGTGTTGCGAATTTCGCGAAGGTATCGCCCCGGTTGTGGCGGGGGGCGCAGCCGACGCAGAGCGGATTTCAAAATCTGGAGAACGCAGGGGTCAAGACCATACTGAGTCTTCGGGGCCTGAATGATCTGTCCCGGCCAGGCGGGACGAAGCTCAAGTACTTGCGCATACCAATGTACCCATGGGCTCCCGAGGAGGCGCAAGTCGTGCTGTTCCTGGAAGCAGTCGAGACAGCACTTCGAGACCCTGACAGCTGGCCCGTGTTCGTTCACTGCGCAGCGGGCCAAGACCGGACTGGATACAGTATCGCCGCGTACCGAATGGTGCTCGAGGGCTGGAGCGCGGACGATGCGATCCATGAGATGTTTGACTTCGGTTTCAACGCCGTCTGGTCCCAGAACCCTGCTTTTCTCCGGCGCCTCGATGTCGAGCGCGTTCGGGCACTGATGAAACATGCACCGTAGGGCGCATCCGAGCCGGCCGTGACGCGCTCTAACAGGGGCATGCAGGCGACCGCCTACGGCGGCGCCTGATGCCCGACGTTGGGCGGCAGAAGAACGTAACGAACACGGAGGTGTGGGATGGTCTGGAGTAGCTGGCACTTAGGGTGGCCGTGGCTGTGCCTTGGGGGCGGCTTGGTGCTCTTCGCGGTGATGTTCGGAACGAATGCGACGCGCGGTAGTGCAACCGGCTCGGAATGGTGGGACCCGGTTTGGCTAGCCTGGCTTGCCGTGCCGATGCTCATGGTTCACATGTTTGAGGAGTACGGTTTCGATGTCCTTGGCCGTACTTACGATCTACCGGACGCGGTTTGCAAGAACCTCGGCTATCCGCCGTATCCTAACTGTCCAATTCCGATAGCACACTATCCGCTCGTAAACCTCGGGATCGCTTGGGTTGCCGCGCCGCTTGCGGCATTGCTAGCGCGACGGAACCTCGTGATCGGATTGAGCTGGTACGGCTTGTTGATCTTCAACGGGACGCTTCACGTCGTCGGGACGATTGCTCTCGGCACTACCGTTGCTGGTGGTGTGCTGACAGGCGGGTTCTTATTCATCCCGAGCTTTTTCTGGATGATCTACGCTGTCCTGAAGTCTCGCGCCATGAGCGGCAAGGCGCTCGCGGTGTCGGTCTCTGGCGGCATCATTGCGCACATCCTGCTCGCTGCTGTGTACGGCGGGCTGAAGGCTGGGGTGTACGGAGCGACGGGTGTGCTGGTGCTCGACCTCGTGGTGATTGCAACCCCTATCTTGGTCGGTTGGGTGGGGAGCAAGCTTTTGGGGCCGGTTACTGCGACGGAGCCCCGAGCGGCTTCGGCCTAGGGGCAGTCGACGTATGCCGCCCAACCTTGCGTTCGACCGGAGCGCCGATCAGCATCGCTGTTCGGTACCCTCGTCGCTTCGCTCCTCGGCGCGCGGTCAACGCGAACGTTGGGCGCCATGAACCGCACGATTTCACGGCTACGGAAGAACTACAAGCCGGGAAAGGTGAGGGTCTTGTTCGTGGCCGAATCTCCTCCTGAGTCGTCCGATGATGAGGTCCGATTCTTCTACAATCCGAGGCAGGAGCGCTGGGACCATATGTACCGCTCGGTGATGAAGACTGTCTTCCCTGACTTCGAATCTCGCCCAGGGGAAAAGGACAAGTGGCTTCGGCGATTCAAGCAGCATGGTTACTACATGATTGACGCAATCGATTCTCCGGTCAATCGCCTCTCGTCCGGAGAACGTCGCTCAATCCTGAATGCCGCGTTGGAGGCGAAGCTAGTCGAAATTGCGACATTGGTCTCGCGCAAGACTCCGATCATCTTGGTAAAGAAGAACGTTTTCTTGGCATTCAGTGGTCCACTGCAGCATGCCGGATTCAACGTTATTCATAAGTCATTCTTGCCGTTCCCATCTCATGGCCACCAGGCCCGGTTCATTGAGACTTGCGGTAAGTACCTTCGCAACAGTCGTGGAGTGAAGTAGCGTGCCGCCCAACCAAGCCTTGCACCCGACCGCCAGACGACGGTGCCGTTTGGTGCCCGTCGCGCTTCGCGCGCCGGCGGCGGGTGAAGGCAGGCGTTGGGCGTCACGGGGATGGCGGCCCCTCTCGAGCAGAGAGCAGAGTAGACTTGACTAGTGCGTAGTCGAAAATCATAAGAAATCGGCCATCAGGCTGATCGACGGGTTCACGCTGGGGCCGCAGGGCCTTTCCTTTCGGTACGAGCCTGTACCACTCTGCAAGGCAGTTGGGGCTCACGGACCCATGTCCGCGAGTATGGATCATCCACGAAGAGGAGAACACCGATGAAGCCCGCACCTATTCCGACCGACGAGTCTGACCGTCTCTCTGAGCTCAAAGCGCTCAATATTCTGGACACACCCCGCGAACCGCGGTTCGATAGGATCACTGAGCTAGTGGCTGATGTGTTCGGCGTGCCAATGGTCTTTCTCACGCTGGTGGACGGCGACCGACAGTGGTTCAAGTCCACCCATGGCATCAACGTCGAAGCCACCCCACGCGATGTCGGCTTCTGTGCGCACGCCATGCTCGAACCTCAGGAAATGATTGTTCCGAATGCCACCAAGGATGCCAGATTTGCGGACAACCCATTCGTCACCGGCGAGTTTCACTTACGCTTTTACGCGGGCGTGCCGCTGCATGGCCCGAAGGGGAAAGGGATCGGTGCTCTGTCTCTCGTTGACACCGAGCCTCGCGAGTTCTCTCCCAAGCAAATAGGGCAGTTGAAGAAGTTCGCCGCGATCGTCGAAAGCGAAATCTCTCATTAGGATCAGGTTCGCGCCTGAGCTGTTAAGGGTTGCTCGATAGCCGCCCAACCATGCAATGCACCGGAGCGGCAACACCCGGCTTCGCCGCCTGTTGTCGCCCGGTGATTGCAGACATTAGAGGGCAACGCGACACCGTGCCGTACTGCGAGATCAGCGTGAATCACGAGCCGCCCGTTGTAGCCGGTGGTGACAAGGCGAGCGTCACGATCTCCCTCGTTGCCGGCCGCTCCGGCCCGGCTACCTTGAGCGCGACTGGAACGCGCACTCTGCCCACCGGCGACCGGGAGCATCTGATTTGGATGACGCGGGCGATTACCGCTGGCGACCGAGTGTCTCTCGTCTCGAGGTCCGCGGGGGCCTCAGTCCAACCCGCGCACTCCGAAGCGTCCGGTCCAGCCGATCTGGAAGTGCTGGAACGTGAACTTGAGAGTTACGCTGCGAACGTGCACGCATCATCAGAACCCCGGTCCACGGACATTCACCTTCAGTCCCGTCGTCCGATCAGCTTCAAGATCGTCCTGCCGGAGGGGCGAGTTGTAGATGCCCTGCTCGGTGACTATGAGCAGCTCCAACTCGTCGCCACATTTCAGCTAGGTTTGAAGATCGGGACGATCGAGGTCGCCTCGCTGACTGTTACGGAGCGTGGCTATACCAGACATAACCGGTGGTTGACCTACGAGACCATCTTAGACGAGCGAGTGTCAATTGAAGTTGCCCTCTAACCCGTCGCCGCAGGGGACCGTCCAACAGCGGCGTTGCCGCTGTCGGCCGGCCCCTGAGCTCTGGCGTTATGCTGCTTCAGGCCGGAGGGATTTGACGCCCAGGCGTTGCTTTGCCAACATGTCGCGATGTATTTCAAGATTGTTGGCGACGTCACGCACGTCGAGACCTTTGCGGTCGGATCGTCCATTCGGGAGATCGCGAGGCTTCGAAAGCTCTATGGCCGCGGTCGGTGGCGCAAGCGAAAGGGCGTTGCCCGCGTGCGTCTTGAGGACGGTACTGTACACGTGGCAGAAGTCCACTGGTACGAAGCCTCAGGTATTGGGAAACGAGAGTTCAAGATCAAACGATTTTTGTGAGCATTAGCATGGCCAAGTCATCCATATCGAAACGCCGCTTCGTGGTCTGTGTCAAGAACGAAGGGTATGAGGTGTCGCTGGAGCGTAGGAAGATCTACGTCTCCATTCAAGACCAAGAAGCACAGACCCACAAACTCATTCGAGTCATCGACGAATCGGGCGACGACTACCTGTTCCCGGAGAGGATGTTCATCCCGATCGAGTTGCCTCAACCGATTCGGCGTGCGCTATTGACAGCGGCATAACCCCCGCTTGCACCGGACGCTCTAACAGCGGCGCTCCGCTTGCTGGTTTCGCGCCGGTGAAGCGGAACGTTAGCGGTCGGTCGGTTGTCGCGCTAGACTAGCGACGTTGACAGTAAATGGAGGCAATGATGGCCGAAGACCTGGCAGAGATCGAGGCCAAGATCCGCGCGCTTAGCGCTGAGGAAAGAGCCGAGCTGATCCGCTCCCTCATCGCAGACCTGGATGGACCAGCAGATGCTGGCGTAGAGCAAGCTTGGCTAGAGGAAGCCGAAAAGCGCCATCGCGAGCTACTCGACGGGAAGGTAAAGGGGGTCCCCGGAGAGCATGTGTTCGAGAACTTGCGCTCGCGTCTGAAGCGCTGATGAAGCTGGAGTTCCATCCGGAAGCCGACCTGGAACTTCTGGAGGCGGCCTTCCGCTACGACTTGGAAGTTCCTGGCCTAGGCGAGCGGTTTGGGGCGGAGGTACAGCGCGTTACCGACCTTCTGCTAGAGCATCCCGACATAGGCAGAGAGGTCGGCTCTGGTCGGCGGAAGTTCTCGCTGCATCGGTTTCCCTTCACGTTGATCTACGCGACATCCACGGAAGTTCTTCATGTGCTAGCCGTTGCGCACGACCGGCGCCGTCCAGGGTACTGGCGGTCGCGAAGATGACCGCTAACAAGGGGCTCGAGGGGAGCGCCCAACAGCGGGCTCGCTGTTGGGTTCCCTCCTCGCTACGCTCGTCGGCGCCCCCTCGGCCCCAGCGTTAGCTGGCCATGAGAGACTACACACGATACGAGTTGGAGACACTGATGAAAGCCATCCGCAGACAATCTCGCCTCGCCGCCGCGCTCGTTTGCGTGCTGACATTTACATCAGCCGTCGCTCGAG
>Ga0335082_10007091_pt1 | contig 12205 bp, 5 predicted proteins | sample Lox_Sample_41_FD_206718 | JGI IMG/M metagenome (GOLD analysis project Ga0335082, IMG submission 206718) | Soil microbial communities from Loxahatchee National Wildlife Refuge, Florida, United States - Lox_Sample_4.1 | ecosystem: Environmental > Terrestrial > Soil > Wetlands | place: USA: Florida...
TCGGCTGAAGCCGACTGCCACCGAGTCACTGGAGTCCCCTTGAGGGGACTTTTCGACGACTCAGCCCGGGAATTCATTCCCGGGCGTCGGATCGACTCGGCTATGGCAACGGTGGATCCGCGAAAATCGACAGTCCCGTGTCGGGGAGGGATCAAGGGAGGGGTCGCAGCAGCAAGGACGCTCGATCCGAAATGAGGACACCATCGGGCCGACGCGGCGAATTGACTGCCAGGCCGATCACCCCTATACGGCCGGTGGCGCGCGCCGGGATGAGGACGCGGCCGGAGAGCTCGCGCCAACCCACAAGGAGGCCAGCCTACGTATGCACAGCGATTCACCAGCGGCTTCGGCGCCGTCGCAGTCCGTCCATCTCGTGGTCGTGCCACACACGCACTGGGATCGGGAGTGGTACCAGCCGTTTCAGGAGTTTCGTGTTCGATTGGTGCGACTGATCGACCGGCTGCTCGCGCTGTTCGAACACGATCCGGCCTTCGCGCACTTCCACTTCGACGGTCAGACCATCGTGCTCGAAGACTACCTGGAGATCCGTCCCCAGCAGCGCGCGCGGCTGCGGCGGTTGATTCGCGACGGGCGAATCGCCGTGGGACCGTGGTACGTTCTGCCCGACGAGTTCCTGGTCAGCGGCGAGTCGCTTATCCGCAACCTGCAGATCGGACACCGTCTCGCCGCCGAGTTCGGGCCGGTCACCAAGATCGGTTATCTGCCCGACGAGTTCGGACACTGCGCGCAGATGCCGCAGATCCTGGCGAGCTTCGGTATCGATGCGGCGGTGGTGTGGCGCGGCGTCGGTGCGAACGTGTCGCAGACGCTGTTCACCTGGGAGGGGCTCGACGGCACGCCGACGCTCGCGGTCTACTTGCCGATCAGCGGCTACTCCAACGGTCGCAATCTCCCCGAGCAGGTCGATGAGCTGCGCGGCCAACTCGCGGCGATCATCGACGAGCAGGCGCCGTTTCGGTGCATCGCGTCGTTACTGGTGATGAATGGAACCGATCATCAGGAGCCGCAGCCGACACTGCCGTCGGCGCTCGCGGCGGCGGCCGACGGGCTCGAGCATCTGACGTACGAAATCGCGCCGCTGGCACGCTTCATCGAACGCGCACGGCGCGAGCAACAGACGCTGCACGCGCACCGCGGCGAGCTACGCAGTTGCCGGCGTACCACGGTGACGCCGGGTGTCACCTCGGTGCGGGTGCGGTTGAAGCAGCGCGACTTCGACAACGTCAGCCGCCTCGAACGCTACGCTGAGCCGTTGGCGACGTGGGCCGATCGCCTGGAACGCGCCGCCGCGACGGGGGACGCGCCCGCCGCGGATCAACTCGGTGCGCTGCTCGAGTGGGCCTGGAAGCTCGTGGTGCAAAACCATCCGCACGACAGCATCACCGGCTGCTCGGTCGACCAGGTGCATCGAGACATGGAGGCGCGCTCCGAGCAGGTCCACATGGTCGTGAGCCAAGTCCTCTCGCAATCGCTGACCGCCATCACACAAGCAATCGATACGTCACACGTCGACCCCGACGCGGCGTTGTTGGTCTACAATCCAAACGGGGCAGGAGCGAGCGTCGTGTCCGCCGACCTGTATCTCGATGCGGCGCCGGCGTACGGGCTCGTTGACGGTGACGGGCGCGATATCCCGCTGCATCTCGAAGCGAGCCCCAGCGAGGTGCTGCTGGACGCCGAGCTGCCACCTGCCGACGTCCGCCCGCACGTGCTGGCGATGCAGAGTCGCGAGTTTCTCGGCATGGCCATCAACGGCATCCGCCTCGAGCGGCGCGGCGCGACCCTGCACGCGGCGGTCACGTTGGACCGCATGCCGCGGGGTCACCTCGACGTGCCCGGATTGCGGGCGCAGTGGTTGGCGTACCTCGATGATCCCACGGTGCACAGCATTGCGGTGCGGGCGCAAACGGGCGTGCCGGCGCGCGCGACCTTCGGTGCGCCGGCGCTGAACGGTCACGGCTTCACCTTGTTCCGGCTGCGCCAGCAACCGGCTGCGACGACACCGACCGTCGCGTTCAGCGTTACCGAGGGCGAGCTGGAGGGCGAACACTTTCGCGTCCGCGTCAATCCAGACGGGTCACTGCACGTCACCGACAAGCCGACGGGGCTGGTTCTGCCGCGCTGCAATCACTTCGTCGACGAGGGCGATCGCGGTGACGAGTACAACTTCGACCCGGTGGATGGGCAAGCCGTGCTGGCGCCGCACGCGCCGCCGACGATCGCCATCGACGCGGGCAACGCCGTCGTGGCGACGCTCACCATCACGCAGCGCTACGCTTTACCTCGCGGCCTAGAGGCGGACCGCGAAACGCGCGCGGCGGAGCCCGTACTCGTGCCGATCACGACTGTGGTGCGGATGTATGCGGGGATCCACCGACTGGACTTCGACACGCGTGTCGACAACCTCGCCGCCGATCACCGACTACGCGTGCACTTTCACACGCCGCTGGTGGTCGAGTCCGCATACATGGAGCAAGCGTTCGGTACGGTCGAACGCGCGCTGGCCTTGGAGCCGCCGAGCGAGTACGAGCAACCGATCGGCACCGTGCCGCAGAAGACGTTCGCCTGCATTCAGAACGGCACCCACGGCGTTGCGCTGTTCAACCGCGGCGTGCCGGAGGTCGAGGTGCGACGCGCCGAGGCGGGGACGGAGATCGCGTTGACGCTGATTCGCTCTGTCGGCTGGCTGTCGCGTGGCGATCTGCGCTTCCGCCACGGCCCGGCCGGCCCCGGGCTCGAAACGCCGGAAGCGCAGTCGCTAGGCGCGCATCGCTTCGCCTACGCGCTGACGACCTTCGCAGGCAATTGGGAGACGGCGGGGATCGTCGCGCAAGCGCACGCCTTCGCGCACCCACCGTTGGCTGCGATGACCGACGCGCACGCCGGCACGCTACCCGACGACGCCGCGTTGGCGCGGTGCGACAACCCGCACGTCATCCTCAGCGCCCTGACACCGTCGCAGCGACCCGACGCGCGCTTGCTGCGCTGGTACAACAGCTCGAGCACGGAGCAGGTAGCGACGCTCACGATTCCGGGCGCGACCCGGCTGCGCGCCGTCAACTGCCTCGAGCAGCCGGCCCGAGGGAGCCTGCGTCGCCTTGGCCCCGAGCGCTGGCGGCTTCGATTGCGCCCGTTCGAGATCGTCACCGTGCGGGCGGCGTATGCCGCGTGAGCGCTCGCCCGGAACCGCGGGCCGCGCTCAGAGCGACGCGTATGCCGCGGTGATCAGCGCCCGCGCGCGTGGGTTCAGAAACCGCGGGCCGGCCTGATTCATCGTGTAGCCGAAGGCCAGGCGGGCATCCGGATCGGCGAAGCCGAGTGCGCCGCCGGCGCCGAAGTGACCGAAGCTGCGCGGATTCGGTCCCAGCGGCCTCGCTGGCTCCGTGAGCTGGAAGCCGAGCCCGAAGCGTGAGGGGCGACGGAGGACGACATCCAACCCCACCGACGCCTCGGCGCTGGCGTCGTCGATGGTCGCCGCGCGCAGCAGGCGAACACCATCGACCGCACCGCCGCAGGCGAGTGCACTGTAGATACGAGCCACGGCGCGCGCGTTCGCGTGCCCGTTGGTCGACGGCATCACGGCGGCGCGCCAGGCCCGCGTATTGACCGTGCCGAGGCCGGATATGCCGGCGGGATTGACGTACACGCAACGCAACATCATTCGTCGCGCGTCGTCGTCATCGTCCTCGATGATGCGCGGTGGCTCGACCGCAAAGTAGTACTCGGCAATCCGCTCGTCCTGCTCGGGCCCGATCCCGAAATGGAAGTCGGCGCCCAGCGGCATCGCGACCTCGCGCCGGAAGAACGTGCCGATGCTTTCCCCGCTCACCCGGCGCACGATCTCACCGACGAGAAAGCCGAACGTGTTCACGTGATAGCCGTGCAGCCGGCCCGGCTCCCACCACGGCTCCTCCGCCGCCAACGCCGCCGTCATGACCGGCCAGTCGTACATGGCGCCGTCCCGGAGCGAGGCGCGAACCGCCGGCAGCCCGGCGCGATGAGCCAGCACCATGCGCACGGTGATGTCGCTTTTGCCGCCCGCCGCGAACTCGGGCCAGTAGCGCGCCACCGGGGCGTCGAGATCGACGTCTCCGCGCTCGACAAGCAGGAGAAGCGGGAGCGTCGCCATTGCCTTGCCGACCGAGAAGACGTTCACCAGGGTGTCGCGCTGCCAGGCCCTGGTGCGGTTGCGGTCCATCCACCCGGCCCACAGATCGACGACCGGTCTGCCGTCGAGCGTGACCGCGACCGCCGCCCCGACTTCATCGTAGTCGCGGAAGTTGCGAGCCAGCGCGTCGCGCACGCCGGCAAAGCGCGTCTCGCACCACCCACTGATCTCCGCAACATCGCTCACCTGTGACATGCCAGCAGTCTGCCAGACTTGGCAGCCCACAGCGACCCAACGGGGAGCGGCCCAGAGAACTGACGCGGACTGCAGGCCCTACAGCAGCGCTTCGAGCTTTGCCTTTTCCGCCGGCGACAGATCGCCGATCAGATAGTCGACGATGTTCGCCAGCGCTGCCGGACGCAGCGGCTTGGTGATGTAGTAGTCGGCACCTGTGCGATAGCCGCCCATGACGTCTTCGTCCTTCGCTTGCGCGGTGAGCAAGACGACGAACAGGTCGTTGCGCCCGAGTTTGCGGATCTCCTCGAGAGTCTGCAGGCCGCTGAGGCCGGGCATCACGACGTCGAGCACCACGAGGTCGATCGGTGCCCCGCCGCGAAGCACGTCCAGGGCTTCGGTGCCGTTCGATGCCGTAAGCGTCTTGTAGCCGCGTGCCTCGATCACCTTGACCGCAAACGAGCGCAGACTTTCTTCGTCATCGACGACCAGAACCGTTTTCGAGCCCATCGACAGCACCGTCCTTTTCTGCACACGGACCGTCAGTGCGACTGCCTGACGGTCGGTTCGAATTGTGCGCTAGCGCCCGAGCACCCTCGCGACCCTGCGGCCTCGTCCTTGCATGGCCCCATGCCTACGTCGAGACAGGGTTGATGGCAAGCCATGCGTTACAGATTGACGCCGGACCCCCGCCAGCAAGCAGCGTGAAGACGACGTTGCGCGGCCGGCCGCTCCATCTGGCGCGCGCGCTCTGGGTCATCGCGGCGCTCTGCGGGGTCTTGATGCTGGTCGGCCTGGCGCCGGCGCGGCTGGAGCAGTTGCGCGGGCTCGCCGCCGACAACGCCCAGGGTCTGGCGGCGCTGGGGTTGTCCGAGGATGTCTTCTTCGAGTATCTCCTGACGCTCGACCTGGTGCTCTCGCTGGTCTTCGTCGTCGCCGGCATCTTGATCTTCCTGCGCAACTCGGACAGCTGGATGGCTATCTTGCTCTCCGGTGCGCTCATCGCGCAGGGGATCATCATGATCCGGCCCGAGGACACCTTCGGGGCGGCGCCGCCCGAATGGCGATGGTTTGGGCTCATGGTGACGTGCCTGACCACGATCGCAGCGATTGCCTCGCTCGTGCTGCTTCCAGACGGCCGATTCGTCCCATCGTACACCCGTCCGATGGTGGTGTTCTGGTCGCTGTGCACGGTGGTGCGTTACGGTTTCCTGCCGCAGTTCGCCCGGCCGGACGGCCGGCCCATGCACGGCGCGGTGGAAGCGAGCCCGTGGGTGTCGTTGCTCATCCTGCTGCTGGCCATCGGCGGATTCATCATGGGCGGGATCGCGCAGGTGCAACGCTATCGGCGCCTCACCGACATGGTGCAGCGCCAACAGATCAAGTGGTACGTGTTCGGGGTGGTGGTGGCGATCAGCGGGATCGTGCTGTTCCAGCTGCCGGCGATCTTCGTCCCGGCGGTGCGCGTGCCGGGTGAAGCCCGGGTGCTATATGCGCTGCTCGGCGTGCCCGCCTTCTACTTCTCCGTCATGGTGGTCCCGGTTACGCTCTCGTTCGCCATCCTGCGCTATCGGCTCTGGGAGGTCGATGCGCTCATCAACCGCTCGCTCGTCTACGGCACGCTCACCGCCGTGCTGCTGACGTTGTACTTCGTCAGCGTGGCGCTCCTGCAGACGCTCCTGCAGGCGGTGGCCGGGCAGGAGTCCAATCTGGCGATCGTCATCTCGACAGCGCTCATCGCCGTCCTATTTCAACCGCTGCGGCAGCGCTGGCAGGCGACCATCGAACGGCGGTTCAATCGGCGCGCGGTGAGCTTCCGTGAAGCGTTCAGCGAGTTCGCGCGCGAGGTGCGCACCATCATCGATCTGCCGCAGCTCTTGCGCGCCCTCGTCGACCGCACCGCCGATTTGCTCGACAACACCCACGGCGCGGTGTTCCTGCGGCGCGGCGGGTCGGGACGCGGCGAGCCGTTCTACCTGGCGCAGGCGCAGGGGTGGACGCGCGCCGAGCCCGCCCACCTTCCAGCCGCACCGCAGAGTCGCGCCTGGCCGCTGCACCTGCGGTCGTTGGAACGCGGCCAGGTCGCGTGGCAACGCGGCGACGAGCACTTTCCGCTGCTGGTGCCGTTGCTGGCCCCGCGTCGCGAAGCGCACGGGGTCCAGCTGTTCCTGGTCGGCGTGCTCGCGGTAGGACCGCAGCGCTCCGGCCGCGGCTACACGCGCGAGGATGCCGCCAATCTGCAGAGCCTTGCCGATCAGGCCGGCACGGCGCTCTACGTGGCACAGCTCTTCGAGGACAAACAAGCCGCAGCGCGGCGCGAGGAGCAAGCCGAGGCCGCCAATGCCGCCAAGAGTGCCTTCCTGGCAAGCATGAGCCACGAGATCCGCACGCCGATGAACGCGGTGATCGGCATGGCCAGTCTGTTGCTCAACACGCCGCCCCTGACGTCGGAGCAACACGAGTTTGCCGAAACCATCCGCCGCAGCGGCGACGCCCTGCTCGTCATCATCAACGACGTCCTCGATTTCTCTAAGATCGAAGCCGGTCGCCTTGAGCTCGAGGTCCAGCCGTTCGATCTGCGCGAGTGCGTCGAAACGGCGATGGACCTGGTGAAGGGCAGCGCCGGCGAGAAGCAACTCGACCTGGCTTACTTCATCGGCGACGGGGTGCCGTGCACGCTCACCGGTGACGTCACCCGGGTGCGGCAGATCCTGGTCAATCTGCTCAGCAACGCGGTCAAGTTCACCGAGCACGGCGAGGTCGCGGTCACGGTGACGGCGCAGCCGCTCGGCACCCACGGCGATGGGATGCCATACGAAATTCAATTCGTGGTGCGCGACACGGGCATCGGCATCCCGCTCGATCGCCAGGATCGACTCTTTCAATCGTTCAGCCAGGTCGATGCGTCGACGACGCGGCGCTACGGCGGAACCGGCCTGGGGCTCGCCATCAGCAAGCGACTGGCGGAGCTCATGGGGGGACGCATTTGGGTGCAGAGCAGCGGCGTGCCGGGCAGCGGCGCGACGTTTACGTTCACCATCGTTGCCGACGGATCGACGCAGGCGATGCGGCGCATCGATCGCTCGTATGACGCGGTGCTGCGCGGCCGGCGCGTCTTGATCGTCGACGACAACGCGACCAACCGACGCATGCTCGAGCTGCAGACACGAGCGTGGGGGATGCTGCCGATCGAAGCCGCGTCGGGCGCCGACGCCCTCGCCCTGTTTGACCGCGGCGACCGCTTCGACGTCGCGCTCCTCGACCTGTCGATGGCGGACATGGACGGGCTGCAGCTGACCGGCGCCATTCGCGAACGGGCGATCGACGTGCCGCTGATCATGATCAGCTCGTTGGGTCGACCAGCGCCCGACTCCCCGAACGCGGCCGAGCTCGCGGCGTTCCTCACCAAACCCGTCAAGCAGGCGCAGCTGTACGAGACGTTGGCGGCAGTGTGGTTGGGCGACGCGGTGGCGCAGCGCCGCGTCGTGCCGGCGGCGTCCGAGTTCGACACCGGCATGGCGCAACGCTGGCCGTTGCGCATCTTGCTCGCGGAAGATCACGTCATCAACCAACAGCTGGCGCTGCGCTTCCTGCGGCGCATGGGCTACGAAGCCGACGTCGCCACGAACGGCCTCGAAGCCGTCGCCGCGGTGCGGCGCAAGACCTACGACGTCGTGCTGATGGATGTCCAAATGCCCGAGATGGATGGGCTCGACGCGTCGCGACGGATCGTCGCCGAGCACGGTGATCGCCGCCCGCAGATCATTGCCATGACCGCCGACGCGATGCCCGGCGACCGCGAGCGCTGCGTCGCGGCAGGCATGGACGGCTACGTGAGCAAGCCGGTCCGCATCGGCGAGTTGCAGGCCGCGTTGGCCGACGCCGCAGCCCGCGTGCATGCGCAACCCACCGCTCACCATGAGCGACCGCCGGCGGCCGCGCTGGCGCAACCGGCGGCACCCGATGCCAGCGACATCGATCAGCAGCCGATTCTCGATGCCTCGGCGCTCGATGAGATGCGCGAGTTCTTTCAGAGCGAAGCCCCCGGGGTGATCCGCGACTTGCTCGACGGGCTTCGTCAACGGGCCCCGGAGCTGATCGCGTCCATGCACGACGCGGCGGCGTCTGGTGATGCGCAGCGCCTGCGCATGGCGGCGCACACGTTGAAGGGCCTCAGCGGCACCGTCGGCGCGCGCCGGATTCAGACGTTGTGCGAGCACCTCGAAGCAAGCGCCCGGCTCGGAGCCGTGCATGCCGCCGACCCGCGACTGGCGCGCCTCCAGCAAGAGCTCGACGCCGCGCAAGCGTTGCTGGGCTCAGCCCCGGACGCCGCGGTGGGTGCTGATCCCGTCGCGACGCGCCGCTCGGCCTGAGAGTCGCGGACGCGACCCTCCCCTCCCTCACCACGTATCGACACACGCCCGCTTCTTATGCGTCCGTGGCGCCGGTGGCGGCGCCGCGCGCAGCGCGGTCATGATCCACAGCCGCGACTCGGCCGGGTCGATCACGTCGTCGATCTCGAAGTGCGCGGCCATGTTCAGCCCCTTGCCGTGCTGGTAGGCGCGCGCCACCATCATGTCGAAGAGCTGCTTGCGCTCGGCGGGATCTTCAACCGCGGCAAGCTCTTTGCGGAAGCCGAGCTTCACCGCGCCCTCCAAGCCCATGCCGCCGAACTCGCCGGTGGGCCAGGCCACCGTGAACAACGGCGCTTTGAAGCTGCCGCCCGCCATCGCTTGCGCCCCAAGGCCGTAGCCCTTGCGCAGGACGATGGTGAAGGACGGCACGCTCAGGCTCGCCCCGGTCACGAACATCCGGCAGGCGTGCCGCACCAACGCCGTGGTCTCGACTTCCGGGCCGACCATGATGCCCGGGGTGTCGCACAGGAAGAGCAGCGGGATGTCGAAGGCGTCGCACAGCTGCATGAAGCGCGCAGCCTTGTCGGCGCCCGGGCTGTCGATCGCGCCCGAGAGATGCTTCGGGTTGTTGGCGATCACCCCGACCGGACGGCCCTCGATGCGGATGAACGCCGTGAGCATGCCGAGCCCGAAGTGCCGGCGCAGCTCCAGCACCGAGCCGCTGTCCGCCAGCGTCTCGATGACCGAACGGACATCGTAGACCCGCAACCGATTCTCCGGGATGATGCCGCGCAGCAATCGTTGGTCGGCACAGGCCCACTCGGCCACCGAACCCTGGAAGTAGGAGAGGTACTGCTTGGCGACGCGCACCGCTTCGGCTTCGTCTTTCACGGCGACGTCGACGACGCCGTTCGGCACTTGCACCGACATCGGCCCGACTTCCTCCGGACGGAACACCCCCAGTCCGCCGCCTTCGATCATCGCCGGCCCACCCATGCCGATGTTGGAGTTCGCCGTGGCAATCACGACGTCGCAGCAACCAAGCAGCGCCGCGTTCCCCGCGAAGCAGCGGCCCGAGTTGATGCCGATCAGCGGCACCAACCCGCTGAGCCGCCCGAAGAGATGAAAGGCCATGCAGTCGAGCCCGGCGACGCCCGGCGCGTCGGTGTCGCCCGGACGACCGCCGCCCCCCTCGGTGAAGAAGACCAGCGGGATGCGCAAGCGTTCGACCAACTCGAACATCCGATCCTTCTTGCGGTGATTCAGGAAGCCCTGCGTCCCCGCCAGCACCGTGTAGTCGTACGACAGGACGGCACACTGGGCCTTGGCCTCGTCGAACAAGTGGCCGTTGACGCAGCCGATGCCGGCGACCAACCCGTCGGCGGGGGTGCGTTCGATGAGATCCTCGAGCGAACGGCGCTGCCGTTGCGCGGCGATCACTAGCGCGCCGTATTCGACGAAGGTCCCGGGGTCGCAGAGATCGGCGATGTTCTCGCGCGCCGTGCGCTGTCCCGTCTTGCGCCGCCGCGCCACCGCGTCGGGCCGCGCCGCGTCCAGCGTCACCGCGTGGCGCTGCTGCACCTCGGCGAGGTCGGCACGGGCGCGTGCCAGGTCCGCCGGCGTCGCGACGGCTTCCTCCCCGAGCTCGACCTCGCGCGCTTCGATGAAGACCAGCGCGTGCCCCTCCAGGACGGTATCGTCACTCGCCACGGCGATACGCCGGACCACGCCGCCGCACGGCGCGTGGATGACGTGCTCCATCTTCATTGCGCTCATCACCAGCACCGGCTGCCCCTGGCGCACCGTATCGCCTTCCGAGACATCGATGCTGACGATCGTCCCCTGCATCGGCGCGTGCAGGACGACCGTATCTTCAAGCCCAGTCGTATCGTACGGTCGACTCTCAACTCTCGACCCTTCGACGCAGCTCAGGGCATGCGCTCGACCCTCGACTGTATCTCCGCCCTTCCCGTAGTGCAGAACCGCGAGCGGGTCGCCGGCATCGACCTTCGCGCCGGCGGGCAACCTCCCCCCTGGAGTTAGGGGGAGGTCATCGTCACCCGCTACCAGCTCGGCGATGTGATCCTCGACGAAGCGCGTGTCGACGCGGTTCGCCACGAAGTCGGGGTGCTGGAGCAGCCGCTGGAGAAAAGGGATGTTGGTCCGCACGCCTTCGATCTTGAGCTCGCCGAGGGCGCGGAGCGTGCGCGCCACGGCATCGGAGAACTGCACTGACGTCGAATGCCCGATGAGCTTGGCGAGCAACGAGTCGAAGTGCGGATTGCTGCGGTAGCCGACATAGCCGCACGTATCGGTGCGCACGCCGTGCCCCGAGGGCACCTCGAACGACACCAGCGTTCCAGCCGCGGGCCGCGCCACGCCGTCGGCGTCCATCGTCTCCGTGTTGACCCGCACCTGCATCGCGTAGCCGCGTGGCGCCGGGATCGCCGTCTGCTCCAGCCCGAGGTCCGCCAGGGAGTGGCCCGCCGCCACTTGCAGCTGGATGCGCACCAGGTCGAGACCCAAGACCTCTTCCGTGACGGTGTGCTCGACTTGCAGTCGCGGGTTGGCCTCGATGAACGCGTAGCCCGCGCTCCGCGACCCGGCTGGGGAATCCATGGTGTCGGCGTCGACGAGGAACTCGAAGGTGCCGGCGTTGAGGTAGTGCACCGCTGCGGCCATGCGCACCGCATCGGCCGTGAGGCGGGCACGCAACTCGGGTGACAGCGTCGGGCAGGGCGCGATCTCGACGAGCTTCTGATGCCGGCGTTGAATGCTGCAGTCGCGCTCGCCCAGGTGGCTGACGGCGCCGGAGCCGTCACCCACGACTTGCACTTCGATGTGTCGGGCACGCGGCATGAGCTGCTCGACGTAGAGATCGCCGTTGCCGAATGCTTGCTGCGCCTCCGACTGGCAACGAGCGTAGGCGGCGTCGACGTCTTCGACGCGGAAAACGGCGCGCATGCCGCGACCGCCGCCGCCGGCCAGCGCCTTGATCATCATGCCGCCACCCGCCCCGAGCGATGCGAGGAAGCGCCGCGCTTGCTCGAGGGTCACAGCGCTCGGCGTGCCCTGCAGTACCGGCACACCGCAGCGTGCGGCGAGGGCTCGCGCTTGCGTCTTGTCACCGAACACGTCGAGCGTCTCCGCGCGTGGTCCGACGAACGTGAGTCCCTCGGTGACGCAGCGCCGAGCGAACGCGGCGTGCTCACTCAGAAAGCCGTAGCCAGGATGGATGGCGTCGCAGCCGCACGTCTTGGCGACCGCCACGATCTGTTCGACGTCGAGATAGGCCGCCGCACCCACACCGCGCAGCGGCTGCGCCGCGTCGGCGCGCCGCGGGTGCAGGGCGCGCGCATCGTCCTCGGAAAACACCGCAACCGTCCGGATGCCGAGCTCCGCCGCGGCGTGCATGATGCGGACGGCGATCTCACCTCGGTTGGCTACCAGCAGCTTCTTCATGGAACCGTGCTGGCATAAACGTGCG
>Ga0335082_10007093_pt1 | contig 12205 bp, 16 predicted proteins | sample Lox_Sample_41_FD_206718 | JGI IMG/M metagenome (GOLD analysis project Ga0335082, IMG submission 206718) | Soil microbial communities from Loxahatchee National Wildlife Refuge, Florida, United States - Lox_Sample_4.1 | ecosystem: Environmental > Terrestrial > Soil > Wetlands | place: USA...
CGTCTCGCGCCGGGCCGCAGGAGCCGAGTGGGCTCCTGCGGCCGCGCGTGTTCCGAGGCGGCGACGAGCGGCCCGCGGATCGTCCGTTCGTGGCGCGTCGTCTCCTCGTCGCCGGGCGACGAGCGTTTCCGGCGTGCGACCGACATTCTCCTGCTCGTCCCGGCGTTCGTCGGGCTCGCGATCCTCGTCGCCGCGTACCCGCCGGGCCACTTCGAGCGCGCCGTCGGCGCGCTCCTGCGCGCGATCCCGAGCTGGCTCGACCCGGCCGGCGCCTTTCTCTACGACCTGCTCGTCGCGGCCGCGATCGCCCTCGTCGTGACCGTCGCCGCCGCCGTCGCGGCGCTCGGCCGGGACGGCGTCGCCTCGCTCCTTCCCTATCTGCAGCTTGCCGCGCTCGAGAATCGCCTGCGGCAGGAGACGCGCGAGGCCGGAATCGACGTGGACGCGCTGCGAAAGCAGGCGGCCGTGCTGGTCGGCGAGGAGGAGCCGACGGTCGTCCCGTTGCGGCGCGTGACCTGGAGGTCGCTGCTCGAGACGGCGCTGTTGCTGCTCGCTGCGCTCGAAATCGAGGCAGAGCGACCGCGGGAGGTGGAGTGATGGCACGGGCCGGCCGGGTGAGCAGCGCCTGGACGGGATGGGTCGGGTTCGCCGGGATCGTGATGATCGTGATCGGCGCGCTGAACTTCTTCGAAGGCCTGATCGCGGTGATCAGGGGCTGTGGGCGCTCACCGTGCTGGCGCTGAACGTGGTCGTCTTCTCTGCCCTGACCGTCGCGGGGACGAGGCGAAGCGAGGCCTCGGCGGCGGCTGACGGATGAACGGCTCGACGCAGGCGTGAGCCCGTACGTCTCGACGGGTCGTCTTCCCGCGCCCGGCGACGTCCAGACGTTGGTCCTCGAGGCGCACGACCGGTTCCGGTCGGACATGCGCGGGGCGGTCTCGCAGGTCTACCCCGCGCTGCAGCGCGTCTCGTCCGAGTTGTTCGGCATCTGCGTCGTGGGGGCGAACGGGCGCGTCTTCGGGGTCGGCGACTTCGAGGTCGAGTTCACGATCATGAGCGTCGCGAAGCCGTTCGTCTTCGCGCTCGTCTGCTCCGAACTGGGCGCAGAGGAGACGCGGCGCCTGGTCGGTGTGAACGCGACCGGGCTTCCGTTCAACTCGCTCACCGCGGTCGAGCTGAGCGCCGACGGACGGACCAACCCGATGGTCAACCCGGGTGCGATCGCGACGACGAGCCTTGTGCCGGGCGGCTCGCTCGACGAGAAATGGCGGTTCGTCTGCGACCGCCTCGAGCGCTTCGCCGGGCGGCCTCTCCACCTCGACGAGGACGTGTATGCGTCGGCGATGCAGTCGAACCATCGCAACCGTGGGATCGCGCGGCTGCTCGAGGACCTCGGCCGGCTCGGCGCCGATCCGGACGAGGCGGTCGAGCTCTACACGCGGCAAAGCTCGCTCGCCGTCACGGCGAAGGATCTCGCGGTGATGGGCGCGACGCTCGCGGACGGCGGCGTGAACCCGGTGACCGGCGTGCGCGCCGTCGATGCGACGGCCTGCCGGCACACGCTCGCCGTGATGGCGAGCGCAGGGCTCTACGAGACCTCGGGCGACTGGCTGTACGACGTCGGGCTGCCCGGGAAGAGCGGCATCGGCGGCGGCATCGTGACCGTCTCGCCCGGGAAGGGCGGGATCGGGACGTTCGCGCCGCTGCTCGACCCGGCCGGCAACAGCATCAAGGGACAGCTGGTGGCGCGGTTCCTCGCCGATCAGCTCGGCTTGGACCTGTTCGTGTCCGCTCCCGAGGGCGAGTAACCTCTGCGGCCGAGCACTCGGTCCCTCAGGAGAAAGGCGGGTTCACACGATGACCTCGATCGGCGTCGACGATGACAGGGAGATCGTCGAGGCGTTCCAGGCAGCGACGCGGCTGTGGTGGATCTTCCTCGTGATCGGGACCGCCTGGCTGCTGTTCGCGATCCTGGTGTTCCGGTTCGACTGGACGAGCGTGAAGGCGATCTCGATCGTGTTCGGCATCGTCGTTCTCGCGGCCGCGGTCGACGAGGTGCTGATCGCGTTCTCCGGTGGTCAGAGCGGCTGCATGATTGCGCTCCGGCTCGTGCTCGCGGCGGCGTTCGTCGTGATCGGCGTCATCGCGTTCATCCATCCGGGGAACACGTTCAAGGCTCTCGCCGCGGTGATGAGCTTCTACTTCATCCTCAAAGGGGCGTTCACGATGATCGTCGCGCTCGCGACGCGCAAGGAGGCCGAGCTCTGGTGGGTCGCGCTCCTGCTCGGGCTCGCCGAACTGCTGATCGGCTTCTGGGCGGCCGGCGACTTCGGCCACCGCCAGATCCTGCTGATCGTCTGGGTCGGAGTGCTCGCGCTGCTGCGCGGGATCAGCTCGATCGTCTTCGCGTTCCGGGTGCGCGACCTGCGCGAAGCCGCCTGAGGGGGTTAGGCGGCTTCGGCAGGTGATGCGCCGTCGGGGAGGGAAGTCGTTTCGGGGGCCGGAGGAAGTGCGGCCGTCCAGGCGATCTCTCCGGCGCGGAGGATGTAGGCCCGGGCGTCGAGCGAGAAGCGGATGGCGACGAGCCCGCGCTCTGCCACCCACCGCTCGGCGGTGCGCATGAGTACGGCGAGGTCGTCGTCCTCGCGAAGCTCCGCCCCGACGATCCAGACGTCGTCCCAGCGCTCCGTCCACGCGATGCAGCTCTCGTGGAGAAGGCGGGACAGGTCGTCGGCGTCATCCGGCGAAGGAAGCTCGAACAGCACTGCGTCGGTGGCCAGGAGGGAGACGTCGTTCATGTGCGACAGCGTCGCGGAGATCGAGCCCGGGCGGTATGAGCCGTTTGCGTCAATTCGAGCTCGCTTGACGCTCGAGCGGGGCCCGTGCGAGTGTGCTCGCCGTCGCCAGCCGATTCGAGGGAGAGACCGATGACCGAGCTCGAGACCCCCGGCGGGGCGACCGCCGACACCGTTCGCTCGCTGATGCCGCAGCTGAAGGCCGATCTCGCCCGGCTCGTTGCGATCCCGTCCGTGTCGGCGCCGAACTACCCGGAATCGACACGCCCCGCGCTCCTCGAGGCCTACGAGGACGTCGTCACCCTGTTCCGCGAGGCCGGCGTTCGGATCCTCGATCCGCTGGAGCTGCCGGACACGGCGCCGGTGGTGATGGGAGAGATCCCCGCCCCCGACGATGCGCCGACCGTCCTGCTCTACAGCCACTACGACGTCGTGCCCGTCGGCGAGGAGGCGAAGTGGGGCTCGCCGCCGTTCGAGGCGACCGAGCGCGCCGGTGCGATCTACGGCCGGGGCGCGGCCGACACGAAGTCGAACATCCTGATGCACGTCGGGGCGCTGCGCGCCTGGAACGGCCGTCCGCCGATCGGCGTCAAGGTCGTGATCGAAGGGATGGAGGAGGTCGGGAGCGCCTTCTCCGTCTTCCCGCCGTCGCGTCCCGAGCTGTTCGCCGCCGATGCCATGGTGATCGGCGACATGGGCAGCTTCCGGCCCGGCGTGCCGACCCTGACGGTCGCGCTGCGCGGCATGGCGATGATCACGGTGGAGGCGCGGACGCTCGCCGGTCCGAAGCACAGCGGTCAGTTCGGCGGTGCGGCGCCGGATGCGCTGCTGGCACTGCTGCATGCGATCGCGTCGCTGCACGACGAGCACGGCGACGTGACCGTCCCGGGCTTGTGCCGCGAGGAGTGGACCGGGGCGTCGTACAGCGACGACGAGTTCCGCGAGTTGTCCGAGATCGAGCCGGGTGTCCCGTTCTTCGGCACCGGCGGCCTCGGCGAGCGCATCTGGACCGGGCCGGCGATCACCGTCACCGGGATGGACGTCCTGCCGGTCGACAAGGCGGTCAACGCTGTCGTGCCCTACGCGCGCGCGAAACTCAGCCTGCGCGTGCACCCCGCGCAGGATCCGGTCGAGGCGCAGGCGGCGTTGATGGGTTACCTGGAAGGACTGCATCCCTTCGGCGTCTCGCTCACGGCCCACGCCGCCGAGACGGGGAAGGGCTTCGCGGCGCCGACCTCCGGGCCGGCCTACGAGGCCGCCAGCGCGGCACTGGCGAGCGCCTGGGGAAGGGAGACGGTCACCTTCGCCTCCGGTGGGTCGATCCCGCTCGTCAGCGCGCTGCAGGAGGCGGTGCCCGGCGCCGAGATGCTGCTGCTCGGCACGACCGACGGCTACGCGAACATCCACGCGCCGAACGAACGGGTCCTGCTCGACGAGTTCGAGAAGGCCGTCGTCGCCGAAGCCGACTTCTTCGGCCGCTATGCCGCCGCCTGGAGGAGGCCCGCATGAGCGGAGGCTCGACGGAGCTCATGAGAGAGCGGAGGCGGCGGCTTTGACAGTCGTCTCGATGATGCTGCCGTATGTCCTCATCCTGTCGATCGCATGGACGCTCTTCTTCGTCGTGTGGTACCTCCTGGGGATCCCGCTCGGGCCCGGTTCGTCCGTGCACCTGCATTGATGGCCGCTGCGGCCGCTGCGGCCGAGTCGACGACGTGACGGACTCCGACCACGCCAGCACGAACGGCTCCCGGCCCGAGCCGGTGCTCGACGTCGGCGAGCTCGTCGAGGAGGTGAGCGAGTCCGATACCGGCCGCGGCGGCGGCAGGAGCTTCGAGCGCAAGGTGCTCACACGGGTCGCGCTGCTCTGTATCACGGCAGTCTCGCTCTACCTGCTCGCGCCGAGCCTGCTTCAGGTCTTCTCCTCCTGGACCCAGCTGAAGACGCTCAATCCCTACTGGATCGTGCTGGCGCTGCTCTTCGAGACAGCCAGCTACGTGTCGCTGTGGGCGCTGCAACGGGTCGCGCTGCGCACGCGCAGTTGGTTCGCCGTGGCGACGTCGCAGCTCTCGGCCGGTGCTGCGGGCAGCGTCATCCCCGGCGGTGGGGCGGCGGCCGCTGCGGTGCAGTTCGGCATCCTCGTCCAGTCGGGTGTCCCCGCGGCGAACGTCGCCTCCGGGCTGACCGCGACCCTCGCCGCGACGACCGGAGCGCTCTTCCTGATCCCCGTCGTCGGTGTCGTCGCGGCGATCGGCGGCACGGCGGCTCCGCGCGGCCTGCGCGACGTCGCCTACGTCGGGGTCGGAGCGTTCGTGCTGCTGGCCGTGATCGCACTCGTGGCGTTCGCGTGGAACGAGCCGCTTCGCGTCGTCGGACGCGGCGTGCGCACCGCTGCCGGCTGGATCAAGCAGGGCCGTCGCGTCACCGACCTCCCGGAACGGCTGATCAGGCAGCGCGACCAGATCCGCGCGGCGTTCACGGAGCATCCGTTCGTCGCGTTCTTCGCGACGATCGGCAAGTGGGCGTTCGATTACCTCGCGCTCGTCTGCATACTCGCCGCCCTCGGTCTGCGCCCGCAGCCGGCGCTGGTCCTTCTCGCCTACGGCGCCGCACAGCTTCTCAGCCTGATCCCGGCGACGCCGGGCGGGCTCGGGTTCGTCGAGGCCGGCCTCGTCGGGCTGCTCGCACTCGCGGGCGTGAACCCCGGCGATGCGGCCGTCGCGACGCTCGGCTACCGGCTCGTCAGCTACTGGCTGCCGCTCCCGATCGGGCTCATCGCCTACGTGCTGGCCAAGCGGCACCGCTGGTCGGTCGCGCAGGCTGCGTGAGCGAGTCGACGATCACGTTCGGTCCTCTGGCGCTTCTCCCCGAGCGCACGTCCGGTGCCTGGCCCCGTGCTGTAACCGTCGCGCGACTGCAAAACCTCGTCCACAGGTCTTGCCCAGCGCAGGTCGCTGCGGCACGATTGCTTCGTCGAGGCGTGGGGGCGGGATGCCCTGCCGGTGCAGACCACCGGTGCGCTCGACGATAGGAGCTGCGGCGCTATCGTGGCGCGGTGCTCGGTGCCAAGGTGAGGTCCCGCGTCGCGGCGCCGTGGCGGAAGGTGCTGGACTGGGTGCTGACGATCGCGGTCGCCGTCGCGGTCGTGCTCGTGTTCGAGGCCGAGGTCGCGAAGCCGTACCGGATCCCCTCGGAGTCGATGGAGCCGACGCTGCACTGTGCGCGGCCCGCCGTGGGGTGCCAGGCACGGTTCTCCGATCGCGTCATCGCCTGCGAGCTCTGCTACCGCTTCTCCGATCCGGAGCGGGGGCAGATCGTCGTCTTCGACGCCCCGGCTGCGGCCGCCGCCAAGTGCGGTGCCGCGGGCACGTACGTCAAGCGGCTGATCGGGCTGCCGGGCGAGACGGTCCACGAGGACGGGCAGAGCCGCATCTGGATCGACGGCAAGGAGCTGAACGAGCCGTACGTGACCTCCGACGCCCGGAGCCAGGACGTGTCGTACCGAAACCACACCTGGCACGTCCCCGGCGGGTCGTATTTCATGATGGGCGACAACCGCGGCAGCTCGTGCGACTCGCGGGCGTGGGGCGCCGTGCCGCGCCCGAGCCTGATCGGGCCGGTCGTGATGGCATACTGGCCGCCGACCCGCCTCAACTTCTGGACTCCGTAGCCGCGCTTCGCGCTCGTGCGGGCGTAGAATCGGGGTTCCATGTTCCGCCGCAGGGGCACTGCGACGTTCGTCCTCCTCGTGCTGGTCGCGGAGGTCGTCGGGCGCAGCCTGACGGCCCGGGTCGACCGGGCGCTCCACGTCGCTCCGCTGGCGCCGACGGGGGCCGACTACTACCCGTTCCTGCTCGTCGGCCTGAAGGCCGTCGTTGCGCTTGCGCTTGCCGGCCTGCTGGCACGTCTCGTGCGCGCCCGCGCGGCCGCCGAGGCGGGCGAGCGGCTGCTCGACGCGATCGGGCACCGGCACGGCCGTGGGACGCCGCGGCTCCGGCCCGGGCTCTCGCCGCGCGTCTGGCTCGCCTCGTTCGTTGCGACCTCGCTCCTCTATCTCGTGCACTCGGATGCCGACAGCGCTGTGGCCGGCCGCTGGGCGGTGTTCGCCCCGTGGCTGCACACCTACGCGCTGCCGGTATTCGCCGCGGTGTCCGTCCTCGTCGCGGTCGCGTGGCGCTTCGCCCGCTGGCTGCACGAGGTCGAGGACTACGCCTGTCGCACGCTCGCCCGCGTCCGCCGTCTGCTGAAGGGGACGCTCGCACCGCCCGTTCGTCGCGCGCGCGCGACCGAGGACGCCGCCCCGCGGCGCCGGTTCGGCCTGGCCTTCGAGTGCCGGCCGCCTCCGCTCGCCGCCTGACCCGCGGGCACCTCCCAACCGTCCGCGGGTGATCCGTGTCGCTGTCGACCTTTTCGCGGAGGGGAAATGCAAGGTTCGTACGCACATCACCTACCGGCCTCGGACGCTCGGCGGCGCAGCCGTCGCGCCCAGGCCGTCTCGTTCATCGGTCCGGTCACGGCTGCTGCCGGCGTGATCTGGGCGATCGTCCAGCCGTACCGGGTGACGCTGCTGCACCCGCGCGGTCAGGGGTTCTGGTGGCTCCTCGTCGAGCCCCCGCTGCTCGTCGTGCTCGCCGGCATCGTCTTCGCGTTCGTCGTCGCGCGGCCGCTGCTCGCCGACCTGGAGGAGCACGATGCTGCCGAAGGCTGAAATGGTGCACTGGGGGTTCGCCGTGGGCATCCTGCTGGTCGGGCTGTGCCTGCTGTCCGAGGCGATCGTCGGCACCGAGGTGTGGCGGAAGCGGCCGTGGCGCAAGTACCTGTGGCCCGGTCTCGCGTTCACGCTCGGCGTCCTGCTGTGGCCCGTGATGGCGTTCTTCACCAACTCGGCGATTCACATGTACGCCCACGGCTCGTGGGCGGAGGTGCTCATGCTCGCCGGCGGCGCCGAGCTCGGGCTCGTGCACGGTCGCCTGAAGTCGCGTTGGTGGCGGCTCACGTGGCCGCTCGCGTTCGCCGTCACCGGGATCGCGTTCATCGTGCACGAGCAGAACCCGTGGTTCTTCGCCCGCTCGGCGTTCTTGCACCACCTGCTCGGCTGGACGTTCCTGATCGCGGCGATCGTGCCGCTCCTGCTCGTATGGCGCCCGCGCTCGACCGCGCTCCAGTCGTTCTTTGCGCTCTCGATCGTGATCATTGCGGTGATGCTGTTCTGCGACCGTGACGTTGCGCCCGTCTTCGGGCACCTGTCTCCCCTCGCCGGAGTGCAGCACCGATGAGACGGCTCGTCCTCGTCGCCGTCGTCGCGCTTGCGTTCCCCGCCGTCGCGTCGGCGCACGCGACGCTGCGTTCGACGACACCGCACTTCGCCCGTGAGCTGCAGCGCGGCCCGACCGTGATCGCGCTCAACTTCGACCAGCAGGTGAAGATCCTCCCGGGCGCGATTCGGGTGCTGAACCGCGACGGCCGCGACTTCGCGGGCGCCGCGAGCGTGCAGGGGACCACCGTGTCGGCGCCGGTCCGGAAGCTGCCTGCGGGGCCGTACACGGTTCGCTGGCAGGCGATCTCGGCCGACTCGCACGTCGTCTCCGGCGTGTGGACGTTCGGCGTCCGCGTGCCTGCGCCGCCGGTGACCGAGGCCTACGGCGCGCAGGGGCCCACCAACACCGAGGCGGTCGTCCGCTGGATCTGGTTCCTCGGGCTCGCGCTCACGATCGGCGCGCTCGGCTTCCGGCTGATCTGCCTCCGCGGCCTCGAGGTCCCGCGTCCGCTCGACCGCAAGATCGCCGTTGCCGCCGGGATCGGTTGCGTCGTCAGCCTGCAGGCGGGCATCGCGGCCTTCTCGCTCCGGGCGGAGGACGCGCTGCAGCTCCCGTTCGGGCGGTTCCTCTACGGCGACCTCTCGCCGATGGCGCAGACCCGATTCGGTGAGGCGTTCGTGACGATGACGCTCGGCTTCGCGCTCGTCCTCGCGCTCGTGTACCTCGCGTGGCTGCTCGACCGGGTTGCGTTCCTCATCCCGGCGTTCGTGCTCTCGCTCGTCTTCGTCGCGGGGCTGTCGGTCTCGGGCCACGACGCCGTCGATCCCGGCTCGTCGTGGAAGACCGAGATCGCCGACTGGGTGCATCTCTCCGGCGCCTCGCTCTGGATCGGCGGGCTGGCGACGATGGCCGGGCTCCTGTGGTTCGGTGCCCCGGAGCTCCGGCGACCGGCGTTCGCGAACTTCTCGCAGCTGGCGACGGTCGTGATCGCGCTCGTCCTCGCCGCAGGGACGTATCTCGGGATCGTGCGGCTGCCGCACCTCCGCGACCTCTGGACGACCGGCTATGGGCGCGTGCTGCTCGTCAAGCTCTCGCTCGTCGGCCTCGCGCTCCTGTGGGGCGCCTTCCACAAGTTCGTGGTCGGGCCGGCGCTCCAGCGCGGAGACACGGGCTTCCTGTCGCGCATCGGCCGGAGCCTGATCGGCGAGAGCATCGTCGGGATGGCCGTGCTGCTCGTCGCCGCGGTGCTCGTCGATTCGAAGCCTCCGCCCCGCCCCGTTCCCGGGCCGCCGGCGCAGGCGGCGTCGCTGCGGTGATCTGAGTTCCCGATCGAGTGTGGCCGCGGCGTGCCGCCGCGGTCACACTCGGCGGGATGCGGATGCTGCTCGCAGCGGTCGCGGCGACGCTCGCCGCTGCACCGTCGACGCTGAAGGTCGACATCGGGGAGGCGAACTACGGCCTTGCTGCCGCAGGCGGAAGCGTCTGGGTCGGCGGCCTCGACGGCGGCGACGTCGTTCGCCTGGATCCCGCGACGGGCCGCGTGCTCCGGCACGTGAGCGTCGGTGTGCGCGTGTTCAACCTCGCGTCGGCCCCGGGCGCGGTGTGGGCGGTGTCGAATGTCACGCAGACGGTCGCCCGGATCGATGCACAGTCCGGCCGCGTGACGGCGACCGTGCGTGTCGGCGCCGCCCCGTACGACGTCGCGTGGGGGTTCGGCTCGGTTTGGGTGTCGAACTCGGGCGACGGAACGGTCTCGCGCGTGACGGGCAACCGCGTGGTGAAGACGATCAGGGTCGGCGTCGAGCCGAACGGGCTGAGCGCGATCGGCCGCTACCTCTGGGTGACCGACCACACGCTCGGGAAGCTGGTGCGGATCGACCCGCGAACGAACCGCATCACCGGCTCGGTCGATCTGCCCGGCGCCGACTGGGTCACGCCGGCTGCCGGCTCGCTGTGGGTCTCCGAGGAGACGAACGTCGTCGCCCGCGTCGACCCGTCCACGCTGAAGGTGCTGGCCCGCGTGCCCGTGGAGCGAAACCCGCTCGGGTCGGCGGTCGTTGGCGGCCGGTTGTGGGTCCCGTGCATCGACGCCGGCAGCGTCGTCGTGATCGACCCGCGGACGGCGAAGGTCGGGCGCACGTTCCCGGCCGGGCCGGGCCCGATCGTGGTGCTTCCGGCCGGCGGCCGGGTCTGGGTTTCGCACTCGACCGGCAATGCGGTGTGGCGCATCTAGGCTTGGCTCGATGGAGCTGCTCGACTACCGCGACCGCTTCCCGATCCTCGAGTCGACGACGTACCTGATCAACCACTCGCTCGGCGCGATGCCGGCCGAGGCCGCGCGGAGGCTGCAGCGCTTCGCGGACGAGTGGGCGACCCGCGGTGCCCGCGCGTGGGGGGAGGGGTGGTGGGGGACCCCGCTCACGGTCGGCGACCTGCTCGGGCGCGTGATCGGAGCCGCGCCGGGCACGGTCGTCATGCACCAGAACGTCACCGTTGCCGAGGCGATCGTGCTCTCGTGCTTCGACCTGAAGCCGCCGCGCAACCGGATCGTCTTCGAAGAGGGGCTCTTTCCCTCCGTGCGGTACGTGCAGCAGGCGTGGGCGCGGTTCGGAGCCGACGTCGTCGTCTGCGAGAACGCCGAGGCGGTGATTGACGCGATCGACGAGCGCACGCTCCTCGTGCCCGTCTCGCACGTCCTCTACAAGTCGGGTGAGATCCAGCCGGTCGAGCGGATCGTCGAGCGCGCTCGCGCAGCCGGTGCCTATGTGTGCCTCGACGCGTACCAGTCGGCGGGCACGGTGCCGCTCGACGTGACGGCGCTCGGCGTCGAGTTCTGCGTCGGCGGCTCGGTGAAGTGGCTCTGCGGCGGCCCCGGTGCCGGCTGGTTGTACGTGCGCCCCGACGTCGCCGAGCGGCTCGAGCCCGCGTTCGCCGGCTGGCAGGCGCACGCCGAGCCGTTCGCGTTCGAGACCGAGATGCGCTACGCGGACGGCGCCGCGCGCTTCCTGACCGGCACGCCTGCCGTTCCCGCACTTTACGCCGCGAGCGCGGGCTACGAGATCGTCGCCGAGATCGGCGTCGACCGCATCCGGGAGAACTCGATGCGGCAGACGGCGCTGCTCGTCGACCTCGTCGACGCCGCCGGCTTCGAGCTCACCTCGCCGCGCGATCCCGCGATTCGGGGAGGCTCGGTCGTCTTCTGCGTGCCGGACTTTCCCGCCGTGCACGCCGAGCTGGCCGCTCGCGAGATCATCTGCGACTACCGGCCGGACGCCGGCCTTCGCTTCGGCCCGCACTTCTTCACCACCGACGACGAGCTGCGCTTCGCCGTGTCGCAGGTGACGGAGATCCTCGAGTCCGGGGCGCACCTCGCGCGGGCCGGCGCGGCCGCAGGCTACTGACGCAGGAACGCTCGCAGCTTCTCGGCATAGGCCGGCGCCGTCGGCTCGTCCTCGTGCCGGAGATACACGTACGCCGGGTCGCGCACCCCGGTGGCGGCCGTCTCGAGTTCCTCGTCGGTGTACGGCGGCTCGCGCAGCCGCAGGTACCGGAACGGCTCCGCCGCCGGGTCGCCGACGCGGACGATCGCTCCGCCGTCTCGAGGCCACGACTCGTGCCGGAAGTCCCACGCGAGCTCGACGTCTCCCGGCACCGAGCCCTCGACGAACGAGACCAGGCCGTCGTCCCGCGCCGCCTCGACGACTACTCGCACAGGCCCGAGGCGGTCGCCGAGCGCAAGCACGCGCTCGAGGAACGGCGTCACGCGGTCGAGCCGGCGCAGCGGCAGCTTGACGGCGAACCGGAAGTCGTCCGGCACGGCCTCGGCCCAGCGCCGGAACTGATCCTCGCTCGGGAGGCGGTAGCCGGTCGAGTTCAGCTCGACCGTGTCGAAGCGCGAGGCGTAGAAGCCGAGGAACTCGGTCGGCTGCAGCCTCTCGGGGTAGAACCCGGGTCGCCAGGACGGATACGACCAGCCCGAGGTGCCGACACGGATCGCCACGGCCGATACGGTACGTCCGAGAGCGGGAGTACGGTCCCGCTCCCGTGTCCGTCATGAGCAACGTCCGGAAGATCGACGAGGCCGTCGCGGCGCCCGGGGACGTCGTCCACGTCCTCGACAAGGGCTTCCTGGCGCTCGACGGCGCCCTGGCCTCC
>Ga0335082_10007094_pt1 | contig 12204 bp, 8 predicted proteins | sample Lox_Sample_41_FD_206718 | JGI IMG/M metagenome (GOLD analysis project Ga0335082, IMG submission 206718) | Soil microbial communities from Loxahatchee National Wildlife Refuge, Florida, United States - Lox_Sample_4.1 | ecosystem: Environmental > Terrestrial > Soil > Wetlands | place: USA: Florida...
AGACCGTGAACTCGCCGGCGAGCCGTTCGATCAGCCCGCGCTTGACCTCGGCGTCGAGCTCGATCGTCCCGTCGGAGATCTCGACGTGGCGGATCCCGAGCTCGCGCAGCCAGTCGAGGAGGCCGTCGACCTTGCCCTGACGGATCGCGACCTCCGTCAGGGTCCCGCCGAGCACCACGGGGATGCCGGCCGCCTCGTAGCGCGCGAGCTTCTCGCGCAGGTTGCCGGTGACGAGCGCCGTCCCCCAGCCGAGCTTGACGATGTCGACGCTCGGCCCCGCCACCTCGAGCAGCCCGTCGACCTCGGCGACCGAAAGGCCCCGGTCGATCACGTGCGTGATCCCCCGCTCGCGCGGCTTGCTCGACCGCTCGGGGATGTCGAGGAAGCCGGCTATGGCGTCGCGGTGGCCTTGTCGGCGCCCACCACGACGACCACCCTGGCCGAGCCCACCAGGTTCGAGACGCCCTGTTCCATCGGCTCGACGTGGCTGACCGACAGCGAGCGCGCCACCTGCGCCGCGTCGGCCTGATGGCCGGCCGCGTACTCGACGACCGTCACTTCGTTGGCGCCCGGCGGCCGTCCGTAGCGCGCCGCCGCCTGGCTGTAGCCGCTCTGCTGGAGCTGCGTCGAGACGCGCGAGGCGAGGCCCGTCGTTTCGGTGCCGTTGAGGACGACGACGTCCGTTTCGGCGGGCGGCGTCGCTTTGGCTTCTTTGGCGGAGGACGAGGACTTGGAGCTCTTGTGCCGGCTGCTCGTGGTCGTGCCCGAGGTGGCCGTCGTGTGCGAGCCCGCCGTCCGCGTCGCGGTCGGCGAGGAGCCACCGCCTTTCGTAACAAGCACGACGACCAGGGCGAGCACGACGATCAGGCCCGCCGCCACGAGCGCGACGCGCAGCCGCGAGCCGCCGCCTTCGCCGCGATCGTCACGCCCCAGGGCAGCCTCGCGGGCGCGGGCGGTGCCCTGGCCGGCGCCCTGCGCGGCGACGCGCGAGGCCGCGGCGGCGCCCGCGCCCTCCGGGCGGGCGGCGGCGCGGCGCGGCGCGCTCGGCGCCGGCGGAAGCGGCGGGCGCGTGCGGGCGGCCTGAGCGGGAGCTGCGGCCTGAGCGGGCTGGGCCGGCGCGGCGGGCTGGGCGGCTGGGGGGCTGGGCGCGCGCGGCGTCGCCGGGGCGGCCGCGGTCGCCGCTGCGACCGTCGCCGGCGCCGGCGCCGGCGGCGCGGCGGCGGGGGTCGACGGCTGCTCGTGCGCTCCGTTCTGGCTGGCCGGCGCGGTCGCGGCCTCGGCGCGCTGGCCTCCCGCCGCCGAGGCCGGGGCGCCGAGCGGCGGGCTGGGCGCCTTGGCGGCGGCGGGCTGCTGCCAGGGGATCGGCTGGGGAGCCTGCCCGGGCGCGGCGGGCTGGGCCGCCGGGGCCTCGGGGGCGGGCGTGGGCTGGCCGGAGACGGGCGCCGCCGCGGGCGTCGAGGGCGTTCCGGGCTGCGCCTGTGCGGCGCTCTGAGCCGCAGCCGGAGTGGCCACGGGCGCGGCCGCCGGGGGCTGCGCGCCGGGCGATGCCGCGGGGAGGCCGGAGGCCGTCACCGCCTGCGCGGGCGCCGCCGGGGCGCCAGGCCTAGCGTGGATCGGCTGGGCCCGCGGAACGGTTCTCACCGCCGGGGCGGTCCCGCCCTGCTGGACACGCGCCGCCGCGGCGGCGGAGACGCGCTGCTCCATGTCGGCGGCGCGCTCGGGGGCCCTGCCGGCCCACTCGCGCAGGCGCTTGATCTCGCGGGCCTGCGAGAAGACGAGCAACGAGAGGACGGCGATTCCGAGCAGTCCCGCGAAGGCGACGATCGCGCCGATCTTCGTGAACGTGCTCGAGACCGAGAAGGCGAGCAGCGAGATGCTCATGAATCCGGGGAGTGTACGAGGGCCTCAGGCGCACCGCGCTGGCCGGCCGGCGACGGGGCGCCCGCGCCGCCGCCGCGCTGCGCCGGCTGGACGTCCCTGCGCTCCGCGGGCGCCTCACCTTCGCCCGCCTCGCCGCGCAGCTCGTGGGAGAGCTCGGAGACCTTCGCGGCCAGTCCGGCCGCGTCCCCCTCGAGCACCAGCAGCCGGATCTCGGCGAACATCGACTCGACCGCCTGCAGACCGAGGGGCTCGCGCTCGGCTCTGAGGATCTTCTCCGCGTCGGTCGGCCGGGCCCGCTCGTAGCTGTTGAAGAGCTGCTCGTGGAGCTTCTCTCCGGGCCGGCTGCCGACGATCTCGACGTCGATGTCGCGGTCGGGGTCGAGGCCCGAAAGCTCGATCATCGCCCGCGCCAGGTCGACGATCCGGACCGGCTCGCCCATGTCGAGCACGTAGACGTCCGCGCCGGCCGGCGCCTCTGCGATCCGGCGCCGAGCGCCCACCACCGCGTCCCGCGGCGGTGCCGCCGACGCGCGGGAGGCAGCCAGCGAGCCTGAGCGGATGATGAGCTGGACGGCCTCGGGGATCGTCATGAAGTAGCGCGTCATACGCTCGTCTGTGACCGTCACCGGCCCGCCGCGCTCGATCTGGCGGCGGAAGATCGGCACGACGCTCCCGGAGGAGCCGAGCACGTTCCCGAAGCGGACCGCCGCGTAGCGCGTGTTCTCGTAGCGCGCGGCCGCCGCCTCGAGGGCGAACTCGGCGAGCGCCTTCGAGGCGCCCATCACGGTCGCGGGCGCGACCGCCTTGTCGGTCGAGACGAGAACGAAGCGGGAGCTGCCGCTGCCGCCGGCGACGTGAGCCACGACCTGCGTCGCGATCGCGTTGTTGCGCACCGCCTCGACCGGGTTGGCCTCCATCAGGCCGACGTGCTTGTAGGCCGCGGCGTGGAAGACGACCGAGGGGCGGTGCTCTGAGAAGACCTCGCGCATCCGCTCCTCTTCCTTGCAGTCGGCGAGCACGGCGGCGAGCATCGACTCGGGCACGTGGCGCTCGTCCTGCAGCTCGCGCAGGATCGCGAAGAGGTTGTCCTCGGCGTGGTCGAGCAGCACGATCCGGTGCGGCTCCACGCGCGCGATCTGCCGGCACAGCTCCGAGCCGATCGACCCGCCCGCGCCGGTGACGAGCACGACCTGGCCCTGCAGGTAGGAGCCGACCGTCTCGAGCTCCATGTGGACCGGCTCGCGGCCGAGCACGTCCTCGACGCGCACCTCGCGCACCTGGCGGGCCAGCGCGCCGCGTGTCTGCAGCAGCTCGAAGACCGTCGGCAGCGTCCGCACCGGGATGCCGCGGTGGCGGCACTCTTTGACGATCCGCGCGCGGGTCGAGCCCGGGGCGGAGGGGATCGCGATGATGACTTCGTCGGGCTCGGCGTCGTCGAGGATCCGCGGCAGGTCCCCTTCGGTGTCGCCGCGCACGCGCACGCCGTCGATCCGCAAGCGGTGCTTGGCGGGGTCGTCGTCGAGGAAGCCGACGGGCACGAGGCCCAGCTCGCGGTTGCGCATGATCTCGCGCAGCACCATCCGCCCGCCCTCGCCGGCGCCCGCGATCAGGACCGTCCGGTCGCCCTTTCGCGAGGAGCGGAAGGCAGCCAGCGGGCGGCGCTCGTAGACGGTCCGGGCGAGCCCGCGGATGCCGACGAGGAAGGCGAGCGCGAGCAGCGCGTAGAGGATGATGACCCCGTTGGGAAGCACGACCGCCACGGTCGCGTTGGCGTCGTGACGGCCGTCGAGCGGCGGGTAGGCGTGCGTCGGGCGGAAGATCTCGATCGCGACGACCGTCAGCAGCACGATCAGCACGACCGCCCGCACGACCGCCTCGTAGTCGCGCTGGCCGGCGTAGCGCCAGCGGCGCTGGTAGACGCTCGAGAGGATCAGCACCGGCAGGCTCCCTCCGAGGACCCACCAGAGGGTCGCCGAGCGCAGCTCCTCGTAGTGCCTGGAGGGCCCGTTGGGGAAACGGAGCTGGAAGGCGAGGTAGTACGCGAGCGCGACCAGGGCCCCGTCCACTGCGAGCTGGGGCAGCGAGTGACGATGGATCGGGAAGGCCGCCGAGCGGATCCGTCGGCGCATTGTGGAGATTGTAAGGGGCTAGATGCCCGATCCGGCGGTCTGGGCGCCGCCGAGCGGCGAGAGCAGCAGCTCGACGAGCACGCCCGGATCGCGCCGCACCCGCTCGCGCGAGGAGCCGGCGGGGCCCGCCGGTATCTCGAGCGACGCCGCGTCGCTCAGCATCCTCAGCCTTCCCTGCGCGATCAGCTGCTCGTCCACGGCCCCCATCCGGCCCTGGAAGGTCGTGAAGACGGGCGTGCCGAGCGCGACCGCCTCGCGGTTCATCGTCCCGCCGGCCGAGATCACGAGCGCCGCCGCGGCGATCAGCGACTGCGCGTCGATCGCCCGCTCGGGCACGACGAAGCCCGGGATCTCCGCGAGCCCGGCCCGCTGGGAGGCGACGCGCGGCAGCACGACGGGCTGGACCCCGTCGCGCTCGGCGGCGAGGCGCAGGCGCTCGAGCACGGCGCCGAAGAGATCGCTCTCGAGGCGGTGGTACAGGGCGAGCTCGGGAGGGGTGCGCACGACGACGATCGGCCGTGCCGGGTCGAGGCCGAGCCCGGCGACGACCGCCGGATCGGGCTCGAAGTCGGACAGGTAGTACTCCTCCTTCAGGCCCGGGTAGCGGCGCAGCTTGCCGGTCGCGCCGTACCGGCGCAGGCGCTCCGGCGGGATCGCCTCCGGCACCACGACGGCCGCCGCCAGGCGGCAGTTGACGTTGTGCTGGACCGTGGCCCACTCGTAGTCGAACATCGTCGCGCTCGGGATCCGCAGCAGAGCCGCCGCGACCGTCACGTCGTTGGAGCCGTGACCGAGGGCGATGTCGAAGCGGCCGCCGTCGCGGCGCGCCCAGCGGCCGAGCTCGTAGGTGCGCGACGCCAGCCCGCCGGCCTTGGCGGCGAGCCGCCCGCCGCGGTGATGGCCGATCGCGGTGTGCTCGATCCCGAAGCGCTCGCACAGCTCGAGCGTCTGCGCGAAGTCCCTTGCGGTCACGGAGACCTCGTGCCCCTCCGCCTGCAGGCGCTCGATCACCGGGCGCATCACGAGGACGTGGGGGCTGTTCGTGAGGTCGACCCAGACGCGCATCGCGAGCCACGGTAACGGCACCCGGGGCGTGCCGCTATCGTTGGCGCGCCGGTGCTGGTCCTCGCATCGATATCCGAATCGCTGGTCAACGAAACGTCGCACTTCGTGCGGGAGGCCGGCCTGCCCGGGATCTTCCTGCTGATGGCGGCTTCGAGCGCCTGCATCCCGGTGCCCTCGGAGGTCGTGATGCTGTTCGCGGGCTTCGCCGTCGCCGACCCCTCCCAGAGCGCCTCCCACCATCACCTCACGATGGTCGGGATCATCGTCACGGGCCTGCTGGGAACGATGATCGGCTCGTGGCTCGCCTACGGCGTCGGCCGGGGCGGGCGGCTGGAGCTGTTCGAACGCCACGGCGCGAAGCTCCACATGGGGCCGGCTCAGGTGGAGAAGGCCGACCGGTGGTTCCAGCGCCACGGCGAGTCTGCCGTCCTGTTCGGCCGCGTGATCCCGGTCGTGCGCGCGTTCGTCTCGCTGCCCGCGGGCATCGCGAAGATGCCCCTCGGCCGCTTCACGGTCTTCTCGCTGATCGGGACGGTCCCCTGGGTCGTCGGCCTGGCGATCGCCGGCCACGCACTCGGCGGCGACTGGAAGAGCGTCCGCAAGGGCTTCGAGTACGTCGACTACGTGGTCGTCGCGGCGGTCGTGCTCGGGGCCGTCTACTGGGTCGCGCGGCGGCGCCGGGAGCGCCGCGAGCCGGCCGAGAATGCAGCCGGCTGAGCACGACCGGTCGCGGGCCGGGCGCCTCGACCGTCCCGGACGCGCACAATAAGGAGCCGATGGCAGCGGTCGGCACCCTGATCGGCGGTCGTTACCGGCTCGACGCGGTGATCGGGCGGGGCGGGATGTCGACGGTCTACAGGGCCTTCGACACGGTGCTCGAGCGGCCCGTCGCGATCAAGGTGATGCACCGCGAGATCGCGACGGACTCCGACCAGCTCGAGCGCTTCCGCCGCGAGGCCCGCTCGGTCGCGCAGCTGAACCATCCGAACGTCGTGTCGGTGATCGACGCCGGCGAGGAGCCACTGCCCGAAGACGAGCTCGGCGACGACGTGCACGGCGCCGGCACCCCCTACATCGTGCTCGAGTACGTCGACGGCGAGACGCTCAAGAGCATGATCCGCCGCGACGGCCCGCTCGAGATCCCCCAGGCGCTCGCCTACGCGATCGAGATCTCCCGCGCCCTCGGCGCGGCCCACGACCAGCGCATCGTCCACCGCGACGTCAAGCCCCACAACGTCCTGATCGATCCGGAGGGCGGGGCGAAGATCACCGACTTCGGGATCGCCCGCTCGCTCAGCGAGGAGGGCCTGACGATGGCCGGGCGGGTGCTCGGCACGACCGACTACGTCTCCCCCGAGCAGGCGCTCGGGCAGGCCGTCACGCCGCAGTCGGATCTCTACTCGCTGGGGATCGTCCTCTACGAGATGCTCACGGGCGACGTGCCCTTCCACGGCGAGACGCCCGTTGCGGTGGCGATGAAGCACGTCCGCGAGCAGCTCCCCGACGTGCAGGCGCGCCGCCCGCAGATCTCCGCGGCGACCGCCTCGGTCGTCGACCGCGCGGTCGCCAAGGACCTCGATCGCCGCTACGCGGACGCCGCCGAGATGACCGCGGAGCTCGAAAACGTGCTCGCGATCGAGGCCTCGCGAACCGGCCAGACGACCGGCGAGGTCACCACCGTCCTGCGCAGCCTGCGCGGCCGGGCGCGCAGGCGGCTGCCGTGGCGGACCCGTCACCCCGCCCGCTGGCTCGTCTCGCTGGGCCTGCTGATCGCGATCCTCGCGATCTTCCTGTTCCTGGCCGGCGAAAACGCGCACCGCGGCACCGGCACCGCGCCCGGCGCCTCCTCGCAGGCCGGGCTCGTGGCGGTCGCGCTCGGGCAGTCCTCCGCGCACGGCTACAACCCGTTCGGCACCGGCCCCGAAAACCGCGACCTGATCTCGAACGTCGTCGACAGCGACCCCTCGACGACCTGGAGCACCGAGCGCTACTACGAAGGCAACCTGCGCAAGGCCGGCGGCACCGGCCTCGGCGTCTACCTCGACGCGGCGCCGGGGGTGATCGGGCGCGGGATCGAGATCCAGACGCCGACGCCGGGCTTCGCCGCGCAGATCTACGTCGGCGATCGCATCGACCTCTCGCTCCCCTACGGCGACTCGGCCTCGCTGCAGGCCCGCGGCTGGAAAGGCCCCGTCGGCGTCAGCAGCGACGTCCGCGACGGCGAACGGATTCGGCTGCGCGGCCTCGGCGGAGCGCACCGCTACTACCTCGTCTGGATGACCACGCTGCCCCCGGGCCGCCAGTCGGCGACGATCGCCGACATCACGCTGTTCAGATAGGCCGCCCCAAGGGAGCGCCGGCATGGAGCGCCGGCCTACCTCTTATTGGCTTCTCCGCGCCGACTCGCGCTCGTGGCGTTCGAGCGCCAGGCGGCAGAGGCGGTCGACGAGCTCCGGGTAGGCGACGCCGCTCGCGTCGAGGAGCTTCGCGTAGACGCTCGTCGGCGTGAAGCCGGGCATGGTGTTCAGCTCGTTGACGAGGATCTGCTCGCCGTCGACGAAGAAGTCGACCCGCGCGAGGCCCGCGCAGCCGACCGCGCGGAACGTCTCGACGGCCAGCTCGCGGACCCGGGCGCGGGCGGCGGCCGAGATGCGCGCCGGGATCAGCAGCTCCATCCCGCCCGGCGTGTACTTGGCCTCGTAGTCGTAGAACTCGCCTCCGAAGACGATCTCGCCGGGCTCGGAGGCGAGCGGCTCCTCGCCGCGCGGCGAGTCCAGCACCCCGCACTCGACCTCGACGCCCGGCGCCGCCGCCTCGACGATCGCGAGCGCGTCGTGCTCGAAGGCGGCCTCGAGCGCCCCGGCGAGACCCTCGGCGCGCGCGACCTTGACGATTCCGACCGAGGAGCCGAGGTGGGCGGGCTTGACGAAGGCAGGCAGCCCCACGGCCGCGGCCCGCTCGAGCGCCGCCTCCGGATCGGAGGCGTAGTCCGCCTCGCGGATGCCGGCGTAGGCGACCTGAGGGAGCCCGAGGGTCGCGGCGAGGTCCTTGAAGAGGACCTTGTCCATGCAGAGCGCCGAGGCGGCCACCCCGGCGCCCACGTAGGGCACGCCGAGGGTCTCGAGCATCCCCTGCATCGCGCCGTCCTCGCCGTAGGGGCCGTGCAACACGGCGAATACGACGTCGACGCCGGGCAGGCCGAGCCCCGGCGTCACCGTCACGACCTCGCCGTCGCGGCGCCAGACACCGTCGCGACCGACCTCGATCGCGAGGACCTCGTGCCCCGCCGCGGCGAGGCCCTCGCGGACCGCCGCCGCCGAGGACAGCGACACGTCGTGCTCGGCGGAGCGCCCACCGGCCAGCACCGCGACGCGCAGCGTCTCCACCGCGCCGGCCGTGGTGGATGCGGACGCGGAGCCTCGCTCAGCCACCGGGACCTCCCTGCGGGGTCGTGGGCGTGGTGGGGGTCGTCGGCGTCGTCGGCGTCGTTTCCGGTGCGAGCGCGCCGATGACGATCGTCACGACCGAGCCCTTCGGCGCCTGCGTCCCGGCCGCCGGCGTCTGACGCAGGACCGTGCCGACCTGCGCGGGTTCGCTGGTCTGCGCCGTCGTCGTCTTCGGCTTGAAGCCCGCCTGGCCGAGCGCCACGAGGGCGAGCGTCTGGCTCTCGCCGACGACGTCGGGCACGGCGACTTCCTTCGGGGCCTGGGCGACGACGAGGTCGACCTTGCTTTCGGCCTTCACGGAGGCGCCGGTCTTGGGCGACTGGCCGAGGACCGTTTCGGGCGCCTGCGTCGCGGAGGTGCGCTTCGTGACGGTGCCGACCTTCAGGCCGGCGTTCGTCAGCGTCGCTTCGGCCGCCGAGAGCGACTGCCCGGTCACGTCGGGGACCTTGACGGGCGCGGGCCCGCTGGAGACGAGCACCACGACCGGGCTGCCGAGCTGCTTCTCGGTGCCCGCCGGCGGGTTCGTCCCGATCACCTTCCCGGCAGCCACCGTGGAGCTCGTTTCCTTCGTCGCGCGCGGCTTGAAGCCGGCCTTCCTGAGCTTTGCGAGCGCTTCGGAGGCCGACAGCCCTTCGACGTCGGCGACCGGCGCGCTCGCCGGCCCGCCGGAGATGACGATCGACACCTTGCTGCCCTTTTCGACGCGCGTCCCGGCCGCGGGGCTCTGCCTGATCACGAGCCCGCTCGGCACCGTCGAGCTGGGCTGCAGCGACGGGTCCGGGCTCAGCCCGGCGCGTCGCAGCGTCGAGGAGGCGGCCTGTTCGCTCTGCCCGCCGACATCGGGCACCGAGACCTTCCCGGCCGGCTGCAGCAGCAGCACCGCCGCCGCGACGGCCGCGAGGACGAGCAGGGTGCCGAGCGTCCACCAGACGATCTGGCGGTTGCGCCGCCGCCGCCCGTCCTCCTCGGCGAGCGCATGGTCCTCGTACGGCGCCGCGAGCATGATCCCCGTGGGCGGCTCATACGGCGCGGCCTGAGCGGGCGCCGCCCAGCGGCCGTCGTCGGCGGCCGTCCCGCCGGGCAGCGCCTCGCGCTCGGCCTGCAGCGCCGCGATCAGCTCGTCGTCGTCGGCGTAGCGTTCGATCGGGTCCTTCGCGAGCGCGCGCAGGACGACCGCGTCGAGCGAGGGAGGCAGCGAAGGGTTCAGCTCGCTCGGCGGGCGCGGCGCGGCCGAGACCTGCTTGAAGGCGACCGCGACCGCCGTCTCGCCCTCGAACGGCACCACGCCGGTCAGGAGCTCGTACAGGATCACGCCGACCGAGTAGATGTCCGACGCCGCGCTGACCGCATAGCCCTGCGCCTGCTCGGGCGAGAGGTACTGGGCGGTGCCCATGATCGAGCCGGTCAGCGTCATGTCCGAGGCGCCCGCCCGGGCGATCCCGAAGTCGGTCACCCGCGCGCGACCCTCCTCGTCGAGGATCACGTTGTGCGGCTTCAGGTCGCGGTGGATGACGCCGCGACGGTGCGCGAAGCGCGCCGCGCGCAGGATCTGGATCACCGTGTCGATCGCGACGGCCGGGTCGAACGGCCCGGTCTCGCGCACGATCGCCTTCAGCGAGCGGCCCGCCACGTACTCCATCGCGATGTAGTAGGTCCCGTTCCACTCGCCGCGGTCGAAGATGCCGACGATGTTCGGGTGCGAGAGGGCGGCGGCGCTCGAGGCCTCGCGCTTGAAGCGCTCGACGAACTCCTGATCTTCGGCGAAGTGGTGGTGCAGCACCTTGACGGCCACCTCGCGCCCGAGCAGCTGGTCGTGCGCCAGGTAGACGTCCGCCATGCCGCCGGAGCCGAGCCGGGAGAGCACCCGGTAGCGACCGTCGACGATCGTGTCCGGCTCAATCATTCAGAAGCCTTTCGATGACCCGCTTGGCGACCGGCGCAGCGAACGCGGCGCCCTGTCCGGGAACGCCCCTGAGGGTCGCGGCGATCGCAACCCGCGGGTTCTGCGCCGGCGCGAAGGCGATGAACCAGACGTTGTTGATCGCGGTGCCGATCTGGGTCTCGGCCGTTCCCGTCTTGCCGGCGACCTGAACGCCCGGAATCTGCGCCGAGGTCCCCGTGCCTTCGTTCACGACGGCTTCCATCATCGTCCGGACGGCCGACGCGGTCGACGGCTTCATCACGTCGGACTGCACCTTCGGCGCCACCTTCAGCACCGTCTGGCCTTCGGAGTCGACGATCCGCGAGGTGAGGTGAGGCACCATCAGCGTGCCGCCGTTCGCGACCGTCGCCGCGACCTCGGCCATCTGCAACGGCGTGACCGTCAGTTTGTCCTGGCCGATGCCCATGCGCCCCACGTCCACCCGTTCGCTGGTCGGCGGGACGATCCTTTCGTCTTCGCTCTCCCCGCTGGCTGACATTTCGGTCGCGGGATAGTCGAGCTGGGGCTTGCGGTCGAAGCCGAAGCGGCTCATGTACTCGGCCATCGTCCGCTTGCCGAGCTTCTCCGCGACCTGCGCCCAGACCGTGTTGACCGATTTGGCGAGCGCTTCGGTGAGCGTGATTTCGCCGAGGCTCTCGTTTTCGTCGTTTTTCAGCTTCACGCCCGAGATCGGGATTTCGTTGCGGCCGCTGAGACGCGATTCGGTGGTGAAGCGGCCCGTGTCGATCGCGGCGGTGGCGGTCACGACCTTGAAGGTCGAGCCGGGCGCGTAGCCGAACTGGGTCGCGCGGTTGACGAGCGGCGCGTTCTTGTCGTGGCTGAGCCGTTCCAGCGCCTTCGGCGAGTTGACTTCGTTCGGGTCGTAGCTCGGCGAGGAGGCCATCACGGTCACCGCTCCGCTGCGCGGTTCGAGCGCGACGACCGCGCCCTTGTATTCGCCGAGCGCTTCGACCGCCACGCGCTGGGCCTTCGGGTCGAGCGTCGTGATCAGCTTCTCGCCGGCCGGCTTGTGCCCCTGGAGCTGGTCGAGGATCGCCTGCACGCCCGTGTCGCTCTGGCCGTTCAGCGCGCTCGAGCGGAACCGCTCGATGCCCGTGCTGCCCGGGTTGGTGAAGTAGTAGCCGACCGTGTTCGCAAACAGGCCGCCCGTCGGGTAGGTCCGTTCGTAGATGCCTTCGGCCTTGCGACGGCTGCGCGCGAGGACAGTCCCGTCGGCGGCCACGATCGGGCCGCGGTCGATCCGCTCGTGCTCGAGCAGCGTGCGCGCGTTGAGCTTGTTTTCGCGCAGCGAGGAGGCTTCGAAGATCGTCCACCGCGAGGTGAACGCGACGAGCAGCGCGAACAGCACGACGACGAGGCCGTAGAGGCGGACGATCGGCCGGTTCATGTCTTCCTCGGGCGCTCACTCATTCGAGTTCGTCGAGTTCGAGGCTGTGGATCAGCGAGGCGGCCTTCGCTTCCGAGCGCAGCGAGTGGTCGAGCAGCGTCCGACGGCGGGCGGCGGTCAGCGTCGAGGCGCTCACGCCGGAGACGTACTGGCTGCTGTAGAGCTCGATGTTGCCGGGCAGCGCGAACGGCAGCCCCTGGTAGAGCGTCACGAGGCCGCGGCTGTTCGTGCCGATGAAGTAGATCGACTGGATCGCGAGGAAGAAGCCCGCGACCACCAGCGCCAGGATCACCACGCCGACCGCGAGGAAGCCGGCGCGCCGCGGGGCGAGCCGGCGCCGAGCACGAGCGGCTC
>Ga0335082_10007095_pt1 | contig 12204 bp, 9 predicted proteins | sample Lox_Sample_41_FD_206718 | JGI IMG/M metagenome (GOLD analysis project Ga0335082, IMG submission 206718) | Soil microbial communities from Loxahatchee National Wildlife Refuge, Florida, United States - Lox_Sample_4.1 | ecosystem: Environmental > Terrestrial > Soil > Wetlands | place: USA: Florida...
GCGGCGAGCAGGGTCTGGAGGGGGGGGTAGGGCTGCATTTTCTCGACCTGCTTGCGATCGGAGTAGAGGTGGTTGGCGTGGGTGAGGAGAATCAGCATGTCACCGCCTCGGAGGCGAGTTGCTGCGCATCGACCTTTGGCTTCGGCGGGCGGAGTACTCTGGCGGCGGCGGTGCGTAGCCAGAGGTCGACGGGTATTCCGTAGAAGTCGTGATCCAGGCGGAAGCGCGCTGGGGCGCTTAGCCATTCGTTTGCGAGGCGGGCCAGCGGGTGCTGGGTCTGACGTCCGATGGGTACGCGGTGGAAGGCGACGCGGAGATATTCGCGCATGCGCTGCAGGCGGCGGTGCTCCCCGCCTTTGAGCCAAGGCAGAGTAGTGTAGCGCGGGAAGAAGTCGACCCAGCCTTCCAGGCTTTTGGGGACTTCGATGCCAAGCTCGAAGGCACGCGCCATCACGGGCGAGCCGGGGTAGGGAGTGAAGATGTTCGTCCAGAACTCCGCGCCCGGGTAGCGGCGGCAGATGTCCATGATCAGGCGAACGGAGTCGCGGCGTTCGGCGGGGCCTTCGCCGGGGAAGCCGAAGATCATGTTGAACGAAGGCCGGACACCGGCCTGCGTCAGGCGGTCAGCGGCCTGGTGGATGATGTCGAGGTTCTGGAAATCCTTGTTCATCAGATGCATGACTTTCAGGGAGCCGGAGTCGGCGCCTTGCGAGACCTGCGTCAACCCCGAGCGGCGCAGGAGTTTCCATTCGTCGACGCTCAGGCGGCAGACGAGATTGGTGGATGCCTGGATGCTCCATTCGAATTGCACGCCGCGACGGCAAATTCCTTCGGCGATGGCGACGGCGCGCTGGCGATCGACCAGGAAGTTGTCGTCCACCACCCACAGCAGTTCCAGGCCGTAGCGGGAGGCGAGGCCGCACATTTCGTGACTGGCCTGTTCGGGGTCGAGCGCGTTCCACTTGCGGCCATACACGGCGTCGTTCGTGCAATAGGCGCAGTTGTAAGGGCAGGCCAAGCTGCTGGTGTACATGGCCCAGCGGCGGCCGCAGACACGCTGGTAGGCGTCGAAATCGGCCAGATGATAGGCCTTGGGCGGCAATTCGCTGATGGGACGGAGCGCGCGGCGGGGATTGAAGACGATGCCGCCGTGCTCTTTGTAACCGACGCCGGCAATACCTTTTGGCGCTTCGCCGGCTTCGATGTGCTGGACGACTTCGAGGAACGCGTCTTCGCCTTGCCCGACGACAACGATGTCCACGCAATCGGCGGCAAGGGTTTGGTCGGGGAGGAGGGAGGGATGCCATCCGCCAAGGACGACCGGAAGATTCGGATAAAGCCGTTTTGCGGCGCGGGCGATCTCGACGGTCTCGCGGATCATCGGTCCGGTGACGAGGGAGACGGCGAGGCAGAGCGCGCCAGAGAGTTCGTCGAGGGTGCGCGCCTTGAAATCGGGGGTGATGGTCGAGTCGATGATGCGGACGTCGTAGCCGGCTTGCAGCAGGGGCGTGGAGACGGCAAGGATTCCGAGGGGCGCCGTCGCTTCTTTGCTGGAGAAAGCTGGAAAAAAGAAGACTACTTTCTTGGAGGGCAAGTCTCCCGCTCCTTTCCATTTGGAGCGTTGCGAGTGGATGAGGGAACGCTTTCCTATTTCGAAGTCTGGGGCAGGAGAATCGGCTCGATTTTGCGGCGGAATTCACCGGGGTTGAAGCGCTGCGCCCAGGATTGGAGAGCTTGGGGATGGATTGATTCGGAATGAGCTTCGAACCGGTCGATTGCACTTTGCAGGAGGCGCGGGTCGGGTTTCTCATAGAGAAATCCGCCCAAAGGATCGCTGGTGGGAACCGATTCCAGCACGCCGCCGCGAGCCAGCGCTATCACGGGCTTGCCGCTAGAGAGGGCCTCCACGGGGACCATGCCGAAGTCTTCCTCGCCGGGGAAGACCAAGGCCCGGCAGCGAGCGTACAGGTTGCGCAGGTCGTCGTTCGAAACACGCCCGCAGAAGTCGATGTTTGTCGCGGAGCGGTTGCGGAGTTTTCGGTACTCGGGTCCGTCGCCGACGATGCGCAGCTTGCGGCCGGTTTTTACAAACGCGTCGATGGCCGTGTCGAGGCGCTTGTACGCAACAAGCTCGGAGACGACCAGGAAGTAATCTTCCGCGGGGCGAAAATAGAACGAATCGACGTCGACGGGTGGGCTGACGACGATGGAATCGCGCCGGTAGGATTTAAGAATGCGGTTGCGCACGTTCTCACTGTTCGCAACGAATTGGTCGACGCGGGCGGCGGTTGCGTAGTCCCAGAGACGCAGTCTTCTTGCCGCGGGGCGCATCAGTGCCCGCTTGATGTTACTTTTCGTCCACTCGTTCAAATAGGCCGGATACAGGTCCCACAAGTAACGCATGGGCGTATGGCAGTAGCAGACGTGGCGCGTTGTCGAGGTTGTGAGAACGCCCTTGGCGGGGCCGGATTCGCTGCTGATGACCAGGTCGTATTCGCGCAGGTCGAAACTTTCGAGCGCGGAGGGCATTAGGGGAAGGAGAGAACGGTAAAAACGCTTTAGGGGATTCAGATACGAGGCAATGATTTTGTGAGAACGTATTCCGGCGGACACCTTTTCCGAGTCATAGAAGAGTGTATAGATGTCGGCCGCAGGGAAGATGCCGCATAGCGCCTCCACGACCTGTTCCCCGCCCCTCATGCCCAGCAGCCAGTAATGGACAATGGCGACCCGCATCGTGGAGAAACAGGATACTCCAGTGACTTCCCTTCTCGCACCTCCTCTGTCGAGGGCCGCGTCAGCCGAGCGTCGAATTCTGCCGAACGCCGCCGCGGTCAGTGTGGGCAGTGCGGCCGCAAAGATCGCCGGTGCGCTGAAGGTGGTGGTGATGGCCCGCTTGTTCGGGGCGGCGGACACACTAGACGCTTTTCTGATTGCCTTGCTGTTGCCGTCCTTTTTTGCGGACGTCGTTGCGGGTTGTCTGACACCGGCGATGGTCCCGTTTCTGATCGAGAGGCATGGCGCGGCACGCCGCATTGTTCGCGAGGTGCTGGCCGGAGCTGTGTTGCTGCTGTGTCTGATTGCGGTGCTGGTGTTCATTGCAGGTGGCTGGCTTTTGCCGGTATTGGGTTCAAACTTTTCGCCGTCGACGCTGGCTTTGTCGCGATCGCTGCTGCCTTGGCTGTTGCTGACACTGCCGCTCAGCGCGTGTGTTGCGGTCTGGCGCGCGGTGCTGAATGCGTCGGGAGCATTTGCACTGGCGGCCACGCTGCCCGTGTTGACTCCGGCCCTCACGGTTCTGAGTCTTTGGTTGACGCCGGCAGGCTGGGGGGTGATGATTTTGTGCAGCGCGACGGTGGCGGGTGTCGCGGCCGAGGCATTCGGTCTTGCCGTTGCGGTGAAGCGACTTGGCTATCCGTTGCTGCCGCGGTGGCCGGGGTGGAGTTCTGAGTTGTCCGCACTTGCTCGCCGATACTTTCCATTGACGGCTGGTGGTGCGGTGACCTCCTCTGGGGTGGTGATCGACCGGTCCGTCGCGGCGAGCCTTATGCCTGGAAGCGTCTCTGCTCTTTCCTATGGCAACCGCCTGGTCGCTGTGTTGCTCGAGCTCACCTCCACGGCATTGGGCACGGTGATGCTGCCGGCTTTCGCCCATTTTGTCGCCGCCGGGGATTGGGATGGCCTGCGCCGTACGGCGGGCCGCTATGCGGCGTGGGTCCTGGCCGCCAGTGTGCCAGCGACGGGGTTGCTCGTTTTTTGCGCTGAACCGATGGTCCGGATCGTACTCGAACGGGGCGCCTTCGACAGGGCGGCCACGCAGACTGTCAGTGCGATTCTTCAGTACTCGCTCCTGCAGTTGCCGTTTGCGGCTCTTTTCGCATTGGGGTCGAGGCTTGCCATCGCTTGCGGCGCCAGCGGCGTTCTCGCCCGAGTTGCGCTCGCGGCTTGCATCGTCAATGTGGCGGGCGATGTTCTACTGGCTCGCTGGATGGGACTTCCCGGGATTGCGCTCGCGGCGACGATCACTCAATGCGCAGCCCTCGTGTATCTTACGTTCGAACTGCGGCGCAAAGAACCGCGTTTGCTGGCTACCCTATGAGCCACCGTTGCGTGGTACATCCGCTCGGGTATCCGGTGGAGATCGAGAGCAATTCGGAAGCCGTGCGAGAGTGCGCCCTGGAGTCGTGGGGAACGTGGGAGCGCTTTTTTCCTGGGCCAGCGCTAGTGGTAGAAGTCGAGACGCAGCGAGGTGAGCACGCAGCCTTGCCGGTGTTTGCGAGCGGACCGGGACGATTCTCGTTTCGGGCAGGGGCGGAGAATGGTTGTCACTTCGTTTCGTCAGCGCGAAGGGTTCGCATGCGGGTGAGCCACGCGACGATCGAGAATCGCACGTGGTTCCGATACCATTTGCTGGAAGCGTCGGTGCTGACGGCCCTGGACTCTTTGCATTTCACTCCGCTTCACGCGGCCTGCGTCGCTCGGGACGACCGCGGAATCCTGCTGTGCGGCGATTCGGGAGCCGGAAAGAGTTCACTGGCCTATGCCTGCGCCCGTGCGGGCTGGACGTTGGTTTCCGACGACTCCGTGCATGCCGTGAACAGTGACCCGACGTGGGTGGTCGGGAATCCCACGCAGGTGTATTTACGGCCGGGAGTGAGCGAACTCTTCCCGGAGGTCGGAGAACGCCCGAGAGAAACGGCTCCGAACGGCAAGGCGTGCATCAAGATTGATCCGGCAGGGGATGGATTGCGGATCGCGGCCGCGGCGCGGGTGGTGGCGTGCGTTTTCTTGCAGCGGACGCGAGCCGATGAGGTCTGGAGTGAATTCTCTTCGGCGGCCGCCTTGCGTTATTTCGAGGGTTACGTCCCATTTGGGGAGAAGCCGGAGCGGCACCGAGTCTATCGAGCGATTCTAGCTTTGGGAATTCACGAGGCGCGGTACAGCAGCTTCGAACATGCGCTGCAAAACCTGGAGTCGCTCGCATGAACAACCTTCCTGCCTATGTTGGGAAGTTGTTTGGGCTTCTCGGCGGCAACTGCGCTGTGGGAATGTCGAATGAAGAGTGGAGCGCGGCTCTGACTTTTGCGGATCGCACCCAGCTCACGCTGCACCTCGAGGGCGTTCTGTCCGAGCGGCGGCCGGATTGGGTTGCAGCGGAACTGGCGGCGCGCTTCGCGAAGAATGAGGAGCGGAACCGCCGGTTGCGGACCATGTATGAAGAGATTGCGCATGAATTCCGGAAAGTGGGAGTCGAGTTTGTTCTGCTGAAGGGTTTCACACACGCTGCGCTGTTTGACATTCCCCTTCGACGCCGTGTCCAGTACGATCTCGATTTTCTGTGTTTGCCCGAAGATTCGCAGCGTGCCTTGCAGGCTCTGCGGCGACTGGGCTATGTGCAACACACTACGTGTTCGCTGTCGGATCAACACTTGCCGCCGCTGGTGAGGCCCGCTACCTACCGATGGCGGAATGACTACTTCGATCCGGATCTGCCCGTCGCGATTGAGCTGCACACAAAGGTCTGGGGCTCCAACCACGACAGATTCGACCTTGATGATGGTCGCGGTTTCTGGGCGCGCCGCACAAAGATCGCGGTTGATGGTTTGACGATTCCCGCATTCGATGAGCGCGACCGGTTTGTTTTTGCGGCAGTACACGCCTTGCGGCACATCGTCCGGAGCGACGCGAAACCGGCTCACGTGTTCGAGATCGGCAGGGGCCTGCGGCCGCGCGCCGGATGCAGCGGGAACCTGTTGCAGCTTGCCGCCTTCTATTTCGCGAATCGATGGTTTGGGGCGCCGCTGCCTCACGATTTTTGCTTGCCGGCGGCCACTCAGGCCTGGTTCGACGCATACACCTGGGCTCCCATCGCCAACCTGTTTGCGCCTAATAAGGACGCAGTCTGGCTGCACATGGCGCTGCTTCCTTCGGCCTGGGATCGGGTGCGTGTGCTCCAGCAGCGGGCCGCCCGGGTGCGGCATCACTGGCGGACCGTCGCGCCGGCGATGTGGAGCGGCATGCGCTGGTGGCGCCGGGCAGCGTCGATGAGAGCGTCGCACACCTCGGCTTGAAACCGGTCGAGGGAGAAGCGGGATTGCGCAACAGCCAGAGCCTGTTCGGCCAACTGCGCTACCTGGCCGGGCCAGAGTGCGGCTTTTAGAATCGCCGCCGCGAGGGCCTTGGGAGTGCGGTCATGGACCAACGTCCCGGTTTCGCCGTGTCGAATCAGTTCGGGGATTCCTCCGGCGGCGAATGCGATGACCGGGACACCGGCCGAGAAGGCTTCAAGGATGACGCGAGGGGTGTTTTCCACGGATTGGGACGGGACAACCAGCAGGTCGATGTCTTCATAGAGGCTGGCAGTGTCTTCCGACCAGCCGTTCAGAGAGACATGCGCAGCGCACGCGGCTTCGCGAACGCGGGCCGCATAGTTGTCCGACTCAAACATGGGCGCGCCGCGGATGGTGAATTCGACCTCGGGCAAATCGTCCGCGAGAAGTTGCGCCGCGCGGACGAAATCCAATTGACCTTTTTCCGGGGAGATACGTCCAACGACAGCAACGGTTTTGATGTAGCGGCGGCCGGACAGGGACCTTGCGGTTGGGGCCACGCCGTTGTAGATGATGCGGAGCGCTCGATCAGGCAGGCTGTTTGCCACCCATCGGGAAGAGGCGATGACGGACACGTTCCGCGCGAGGGCCGCGCCGCGCGCAAGCCAACGCGCACAGGACTGCGGTATCACGCTGTGGGCATGGAATACGACGGGTTTGCCTTGGGCCGCGATGACAGCAGCCGGGAGTACGCGGGGACCGTTCACGTAGAGGACGTCCACACGGTGGTCCGCGGCGAGGGCGCGCAAAGTGGAGATTTGATGAGGCCACTGACGGACGAACCGGAGGACGTCCTGCGCCGTCTTGCGGCGTGCCGTGAGCGGACCGCACGGGAGCATGGTTCTGCTTGCGCAATCGGGTTCCAGCTTTTCGGCCAGAGGTCCGGCGGGGGCGGCGAGATGGACTTGCCAACCGCGGCGGACAAACGCGCCGATCGCTTCCTGGAGGCAGCGTTGCGCGCCGCCGAGTTCTCCGTACTGATCAATCGCGAGAATTCGCATGCGCCAACACCCAACAGAAGATGGGGAGGATCCGCCAGTAGGTCAACAGGTCGCCGAAAAGCATCTGGACGCTCTCGCCGGCCCAGAAGCAGAACATCCACGTGGCAAAGAAGGCGCTCCGCGCATTGCGCCGCGCGCGCCAGCACAGGGCAAAGATGCAGGCGTGAAGGGACAGCAGTGCCGCCAAGCCAGGTACGCCGGTTTCGACCAGAGTCGACAAGTAGGTGTTGTCGGCAATGACCGAGGTTCCGAGGTAAGTGGAATATGGCAGGGTCTTGTAACCGATGCCGAGCAGGCTCTGCCATGGGTGGTTCTGAATGAAGGAAACAATTACGCTCCAACTACCGAGGCGGCCGGAGAAGACTCGGTCGGGCATGGTCCAGAGGTTCTCAAGTGAAAAGCCCAGCCGGGTCAGGTAGCTCTGGGTGAACTCAGGCCACAGGAAGGCACTGAACGCGACGGCCGCGGCGGCGCCGGCTGCGAACAGGAATGTTAGCTTGGCGATTTCTCGTCGGCTGCAACGCAAGAGCATCAGCGTGATGAGGGAAATGATCACGGCTCCCGCGGAGGCGCGGGAGTACGAAAGGATCAGCGCCGTGGCTAGGACTGCCGCTCCAGCGCAGAGCAACATCGCCGGCAGGGGACGGCGGTCTTTGGGTTCGGTCAGCGCCACGGCAGCCATCACCAGAAAGAAGGCGCAGAAGTTGCCGAGGGTGCTGGACTCATAGAACAATCCCTGGGCGCGACGGAAGACTCCGGAATCGAGCCAGACGAATTGGGGGCCGAAGCCCGCGGGCGCGGGAAGCTGGAAGAAGAAGTCGATGGCGCCAAGAGCGGCGGCGAAGATCGCGATATAGAACAGAGCCTTTGCGAGGCGTACCGCTTCTCGTGGCGATTGGTGGTCAGGGCCGTACGCGGTGGTCAGGAAGACAAATGGAGCGGTGGAGAAGAGACCGACGCGGGCCGCGGAAGCGGCGGCCACAGCCGGACCCGAGTAAAAAAGGGCAAAGCCGAGGCTGAGGGTCATCGCGCCCACGAGAGCCGCCCAGGACAGATTTATAGGGGTTGCGGGGATCCGCCATTCATTCAGACGGGCGATTCCAGCAAGCATGCAGAGGGCCGCGATGGCGATGGCCGGGTGAGGGCCGGAGTCTCCAAGCGGTATCGGCAAGGGCGGGAGAAGGATCAACGCGGCCAATAGCAGGCTCAAGCCAAAGCCTCGGACGGTGAAGACGAACCAGGAGAGAAAGAGTGAGACAACGGCGGCCAGAAATCCAAGTTGGACAGCCGTTGAACCGCTGAGCGCGATAAGACCGATAATGAGGCCCAGCAGGAGAGCGAGGGCCCATTGCCGGCTGGGGGTTGACTCAACGACTGCCGCCACTGGCCACCCTGAGCGCCGGACGCACGGCGCTGGTTCGATGCCGTTCTAGCCCAAATCGGAATGTGACCCATCCAAACGCGGCGACTGCAGCCAGCAGGGAAGCGGCCGCGCAGTTGAGGGGGATGTTCGGGAAGCTTGGCCGCTGGGGAACGATGCCCGCATCGATGATGCGAAGCTGTTCACCACGTAAACCTCTTGCCGCACTTACTTCCTGCACGCGCTTTGAGGCCGATTCGAAAAGTACCTGCGCCGCGCGTAAATCCGCTTCGACGCCCTCGCGCCGGATTGCGGCTTGCCCCAGGGCTGCGCTCTTTGCGGTTAGTTCTTTTGCGAGGGCTGTCTGTTCCGAGGATAGAGCCTCCACTCGGGCACGGCGCATTTTCAAAGCGGGAGCGGCGTCGGTACCCTCGGCCTCCGCCGCGTCAGCCCGGGCGGATGCCAGCCGCGATCTGAGAAGGGCGTCCAGTTCGGCCAGCGACTCGATCTGGCTTTTGAGGAGGGTCTCGGAGTTTGCGTTGGCTGATGCGGCGGCATCCTTACGCGCGCGTTCCAGGCTGGTTTTCGCCTTATCGAGTTGGCGGTTCGCTTCTTCAACGCTTTCGAGATCGCTCCGGCTGGAAATGGTCCGGTTCAGATTGACGGTGCTCTCGCCGAGAAACTGCACGACGGCCTGCGCCTGTTTGGGATCCCTCAGTGTTACCGAGATCTGGAGCAGCTTCGTCTCTTTGGGCTTGGTAACCTTCAGAACCTTCTGCTTGAAGCTTTCGAGGTAGGGAGCGTCATTCGATGCGAGCAGCCGGAACTTTTCGCAGGCCTGCGCGAAGAGGGTGTCGCTGGCTGCGAACTGCTCGTAGGTCTTGAGGGATTCCAGGTAGATGGGGCTTACAGCGGTGGCGACTCGCGGGTCGCTGGCGCCCGGGGGTTCAATGAGGATGCTGGCAGACGCGGTGTATTCCTTGGGAACGATCAGGCTCCCAATGAGCGCAACGACCACGGCGGAGCCGGTGGCGGCCAGCAGAAATCTCCATGACCGGCGGATATAGTCGAGGAACTCGACCGGATCAAAAGTTTCAGCCATACGCGCCTCGCCCGGCAATCTGGGGTAGTTTCAAGGGATGCGATTCCTGGCGACAGCAACGGTATTTCTGCTGCCGCTCGCCATTGCCCCGGGGCTGTTTTTCTACCATGACGTCACTCCCAAAGCGGTCATTGTTTTTGCGGCGGCCGCGCTGGGACTCTATCTTGTGACACGCAGTGCGGAGAACGTGGAACAGGTCTTTCAACACCGTGAAGGGCGGCGCTATCTTGCGCTGTGTGCTCTGTTGATTCTCGTTACGTTGGCAGCAAGCGCGCTGTCACCGAATCCCGAGCCGGCGTGGGGTGGATCGAACTGGCGGAGGTTTGGAGCAATCGCGCAATCGGCCGCCATCATCCTGGGTGCGGTGCTGGTGATCCACGCGTGTTCGGGAGATCGAAACCGCACAGCAACGTTGCGCGCACTCGCTCTTGCAGGAGCCATTGCCGCCTTTTACGGGATTCTCCAGTACTTTGGATGGGACCCGATTCTGCCAGCAAGCGCCTATGAAGCCGGCGAAGGTCCGTTCCGCATCGTTCGCCCACCGGGCACGCTGGGCCACAGCGACTATTTCGGCGCGTTTCTGCTGTGGACGATTTATGCGGGGCTGGCGGTCTGGCTTCATGACGGCTCAAAGTCCTGGAAGCGGGTGGGTTTGACATCGATGATGTTGGGTGCGATCAGTATCGTCCTGAGCGGCTCTCGCGGGGCGGTCGCCGGTCTTGTGACTGGTGCACTGGCAGCGGCCTTGCTACTGCGGCCCAGGTTGCGCCTGGTCCTCGGTGCGGCGATCACAGTCCTGTGTTTGGGTGCGATTTTTTACCTTTCACCGGCTGGACAGCGGCTGCGCGCGCGAGCCCATTGGATTGGCGAGGACCCGCAAGGAGGTGCTCGCCTGCTGTTGTGGCGGGACTCGGCGGCAATGGCAGCGGCCCGCCCCGTTCTTGGCTGGGGATCAGACACCTTTGCGAGCGTCTTTCCTCAATTTCAGTCCGTGGAACTGTCCCGAGCGTATCCGGACTTCTACCATGAGTCGGCTCATAACCTCTTTCTCGACTTCCTCACTGCGAAAGGGATTCTCGGACTGATCGTTGTCGTGGCTTTGTGTTGCTACGCGCTGGCCTCAGGGTGGCGAGCGCGACGGCTCGTACCAGGCACTGCGCCGCCTTTGCTATGCGGCCTGCTGGCCGCGCTAGTGGCGCATCAGTTCGCTGTCCTGACACTTCCCGCTGAGGTGATACTCGTTTTCTTTGCCGGACTTCTGATGACGCTCGATGCAGGCAAAGGTGCTGCCGTTCGACCGATGAACGGAGTGATTCGTGGGGCGGCCGTGGTTGTTTCGCTTTTATTCCTGGCTGAGGCAGCCGCCCTCGCTGTCTCCGACTACCGTCTGGCGGTTATCAAGGCCGACCTGGACCGGGGCGCCGTGGAAGCAGCGGCGAGCGGGTACCGGGCGTTCGCGAATTCCGCTCTCGCACGGGCGCCTTTTGCGCGGGTCCAAGCGGATCTCTATTTCTCTCGCCGCTTCGCCAGCGCTAGTACAAACGTCGCAGACGTGAGGCTCAAGCTGCTTTGCGGGCAGCTTGCGTTTGAGTCGGCCGTGCACTCGACGCAAGATAGCGAGCAGCCGGCGAATGCCTGGTACAACCTGGCGCTGCTTGTGTCGTCTCAAGGTAATGCCGCCGCGGTCGAAGCGAACTTGCGGCAGGCGATCTCGAGTTCGCCGCGATGGTTCAAGCCTCATTGGACGTTGGCCCGGCTGCTTCAGTCGCAGGGGCGAACTTCAGAGGCACGGGCCGAAGCCCGTACGGCTCTGGACCTCGACGGCGGAAAGCATGACGAGGTCGTTACCACGATGAATGAAATCCTCCGTTCCGCACCGTAGAGTTCCTGACTCCAAGTGACTAAGGCGCTATTTGTGCGAAGGCACCGAGGCGCATCGGAACAATCTTTATTCTTCAGAAGGGATGGACGATGCAAACGAAACAAATCATGGCGCTTCAGAAGATCTGCCTGGCGGCACTCGTCACGCTGGGCGGAACATGCGCATGGGGACAAACCCCCGTCGTCGTGGATGGCGGGGTCTTGAACGGAGCCAGTTTCATCAAGGGACAGGCCGTGGGGCCGGGCTCGCTGGTATCTATCTTCGGATCTGAACTCGCGGCGGGGCTTTCCCAGGCGGACAGCGTCCCACTCTCGGACAGGTTGGACGGAGTCTCGGTTACTTTCAACGGGATTTCCGCACCGTTGTTGTTCGTTTCGCCAGGGCAGATCAATGCCCAACTGCCCTGGACAAGTTTGCCAGCTGGATCTTCGTCCGTGACGGGGAACGTGGTAGTGACGCGAAGCGGGGTGAACTCCACACCGCAGAACGTGTCAATTGCGACGTTCGCGCCCGGCGTGTTCAGCATTCCTCCTGGTGTCGGGTACGCGATCGCGATCAATAACAGTGATGGGTCGCTTGCCGCCCCGGTTGGCGCGATACAGGGATTCCCGACACGGCCCGCTCACGTGGGCGATTTCATCATCGTGTATGCGACGGGATTGGGTCCGGTGACACCTCCTGTGATTGACGGCCACGACTCGATGGACCAGCTTCGGAATACCGTCACGAAGGCCAGCGTCGTCATCGGT
>Ga0335082_10007096_pt1 | contig 12202 bp, 10 predicted proteins | sample Lox_Sample_41_FD_206718 | JGI IMG/M metagenome (GOLD analysis project Ga0335082, IMG submission 206718) | Soil microbial communities from Loxahatchee National Wildlife Refuge, Florida, United States - Lox_Sample_4.1 | ecosystem: Environmental > Terrestrial > Soil > Wetlands | place: USA...
TCCCATGAGTGCGGCCACCGCGCCTGATGCTCCGAGCGTGGGTGTGATGCTGCCGGGATTCAGCCATGCATGGAATTGCAGCGCGGCCACGCCTGACATCAGGTAAAACGCCGAATACATCCAGCGACCCCAGACATCTTCCAGGACAAATCCCGCCAGCCAGAGGAACCACATGTTGCCGATCAGGTGCATCCACCCGCCGTGCAGGAAATTTGCGGTCAGATAGCTGATCGCATGCGGATGCGCAGGGGTGAATGCATACTGCTCGGTGATCGAGACGGCGGAAAGCTGCGCATACTGCTGGTTGAGGGAGTCCATCTCCTGCTGGAGTTCCTCGGGATCGTCCATCTTCTTGATCTTTGCGTCAAACGCGTTGATCGCGGCCCGATTGGGATTCTGGACCAGGTTCCATTCTTTGGGGTGATTCTGCCTGAACCCGTCTACCAGGCGCTGTGAATCGGGAGGCATCTTGAGCTCAGGATGCAGTGCCGCGAGAATCAGAATGTCGCCCTTTATTTCACCCAACTGCGAGCCCTCGTTGCTCATCGACCACGTCGTCAGTAGAAAGACGATCGTGTTGATCGCGATCAAGGCGAGCGTGACGACCGGCCAGCGGCGCGCCTCCATGTTCTCGTGTCGGATGGGAACCAACATTGCAGTTCACCCGCAAATAGACAGAACTCCAGCTATGCCTGCGCCAGTTTAGGTTTGAAAAGGGGGTATTCCCAGATGACCGAGGGTCGTGGACGATCAGACATGATGCGGTGCTAAGGAGCGTTGGTGCCCTTAGTCGGCGGCAGCTTCGAGGGTGGAAACATTGCGCGACGGACGTTGCAGGAATGCCGCCCGTTCGGTTTCAAACTGCTCAAGGTTAGAGCCGAATTCCTGGTCGCTCCAGCCCATGACCGTGCCGATCCGAAGGGCGGCCTCGCGACTGCACGATTCCGACCAGCAGGGGCCGAGAGCCACGGGAACGCGGCGCAATAATACGTCGCCCAGCGTGACGGCGAATTCTTTTCGGTAGGCTTCCACGACCTCGGCCACGATGTGCGAGGTGTGCGGACAGATCGGGGCGCGCAGCTCGGCGCTGACCAGCGCCATACGGGCAATGTCCATGGCGTGCTGGCCGTGCCACTCCATCATGCCGCGTGCGGTTTCTTCGCTCACTGAGCCCGCCCGGGCGATTTCAATGACTTCCTGGTCAAGCACGGGATCCAGCGCGCTGCCCGGACCTACTGCCACGGCCTTCGGCTCTTGTACGGAGATGCCGATTTTGCGCGCGACTTCCCGGGCCAGAGAAGCAGCCGTCGTCAGCTTTCCGCCGACGATCGAGAGGAGGCGCGTGGCGCCCTCATCCGAGTGATCGTGGATGAAGTGCCGTCGCGTTACAGCCGACGGCTTGTCGCCCGGCGAGTTCGGCAGCGGACGAATACCGGCGAACGCATATTTGATGTCTCGGGCCGAAATTCTCGCCTTCGGGAACAGCGCTGCCACCGAGCGCACCAGGTATTCGATTTCCTGCGACGACGGAGTTGCTCGGCCGGGGTCTCCGTTGTCAGGAACTTCTGTTGTGCCGACCAGCACCTGGTCATTCCATGGCAAAACGAAGAAGGGGCGACCATCACTGGCTTCCGTATACAGGGCGGCGGTGGGAGCACCGGAGAAACGGGGCATCACAATATGCGAACCGCGCACTCCTCCCAGCAACGGCTTGGTTGTTCGCACCGTAGAACGCTGACAAATGCGATCGACCCATGGTCCGGCGCAGTTCAAGATCCATCCTGCATCGACTCGCTGGTCTTTGCCCGTGGTTCGGTCGCGCAAGAGTACGCCGCGTGCGCGTCCCTGACCGATATCTACCGCAAGCACCTCGCAGTGGTTACGGACAACCGCACCGGCCGCGACGGCTTCCATCATCCACTCGGCGACCAGGCGTTCCGGAAACTCGCACTGCGCATCCTCGAAGTTCAGCATCAGCCACTGATGGCCGGCATCGAGCGCGCGCTGAATGCGAACCATCTCCATCTCGCTCAGGCTTTTCGATTTCTTCCTGGCCAGGCGCTGGTAGAGCCACAGGCCGGCGCGGACCTTCATCGCACTGCGCTGGCTGTTCTCGTTCAGAAGGAATAGGAATTGCACTGGATGTACGAGATGGGACCGCTCCCGCAACAAGCGCTCACGTTCGCGCACCGATTCACGCACCAGGTCTAGTTCGCCATGTTCCAGATAACGAAGGCCCCCGTGGATGATCCGGGTGGATCGGCTGGTGACGCCGGAGGCGAAGTCATTTTGCTCGACCAGGAGGGTGCGTTTCCCCGCACGCGCGCATTCGCGGGCCACCGCCACTCCATTGATGCCTCCGCCGATGACCACCACGTGGAAGTGTTGGCCTTCGATCGAGGTTCGGGGTTTTACGGCTAAAGCCATCGAGGTCTATGTCTGATACAAGATTGCCACAAAACTGGCGGTACGTGGCTGGTCCACACGTTCACCGGCTTTCATTTTGCGCCCTGCAATCTCGTCACCGTAGATGACGATGGTTCAGTCGTACATCGGAGTAGAACTCCGCGCCAAATGGTGCCCAAAGTAACGTGCCGTCGGTGAGATGGCAAGCGGGGAAGCGGGACGGTTCGTACCGTCTCCCGTCGAGCCGTCCCTTGAATCCGCGCTTTTATGCCGTCTTCTTGAGCTGTGCCTGGGACTCTCCGGCGCTGAACAGCCGAATCATCTCGCGATTGAACGCCGGAATATCGTCCGGTTTTCGGCTCGTCACTAGCATCCCATCGCTGACGACCTCCTTATCGACCCAGTTCGCTCCGGCGTTCCTAAGGTCAGTTTTCAGTGAAGGCCATGACGTGATCGTTCGTCCTTCCACGCCACCGGCTTCGATTAATGTCCACGGTCCGTGGCAGATGGCGGCCACGGGCTTTCGTTCGTTCACGAAATGCTCACAAACTCCACCGCTTGAGGGTCCATCCGCAAGTGGTCGGGATTCATAACCCCACCCGGAAGTAACAACGCATCGAACTCTTCGGCGTTGGCCGAATCGAGTGACAGATCGACGGGAACTTCGTTGGCCCATTCTGTATGATTCCAGCCCTTCACCTTTTTTTTCTTATTCGCCGGAGACACAACCTTCGTCGTAGCCCCAGCTTCGTCGAGGGCCTTTCGGGGTTCGAGTAGCTCTACCTGTTCAAATCCATCGGTTGCAAGAATTGCGACTTTCTTCCCTTTGAGATTTCCATTCGGCATAATTATTTTCCTTCGAGGCGAATCGAATTATTGAGAGCAGAATGTGATCCCCTCTGATCCAGTGCAGGTAGGATGCCTCGCTCTGGTATGCGGTTGGCATTAGCCAACGTTGATTCGCTCCTCGGCAGTCGTTTACATTGGTTGGTCGAATGTCCAGCACTGGCGAGCGTTTCGAACGAGCTGTCGCGATCATGGAGCGCCTGCGCGCCCCGGGCGGCTGTCCCTGGGACCGCGAACAGACGTTCGATTCCATCAAGCCCTATACCCTCGAAGAGACATACGAAGTGCTTGAGGCGATCGACAACAGGGACTGGCCCGAACTCGCCGGAGAACTGGGCGACCTGCTGTTGCAAGTGCTGTTCTATGCCGAGATGGCGAAGGAGCAGTCTTCCTTTTCGATCGATGATGTCCTCGAACGGCTCTCGACCAAACTTATCAGTCGCCATCCGCATGTTTTTGGCGATGCAAAGGCCGACACCGCCTCCGACGTAAAGCGCAATTGGGAGGCCTTGAAAGTCGAAGAACGGAAGCAGAAGCAGTTGGCCAATGCGAAGAGCGATTCTGTTCCGGAAAAAGGGGAGCGACACTCGGCCCTCGCCGGAGTCACTTCCGCTATGCCTTCGATGATCGAGGCTTCGAAGCTGAGTTCCCGCGCGGCCCAGGTCGGCTTCGACTGGCCGAACGTAGAAGGGCTATTCGACAAGTTGAATGAGGAAACCGTTGAACTGAGGGAGCACCTGAAGGAATTTCCCGCTCCCGGCCCGCGCCCGCAAGGCCGCGGCATCGCCAGTTCGGGAAAGACCGTTATTCCGGAGACTCTGCAAGCACGGCTCGAGGAAGAAGTCGGCGATCTCTTCTTCGTGCTCGTCAATGTTGCCCGCTACCTCTCGGTCGATCCCGAATCCGCTCTCCGAAAGACGAACAGAAAGTTCCGCCGCCGCTTTCAATGGATGGAAGCGCGCCTTCACGAAGCAGGGCGCTCTGCCTACGATGCTTCGATGGAGGAACTCGAATCACTCTGGCAGCGCGCCAAAGCCCATGAAAAAGATGTCACGGAGAAGAGCGCTTGAGCTCTGACAATATCGAACTCCGCCGTTGTCACGGCATTGAGGATTTTCGCGCCTGCGTCGCTTTGCAGAAAGAAGTCTGGAACTTCAGCGACGCCGATCTCGTTCCGCTCCGCATGTTCGTCGTAGCCGACAAGGTCGGCGGCCAGGTGATGGGAGCCTTCGAGGGCAGCGGCATGATCGGGTTCGCCCTTTCAGTCCCCGGCACGCGAACCGGCCACATCTATCTGCACTCGCACATGCTGGCTGTACGCAAGGAGTACCGCAATGCGGGGCTGGGGCGCCGACTCAAGCTGATGCAAAGGGAAGACGCTCTCGCCAGGGGCATCGAATTGATTGAGTGGACCTTCGATCCACTTGAGATCAAGAACGCTTATCTCAACATTGAGAAACTGGGGGCCATCTCCCGGCGCTACAACATCAACCAATATGGCATCACCTCGTCACCCCTACAGGGAGGATTACCGAGCGACCGACTCATTGCCGAATGGTGGTTGAAGTCGAATCGGGTGCAGACCTTGCTCGAAACCGGTAAGAATCCTCCGATCGGGAGTGATACATCGATTGAGGTCCCGGCGCAGATTTACGATTGGAAAGCTGCACCGGTCACGCGCAGCAAGGCGGAGCAGGTCCAGGAGCGCAATCGCGAACAGTTCTTGCTCGCCTTCGGCCACGGCCGCGCAGTCATCGGCTATGAAAGAGATGCCCAAGGCAATGGGAAGTTCCTCCTAGGTCATTGGGATGAAAAATGGTCGTACGCATCGGAACCTTAGCAAGTTGGAGGCACAGGGTTGTTCGATTGACTTTGCTCTCTTTCTCCGTGTCTCAGTGACTATGTGGTGAACAAGATTTCCAAAACTCATGAAGATTGAAGCCATCACCCTACGTGAAATCCAAATGCCGCTCGTCCACTTTTTCGAGACGAGCTTTGGACGAACCTACAGCCGCCGCATTCTCCTGGTCACCGTCCACAGCGAAGGCATCGACGGATGGGGCGAAAGCGTCGTAGGCGAAGATCCCTTTTACAGCAGTGAGTGGATCGAAAGCGCCTGGCCCACGTTAACGCAATACCTGATTCCCGCTCTTCTGGGGCAGCGTGTCGAGTCCGGGAGGGATTGCCCCGCGCTGTTCGCGAAGGTCCGCGCCCATCGCATGGCCAAAGCCGGTCTTGAGAATGCGATCTGGGATGCGGAAGCCATGCAGAAGAGAGTACCTCTCTGGAAATTGTTGGGCGGTTCTCGCACTGAGATACCCTGCGGTGTGTCGATTGGCATTCAGGATTCTGTCGAACAATTGCTGGAAAAGATTCAGATTGAGCTGGCCGCCGGATATCGACGCATCAAGGTCAAAGTAAAGCCGGGCTGGGATCTGAATGTTCTCGAGCGCATCCGCTCGCGCTGGGCCGATATCACGTTGAGTTGCGACGCGAACTCCGCCTACACGCTTGATCAGGTCGAGCACCTTCGGAAGTTTGACCAGTTCAATCTGCTGATGATTGAGCAGCCTCTGTGGAATGACGACATTTACTATCACGCACGGCTGCAGAAAGAACTGCGTACGGCTGTTTGCCTGGATGAATCGATCGTTAGCGCGCGAAGTGCGGCATTTGCCGCGGAAACCGGCGCCTGTCGCATCGTCAACATCAAGGTAGGCCGCGTCGGCGGATTTTCCGAGGCGCTGAAGATTCACGATTTATGCCAGGCTCATAACATCCCGGTTTGGTGTGGAGGCATGCTGGAAACCGGAATCGGCCGCGCCCACAACATCGCGCTCTCTACCTTGCAGAACTTCGGTCTTCCCGGCGATGTCTCCGCTTCCAAGCGCTACTGGAAAGAGGACATCATCGATCCCGAGGTCGAAGTCTCTTCGCAGGGCATGATTGCAATCAGCAACACGCCCGGGACGGGCTATCGGGTGAGACCTGACTTGATCGAGAAGCTGACGGTAAGGAAAGAAACGCTAAAGGCGTAAAGCGGCGGAGGCTACCGAGGATTCTTCTTCGTCGCGGACGATTCCAAGTCTGCCTTCTGTCCTGACGATTTCTGCTGGCTATTCAACAACTCAACGCCCTTGGCGAAAGTCAGGTCGAAAGGTACCGGCCGGAAGTCACTGAGGGTTTCATCTTCGATAATGCTGAGACTCTTGAATAGCAGGATTTTCCCCGTCATCTTCAGGCTCATTGATGTGAGGTCCCATGATCCGTCGCCCACGTCCGCCTGCTGCACGGTAAAGTGTCCGCCCTTGTCCAAGTGTCCAAGAACTCCCCAGCCGAAGGTTACTTCGCGAAAGAGTATGCCGTCGATCTTGGCGATTCGGTGTGCCACGGTGTCGATCACAAGATACCCCTGCATGCCCTCGAGCACTTGCTCCACATGCGTTGGCGGAGAATAACCGGGATTGGGCGTGAAGTTGAGACGCACCAGGTCGTCTCCGGGCTTGCCCATAGTGGAGGTTCCCGTCTCGGTACCTGCATATTCGTAACGGAAAGCATCCGGTAAGGCTTTCACGATCCGCAGTGTCCGGTCGGCGTCTTCCTTCTCGCGAGCGTGTTTCTTCCGAAGCTGGTCGGGATTGTTTATCAACCAATTCAGGTGATCTCGTTCGGCCTGCTGCTGCTCCGCGGACAGAGGTTGATCATTATTCGCTATCAGCATCCCGGCCATCGCATCTTTCGTTTCAACATAGAGCCGAGTCTGCGATCCTTTGGGCGTCTGCTTGCGCGAGCGGAACATGTGCCGGGCTGCCGGTTGGTTTTCCGCGGCCACTTCGTGGGCCACCGTTTCCCTCACCAGATCGTTTGCCGGGATCGTCGGAGTTTTGGCATTCTGCGCCTGAAGCATCGTCGCAACGGCGAGAATCCCCAGCAGCCAGAACCCCTTGCGGACACAAATCATGCACTGTTAGTGTAGCAATCCGCCGCAACGGGTTGCAGAATGTACTTTCTCTTGGTTGCTCTTCTGTGCTTCGCTTGCCGCCCACTCTGCGACTTGGGTATAGTCGATGATAGTGGCGGCCGTCCCGGAACCTGCCGTTCCAGAATCCCGGTAACGCAGTATCCGCTTCCAAAGGAGAACATCCATGAGTGCTCCGTTGTCGGCAGACTTGGCGCAGATTGGCAAATCGGTGGTCATCAAGGGTGAGTTGTCGGGCAGCGAAGACCTTTACGTTGACGGTCAGGTTGAGGGCAGTATCGCCCTCAAAAACCACAGCTTGACCGTCGGCCCCAACGGCCAGGTCAAGGCTTCCGTGGAGGCCAAGGGCCTGGTTGTGCAAGGAAAACTTGAAGGAAATGTGCAGGCCAGCGATCGGGTCGAGCTACGCAAATCGGCGGTTGTGACCGGGGACATCAGCACGCAGCGAATTTCGATTGAGGAAGGTGCCTACCTGAAAGGCAAGGTCGACATTCAAGGCAAGGCCGACAAGGCTGCTGGAAAGTAACTGCAAGGAGTTCCGAAACCGGGTTAAAGTGTTAGTTGCAAGCATGATTTCAAGTCCCAGAGCACTTGTTGCCTCGGACAGTGTGGAGTCGGTCTGATGGCATCAGTGACGCATAACTTCATGAAGCTCTTTCGCGGCTCATCGGGATCGCCGGCGCAGACGCCGCAAGTTTCCCAGAAGCTCACGCGCCGTTCCAGCGGCCTCGGCGAACTCTCACGCCTCTGGGATTCCGAAACCCCTCTTTGCGTGCTCGATCTGGGGTCTACTTCTGCCGCCAACATCCGTTTCTTTACGGGGCACAGCCATAAGATTTACAGTGAAGACCTTCTCGTCGCCTCCACTGAACCTCACCTTGTTACCAAGGACGAGCAAGAAAACGTCGTTCTCGATAGCCGAAAGTTTCTCGCGGATAACCTTCAGTATCCCGCGGCGCACTTCGACGTCGTTTTGTGCTGGAATTTGCCCGACTATCTCGACGAGAGCCTGGTCCGTCCGGTTATGGGACGGCTATGGTCGGTTTTAAAGCCGGGCGGAATGTTGCTGGCCTTCTTCCACACGAAAGACGCCGGGCCCGATTCTCCCTGCTACCGCTTCCACATCGTCGAGAAAGATATCCTCGAGATGCAGCGGATCATGATGCGCCGGGAAGCCCGACGCGGCCCGACGGGAGCGATCCACACTGCAGTGGTCGACAGCTTTCGACTGCAGCGTGTCTTCAACAACCGGCATATCGAGACGCTCTTCCGAGACTTTGCGTCAATCAAATTCTTCCTGGCGCGAGACAACGTACGGGAAGTTTTGGTCGTCAGATAGCAATAGGCGCTGTCTTTTTTCTCTCCCCGAGAAAGTCGCCTGAGCCATGCCCTGTTTACAACTGTTGACGGCTTATCGACCAAGCGGTGAAATAGGGATTCGCGTGGATGCGGTAATAGGCCACCAATCCTTGCATTGAAAGAGGCATCATGCTCTTGCCCGCGGCCGATCGAGTGCTTGCGCCGCAGCGCTTTTCAGGTTCTCATTCCTGCTTCATTTCGGCGCTAGTGCTGTTTGTTTGCTGCTTCTCTGCCGTGCACAGCGGTGCGCAGTCGGAATCGCCTGATCAGTCCAGGAGAATCAGCGGTACCGTCATCAATTCGATTACGAGCGCACCTATTCCTCGCGCGCTTGTTACTTCCAACGACAATCGTTTCGCCAAGCTGACCGACGGCGAGGGGCATTTTGAAATCACGGTGCCCAGCGAAAACGTAGAAACCACGGGCGTGACCGTGGTCTCGAGGCATGCGCGCTTTAGCCGCTGCTGGCTGGCCGCCCGCAAACCAGGCTTCCTTTATGACTGTAGTGATCAGGGCAGTGGCGCCAGATCTTCTGCGGATAACGTGACGATTGCGCTTGTGCCGGAAGGGATCATTCACGGCCGCGTAACGGTGACCAATACGGACATTCTTTCGGGAACAACCGTCGAACTTTACGTCAGGGATGTGGTCGACGGGCTTCCGCGATGGATGCACAACTCCAGCGCGCGAACCAATTCTTTGGGTGAATTCCGGTTCGCAGAGCTCCCCGCCGGTGAATACAAACTCCTGACGGATGAGCGGGCTGACGATGATCCCATCGCGAACGCTGGCGGAAAGATGTATGGATATCCGCCCGTTTTCTATCCCGCCGCGGCAAACTTCGATTCGGCTGGAACGATTCACCTTTCCGCAGGACAGTCTATCCAGACGGAGCTTTCTGCCGTGCGGCAGTCGTATTACCGCGTGAACATTCCGGTCGTCGATAGTGACATCAATTCAGGAATGAACGTAACGGTGAGGGCACAGTCTGGACCGGGTTATTCTCTCGGGTACAACCCCATGGCGAGGAGGATTGAGGGGTTCTTGCCCAATGGCAATTACCTTGTTCAAGGGACTATGTTTGGGCCCAACCTGGCTTCAGGAGTTGTGAATCTGCGGGTGAATGGCGGAGCGGCGGAAGGCTCGCCCATGTTACTGGTGCCCGCGAGTTCCATCACTCTGAATGTGAAAGAAGAATTCACGGATACGAGTTTGAATGAATCGACTTTACGGAATAGTGGCAAGTCCATAGGTGCAGTCCGCGGACCTCGTTCGTATCTGAATGCGAGTGTCGAGGGTGCGGATGATCTTCAGGAGATGCGGGGTGGTTCGCTGCGCCCGCCAACCGGACCCACCGACACTTCCATAGTGCTCGAGAATCTTTTGCCTGGCCGCTACTGGTTGCGGCTCTATCCATCGCGCGGTTATGTGGCCTCTGCCCGAATGGGAAACCTCGACCTGCTGCATCAACCGTTTGATGTAGCGACGGGTGTTGGCGCGCCGATTGAAATCGAAATGCGTGACGACACCGCGGAGTTGGATGGGACGATAGTCGGCGTTGACTTTCCGCCAGTTGGGCCGAACTTTCAGTACAGCGAGCCGGCGGCGTGGATCTACTGTGTACCTCTGCCTGACAGTTCAGGGCGATACCAGGAGTTAGCTGCATCACCGGATGGGAAATTCGCCCACAGCATGATGGTTCCCGGCGCTTATCGAATTCTGACCTTTGCCCGGCAGCAAATGCATCTGCCGTATCGCGACCCCGAGGCTATGAAGGCTTACGAAACCAAGGGACAAGTGGTACGCCTTTCGGCGGGACAGAAGGTGACTGTTCAAGTCCCGCTAATTGCCGATACCGATGCATCCGAGAGATAGCGACATGTCCTTACAGACCATGCGACCGCTTCTGGCACTTACATTTTGTTTCGCCGCGCTGGTGGCTGCTGCGCAGAACAATAATTCTCCGCTGCCGAGTGCGTCGTCGAACTATCGAATCTCCGGGATCGTAGTCAGCAAGATTGACGGACATCCGCTCGATCGCGCCCGCGTTCTGCTGAGCGATACCAAGAGTCGGAGAGAGACGGAATCAGTCGTTACTTCGGCAGATGGAAAATTCTCGTTCGCGAATCTGAGCGCAGGGAAGTATGCACTCGAAGGTACGAAGCGCGGCTTCATTTCTGCTGCCTATGATCAGCACGACCAGTACTCGACCGCAATCGTCACCGGGGCTGACCTCGTCACAGAAAATCTTGTGCTCAAGCTATCTCCTGAAGCAGTCATCTCTGGCAGGGTTCTCGATGAAGCGGGAGAACCAGTGCGGCGTGGGCTTCTGACTCTCTACCGCAATAACCACATCCAAGGAATCGACGAGATCCAGGCGTTTCGGCAGGCTCAAACCGACGATCTTGGAGCCTACGAATTGACCTCCCTGCTGCCAGGGACATACTTCCTCTCCGTCCGCGCGGAGCCCTGGTACGCCTTTCACCCAGCCCCTGCTTCGAATGAAGCGGGTGCCGAGGGAAATAAAGCGCGCGCAGACGTAGATCGCAGTCTGGACGTTGCTTATCCCCTCACGTATTACGAGAATGCTACAGAGACTGACAGCGCGACCCCGATCCAGATACGCGGCGGAGAGCGCCTTCAGATCGATATGGACCTCAATCCGGTACCCGCGCTCCGCCTGATTTTTCACATGCCCCAAGAACCGAATCAGGGAACCCTCTTTCCACAGCTACATCAGAAGGCTTTCGAAGGTACGAGTTTCGTTCAGGGCAACCCGCAATTCATTTCGCCGGGCGTAGTGGAGCTTACCGGCATTCCCGCGGGGCGCTACGACGTTCGCGTCCAGGGAAGCAACACTCTCACTCAGTTGAACGGGGTTGATCTCAACGAGGATGGCGAGGAGATCGATACATCGAGGGCGGAAGCGCTCGGCAGCGTGAAAATATCCGTGACGGCACCCGGCGAAACCATGCTCCCCAAAGACTTAGCCGTCGTCCTAGCCGCAACCCCTAGGAATGGTTCCGGCGGATATCGCACTCTCAGTGCCAAGGGAGAAGCTGAGATTCAGCAGATCGCTGCAGGCATCTATCGAGTGGGAGTCTTTAGCCCTCGCGCAGCCTACGTAGTTGTCGGTATTTCAGCCGAGGGTGCTCAAGTCAGGGGACGCACAATAGTCGTCCCTGCTGGGGCCTCAGCTACCATCGCGCTGACGATTGCGCAGGGGGTTGAAGTGCCAGGCGTCGCCCAAAAGGCTGGCAAGCCCTTCGCAGAAGCCATGGTGGTGCTTGTGCCGAACGATCCGGAAGCGAATCGCGATCTCTTCCGGCGCGATCAGAGCGACCTTGACGGCACTTTTGTCCTGCGGAATGTGGTTCCCGGTTCGTACGCACTGGTCGCGATTGAGGACGGCTGGGATTTGGATTGGTCACGGCCTGAGGTCATCGCACCTTATGTGAAGCGGGGACGATTCGTAAAGGTTCCGTTGGACCCGGCGCGTCCCACGCAGATGCGAGAGCCGGTCGAGGTTCAAGCAAAATAGAGTCTCTGCCTGCCCGAGCCCGTTTCAGCTCGCTGTTGTTCCCGTCGGCGACTGCGATTCCCACGCCCAAT
>Ga0335082_10007097_pt1 | contig 12202 bp, 11 predicted proteins | sample Lox_Sample_41_FD_206718 | JGI IMG/M metagenome (GOLD analysis project Ga0335082, IMG submission 206718) | Soil microbial communities from Loxahatchee National Wildlife Refuge, Florida, United States - Lox_Sample_4.1 | ecosystem: Environmental > Terrestrial > Soil > Wetlands | place: USA...
AACGCGACAATGCCATAAGCCGTCGCGATCGCCCGCTTGTTAACCTTGCGTTCGGGCAGCAGTCCTAATTGGAATCCGCGGTAAGCCGTTGCCATGCAATATCTCTCCATTGGGACCCGGTTGGGGAGAATCCGGGAGCTTGGAGACTTAAAAATACGGGAGATAGGACAGGGGGTAAACGTGTCCACGGCTCTTGACCTTAGGTAACGTGTGAGAGTTCCGTAGACGGAAACGTCCCAAAACGGGCGCTGAACAGGCTTTTTGCCAAGATTCCCTAAACCATCGGACGAATGTCCCAAGAAACCGGGAAGAGTTCGGCACACGGAGCAAGGCAGATCTACGCCGTTCCTGAGGTCGATGTCCCAAGTCTGAGGCGTGCTGAAACCTACCCTTCCAAGTGGACCAAACGAGCCAAGGAGATTCTCGCGGCCACTGGAGCGGACGACATTTCTTCCACGGGAGAAGCCGGCGCGGACTTCGCGAAAACAGATCGTCCAATGCCGCGTAACGCCGCGTAGCAGTCGTCTTTTCAGGTAGAGAGCCCCTCTTCGCGAGGGGCTTCTTTATTGGTGGAGACCTTACCTTCCAGTGTGCCGCTGAAAAGCCAACCGATCGTGAAAGTCACGAAAGAACCGACCAGAACCCACCACGTCCACGGCACATGCGTGCGACGCCAGAGGTAGAGTTCGATGCCGAATCCGCAGACCATTCCGACCATCGCGCCGTACTGATTCGCTCGTCGCGTCAGCACCCCCAGCAGGAATGCGCCCAGCAGTGCGCCGTACGCTACGGAAGCGATCTGCAGTCCGACTTCAACCACACGTCCGCCTTTGTGCAGCGCGGTGATCGCCAACGCGAAGAGAACCAGAGCCCAGACTACAGTCGCGATGCGCGAAAGGAACATCTTCGTCTTTTCGTCGGCATGCGGCCGGAGTTGTGCATAGAAATCCATGATGGCGCTAGAGGAAAGCGAGTTCAGTGCCGCGCTCAGGTTCGACATGGCGGCGGCCAGGATCGCGGCAATCAGTAGCCCCGAGATCCCGTGCGGCATGTGCGTCACGATGAATGTCGGATAGATGCGGTCCGGACGGCCGAATGTCGTCGAGGGGACGCGATAGAAGGCCCACAGCATGACGCCAACGGTGAGGAACAGAGCGAACTGGAAGAGAATCGCGACGCCGCTGGAAAGGAGAGCCGTCACCGATTGTTTCTGCCCTCGCGCTGCCAGCAGTCGCTGCACGATCAGTTGGTCCGTACCGTGGCTGGCAGTAGTGAAGAAAGTTCCGCCAATGATTCCAGCCCAGAAGGTGTAGGGGATCCAGGGGCTGGGCGTGAAATCGAGCATCTGGAATTTTCCCGCTGCGGTAGCGGCCGAGTGAATCGCGCTCCATCCCCCGGGCACCAGGTGCAGGATGGTGACGAGCCCGACCAGCGTTCCCCCGACGTAGATGGCCGTTTGCACGACATCAGTCCAGATGACAGCGGCAAGGCCGCCCTCGAATGTATAGATGAGCGTCAATATTGTGATGATCGCGATCGAGGCAATCTCGCCGGTGCCCAACGCGATTGAGACAACAATGGAGACCGCGTAGACACGGACACCTTCGGCGGCGGCGCGGGTCAATAGAAACAGGCCGGCAGTCAAGGATCGCAGCGCGCGGCCAAAGCGGCGTTCGATCAGTTCATAGGCGGTGTAGAGATCGCCACGGAAATAGTGAGGCAGCAGCAGAAAGCTGATGACGATGCGGCCGACGACGTAACCCAGAATTACCTGAAGAAAGGTGAGATTGGTGTCGTAGGCAAGGCCGGGAATACTAATAATGGTGAGCGTGCTGGTTTCGGCGGCGACGATGGAGAGGGAGATGGCCCACCATGGGATGTCGCGTCCGGCAAGGAAATAATCGCGAAGGGTGCGATGCCGCTTGCGGAAGCGGAGGCCGAAGAGCGTGATGCCGGCGAGGTAGAGCGCGATGATCGCGTAGTCGAGTTTGTTGAGGCCCATGCGGAGTCAGGTCAAAATTCATCAACCACGAAGGACACGAAGGAAACCACCGGCAACCGTTTCAAACTACCTTTCTGGATACGCTCTCAGCGGGATCATACGTCTCGGAGGAAATGGCGACCAGCAGCAAGTCGGATTCGCCGTCGTTGCGCACGGCGTGTGACGCGCCGGGAGAGACCAGGACGAGCACGGCGCAGGTGCCATCGAAGCTGTGGTGCTGCGTGGCTGAGCCGTCGCCGTCATCCCAGTGGAGGGACCATCTGGCTCCCGGCAGAACTACGATGGCTTCGCGGCGCCGCAGATGATAGTGGTTGCCGCGCACGGCTCCGGGTTTGGTTGAGGCCAGGTGTATGTCGGACATGCGGCCAACGAAGGCGAGAGCTTCGTTGGGGGCGGTGAAGCTGAAGCCGCGCATGTCTCCGGCATTGGTGAGTTCGGTGATTTGAAGTTTTGCGGTCATGAATTGTCCGCATTCATTATCACGGGTGCCCGTTGTTTTCGCGAGTGTGACGGCGTGGACCTCTCGACCGCTTTTAAGGGTGCGGATCGAGGTTTGCTCAAACAAAGCTTTAACCGCGAAGTTCGCCAAGAAAAGCCGCAAAGGTCGCAAAGGATTGTGGACGTTGAGGCCGTCGCGGGCTAGTTACGAATCCACCACGGTTTTCTTCGCTCAGAACTCGAATCGGGGCACCGGAAGAGACGTGTACTGACTGAGAACTGACAACTGAGAACTGAGAACTGGCTGTGTTAGAACTATGCCGTGCCCTACTTTCTTGGCATTGACGGAGGCGGGACCAAGACGACGTGTGCCGTGGGCGATGACTCGCGGCTATTGACTACTGCGACGGCCGGGTCCAGCAACATCGTCAGGGTGGGCGAACTAGTGGCGCGCGAGTCGCTGCAGGCCTCGGTGCGGCAGGCGTGCGTGGCGGCGGGGATCACGCCCGCGCAGGTGTCGCGGACCTGTGTTGGAGGATCGGGGGCGGGTCGTCCCGAGTTAGCGGCGGCTGTGCGCGGATTTTTGGCGGAGATCTTGTCGAGTCCGATCGATGTGGTCGGCGACATGGAGATCGCGCTCGACGCGGCATTCGATACCGGGCCGGGCGTGATCGTTATCGCGGGAACGGGATCGATCGCTTTTGGCCGTGATACGCAGGGGCATACGGCTCGCGCGGGCGGATGGGGATTTGCCATTGGAGATGAAGGCTCGGCGCACTGGATCGGACGTTCGACGGTGGCGGCCATTCTGCGGGCCAGCGACGCGGGGCCGTCAGAGGCCGAGCGCTTGGTGCGCGGGGAACTGGCGAAGTCGTTGTGCAAGACGTGGGGTGTCTCTTCATTACTTGAACTCGCCAGGGTGGCGAATGAGGTGCCGCCTCCAGATTTTGCGGCTTTGTTTCCGGTGATTGCGGCCAGCCATGATGAGTTGGCCCTGCATGTTCTTTCCCATGCCGGCAGGGAACTGGCGCGGACGGCCTTAGTTGTGATCCGACAGTTGTTTCTGACCGACGACTCAGGCCCTGTACCCGTTGCCGTGACGGGGAGTGTCTTCCGTCATGCTGCTCTGACCCGGGACGATTTTTACAATGAACTGAGCAGGCTTCAGCCAGGAATAGAACTGAGCCCTGAGATTGTGGAACCGGTGGAAGGTGCGCTGCGCATGGCGCGGAGAGCGGCGGCATCTGGCGGGAGTTAGTGACGCGCCTCCGTCGATAGATTTGCAGATCATGGCTCCGGAAGAATTCCAAATCGAAGAGCACGAGTCGCCTGCGAAACCGGACGCAGGTGAACCTGCTGCGCCGGAGACCGACGAGCGTCTGACTGAAGACCTGGCGTTGGCGGAACTCAAGAACCGCGATCTTGCGCCGGAAGCGGTGGAGCGGATTGGGCAGGACTCCGGCGTCATGAAGTCGCGGAAGGTGCGGCTGGCGGTGGCGGCGCATCCACGGACTCCGCGGCGCATGGCGTTGCGCATCCTGAGGGAGTTGTTCACGTTCGAATTGATGCAGTTTGCGCTGACTCCTTCTGCCGCGGCGGATCTGAAGCGAGTTGCCGAGGAGTTGCTGGTCGCGCGGCTCGGCGCCATCACTCTTGGGGAACGGATCACCATGGCGCGCCGATCGTCGGCGAGAGTCGTTGGGATGCTGCTGCTCGACAAAGAAAAGTCAGTCTGGCAGCCGGCGCTCGAGAATCCCAGGGTGACCGAGGCCGCGATCGTGAAGGCGTTGCAGAAGACTGGGGCGTCGCCGGCGTTCGTCGAGGCGGTAAGCCATCACAAGAATTGGTCCTTGCGAAACGAAGTACGGATTGCGCTGTTGAGGAATGCGCATACTCCGCTGGCAAAGGCAGTTGAGTTTGCACGACGGATTCCGCCGCAGCAGTTGAGAGACCTCCTGCACGCGTCGAGATTGCCTGAGAGTGTGAAGAGAGTGATCAGGAAAGAGCGCGAGATCAGTGATTAGTGGCCAGTGGTCAGCGGCTAGTAAACCTGACGATGGCAGGTCGACTGACCACTGACCACTTCTAGCGTCCTCCGCCGATCTCCAGAATCGATCCTGTGACGTACGACGCCGCTGGGGACAGCAGCCACACCACGGCTTCTGCGATTTCGTGCGGTTGGCCTGCGCGGCCCATCGGAATCGTGGGCATCAGGCGCCGTAGCCGGCCAGGTTCGCCGTTGGCGGCGTGCAGGTCTGTCTCGGTCAGGCCCGGCGACACGGCGTTGACGCGAATGCCTTCTGCGGCTACTTCCCGTGCGAGGCCGATCGTGAACGTGTCGATCGCGCCCTTCGACGCGGCGTAATGTACCCATTCACCCGCGGCTCCGGTGCGCGTGGCGATGGACGAGATGTTGACGATGGCACCGCCTGAGCCCCCGCGCTTGGTCGACATGCGGCGCACGGCCTCGCGGGCGCACAGGATCGTTCCCGTGACATTCACGGCGAATGTCTTTTCGATCGCAGCGGCAGTGACATCTTCCACGCGTGCGAATCCGCCGGTGATGGCGGCATTGTTGACGAGTGCTTTGATTGGCCCGAGTTCGCGCTCGGCGGTCTCGAACAAGCGGATGATGTGATCCTCGCGTGAGACGTCGGCGTGGATGGGCACTGCGCGGCCACCGGCGCCGGCGATCTCATTGACGACTTGTTTCGCTTCAGTCTCGCCTGTGCAGTAGTTGACGGCGACGGCATATCCGCGCTGTGCGGCCAATTTCGCGATGGCAGCGCCGATCCCGCGGCTTGCGCCGGTGACGATCAGAGATCTATAGTCCGCTTTCTGGTTCATACAGTCCGAACCGCTGCTTCTAGTCTCCCTGTTGGTACCAACGGACGGTCTTGCCGTCCCAATAGAAGAGTCCGCTGGCAGTTTCGTGGTACGACACTAGCAAGGCGTCGCCTCGTAGCTTGAGCGGCTTGTTCTCTCCCACTCCTGTTTCTACCGCGCGTGTCTTCGGATACAGTTCCCATTGATCGAAGTTCAGATCGAGAGACTTGCCCGCACCATACTGAGCGGGGTGTCCAGCGCCGATAACGACAGCGTCTCCTTTGCCGAAAACGAGCAGGAAACCGCGCTGATGGGCACTCTTGCTCACGACCAACACCGCAAAATCCGAAGAGCCGTCACCGTCAAAGTCTCCTTGGATGAAGGGTGGGATGATTCGACAACTAACCTCCACACCCGAAGAACGCTCCAATGCGATCTGCACTGATTGAGGCAGATTCGGAGAGCATTCAGGCTTGGTAATTCGCTTCTGGCCCGCGAGTAGGGTGGTGAATGCCAGCACGCTGGACAGGAGATAAGCGGCACAGAAAGTGTTCATGCCCAGATCTGGTTTCATGCTATTTCCCGTTTGCCGTGCATCATCTCGACGATCGCTTCGTACAGGCGTTTGCGCGACTCGTGCCGCTCGTAGGCGCGCGTGATGTATCGCACGCGGATTTCAACTCCTGCGGCGGTGGGCAACACGTTGATTGCGGGCACGGCTGAGAGAGTCTTCACACGATACTTCGCCGAAGCCTCCTGCCACTCCGCTTCGGCCTTGCCCGCGTTCTTCGCCGTTTCCTGCTCGACCAGTTTCTGGATGCCACCAATCACGGGATAGGGATCCTGTCCCGGCGGAATCAGGACGCTGAGTTCGTCCCACATCCATTGACCCGAGGTAGTGAAGTTGAAGAAGTGTCCTTCGATGGCGAAGCTGTTGACGAACGAGACGCGGCGGCCGGTGGGATGGCTGGAATCGGTCCAGTTGCCGGTTTCGAGCAGCACGGTCTTCAGCAGACCGACTTCGACGACTTCTCCACCTACGCCGTTGATCTCTACCCAGTCGCCGACGCGGATGCCGTTCTTTCCCATCAGGATGAACCAGCCGAAGAAGGCGACGATGAAGTCTTTCATGGCCACGGTCAGTCCGGCGCCAGCCAGTCCGAGCACCGTGGTAGTCTGCGTCGGCATGCCGAAGACGATGAACAGGATCACGATCGCGCCAGCAGCCTGCACAGCAAACTTCACGACCGAACGCAGAGTATCCACGCGTTTGTTCTCGGCTGTCACGCCGGTGAACAGGCGCTCGATGAGCCGGCATGCGATGTAGACAGAGAGGACGACGACGAGAATCCAGAGCAGCGTCTCCACGAGATGATGCAGGGCGGAGCGTTCGCGGGTTGCGACGATGGTCAGCCAGTTGGCGTAGATGTCGGCGAGTTCCTGCTCGTCCTGCAGGCGGCGGCCGCGGTCGGCCAGATTCTTCTGATCGAGCGTGTACCGTTTGAGCGCATCGAGAGCAGCTTTGGCCGAGGCCTTTGAGGCTTCGCGGTTGCCGGCGGCGCCGCCCTTGGAGAATCCTTTGGCCTGTTGTTTGACGGCCTCGCGATTTTCCTTGTCCTTCGCAACCTGAGCTTCCAGTTGGGCGTGCCGGGTAGCCAATTGCGCTTGTTTCTTTGTGGTCTCTTCACGGGCCTGTTCCAGCAGCGCGCGTTTCTCGCGCAATGCCTGCCACGCCCGGAACACGCTGAGCAGAGTATGCGTCTGGTAGTCCTGTTCATGGGGACTGACAGCGGATCCGATAGGCGCGGCATTGTGGCCGGCAGCTTCGTGCTGCTCCTGCAGACGCTTGATCTTCGCCTGCGGATCGCCTCCGGCCTGTTCCAGGTCCTCGCTCGCATCGTCCAGTTCGTCCTGGTCGAGCTCTCTCTGTGCGTTGGCGACGTCCAGCTGATCCTGCAGGTTGTCCTTCTGAGAATCGGATGCGGCGGCGAGTTTCCGCGTCAGCTGGGTGATGTTTTCCTGATCGTCCTTAACGGTCTGCTGCGCTTTGGTTTTGCGAGACAGAATCTCTTTGGCTTCGGCAGACAGAGGCGGTGGATTCTCTTGCGCAGTGCGCAGCGCGTCGAAAAAGGCGAGATCGACTTCGTGATCGCCGGTCTTCGCGGCAGCGTGAGCGAGAGCCTGCTCCTCCGGAGTACCAGCGATTGCGCCCAGATGTTGCGCCGTTTGCAGCGGGCGGAGGTCGACCAGCGGCCGTTGCGCGACTGGGGCCTTTCGGCCCAATAGCTGCTTGGTCGGAGTTGTGGCCTCGTCGTTCTGAGCCGGTATTTCGCGTGTCCAAAGCCATCCCAAAACGGCTGCTGTAACCAGCAGAAGCAAAACGATTGCCGTGATCCACTGCCGAATTTTCATGATCTTCCACTGTACAAGAAAATGGCCAGTTGGCGCGACGGGCACGGTCGTAACCTGCGGCGCAAGACGTGTGCACCTAAGATAGAGCTGTCCACAGATGCTTGAGTATCTGAAATCAATTTTCCTAGAGCCGTGGAAGCCGGTCGCGCGGGTAGCACTGATCGCGTGGATGGTCTTCTACGCTGGATTTCTGGCCTACGCCTTCTCGGCTCACGGCGGATTTCTGTTCATCGACAGCGCCAACCTTGTCGTCCATGAAGGCGGCCACAATCTTTTCGGATGGTTCGGGCCCACCCTCGGGCTCTGGGGCGGCACGCTGTTGCAGTGGTTGGTGCCGTTACTTCTTGCCGCGTACTTCTTTACGCAGAGGCAGAGGACCGGCTTCGTCTTCTGTTTGTTCTTCTTCTTTGAAAACTGGCTCTACACCGCAACCTATATGGCGGATGCCCGTGCGCAGGAGCTGCCGCTGGTGACGACGGGCGATCCGGACTTTGTCGAGCACGATTTTCACGCAATCTTCTCCAGCCTGGGCGTTCTGAACTACGACACGAAGATCGGCGCAGTGGTGCGGATTCTGGGCTGGTGCGGGATGCTGGCCTGCGTGGCGTGGCTGGCGTGGCAGCTTCGTTCGGCCGACGACTCCGCCTCCACCTCCTGATCCGAATTGCCGCGCAGCGGTGTCAAAACGATGGGGCCACAATTCCGTGGAGGGCTGCTCCACAGGCGGAGCACATATGAAACGGTTGCTGATACTCGTTCCTGTTCTTAGCTGTTTCCTTCTTTCGGCGTTTCCGCAGTCTTCCAGCAACGAAGTTCAGCTTGGGGTCAGCGCCTACAAGAACAACCACTACGACGAGGCGACCAAGCATTTCGAAAAGGCAGCGGAACTGGATCCGGGGAACCTCACGGCTCACCTGTATGCGGGGACGGCGCTGGTGAGTCAATATATTCCCGGTGTCGATACTGAGGAGAATCTGGCATTTGCCGAGCGGGCGGTGACTCACTATCAGCGAGTGCTTGACGCGAATGCATCGCGGGAGCAAAAGCTGAATAGCGCCAAGGGCATCGCGTATCTGTACTTGAATATGAAGAAGTGGGAGGAAGCAAAAACCTACTATCAGATGGCCTCAAGCTTCGACGCGAAAGACGCCGAGGCCTACTATTCGATCGGCGTTAGTGACTGGACGTACTGTTACTCGTTCCGGATGGAGGGCCGGGTCAAACTTGAGATGACGCCGGATCAGCACCTGAGTTCGAGAAAGCCCGATCAGAAAAAGCTCTGCGATGAACTCCAGGCGCGGAACGGATCGACAATCGAGGACGGGATCAGCAATCTTGAGAAGGCGATCGAGTTGCGCCCGGACTACGACGACGCCATGGCCTACATGAATCTCATGTACCGGGAGCGCGCCGATATCGAGTGCGACAATCCGATGGCGCGAGAGCAGGATCTGAAGACGGCCGATGAGTGGGTGGATAAGGCGATGGCGGCGAAGAAGGCGAAGGCGGAGCGGAAACCGATTGCGAAGTAGAGTTTCGTACTTCCGCGAGAGTAGAGATCCCTCGACTGCGCAGCAAGCGCTTCTCGCGCTCGCTGCTTCGCTTAGGATGACAGTCTTGAAGGCCTAGGGAATCCAATCTCCAATGAAAATATTCGTCTCGTGCGGGGCCTTGCCATTGCGATTCGACGCCCACACCAGCTTTTTGCCGTCGGGTGAAAACATGGGGAAGCCGTCGAAGCCGTCGCTGTAAGTGATGCGCTCCAGGCCGGTGCCGTCGAGGTTCATCATCCACAATTCAAAGTTTCCTTCGCCTCCGATGTCGTGCGTCCCTGGATTGTAGTTCGAGGAGAAGATGATCATCTTTCCGTCTGCGGTGAATGCGGGGCCGAAGCTCGCAGCGCCCAGGTTGGTGATCTGCTTTTTGTCGCTGCCGTCGGACTTCATCAGCCAGATTTCGAGTGATGTCGGTCGTATCAGGTTCTGCGCCAGCAGTTCCTTGTAGTCGGCGATGTCTTTCGCGTCCTGCGGATGATGGGCGCGGTAAACGATCCACTTTCCATCGGGAGAGAATGTCGGCCCGCCATCGTACCCGAGTTCGTGCGTCAGTTGCTTCACGTTCTTGCCATCGGCGTCCATGATGTAGATGTCGAGGTCGCCGTTGCGCACTGAAGTGAACGTGATCTTCTTTCCGTCGAGAGAAATCGTGGCCTCGGCGTCGTAGCCCGGGGTTTTCGTCAGCTGCTTCAGATCGGAACCGTCCGGATTCGCCGTGAAGATGTCGTATCCCGCATAAACGCCCCAGACATAGCCCTTCGAATAGTCCGGCTTAGGCGGGCATTCGGGGCTTGCCAGATGCGTCGACGCGTACAAGATCTTCTTGCCGTCGGGATAGAAGAAGCTGCAGGTGGTGCGACCCTTGCCGGTCGAGACCATGCGCTGGTCGCTGCCGTCGATGTTCATGGTGAAAATCTGGTCGCATTTGATGTCGCCGCGGCTCGATTGGTAGATCAACTTCTTGCCGTCGGAGGAAAAGTAGGCCTCGGCATTTTGCCCGCCGAACGTGAGTTGATGGACATTGCGCAAGTGCTTTTCCTGCGCGGTGGCCATGTCGGGGTCAGAAACCGTTTGCGCAGGTAGTGCCGTGATCCCCACCGCGCTAAGGAGCAAGAGAGAGAGAAGAATGCGATTTATCACGATGACCGTTAGTGTAACGCGGGGAAAGCAATAACCACAAAGAACACGAGGTGCATGAAGGCGAGCGGTCTGAGTCGTTCTTCGTGTGCCTTCGTGTCCTGCTTTGGTCTTATCCCTTCAAATGGGGCAGCAATTCCTTGAACGCCGCGGAGGACGATGAGCGCATCAGTTCGTAGATCATCATTTCTGTCGACGAGATGATGGCTCCGGCGGCGTGCATGCGGTCCAGCCCAATCTTCCAATTCCATTCTGTGCGCGAGCTGACGGCGTCGGACGCGACGTGCACCAGGTAGCCCTCGCGCAAGGCACCGAGCGCGGTCTGCATGACGCAGATGTGGCTCTCCATGCCGCACAACAACAGTGTGTTGCGCTGGCCCGGCAGTCGTTTGAGAAGAGTGCAGAACGCTTCGCTACCGAAGCAGGAAAACAGCGTTTTGTCGATCGCCGCGGTGCCCGAGAGCAGGGAAGAGATCTCCGGGACAGTGTCTCCCAAGCCCTTCGAGTACTGCGTGCTGAGCAGCGCGGGGATCTTCAGAATTCCGGCGGCGTGGAGCAGCAGTTGCGCATTTCTTACAAGTTGTTCGCGCTGGAAAATCGGCGGCAACAGCTTCTGCTGGATGTCGATCACAACCAGCGCGCATTGATCAGCTTCCAGCGGGCGGCGCGCCTGTTCGGTGTAGTCGGAGGTTGTTTGAGAGATTTCAGTCGCGACGATCATAAGATTTCTCGGAAGTGAGGTCTTGGGAGATTTTACTGCTGAACCACGTGGATGCGCTCGCCGACCTCGTCGACGGAAGAAGCCAAAGCTTAAGCCGCGGAGATTCGCCGAGTGTCAACGACAGGCAACGGCTCGGATGACTTGCTGTTGACCGCACTTCGGTTGGGACCATAAAATCAAAATGAGCCGCAAGTCAGGCTCGTTCCAACCAAGACTGCCCCCTCGTTCAACGGCAGGACAGCTGACTCTGGATCAGCATATCGGGGTTCGAATCCCTGGGGGGCAGCCAAATCTCACTCATCTTCCGCCGCTCGTGTCTTGAAATGCTCCCTTTGACTGTCGACTAGCTTCCTTCCACGTTCCCACCGAACTGGACGGCGAGAGCTTCCTTGAGTTTCCCTTTGCCAAAGAGTTCAACGATTCGGGCCACGGTTCCGATCGCGATCCGCAAATCGGTTGGAGCCGAATGCAGCAGCGCCGGAAGGACGGCATTCACACGAGAGTCAATCAAATCCACAATGTCGCTCAAGCTGGAGTGCGAAATCTTGCCCTGTGCCGGATGCGATTCGTCCCGATTCAGTGCGTCGGAGCAAAGCGGAATAATGGGAATCCACGGCTCATCGCGATAGCCGGTGGCATCCGTAGGCGCCGGAGTTCGGAATTTTGCCAACGCCTCTGGCGAGAGGCCTGCCTGGATAATTGGGTTCGATGTCGGCAAGGCAAAGTGACAGCGCAGGAATTGCTGGCAATTGCGCCGTCCCAGTTGATAGTCGTGGGCGCGGAAACTGCGTTCAAAGAAACCGCCAAAAGCGCCGAGGCTCGCGCACTGCAGCGCCGGGGTTCCCGACGGCAACTGGTCGTCAGACGGCGCGACCACAAATCTGCTCGATGCCCCTGTCGCAATCACTGCCAACGACTCGCCAAAGAAGCGGGACTGCGCAATAAAAACCGAAATCAGTCCACCGATCGCGTTGGGCACGGACGCTTCGCTCTCCATGGTGGGATTTGCTATGAACTTACCCTGCGCCGGAAAGGGCGACACGGTCACCACCGCCCGGTCGGCTTGCTGCGGATCTCTCGGATTCTGGTTCTTAGGGGCCCTGGGCTCCT
>Ga0335082_10007098_pt1 | contig 12199 bp, 9 predicted proteins | sample Lox_Sample_41_FD_206718 | JGI IMG/M metagenome (GOLD analysis project Ga0335082, IMG submission 206718) | Soil microbial communities from Loxahatchee National Wildlife Refuge, Florida, United States - Lox_Sample_4.1 | ecosystem: Environmental > Terrestrial > Soil > Wetlands | place: USA: Florida...
TCGACCAGGTCGTGGCGCTGCGCCGCACCTTCCCGCAGCTCCCGATCATCGGCGGCAACGTTGCGACGGCCGAGGGCGCCGAGGCGCTGATCAAGGCCGGCGTCTCCGCGGTGAAGGTCGGCGTCGGACCCGGCTCGATCTGCACCACGCGCGTCGTGGCGGGCGTCGGCGTGCCGCAGTTCACGGCGGTCCTCGACGCCGCGAAGGTCGCGCGCCGCGCCGGCGTGCCCGTGATCGCCGACGGCGGCATCAAGTTCTCGGGCGACCTGGTGAAGGCGCTCGCGGCCGGCGCGTCCACGGTCATGATCGGCGCGCTCTTCGCCGGCACCGACGAGGCGCCCGGCGAGGTCGTGCTCTATCAGGGCCGCTCCTACAAGGTGTACCGGGGCATGGGGTCGCTCGGCGCGATGGCCGACGGCAGCGCCGACCGCTACTTCCAGGCCGAGATCGAGCACTCGAGCAAGCTCGTGCCCGAGGGCATCGAGGGCCGCATCCCCTACCGCGGCAACCTCTCGAGCAACATCCATCAGCTCGTCGGCGGCCTGCGCTCCGGCATGGGCTACGTCGGCGCGCCCGACCTGCCGCAGCTGCGCGAGCGCGCGCGCTTCGTGCGCATCTCGTCGGCGGGGCTCCAGGAGAGCCACGTCCACGACGTGATCATCACCAAGGAAGCTCCCAACTATCGGATCGAGTAGCGTGCAGATTCCGACTCGCGCCGAGCGCGACCGCATCCTGATCCTCGACTACGGCTCGCAATTCACGCAGCTCATCGCGCGGCGCCTGCGCGAGCAGCACGTCTACTGCGAGATCCACGGGCCGTCGCTGACGCCGGACGCGATCCGCGCGTGGAATCCGGCCGGCATCGTGCTCTCGGGCGGACCGGCGAGCACGCTCGACGAGGGCGCGCCGGACCTCGATCCTGCCCTGACGCGCCTCGGCGTCCCCGTGCTCGGCATCTGCTACGGCATGCAGATCCTGGCGCTCCGCATGGGGGGCGTGATCGAGCGCGGCGAGTCGCGCGAGTACGGCCGCGCGCTGCTCAAGCAGGAGGTCGACGACCCGCTCTTCGAGCTTGTCGCGGGCGGCGCCGAGCGGGTGGTGTGGATGAGCCATGGCGACCGCGTGCTACGCCTGCCGGACGGCTTCCGCGTGCTGGGGCGGAGCGAAAGCTCGCCGTTCGCGGCGGTGCGCCACCGCGAGCTCCCGATCTGGGGTCTGCTCTTCCACCCGGAGGTCGCGCACACGCAGGGCGGCGCGCAGATGCTCGCCAACTTCGCGCACCGGATCTGCGGCTGCGCGGGCTCCTGGACGATGGAGGCCTTCATCGAGGAGGAGGTGCGGCGCATCCGCGAGCGCGTCGGCTCGCGGCCCGTGGTCTGCGCGCTCTCCGGCGGCGTCGACTCCTCGGTGGCCGCCGCGCTCGTGCACCGCGCGGTCGGCGACCAGCTTACCTGCATCTTCGTCGACAACGGGCTGCTCCGCGCGCGCGAGCGCGAGGAGGTCGAGGGGCTCTTCCGGGAGCAGCGCCACATGCGCGTCCGCACGGTGCGTGCCGAGGAGCGCTTCGTCGGCGCGCTGCGCGGCGTCACCGACCCCGAGCAGAAGCGCCGCATCATCGGACACCTCTTCATCGAGATCTTCGAGGAGGAGGCCGCGAAGCTCGGCGGCGTCGACTTCCTCGTGCAGGGCACGCTCTACCCCGACGTGATCGAGAGCATGTCGGTGCGCGGGCCGTCGGCGACGATCAAGACGCACCACAACGTGGGCGGGCTGCCCGAGCGCATGCGGCTCGCGCTGATCGAGCCGCTGCGCGAGCTCTTCAAGGACGAGGTGCGCGAGGTCGGGCGGCGGCTCGGGCTGCCCGACGCGCTCATCGGCCGCCATCCCTTCCCCGGGCCGGGCCTCGCGATCCGCGTGGTCGGCGAGGTGACCGAGGAGCGCCTGCGCGCGCTGCGCGCGGCCGACGCGATCGTGGTCGAGGAGATCCGGCGGGCGGGCCTCTACGACTCGCTGTGGCAGGCCTTCGCGGTCTTCCTGCCGGTGCAGAGCGTCGGCGTGATGGGTGACGCGCGCACCTACGAGCACGCGATCGCGGTGCGCTGCGTCACCTCGCAGGACGCCATGACCGCCGATTGGGCGGCGCTGCCCGACGGCGTCCTCCGCACCATCGGCACGCGCATCATCAACGAGGTGAAGGGCATCAACCGCGTGGTGTACGACGTCTCCTCCAAGCCACCCTCCACGATCGAGTGGGAGTAGGCGTGGCGCCGCGCCCGTTCGTCCACCTCCACCTCCACAGCCAGTACTCGCTCCTCGACGGCGCCATCAAGATCGACCCGCTGTTCGAGCGCGCGACGAAGGTCGGGATGCCGGCGGTGGCGCTGACCGACCACGGCAACCTCTTCGGCGCGGTCGAGTTCTACGAGTCCGCGCAGAAGCACGGGGTCAAGCCGATCCTCGGCTGCGAGGTTTACGTGGCGGCAGGCTCGCGCTTCGAGCGCGAGCGGCGCGAGCGCGACGAGGGCGGCTTCGACGCGATCAGCCACCTGCTGCTGCTCGCGATGGACGAGCAGGGCTACCGCAACCTGATGTTCCTCGTCTCGAAGGGCTACCTGGAGGGCTTCTACTACCGGCCGCGCATCGACCTCTCGCTGCTGCGCGAGCACAGCGAGGGCCTGATCGCGACCTCCGGCTGCCTCTCCTCGCTGGTGAACCGCGCGATCCTGAACCGCCAGGTCGACACCGCGTGGCGTCTGGTCGAGGAGTTCCAGTCGATCTTCCCGGGGCGCTACTACCTCGAGATCCAGCGCCACGGCATCGACGCCCAGGACCAGGTCAACGCCGAGCTCGCGAAGATGGCGCAGGACCTGCGCCTGCCCCTGGTCGCGACCAATGACGCGCACTACCTCGAGGCCGGCGACCACGCGCACCACGAGGCGCTGCTCTGCATCGGCACGGGCAAGAACCTCGACGACCCGTCGCGCTTCAAGTTCGACGGCCAGGGCTTCTACGTGAAGGACGGCGACGAGATGCGGGAGCTCTTCCGCGATCACCCGTCCGCCGTCGAGCACAGCCTCGAGATCGCGGAGCGCTGCAAGCTCGAGCTCGACCTCGGCGGCTCCTACCACATGCCGGAGTTCCAGGTGCCGGCGGGCGAGACGCGCGAGGGCGTGCTCGCGAATCAGGCGTGGTCGGGGCTGCGCGCTCGCCTCGGACTCTCGCCGGACGAGCCGATCCCGGGGAAGCACGCCGAGTACGACGCGCGCATGCGCCACGAGCTCGGCGTGATCAACAAGACGGGCTTCGCGGGCTACTTCCTGATCGTCGCCGACTTCATCGACTACGCGCGCCGGCACCGCATCCCCGTCGGCCCGGGCCGCGGCTCCGCGGCCGGCAGCCTGGTCGCCTACAGCCTCGGCATCACCGGCGTCGACCCGATCGCCTACGACATCATCTTCGAGCGCTTCCTGAACCCCGAGCGGGTCAGCATGCCCGACATCGACGTCGACTTCTGTATGAAGGGGCGCGACCAGGTGATCCACTACGTCGCCGGGAAGTACGACGGCGAGGGCGACGACGGCCGCCGCGTCGCGCAGATCATCACGTTCGGGAAGCTCCAGGCGAAGGCCGCCGTACGCGACGTCGGTCGCGTGCTCGGCATGCCCTACGGCGACGTCGACCGCATCGCCAAGCTGATCCCCGAGACGCTCGGCATCAGCCTCGAGGAGGCGGTCGCGCAGTCGCCCGAGCTGCGCGCGCGCATCGAGGCCGACGGCCAGGTCGCGCGGCTCTTCGAGACGGCGCAGCGCCTCGAAGGACTCACGCGCCACGCGTCGACGCACGCCGCGGGCGTCGTGATCGGCACGAAGCCGCTGATCGAGACGGTGCCGCTCTACAAGGACCCGAAGTCCGGCGACGTCGTCACGCAGTACGACATGCGCTGCGTCGAGAAGGTCGGCCTGATCAAGTTCGACTTCCTCGGGCTCCGCACGCTCACCACGATCGCCGACGCCGAGCGCCGCGTGCGCGAGGGCGGACGCCCCGACTTCGACATCGAGCGCATTCCCTACGACGACCCCGCCACCTACGAGATGCTCTCGTCGGGCGACACCGAGGGCGTGTTCCAGGTCGAGTCGGACGGCATGACCGACCTCGTGGTGAAGCTGAAGCCGCAGAGCTTCAAGGAGCTGATCCCGATCGTCGCGCTCTACCGCCCCGGGCCGCTCAACTCGGGCATGGTGGACGACTACATCAACCGCAAGAACGGCCTCACCAAGGTCGTCTACCTGCTGCCCGAGATCGAGGAGCTGACCGCCGAGACGCTCGGCGTGATCGTCTACCAGGATCAAGTGCTCCAGATCGCGAACCGGCTCGCCGGCTACAGCCTCGGCGAGGCCGACCTGCTGCGGCGCGCGATGGGCAAGAAGAAGCCCGAGGAGATGGCGCAGCAGCGGCAGCGCTTCGTCGAAGGCGCGGTCGCGCGCGGCATCGACCGGCGCAAGGCCGAAGAGGTCTTCGCGTTGATGGCCGAGTTCGCGGGCTACGGCTTCGCGAAGTCGCACTCCACGGCCTACGCGCTGATCACCTACCAGACGGCGTACCTGCGCGCGAACCACCCGCGCGAGTACCTCGCGGCGCTGCTCACCACCGAGGCCGGCAACCACGACAAGCTCTCGCGCTACATCGCACACGCGCACCAGCTCGAGATCCCGATCCTGCCGCCGTCGGTGAACGAGAGCGCGCGCGACTTCACGGTCGTGCCGGAGGGAATCCGCTTCGGGCTCGCGGGCGTCAAGAACGTCGGCGACGGCGCGATCGACTCCATTCTCGAGGCGCGCGCCGCAGGCGGCCCGTTCCGCAGCCTCTTCGACTTCACCGCGCGCATCGATGGTCGGCGCGTGAACCGACGCGTGGTCGAGAGCCTGGTGAAGTGCGGCGCCTTCGACGCGCTGCACGCCTCGCGCGCGCGCGTGTGGCAGAGCCTCGACGCGGCGCTCGAGTCGGGCGCCGCCTCGCAGCGCGATCGCGAGATCGGTCAGGAGAGCCTCTTCGGCGCCGCGCCGGACAGCGCGCGCGCCCTGCCCACGCTCGCCGACGCCGCCGAGTGGACCGACCGACAGCGGTTGGAGGGCGAGAAGGAGGTGCTCGGCTTCTACGTCACGGGCCACCCGCTGGCCGCCGTGGCGGCGGAGCTGCGGCGCTTCACCGACACGAACGGCGGCGACACCGAGGGCCGCGAGGGCCGCGACGTGCGCGTCGGCGGCATCGTCACCGCGCTGCGCGAGACGCGCACGCGTCGTGGCGCGCTGATGGCGTTCGCGAAGCTCGAGGATCTCGAGGGCAGCTTCGACCTCGTGCTCTTCCAGGAGCCCTACGCGCGCTGCGCGTCGGTGCTGAAGGGCGCGGCGGAGGGCGACGCGGCGCAGGGTCCGCGGCCGCTGCTCGTGACCGGGACGCTCGAGTCGGGCGACCCGCCGAAGATCCTGGTGCGCGACGTGCTCGAGCTCGAGCGCGCCGAGGAGAAGCTCGCGAGCGCGCTGCGCGTTCGAATCCGCGCAGAGGAGGCCACGGCCGACCGGCTGACCGCGCTGCGCCGGCTGCTCGAGTCGCGCCCCGGCGAGTGCGGCGTCACCCTGCACGTCGTGATTCCCGAGGAGAGCGAGACGGTGGTCGCGGTGTCGTCGGTGCGCGGCGTGCGGCCCGACCCGACCTTGCGTCGCGACGTCGACGCGCTCTTCGGGCGCAACGTGACGGAGCTCTCGCTGTGAAGCGCGCGGCGCTCGCGCTGCTGCTGGCGTGTGTCGCCGCGGTCGCCGCGGGCGCCGCGGGCGCGGCGGACCTGCGTCGGGTCGAGGCGACCGGCGTGGTGCCGGTCGATGCGACGGCTTCCGCGAAGACGACGCCGCGCACCTTGGCCGTGCGCGCGGCGGTCGCGCGCGCGGTGGAGCAGGTCGCGCAGGAGCTCGCGCCCGACGCGCCGAAGCCCGCGAAGGAGCCGGCCGCAGACGCGAAGCCGCCGAATCCCGCGGCGATCGCGCCCGAGCTCGCGCGCGCGCTCGGCACGGATCCGCTCGACTACGCGACGCGCTACAGAATCCTGGAGGATCGCGGGCTGCACGCGGCGTCGTCGCCAGCGCCGGGCGCCGCGGAGAAGGAATACGAGGTCGTGGTCGAGGTGCAGGTCGACGCGAAGCACGTCGCCGACAGACTTCGCGCGGCCGGCTGGCTCGCGTCGGCGGGCGACGCGAGCAACGGCGCGCGCGTCCTGCTCGTGCTCGAGAACGTCCGCGACTACCGCGCGCTCGCGAGCGTGCGGCAATTGCTGGTCGAGAAGCTCGGCGCGCGCAAGGCGCTGCCCGTGGAGTTTCGTCGGGGAGGCGAGGTGGTGCTCTCGGTCGAGGGCGGTCCGTCGGAGGCGTCGCTCGCCGCGGCGCTCCAGTCCGCGGCGCCGCCGGAGCTCCGCCTCTCGCCCGCGGCGGCGGACCGCGATGGCGTCGCGCTCCTCGTCGAGTGGACGCCGCCCGCACCCGCGCCGTCGGCCGCACCCGCCGATCCGGCCGCCCAAGGGGCGGCCACCAATTGACACCCCTCGGCGAAAACGGTATTCGGTGCGCGGTCTTGGACGACCTACCGCACCTCCAGCCCGAGATGCGCGCCGGTCGGGACGGGATCCGGAGATCCAGGCACGTAGCTCAGTGGCTAGAGCACCACCTTGACACGGTGGGGGTCGGCGGTTCAATCCCGCCCGTGCCTACCAGGTCGACGCCGCGATCGCGCGTCGCGCAACATCAGCCAATCGGATTTTTTCTTCGCATGTATCACCCGCGTTCATGAACACCCGGTTGCGCCGGCAGCGGCACGGCCAGACGCGGGTAGGAGTCCTCTCGTGTGGCGCGCTCGATGCGCCGCAGCGGATGCGCGCCAGAGCGGCGCGAGCACCGCGGACTCCCGGCGTCGGGCGGCGCAGCGCGCGACCGCTTTCGGAGGAATGACCTATCGCCGAGTTCAAGCGACAGCCCAGGAAGGATGACGGTCCGCGGATCAATCGCATGATCCGCGCTCCCGAGATCCGGGTCATCGATGCCGAGGGACAGCAGCTCGGCGTGATGACTCCCGACGACGCGATCCAGAAGGCCGAGGAAGTCGGTCTCGACCTCGTGGAGGTCGCGCCGGCCGCCAGGCCGCCCGTGTGCCGGATCATGGACTACGGGCGGTACAAGTACGAGCAGAAGAAGAAGTCGGGGAAGGGCAAGGGCCACGCGGCGAGCCTCAAGGAGGTGAAGCTGCGGCCGCGCACGGATCAGCACGATCTCGACTTCAAGCTGAAGAATGCGCGTCGCTTCCTGCTCGACGGCGACAAGGTGAAGATCACGGTCATGTATCGAGGGCGCGAGCTGGTGCATCGCGAGATCGGGCGCAAGCAGCTCGACCGTGTGGTCGAGCTGCTCGGTGCGATCGCGGTGGTGGAGAGCTCGCCGCGGATGGAAGGGCGCCTGCTGTCGATGATCCTGGTGCCCAATCGCGAGGTGATCGAGCAGATGGCGCGTCAGGAGAAGGCCGCCGCCAAGGCGGCTGCGAAGCTCGCGGAGGCCGAGGCGAGATCGTCGGAATCGGCGCAGCCGCAGGCCGGCGCAGTCGGAGGAGAATGAGGATGCCGAAGATGAAGACGCACCGCGGCGCGGCGAAGAGATTCAAGAAGACCGGCACGGGGAAGATCGTGCGGTCGCACAGCCACAAGCGGCACATCCTCACGAAGAAGTCGAGCAAGCGGAAGCGGCGCCTCGGCAAGCCCGCGCTCGTCTCCGGGAGCGACAAGGGTCGCCTCGAACAGATGCTCACCAATCTCTGAGGCAGGACGCCCGCTGGCGCGGGCGAGGAGTCGGTCATGGCACGAGTGAAGCGCGGCGTTGCCGCGAAGAAGCGCCGCAAGCGCATTCTCGACGCGGCGAAGGGCAACTACGGCGCACGCGGCCGCCTGCTGAAGAGCGCGCGCGAGGCCATCGAGCGCGGCTGGCGCTACGCCTATCGAGACCGCAAGCAGCGCAAGCGCGATTTCCGCAAGCTCTGGATCGCGCGCATCAACGCGGCGGCCCGCGAGCACGGCCTGTCCTACAGCCGGCTGGTGCACGGGCTCTCGCAGGCGGGTCTCGAGGTGGATCGCAAGATCCTGGCGGAGCTCGCGCTGGCCGACCCGAAGGCCTTCGCGGAGCTGGCGCGACTGGCGAAGTCCAAGGCCGCCGCTTAAGCGGGCGCCCGTGGCGTCGCCGTCCGCCGACCTCGAGGGGCTGCTGCGCGAGGCGCGGGAGGCCATCGCAGCCGCTCCGAGCGAGCAGGCCTTGCAGGAGGTTCGCGCGCGCTTCCTCGGCAAGAAGGGCCCGCTCTCGCTGCTGCTCCACGGCATCGGCTCGCTCTCACCGTCCGAGCGCGCGGCGGCGGGTGAGTCGGCCAACCGCGCCAAGCGCGAGATCGAGGTCGCCGTCGCTCTGCGGCGCGAGGCGCTCGCGCGCGCCGCGGCGGACGCGTCGCTGGCCGGGCACCGGCTCGACACGAGCCTGCCGGGCGCCGCGCCGCCGGTGGGCCATCTGCACCCGATCACGCTCGTGATGCGCGACATGCTCCAGTTCTTCACCTCGCTCGGCTTCTCGCTCGAGGAGGGGCCCGAGGTCGAGACCGACTGGAACAACTTCGAGGCGCTGAACATCCCGCCCGACCACCCCGCGCGCGACATGCAGGACACCTTCTATCTGGAAGGCGGACCGCTGCTGCGCACGCACACGTCGAACGTCCAGATCCGCGCGATGACCGGGCGCACTCCGCCGTTCCGCTTCGTCGCGGTCGGCCGCGTCTACCGCCACGACCTCTCCCCGCGACACTCGCCGATGTTCAACCAGATCGAGGGCTTCCTGGTCGACGAGCGCGTGCGCTTCGCGGATCTGAAGGGCGTGCTCGTCGCCTTCGGGCGACATCTCTTCGGCGAGGACGTCGAGCTGCGCTTCCGCGCCAATCACTTCCCCTTCACGGAGCCGTCGGCCGAGCTCGACTACTCCTGCGAGCTCTGCAAGAAGCAGGGCTGCCGCATGTGCTCCGAGACGGGCTGGGTCGAGTGGGGCGGCTGCGGGATGATCCATCCGCGCGTGCTCGAGCGCTGCGGCATCGATCCCCTGCGCTACCAGGGCTTCGCGTTCGGCATGGGCGTCGACCGGACCGCGTCGCGCCGCTACGGCATTCCGCACCTGCGTCACCTCTTCGAAGGCGACGTGCGCGTGCTGGAGCAGATCTGATGCGCCTGCCGCTCGCGTGGCTTGCCGAGTTCGTCGCGCTGCCTCCGCCCGCGGAGCTCGCGCGACGCCTCGAGCTCGGGGGCTTCGAGGACGTCTCGGTGCAGGACGAGGGCCCGGATCTCTCCGAGATCCGCGTCGGCCTCGTGACGCGCTGCGAGCGCCATCCCGACGCGGACAAGCTCTCGGTGTGTCAGGTGGACGTCGCGGACGGCACGGCGCGCACGATCGTCTGCGGCGCGGCGAACGTCGCCGCGGGCCAGAGGGTCGCGGTGGCGCTTCCCGGCGCGCGGCTGCCCGATGGCACGAAGATCAAGAAGGCGAAGCTCCGCGGCGTGGTGTCGGAGGGCATGATCTGCTCGCGCCGCGAGCTCGGCCTCGGGGAGGAGCACCAGGGCATCCTCGTCCTCGACGCGAATGCGCCGATCGGCCGCCCGCTGTCGGCGCTCCTCGGCGGCGAGGGGGCGGTGATCGAGATCGGGCTCACGCCGAACCGGGGCGACGCCGCGTCGCTGCTCGGAATCGCGCGCGAGGTGCGCGCGCTCTTCGGCGGGACCTTGCGGCTCCCCGATGCGACGCCGCCCGAGTCGGGAGCGCCGGCCGCGCAGGCCGCGCGCGTGCGGATCGACGCGCCCGAGCTCTGCTGGCGCTACTCCGCCCGGATCGTGCGCGGGGTGCGCATCGCGCCCTCGCCCGAGCGGCTGCGCCGTCGGCTCGAAGGCGCGGGCTTCCGCGGGATCCACAACGTCGTGGACGCGACCAATCAGGTGCTGCTCGAGCTCGGCCAGCCGATCCACGCCTTCGATCTCGCGAAGCTGCGCGGCGCCGAGGTGCGCGTGCGGCGGGCGCACCCGGGCGAACGCCTCGCGACGCTCGATGGCGTCGAGCGCACGCTCGACCCGTCGGACCTCGTGATCGCCGACGCCGAGCGCGCCGTCGCGCTGGCGGGCGTGATGGGCGGCGCCGACACCGAGGTGACCGAGGCCACCGCGGACATCCTGATCGAGAGCGCGCAGTTCGAGCCGGCGAGCGTGCGGCGCAGCGCGCGCCGCCACGGCCTCCACACCGAAGCGTCGTATCGCTTCGAGCGCGGCGTCGACCGCGAGGGCATCGGGCGCGCTGCGGACCGCGCGGCGCGTGTCGTCGCCGAGCTCGCCGGCGGCGCGGTCGCGCCCGGTCGCATCGACGTGCAGGGCGCGCCGCCGCCCGTGCAGAGCGAGGTCGCGCTCGACGTCGCGCGCATGAACCGGCTGCTCGGCACCTCGATCTCGCGCGAGGAAGCCGCCTCGCTGCTGGCCCGCCTCGGCATCGAGAGCGCCGAGCAGGGCCAGAGCGAGCTCCGCTGCAGGGTCCCGTCGCACCGCAACGACCTGTCGCTGCCGCAGGACCTGGCCGAGGAGGTCGCGCGCCTCTACGGCTACGACCGCATCCCGACGACTCTCCCGGTCGCGGAGCTCATCCCGGCGAAGCTTCCGCCCGGGTATCTGCTCGCGGATCGCGCGCGCACCGCGCTCGCGGGCCAGGGCCTCACCGAGCTGATGACGATGCCCTTCGTCGCGGCCGAGGACCTCCAGCGCCTGCGGCTCCACGAAGGGGATCCGCGACGCGTCGGCCTTCGAATCCTGAATCCGGTGCAGGATCAGGAGTCGCAGCTCCGCACCACGCTGCTGCCCTCGCTGCTCCGCGTCGCCCGCCAGAACCGCAGCCGGCAGGTCGACCGGGTGGCCGTCTTCGAGATCTGCCGGGTCTTCGTGCCCGTGCCCCGACCGGGCGAGGCGATGCCGGACGAGCCGCTCTCGCTCGCGGTCCTGATCACCCGCGGCCGGGACCGGCGGCTTTGGGAGCCGCCCGAGCCTCCGCCGCTCTTCTTCGAGGCTCGGGGAATTGCAGAAAGGCTTTTCACCGGGCTGGGTTATGAGGCATGCTTGCGGCGCGGGGGGAACGTGGCGTACCTGCACCCGGGCGCTCAGGCGGAGATCACGGTCTCGGGGCGATCCATCGGCTCGCTGGGCGAGCTGCATCCCGAGGTGGCGCGCAGCTTCGAGCTCGACGTGCCGGCCGCGCTCGTCGAGGTCGACCTCGGTGCGCTCGCGACCTCGTCACCGTCGCGACCGCTCTTCCGCGAGCCGTCGCGCGAGCCGGCGATCCGGCGTGATCTCGCCGTGCTGATCGAGCGACACCAGTCCGCCGAAGAGCTGCAGGAGGAGATCCGCAAGCAGGCGGGAGCGGATCTCGTCTCCGTCGAGCTCTTCGACCGATACGAAGGCGCCGGCCTGCCCCCCGGCCGCGTGAGCATCGCCTTCCGTCTGGTGTTCCAGCGCAGTGATCGAACCCTCGTGGACACGGAGGTGAATCGGGCCATGGATCAGATAGTGCGCGCGCTTTCCTCGCGCTTCGGCGCCGAGCTTCGGTGAGCCCATGGGAGGGAGCATGACCAAGGCCGAGATCGTCGAGCAGATCTACGAGCAGGTGGGCTTCTCGAAGAAGGAGTCCGCGGAGCTCGTGGAGAAGGTCTTCGAGGCGATCAAGGAGACGCTGTCGCGCGGAGAGAAGGTGAAGATCTCCGGCTTCGGGAACTTCGTGGTGCGCGACAAGAACTCGCGCAAGGGCCGCAATCCGCAGACCGGTGAGGAGATCCTGCTCGAAGCGCGGAAGGTGTTGACCTTCAAGCCGAGCCTCGTGTTGAAGAACCTGTTGAACGAGGAATCGGCCGTGGCGAGCGGCCGAGGCGGGGAGACGAGCAGCGCATCGCGCTAGCGTGACTCGCGCAGCGAGTCACGCGCGAGAGACGATGGGGGGGGGCATGTCGGAGCACGCGAGTCGGATCGCGAGCGGCGGAGAGGATCCGCCCGAAAAGCGCTACTACCGGATCGGCGAGGTCGGGCGCATCACGGGCATCAAGCCCTACGTGCTGCGCTACT
>Ga0335082_10007099_pt1 | contig 12198 bp, 7 predicted proteins | sample Lox_Sample_41_FD_206718 | JGI IMG/M metagenome (GOLD analysis project Ga0335082, IMG submission 206718) | Soil microbial communities from Loxahatchee National Wildlife Refuge, Florida, United States - Lox_Sample_4.1 | ecosystem: Environmental > Terrestrial > Soil > Wetlands | place: USA: Florida...
ACGCGCCGACGCTGCGCGGCTGGATCGAGGGGTTCAAGGAGTCGGAGCGTGGCCCCTTCGAGCTGGTCCGCTGGTTCTGCAACGACGGCACGATCCGGCCCGCGCGGGCCGGCTGCCGCGGGCACGGCGACGGCGTCCAGCACGGCGACTGGAACGCGCAGGCGCGCGAGCTGCGCGCGGGCGGCTACGCGGTCGCGAACGTGCTCGTGGCTCTGCGCCCCGAGGACTTCACGGGGGCGCGGCCCGACCTCGACACCTGGCGGCAGATCTTGCTCGAGCGCTTCCTGATCGGCGTCGACCAGGGCTGGATCTACAAGGGGGCCTTTGGCTACCGCGGTGCGCTGCAGATCGAGGACGAGGAAGCCGCCGCGCACGATATCGTGCTCGCGATGCTCGCCGATCCGCACTGGCGCGATTCCTCGCGCTTCCTGCTCCTCCGCGAGAGCGTGCGCGTGCTGCCGCTCTCGGTCGACACCGCCAGCGCGGCGCAGGTGCGCGCCGACGCCATGAACCTGGCCGCCCGCGACCCCGGCTTCGCCGCGCTGCGCGCCAAGATCCACAGCTTCCCGGACGCGGCGGACGCCGAGCGGGTGCGCGACTTCGAGCGCCGCCGCGCGCGGCCGGGGCTCGGCGCCAGCTACGAGTCGCTCGCCCACTCGATCGACGCGCTGTATGCGCCCGAGGGCGCCGCCGCCGCGGTGCTCCAGCTCGCGCCGCTGGTCGGCGATCCCGATCTCGCCCAGCAGCTCCGCGACAAGAGCGCCGAGTTCAAGGCCGAGGTGAACCCGGGCCGCCGGCTCGCCGCCGCCGCGCGCCTCATGCGGCTCGTGCGGGACTCCTTCCCGAAGATCCAGGACCCCCAGGTCGCACTGGTCGCTCTGCTCACGAGCCTCGCGCTCGAGCGCGAGGTCTACACCGCGAGCACGGAGGTGATGCCGAAGATCGACAGCGTGAACCGGCGCAACCGGCTCTGGCTGCTCGCCTACGGCGCCGAGGCGCTCTACGGCGCGGGCTTCATCCAGGGGCGCGAGCTGGCCGAAGTCGAGGCCGTGGTCTCGGAGATCGAATCGCGCAACCCGACACTGCGCGAGTACCGCGACGTGGTGCGCTACCTGCAGCGCGTGCCGGAGTGGAGCGCGCGCCACATCGCGTTCCAGTTCGGCGAGCAGGTCCAGCGCTGGGAGGCGATCGAGCCGCTCGCCGCCCAGCACTCGGCCGATCGGCTGCGCGGCAGCCCGCTCCTGTTCTACAGCAGCGTCCTCGACGGCATGGTGCTCGACGTGAACCAGCTCGCAGGAGTCGATCAGCAGCTCTTCGGCGAGCCGGTCGGCCTCGGCATGCGCGCCCTCAATCCGGGGATCGCGCGCGGCGTGCTGCGCGACGGCGCCGACCCGGCGCGCGCCCGGGTCGACGGCATCTATCTGCTGCCCGAGACCACGTCGGACCTGCCTCCGGTCGCGGGCATCCTCACCCGCGGCGAGGGCTCCTCCCTGTCGCACATGTCGCTGCTCGCCCGCAATCTCGGGATTCCCAACGTCGTGGTGGGCGACTCCGTGGCCGATCGGCTCGAGCCGCTCTTCGGCCACCCCGCGGTCCTAGCCGTGAGCCCGGGCGGGGTGGTGCGCCTCGAGGCCGACGGGCCCCAGTGGGACGCCATGTTCGGCTCCACCGGCTCGGATCCCGACGCGATGATCCACCCGGACCTCCAGAAGCTCGACCTCACGGTCACCGACTTCGTGCCGCTCTCGCAGGTGCGCGCGTGGGACCAGGGACGCATCTGCGGGCCCAAGGGCGCCAACCTCGGCGAGCTCCGCTACGCGTTCGGCAGCCCGCCGGTGCCCGACGGCTTCGTGATTCCGTTCGGCGCCTTCCGCCGCGTGCTCGACCAGCCGCTCGAGCCCGGGGGTCCGCCCGTCTTCGAGTGGATGAAGCGCAGCTACGACGAGATCCAGGCCGCGGCCGCAGAGCCCGAGCGCCAGAAGCAGATGGCGTCCGCCTTTCTGGCGCGGCTGCGCGCGTGGCTGCTGCAGGTCGACCTCGGGCCCGCCTTCGAGGCGCAGCTGCGCTGGAACCTCAAGGAGCACTTCGGCTCCGAGGACGGGGGGTACGGCGTCTTCGTGCGCAGCGACACCAACGTGGAGGACCTGAAGGGCTTCACGGGCGCCGGGCTCAACCAGACCATCCCCAACGTGGTCGGAACCGAGAAGATCCTCCAGGCGATCCGCGAGGTCTGGGCGTCTCCGTTCACCGAGCGCGCCTACTCCTGGCGGCAGTCGCACATGGCCGACCCCGAGTACGTCTTCCCCGCGGTGGTCGTGCAGCGCGCCTTCCCCTCGGAGAAGTCGGGCGTCTTGGTGACGACCGATGTCGAGACCGGCGATCGCAGCTTCCTCACCGTGGCGATGAACGAGGGCGTGAGCGGCGCGGTCGACGGGCAGCCGGCGGAGGCGCTGCGCATCGACGCGCAGAGCGGGCGCGCGCATCTGCTCTCGCCGGCGACGACGCCGGAGCGCAACGTGCTCGCGCCCGCGGGCGGCATCGCCAAGCTTCCGGCCAGCGGCGGCGAGGCCGTGCTCACGCAGGCCGAGATCAACCAGCTCGTGGTGCTGGCGCGCGAGGTGCCGGCGCGGCTTCCCTCGATGCGCACCCCGAACGGCGAGGCGATCCCCGCCGACATCGAGCTCGCCTTCAAGGACGGAAAGCTCGCGCTGCTCCAGATTCGCCCGCTCAACGAGAGCAAGCGCGCGCAGCGCAACGTGTTCCTCTCGCAGCTCGATGCGTCGTTCGCGCAGCGCGGCGACGCGCAGATCTGGATCGGCGGCCGCCCTGCGCCACAGCACCCGAACGTCGAGCCGGCTCCGCCGGGCGAGGCACCCGCGGCCGCGCCCCGGACCGCCACGCCCGCCGCCCGCGAGGAGACGCGATGACCCGCCGCGCGCTCGCGCTCGTGCTGCTCGGTGCGCTCGCCTCCGGCCCCGCGCGGGGCTATCCGGTGGACGGCTACGAGTCGACCCAGATCGCCCGCTTGCTCGCCTTCGATCTGGCGCGCGAGGGCCTGCTCAAGCGCGGCACGATCAAACCGGGAGCCCTCCGGCGCATGGACGAGGTCCGGCTCCAGCTGCGGGGCGAGAAGGGCTTCGCGCTGCCGCCCCCCGACGCGCAGTTCTCGGCGGAGCTGCGCCAGCTGCTCGGCCCCGATGCGCCCGCCTACGGCATCGCGGTGCTCGACCTCTCCGACCCCGAGCGGCCGCTCTACGCCGAGCAGAACGGCTCCCGGCCGCAGCTCCCCGGCAGCGTCGGCAAGATCATGGTGCTGCTCGCCTGGTTCCAGGCGCTCGCAGACGTCTACCCGCACGACACCGAGGCGCGCAACCGCGTGCTCCGCGACACGATCGTCACGGCCAACGCCTTCATCCGGCCCGACGACCACGTGGTGCCCGTCTGGCACCCGGGCGACCCGAAGCTCGAACGCCGGGAGCTCGTCGAGGGCGACCAGGCGAACCTGTGGACCTGGATGGACTGGATGATCTCGGCGTCCTCGAACGCCGCCGGCAGCGTTGTGATGTCGCAGCTCGTGCTGTTCAAGCACTTCGGCAAGGCCTACCCGGTCCCCGAGGCGCAGGCGCAGGCGTGGCTCGCCAGCGCGCCGAAGTCGACGCTGCAGGGGCTGCTCTCGGAGGCGATGTTCAAGCCCATCCGGCGCAACGGACTCGACCCCGCGCAGCTCGCGCAGGGCAGCCTTTTCACGAAGGAGGGCAAGGCGCGCATCCCAGGCTCCGGCGGCAGCACGTCGACGCCGCGCGAGCTCCTCCACTATCTGGTGTTGATGGAGCAGGGACACCTGGTCGACGAATGGTCGAGCCTCCAGATCAAGCGGCTGCTCTACCTCACCGACATCCGCATCCGCTACGCTTCGCAGCCGGCGCTCGACGACTCGGCGGTGTACTTCAAATCGGGCTCGCTCTATGCCTGCCGCCCCGAGCCGCACTTCGCCTGCGACAAGTACAAGGGCAACGTCAAGAACCTGATGAACTCGATCGCCGTCGTGGAGAGCGAGGAGCAGGGCCAGTCGCTCCACTATCTCGTGGCGGTGCTGTCGAACGTGCTGCGCAAGGACTCGGCCGAGGAGCACGCAGCGCTCGCGCTGCGCATCCATCGCCTGATCGAGCTGCGCCACGGGCTCGCCCAGCGCGCCGCGAGCGGCGAGGTGCAGCCGGTGTACGAGCAGAGGGGGGGGCTCGACGTCTCGGTACCGAACGTGGAGAAGCGGGCCCCTTAGCTCATCCGCCCGCGCTCACCGTCTGCGGCTGGCCCACCGGGATGCGGGCGCGATGGAGGCGCGGCGCGGACCAGTCAGCGTCGATCAGCCGGTCCATCTGCACGATCAGCTGCTTCAGCCACTCTCCGCCGTCATCGCTCTCGGCGAGGCCGACCGCGATGTAGCGGCCGCCGTCGCGGCGCTCGATCAGCGCCCCGTCGGCGTGGTGGTTGCCCCAGGTCCCCGACTTGCGATAGACGACCGCGCTCGGGTGGATCTCGCGGATCCCGCGCACGAACTTGTGGTCGATCGCGGAGTGGCCGAGGATCTCCTTCATCTTCTGGCTCGCCTCGGGGCTCACCAGGCGGCCGGTCTCGAGCAGATAGAAGAAGCGCGCCACCTGCATCGGGGTGGCGCCGTGCGAGAGGTTGTACATCGGGTCGCGCCGCCAGGCGCCGACCTGCGCGTACTCCTTGCCCGCCCAGAGCCCCCCGTTGTGCAGCGGATCGTAGAGCCGGTAGCGCGGCGAGAGCAGCACGCGCGCGATGTAGTCGTCGCCGACCTTGCGCATCAAGGTCGTGGCGTCCTCGTTTGACGAGCGCCGCACCATGCGCACGAGCTCGCGGTAGGTCTCGTCGTCGATCTGGAGCCGCCCCTCTTCGGCGCGCTGGAAGACCGCGAGCAGCACGGCGATCTTCGGCAGGCTCGCCGCGTACAGCATGGTGTCACCGTTCACGGCGGCGACGCGCGGGTGGCGCACGTCGGTGATGTCGACGAGCGCCACCGCGAGCTTCTTCTGATCGACGGCCGGCCAGAGGCCGAGCCCGCGCACCGCCTCGGCGAGGCCGTCGTCGAGATCGGGGTCGAGCCAGCTCCAGAGCGGTGCGGGGTCCCAGCCGCGGGCCGTCCAGACGTCGCCGGGCATCGGCTTCACGAACTCCGTGAGGAGACCCGCGGATCCGGTCGCGCCCGCCTTGGCGTCCTGGGCGCGTCCCGGCGCGGCCGCCAGGCAGACGGCGAGGCCCGCTGCGAGGGACAGCGAGAGGCGCCGCCCGAAGGATCGGCGCTCGACCCGGCACCCGTTCATCGCGCTCCCCCCATCTCCACCTGTCCGCCCGGCCATCTCTCTAGCCGGCCTCGGACCCGAGGACCCGCGCTCCCACGTCCGCGGCCATCGTGTCATCGGCCAGCCTCGCGTGCTCGCGAACCACCCAGAGACCCACCCCCAGCCAGACCGCCGCCAAGGCGACGTTCAGCAGGAAGTAGGATCGGACGGGAAAGGAGAATACCTGAACCCCGATCATGGCCGTAAGGGCGGCGAACCCGTCGCCCGCCCGGAAGAAGATCGAGTCGATCGTGGGCTTCGCCTTGAAGGTCACCTCCTCGGACATCGGCAACCAGAGCACGTGCCGAGCGGTGTTGTTGATCGAATAATCGGTGGCGTTCTCCGCGACCTTCATGCTCTTGATCACCCAGAGGATCGGCAGGAAGGCCATCGCGGCGCTCGAAACCATTGCGATCGTCGGAAGCAGCAGGAAGATCGCACCGAAGCCGCCGTGCTTGAGCAGGCGGGAGGCAACGAACGACTGCAGGAGCAGCGCCACCGCGTTCTGCCAGAAGAAGAAGTTGCCGAAGAAGGAGGTGGTCCCGTCGTGGACGAAGGTGCGGGCGGTGTCGCTGCCCGCGATCCCGAGCGCAGCGACCTGCCCCCCGAGGACCTCCTGGACCACCGCGAACAGCTGGTTGTCGCCGTTGGTCTTCACCCAGTTGAAGAGCAGGGTGATCGCCGCCACGGCGAGCAGGAAGCGGCTACCGAAGACCAGCGCCAGCGAGCCGCGCCCATCGCGCAGCGGCGAGTCGAATCCGCGCCGCTCCGCCTTGCCAACGCCGCCCTCCGCGCGATCGACGACGCGCGTGAGCCAGATCGACGCGGTGAGCAGCGGCAGGGCGCCGAGCAGCAGGTAGTTTGCATCGAGCCAGTGCCGCGCAACGAGCTGGCTCTCCAGGCCCGAGCCGAGCATCGCGCCGCTCGTCGCGCCCACCGCGATCATCGGGAGCAGGCGGTTGCCGCGCTCCTGGCTGTAGAGATCGGCGGCGAACGCCCAGAACTGGGCCACCACGAAGACGCCGAACATCCCGACCCAGAGATAGAAGGCGATCCCCACCCCGGGCAGGCTGCGCACCAGGAAGTCCGGCTGGAGCAGCCAGAACATCCCGATCACCGCCATGCAGAAGAGCGTCGTGCGCGTGATCAGCACGCCCCGCGGCCAGCGCCCAACCCACCGGCCGTAGCCGGTGACAGCCAAGGCGAGCAGCAGGCTCTGGGCGAAGCTCGTGTAGGCCTTGATCTCGAGCTTCGAGAGTCCCTGCACGTCCGAGATGGCGAGCCACCCCTCGCGCAGCGGCTTCAGCAGGTAGTAGGCGCAGAGGATCAAGAGCACGTTCGCGAACATGAGCGCTGCCGTGCGTCCCTCGCCCGGTCGCACGTCGGTGAAAGCGCGCAGGCAGCGCTCGAGCGCGGTGAGCGGCGTGCGATCGAAGCCGCCAGCCCCGGGCGCCACCCCGGCGGGGCGGGGCTTGGCAGGGTCCGGGTTTGCGGAGTCCGGCTCGGGCAAACGGCGCCCCCTCGTTCCCGGCAGGGACGTGGCTCTTGGGAGGGAATCGCAGCATAGCAGGCCTGCCGCGGCGGTCTTGACCCAGGGGTCGCTGTGGGCGTATCACTACTCACCGATGGGGAATCGGAGGGAGCCGATGCGCGCGCTCGCAATTCTGGTCGGTCCGTCGCTCCTGGGTCTCGGGCTCTTGCTCGGCGCCGCTGGTGCGTCCGCCAGCGGCACACATCGGATCATCGTGCACCCCGGCGAGTCGATCCAGGCGGCGCTCGACCAGGCAAAGACGGGGGACGTGGTCGCCGTGCTGCCGGGCACCTACCAGGAAGACGGCCACCCGTGTCCGAGCGACCCCTCGAAGACCTGTGCCGTCTCGATCACGACGGACGGAGTCCGGCTCGTGGCGGCGCGCGGCAAGGACCTGTGGCCGCCCGGTTGGCACTTCTTCGGCCTGCTGGCGAGCCGCAGCGCGAGCGGGACCTCGGCGAAGCCCGGCGACGACGGCGACGATCACGGCGAGATGTGCGACCACGGTCCGGGCCCGGGTCTCGGCGGCGTGGTGATCCAGGCCAAGGGCGACCAGGACCGCGGCGTCGAAGTCTCCAAACCGGGCGCCTCGGGCGCCAGCTGCCTCACCGACGACAGCCAGCGCATCCGCGGCGTCCGGCTGCGCGGCCTCGAGGTGGATGGCTTCCAGGACGACGGGATTTTCGTCCTCTGCGCCGACGCCTGGGAGGTGCGCGAGTGCGCGACCCACGACGACCTCGAGTACGGGATCTTCCCGTCGCACACCGGCTTCGGCCGCGTGACCCGGAACGTCGCCACCGGCGCCAACGACACCGGCGTGTACATCGGCCAATCCGACGGCGTGCGCATCGACCACAACGTGGCGAGTGGCAACGTGAGCGGCTTCGAGCTCGAGAACTCCACCCACACGCGGATAGATCACAACCTCTCGCACGACAACACCGGCGGCCTGCTCACCTTCGCCAATCCCGGCCTGGATGTGAAGGTGAACGCCGACAACCGCGTCGATCACAACCTCGTCCTCAACAACAACAAGCCGAACACCTGCCTCGATCCGAGCGACGAGGTCTGCACCGTGCCACCGGGAACGGGCATCCTGATGATCGCGACCGACCGCAACCTGGTCGACCACAACACCGTGAAGGGCAACGGCTCGTACGGGATCGCGACGATCAGCCAGTGCCTGCTCGACCCGACGACCTGCGGGAGCCTCGACGTCGAGCCGAACCCGGACGGCAACCGGATCCTGAACAACGTCGCGATGGGCAACGGCGGCACGCCCGACCCCTCGGTGCCGACGCTCCTGGCCAAGGACCTGGTCTGGGACTCGAGCGGAGAGGACAACTGCTGGGCGAAGAACGTCTTCGGCACGTCCTTCCCGAAGGATCTGCCCGCCTGCCCGAGTCCGGGACACGGACACGGCGGGGGCGAGAACGACCAGGGGCAGGACCAGCGGTAGGGCCTCGATCCGCCGGCGCCGCTCTCCGGGCGGCCACCCCGATCGCGGGCCGCGATTGCGGAGCGAATTTCGCTCGTGCCACACTCCGCGCGTGTTGCGGGCCGCGCGAACGCGAAGCTCTAGCAGCTCCGGCTCCCTGCGGCTTGCCCTGCTCGTCGTGGCGACGGCGGCGTTCGCGTGCGCCCATCCGGTGTTGCACGCCGATTGGTCGCAGTACCACGGCCCCGGCGCCGCGGCTTTCGCGCGCGAGCAGCTGACGCCGCCGCGCGAGCCGGATCCCCTCGAGCCGGTCAACCGAGGCGTCTCGATCGCGAACCACGGCCTCGTGCTCGGCGTGGCGACTCCCCTCGGCTACGCCTACCGCTTCCTCGTGCCGCGCATCGTGCGCCAGCACGTCGCCAACTTCGCGAGCAACCTGACGGCGCCGCGCCGGATCGCGGCGAATCTCTTGCAGGGCAAGTTCTCCGGCGCGCGCGACGAGACGGTCCGGCTGCTGCTCAACACAACGGTCGGCATCGCCGGCTTCTTCGATCCGGCCGACCGCTTCGGGTTCCGCGTGACCGACGAGGACTTCGGCCAGGTCTTCGGCTATTGGGGATGGCGACCCTCGACGTACCTGATGCTCCCGCTGTTCGGTCCGAGCACCACGCGCGACGGCGTCGGGCTCGTCCCCGACGCGCTGCTCGATCCCGCCACGTACTTCTTCCCGGCCGGCCCGATCCTCACCTGGAACGAGCTCTCGGACCAGGTCGAGCCCTACCACCGATTCGTCGAGTCCACCTTCGATCCCTACGACGACGTTCAGCTGATCTGGCGCGTCATGCGCGAGGAGCAGATCGTCGGCGTGGAGCTGGGGACCGGCCAGGACACCGCCGCGGTGCAGACGCTGCAAGCCGCGTTCCTCGCGCCCCGCGATCCCCGGTTCGTCGAGACCCTCTCGGAGCAGTCCGTCAAGATCCCGACCACCGGCAGGATGCTCCCCTACACGTACCGGCTCCAGCCCGGGCGGGCGCCGCTCGTTTTCCTACTCCCCGGCCTCGGCGGACATCGCCTCTCCCGCGGCAGCCTCGCGCTCGCCGAGATGGCGTGGCAGCGCGGCTTCTCGGTCGTGGTGATCAGCAACGCCCTGAACTTCGAGTTCATGCAGCGCGCCTCGACCGTCGCGGTGCCCGGCTTCGCGCCCGTGGACGCGCACGACGTGCACGTGGCGCTCGACGCGATCGATCGGGACCTCGCGTTGCGCGCGCGGGACCGGGTCTCGGCGCGCGTGCTGATGGGCTACTCGCTCGGCGCCTTCCACACCTTCTACATCGCCGCCTCGGACGACCGCGATCTCGTGCGCTTCGACCGCTTCGTGACGCTCGATTCGCCGGTGAGCCTTCTCCACGGCCTCGACAAGCTCGACGACTTCTACAACGCGCCGATGGCGCTCCCCGCCGCGACCCGCTACGCGGAGGTCCGCCACATCCTGCTCAAGGCGGCCGCGGTGGCAAGCAGTGCGGTCGCCGGCCCGCTCTCGTACAGCAGGCTCGACACCGCGGACGTCGTCGGCAACGAGCTCGAGCCCGACGTGGAGGTCCCCTTTACGAATATGGAGGCGGAGTTCCTGATCGGGTTCGCCTTCCGCCGCACGCTCCAGGAGATCCTCTGGGTGAGCCAATCGCGGCAGGACCTCGGCGTGCTGCGCACGCCGCGCAGCTCCTGGCGGCGGGCGCCGGCGTACATCGAGATGGGGGAGTACTCCTACGCGCAGTACTTCTACGGCTTCGTGCTCCCCTACTACCAGGGGCGCGACCCGGCGGGCATCCACCCGGATCTGAGCGGGATCGGATCCCCGACGTGGACCGCCGACGAGATGATCGCGCACTGCGACCTCCGCTCGCTCGAAGGGGCGCTGCGCCGCCTGCGGAACGTGTACCACTTCGCCAACAGCAACGACTTCCTGACGACCGAGGCCGACGAGAAGTGGCTCGCGGACGTGCTCGGCGCCGACCGCGTCCGCTTCTTCCCGCGCGGCGGGCATCTCGGCAACCTGAACCGCCCGGCGGTGCAGGACGCGATCATGGACACGCTCCAGGATCTGGTTCCGCCCGCGCACCCCTGAGGCGCGCGGCGGTGTCGCCCTTCCACCACCCACTCCGGAGGAGACTCGACCATGCAGACGGCCCTTGCGAAGCGCATCGATGAGCTCGTGGAACTCGGCTGGGAGCCCGTCACCACCACGGAGACCAGCGCCTCCCTGATCGGACGGCGGTCGTTCAGCTGGTGGCTCTTCCTGTTCGTGGTGATCTTCTTCCCGTTCTTCGGCGGGATCGTCTACCTGATCTTCTGGCTGGCGACGTCGCGAGCGACCGTCTTCCTGCACCAGGACGGCGACCAGGTCCATCAGGCGGGCGACCTTTGGCTGGTGCGCACGCAGGAGGCCCAGCGCGAGGCGTTCATCGAGGAGCGCAAGCAGATCAAGGAGCGCGGCTTCTTGGCCGTGATGTGGCCGAAGCTCGTGGTCTTCCTGGGCCTATTGCTGCTCTGGATCCTGTTCCTGCACCGCTACTGGTAGCGCGGCCTCAGTCGGCCGGGTCGCGGGCGATCGGGCAGGTCATGCAGTGGCCTCCGCCCCGTCCGCGCCCCAGCTCGGCTCCGACGATCGTGATCACCTCGATGCCCTGCTTGCGGAGCAGCGTGTTGGTGTAGGTGTTGCGGTCGTAGGCAAAGACGACGCCCGGGGACACGCAGACGAGGTTGGCGCCGCTGTCCCACTGTGTGCGCTCGCGCATATAGGCGGTCCCGCCGGTCTCGACCACGCGCATCTTCTTCACGCCGACCGCCTCCGCCACGGTCTCGACGAAGGGCTTCTCGTCCTTGCGGAGTTCGACGCCGCCGGGTTTGCTGCTCGGCCGGTACGAGTACGCGTGGATGTTGTAGACGATGTCCGGATACAGGAGCACGCAGTCGCGGTCGGCGAACGTGAAGATGGTGTCGAGGTGCATCGCCGCGCGCAGCTTCGGCATCGCTGCCACGATCACGCGCTCGGCGGCCCCTTGCTGGAACAGCGCCGCGGCGAGCTGGCTGATCCCCTGCCGCGAGGTGCGCTCGCTCATGCCAATCAGCACGTTTCCCTTTCCGATCGGCATCACGTCGCCGCCCTCGACGGTCGCGAGGCCGTGGTCCTGCGTCGGGTCTCCCCACCAGACCTTGACCTTGCCCTTGAAGTCCGGGTGGAACTTGTAGATCGACGTGGTGAGGATCGTCTCCTCGTGACGAGCCGGCCAGAACAGCGGGTTCAGCGTGCACCCGCCGTAGATCCAGCACGTCGTGTCGCGCGTGTACAGCGTGTTGGGGAGCGGCGGCAGCAGGTACTCGGTGACGCCCGCGGCGTCCTTCACGAGCTTGAGCATCTCGCCGCCATGCGTCTCGGGGAACTCCTCGGTCGAGAGGCCCCCGATCAGGGTCTCCGCGAGATCACGGGAGGACAGGCCTTCGAGGTAGCTCTTGATCTCGTCGACCAGGCCCAGGCCCACCTGGTTCGGCACCACCTGGTTGTCGAGGATCCACTTGCGCGCCTCGGGGATGGCGACCGTCTCGGCGAGCAGGTTGTGCATCTCGACCACGTCCACGCCGCGGTCGCGCATCTTTTGCACGAAGTCGAAGTGGTCGCGCTTGGCGTTGTCGACCCACAGCACGTCGTCGAAGAGCAGCGAGTCGCAGTTGCTCGGAGTGAGACGCTGATGTGCGCGCCCGGGCGCGCACACCATCACCTTGCGCAGCTGGCCGACCTCCGAGTGGACGCCGTAAGCGGGGGCTCCTGCCATGGGGGGACTCCTCGGGATTGAGCTCAGATCGAGATG
>Ga0335082_10007103_pt1 | contig 12193 bp, 11 predicted proteins | sample Lox_Sample_41_FD_206718 | JGI IMG/M metagenome (GOLD analysis project Ga0335082, IMG submission 206718) | Soil microbial communities from Loxahatchee National Wildlife Refuge, Florida, United States - Lox_Sample_4.1 | ecosystem: Environmental > Terrestrial > Soil > Wetlands | place: USA...
TTCGTCTGTGGGGAAAAACCGTGCAGTCGCTTACTGGTTGATAATCATCGCTCGTCAGGGATTAGCCGAGTCAGCTTCGCTCGGCCGTCATCGTCCCAGCAGCAGTCGCTCGAGTACGGGGCCCAGCGCCAGGACGGGAAGATAGCTTAGAGCAGCGATCGTGATCAGGCAGGCCGTGAGCAGGATCCCGAACTGCAGGGAATGGGTGGGAAGAGTTCCCAACGAGGTCGGGGTACTTCGTTGGCGGCCAAATAGAGCGGCGAACGCCAATGCAGGGATCACCAGGCCAAAGCGGCCCACCATCATGGCCAAGGCTGTGGTGAGGTTGTAAAACGGAGTGTTGGCATTCAGGCCGGCAAAGGTCTGGCCATTGCCAGCGAAGCAGGACGTATAAGCAAACAGGATCTCCGTAAGGCCGTGCGGTCCGCTGTTGGTGGTCAACCCGGACAGTCCGAGCTGGGTGCTCACCGCGATGGCGGAGAGTGGGAGGATGACCAGCGGAGCCGCCAAGGCGTACAGCATGATCATCTTGTTCTCCGCCGGCCCGATCTTCTTCCCCAGGTATTCCGGTGTGCGCCCCACCATCAGCCCGGCGAGAAACACCGCCACCGCAGCAGCCATGATCATGCTGGAAAGACCAGTTCCCAGGCCCCCGAACACCAGCTCCCCGAGCAACATGTTGACCAGGAGGACCATGCCCGCGAGCGAGGTGTAGCTATCGTGCATCGAGTTGTAGGACCCGGTGGCGGCGTCGGAGGTGACCACGGCCGTGAGGGTCGAACCGCTGATGCCGAAGCGCACCTCCTTGCCCTCCATGTTCCCGCCCGACTGGGCGCGGCTGCTTTGGAAGTTCACACTCTTCAGGCGGGGATCCCCCCGCTGTTCCAGACGGTGTACGAAGACCAGGCCGCAGCCGAACAGAAATACCATCACCCCGTAGAAGAGCCATCCCTGCCGCGGCTGGTCCACCATCCTGCCGAAGGTGTTGGTCAAGGCCGCGGGCAGCAGCACGATGGCCAGCATTCCGATGAAGTTCGTGAGCGGCGTGGGATTTTCATACGGATGGGCCCCATTCGCACTAAAGAACCCTCCGCCATTCGTTCCCAGGTTCTTGATGATCTCCAGCGCGGCCACGGGACCCTGCGGTATGACCTGTTGGCCGCCTTCGACGGTAGTGGCGACGGCATAGGGGCGAGCGTTCATGGGGACGCCCTGCCAGACCAGCAGCACGGCGCCTAGCAATGCCCCCGGCAGCAGGACCCAGAGCAGAGCGCGGGTCAGATCGACCCAGAAATTGCCGAGAGTGCCGGAGCGCTGCCGAGCCAGACCTCGGACAAAGGCAATACCCACGGCTAACCCCGCCGCTCCAGCCAAGAAATTCTGTACGCAGAGGCCCACCATCTGGCTGAGATAGCTCATCGTGTTCTCGCCGGCGTAGGCCTGCCAGGTCGTGGTCGTCGAGAAGCTGACCGCCGTATTCAGCGCCAGGTCCGGAGACAGCGGCGTCGTGTGGTATTGGGGGAAGTACCCGGGAAGAAACTGCTGCACTCTGAGAATGGCATACAAGAGCAAGGTGCCGGTGAGGCCGAAGAGCACGAAACAGGTCGCGTACTCCCTGCCTGTCATCTCCCCATCGGGATCGACCGCCGTGACGCGATAAAGAAGCCGCTCGACCGGGAGACATAAGCGATCGAGTGCGGTCGGTCTCCGGCTGAAGACCCGCTCCATGTACCCGCCCAAGGGCCTCACCAGGACGGTGACGATGGCCGCGAACAACAGGTATTGGATTGCGCTGTAGAGATCCACCAGACCTGCTCAGGAGACGGACGCGCGAGATTTGCCGAGACACTGAATTGTACTCGGCGCGCGATGGCGGCGCTTGCGGTCGTGCGTTCCTATCCCAAAATGGTGTAGTAGCGCTCGCCGGCGCAGGCGCGGCAAAGCACTCTCCCGTCGCGCCGCACTTCCCGCTTGAAGTTGATGCCTTCGCCGCACTGCTCGCAGGCGATGCGCTCGCCCTTGTAGCCGGGGAACTCCTCCGGCGGAAGCTCGACCTTGACCCACTGCACGTCGAACAGGTCGTTCTCCTTCATCTCGCGGTACGCCAGCATCTGCTGCTGGTTCTTGCTCTCGATCTCGGGATGCATCCGCCGGGCCAGCGCCTTGGAAGATTCCCGGGCGACGATTCGGACGGCCTTGCCGCTGGAGACGTCGACGAAGGTCGCGGCGACTTTGCCCCAGTCGCGGAATTTCAGAGCACGCTTACCCAGCCGGCAGCCGGTGACCACCGCGACCGCGTCGGTAGCGCAGCGGTCGATCTCGACGAAGGTGACCAGGCGCTTGCGGTCCTTGCCGCGCGGGTCCTCGATGCCCAGCTTCTCCAGCCCGAGCATGGCCAGGCGTACGCCCAGCACCTGCCCGGCACAGAGGTGGCCGTGCGCCTGCTCGGCATCGGCCAGGTATTCCTCAAGAGTTTTCATCACTCGTCGATTGTAACCAGAAAACCTGCCACCGAGACGCGGAGCCACGGAGCATGCCAGGCAGAGGGTTCTCCGTGTCTCCGTGTCTCCGTGGTGAGTGTTTCTTGGAAGCTACTCGTCATCGCCTGTCGCCACGTCCGCACTGTGGCCGCGGACCTCGAAGCTGAGCTGGGGGCGATCTTTGGGGAGAAAGGTCACCCGGGCCGGCGTACGCAGCCATTTGGGCGCGGCGCACTCGGAATCGGGCAGGTCGCCCTGTCGGGCAGCCCCGATCTTCTTGCGCACCACCGGTCTCTTGCGTCCGAGCTGGGCCACCACCGCCAACACTTTTTCGCCGGGATCGGAGATGCCGCAATAGGCGGCGTAATCGCGGTACCAGCTCACGCCGGAATAGAAGGGGTCGAAATCCGGCAGCTTCAGTTCGGAGATGCGTCCGGTCTGGCGGTCCACCAGCAGCCAGTTGCCGCGCTGCCAGCGCCAGCGCGGGGCTTTGGCGTCCTCCGGCAGGCGGTCGTTCACCCGGAAGGCGCGCCGCACCACGAAAAGGCGGTCGGTGACCTCGTGCACGTCGCCGGTGGTGAACTCGCGCAGCTTGTTGTCCTCGTAGAGCGGACGGACGGTGATGTCCAGGCTCTGGTCCTCGGCGGGGCCGACGAACAGCTTCACCACGGTCGCCTTGCCGAACGTGAGGACGTGAGGGCTGGCCGCGCCTTGCGCGGTACTCAGGAGTGCGAGCAAAGCGACCGACAGCAGCAGCGCGCGGCGCATGCACATAGCGTAGTCCGTCATGTCGCCGGGCCGCAATGCGAGCGGGTTTAGGGCCGCTGAGGTCCGTGCCACCGCCCGGCCTCTCTGTCCCGTGCTCTTCCTGACGCTGTACTGTTTATTGCCGCAACCCGCAGCATGCGCTAAACTTCCGCCGTTCTCCCCCGAAAAACCTGACCTGTTGGTGGGATCCTTGGCGCAGGAACAAATCCGGGAACTGCTGGATCTTATCGCCGTCCATGGCTTCTACATGGACCTGATCAAACGCTCGCTGGGACACGGCGTTCCCATGCCCCAGGACACCAGCGACGCGGTCTCCAATCTGCAAGGGCGCATCCGCCATTCCATCGAGGTGTTGCGGCGCTGGCTGGCCCTGCTCGACCTGGCCATCACCCCGCCCATGGTGCGCGACGGCCTCAAGGAAGCCACCCGCGCCGAGACCGCCGAAGCCCTTCTGCGCTACTACATCACCAAGACCTCGAGGGCCGACAACGACCGCGACAAGGCCGACTTCGTGGTCACCTTCCTCTATCGCATGAACGCGGCCACCATGGCGGGCAGCGGCGAAGACGCCACCCTGCGCTTCGAAAAGGTGATCCGGCGCATCCTGATGGAGCATCGGGTGCCCGAACTGCCGGAGGAGCACCGCCGCCTGGTGGAGGAGTTCGCCTACGTCCAGGAAGAGGTTGACGAGTTCCGGCACTTCGACGACCTGATGGACGCCGGCATCGTGCAGCGGGTCCGCGAGATCAAGCAGTCGCTGCACGAGTCGTTCTATCATCCGCGGGCGCTGGCCACGGTGGCCGCCTACAACGTTTTCTTCGGCAACCGCTTCGACGAGCTGTTCCGTTCTGCCGCCCACCAGATCAAGACCTACGCCGCGCGCGTGCAGGAGGAAGGCGGCAGCGTCCTGAGCCGGGTGGACGGCGACGTCACGGTCAAGAACCTGGAAGATGTAGGCGAAGACACTCAAGCGCTGAAACTGGAATACGGCAAGGCGCAGGACCACTTCCGCAAGGTCTCGAAATTCAAGAAGGCGGTGGACAAGCGGGCCGGCGGACGCGGCGGGGCGGCGGCCGCCGCGGCCGCGTCTGCCCGTCAAGGTCCGGGCACGGGTGGCCGGGTGGCGGCCGCGGCCGTGACCGCCAAACCCGTGAACCCGGTGGTGGCGCCCGCTCACCCCGAAGAGCTGAGGATCGACGGCGCCGCCGAGACCATCCGCACCTTCAACCGCACCGCCGGCCGGGGCGCCAGCGTCATCGTGCCCATGCCCCACGGCAACGTGGTGTTGAGCCCGCCCGAAGCGGAGGCCTTCAAGGCCGACTACCGCCTGGAGAAAAGCTTCCGCGCCGACTGCGTCAATTGCATGATCCGCCTGGTCGCCATCCAGGCGCGCATGGCCTCGGAGCTGAAGGAATATCACGGCAAGCGCAGCTCCTCCTACCTGTGGAAGCCACACGCCGACGCCCTGGCCTACCTGCTGGCCGCCGCCAACAAGGAGATGGACAACGCCGGACGTCTGAGCGGCATGGCCCAGACCCGCGGCCTGGCCGACAAGGCCACCGCCTTGCGCGCCAGCGCCGACAAGATGAAGATCCAGACCCAGCAGATCGCCGCCACCTTGCAGCAGTAGCCAACGGCGTCGGTCTCCCCAGCGCGTACAATCGCTAGCGGACGATGCCCACTCCCGAATACAGCATCATCATCCCCGCTTACAACGAGAGTGAGCGCATCCGCGCCGGTCTTGACCAGGTGCTGGACTTCGTGGCCCGGCAGGGCTGGAAGGCGGAGATCATCGTGGTCAACGATGGTTCCCGCGACCAGACCGCCGACATCGTTCGTGAATACGCGGCGCGCCACCCCTCGGTGCGCCTGGTGGAGAACCCCGGCAACCGCGGCAAAGGCTACAGCGTGCGCAACGGCATGATGTCCGCCACCGCGGAGCTGCGGCTGTTCACCGACGCCGACCTGTCGGCCCCCATCGGAGAAGCCCCCAAGCTGATGAGTGCATTGCGAGGCGGGGCGGACGTGGCCATCGGCTCCCGCTGGCTGGAGAGCGCATTGCAGACCGAGCGGCAGTCGCCGTTCCGCCAGCTGGCCGGACGCATCTTCAACCTGCTGCTCCGGGTCGTGCTGGGGCTCAAGTACAAGGACACGCAATGCGGCTTCAAGGCCTTCACCCGGCGGGCGGCGGAAGCCATCTTCCCGCGCCAGAGGATCGAGCGCTGGGGCTTCGATCCCGAGATCCTCTTCCTGGCGAAAAAGTACGGTCTGCGCTCCACCGAGGTGCCGGTACGGTGGGCCCACGACGAGCGCTCGAAGATCAGCCCGCTGCGGGACGGGACCCGCATGTTCGGCGAGCTGCTGAAGGTGCGCTGGAACGACCTCCGCGGCCATTACCAGCGGAAGCCGGTTCCCTGAGATATGGGATGGTGGTGGGCCCGCCAGGATTCGAACCTGGGACCAATGGATTATGAGTCCACTGCTCTAACCGCTGAGCTACGGGCCCGCTGGCTCGAATCTAGCACAAGAGGAACGACTTAGCGGTTCAAGTTCTGCTAGCAACCAGCCATCGACCCGACTACACTGGTGCCTCCCAGGCATCCCGGGCAAGGACTTTCGGCCGTCGCGGTATTGGTTTTCAGAACGTGAAGGGGGAGAGGTGTCGTTCAGCGCCGGACAACGGCTGCGTGCGCTCCGCGAGCAACTTGGTCTGACCATTCGCGACGTGGAGGCCGCGAGCCTGCGCATCGCTTCCAACCGCGGCAACGACGATTACGCCCTCTCGCTGAGCCGCCTGTCGGACATCGAGACCAAGGGCGTGCTGCCCAACCTTTACCGTCTATACAGTTTGGCCGCCATCTACCGCCGCGACGTGCGCGAGCTGTTCGGCTGGTACGGCATCGACCTGAACACCACCGCCGAGGACATCGGGGTCATCGAGCCTCCCAAGTCGCACCTGGCCCAGGTCTGCGAGCCCCCAAACGTCCAGGTGCCGGTCAAGTTCGATCCCGGCTTCGATCTGCGGCGGACGGTCAACTTCGGCCGGATGGTGGAGCAGTGGGGGCTGGTCCCCCTGGCCTACCTGGCGAAATTCGCCAACACCGATTACACCTACGGGTACGTGGGCAGCGAGGACTACACCATGTATCCCATCCTGCTGCCGGGCTCGTTCGTGCAGATCGACGAATCGGCCAACAAGGTGACGGACAATATGTGGCGCTCCGAGTACGAGCGTCCCATCTACTTCGTCGAGACCCGGGACGGTTACACCTGTTGCTGGTGCGCGCTGAAAGGGGACGAACTGGTGCTGCAACCGCATCCCCTCTCGCCGGTGGCGGTGCGCATCCTGCAATACCCGCACGACGCCGATGTGGTGGGGCAGGTGGTGGGGGTGGCGATGCGCCTGGGGACGGTTACTTCCGCGGAGTCTCGGATAGTTGCCGCAGGGCAGAAACGATTGAATTGAAGTGCTTTTCCGACCCTCCGCCTGGGTCACCGGGAACGTACAGCGACCAGTTCACCGGCTCTCCCGAGGAGGAAGAGGCGTCGGAGAACTCGCGCGACAACTGCTTCAAGGGCGTGCGCAGGAACTGTACGAAGACATCGCTGTGGGCCGCGGCCGCCGCCTTCTGAGCGGCCTCTGGGCCGTAGGTCCGGCTCATCCCCCAATGCTGATAGGCGCCGTCCGGCGTCCGCAAGCCCGCCAGGTAACGCAGTCGCGCCCATAAACCAGGGAGGGCCGACAAGGTGCGTATCCGGAGGTCGTCGTAGGCCGATGTCAAGGTCATAAGCGTTCTTGTTCCATGTTCGGAACAAGGAAAGTTTTACGAAATCTCACCCACGCCACCCGCAAATCTGAAAAAGTCACTGCCAGATTGCCAACCAGGCAATGTGGAGTGGCCCAGTGAAAAAGTTTGCTCAGATTGTAGTCCTGCTGATGGCGCTTGCAACCGTGTTCTCAACCCCGGCAGTGGCCGGTGGCCCGGACCCCATACCCACCTGCCCGCCGGCTGGGTGCATCCCATAACGCCACCCACTTCGGTTCTATTCTTCGTTGTGGTCTGGCCGCCGCGGAGGTATGCTGACGCGGTCAGACCACGATGGAACTCGCACTCCATATCGTTTGGTACGTCGGGCTAGGACTCGAACTCACCGTGGGAGCTGTGATGGCGCGTAAGAAGCTGTATCGCGAATGCCCCGTATTCTTCCTTTACATCGTTAGCCAGTTGTACCGCTTCGTATTCCTCTACCCGATCCATGAGATCGCACCCTGGCAAAGCTACCTGAATGCTTATATCGCAGCGGAGTTCGTAGATGTGGCGCTCTCGTTTGCGGTGATTTACGAATTGTCGGTGCGGGCGTTCCGGGATTACGAAGGAATCCGAGAATTGGCATGGATGCTGATGCGATGGGCGGCGGTTGTGCTGTTGCTGGTCGCAATCGTGTCGGCGGCAGCCGCGCCCGGGAACGAGCACCAACGCGTCATGGCAGGGCTGATCACGATGGAGCGAAGCATAAATATCGTCCGCGCCGGACTGGTGTTCTTGCTGTTCCTCTTCCACGCGACCTTGGGATTGCGCTGGGCCAAGAGCGCCTACGGCATAGCCGTGGGGCTCGCTGTCATCACCAGCGTCGAACTGGTTGCTTTCGCTTTACGCGCCAACTTCGGGGAAGTGGCCGCTTTGATGATGTCGTTGATCAGCAGCGCGTCCTATAGCTGCGCTGCGGTGGCGTGGATCGTGATTTTCCTAAGGTCAACTCCTAACGCGGTCATAGTCGGTCAGCCGCGACACGGCGACATCGAGAAATGGAACCGGGCCCTGCTGGAGCTCTTACGTCGATGATGACAACTATCCTATTGATCGTTGCCGTCCTTGTGTTCATGGGATTCGTGCTGGTATCGGTCCGCGGCAGCGCATCGGTCAAGGGGACCCTGGACGACGTGGGCTCCGCCACCAGGCCCGTAGATCTGCTGGCATTTCAGAACCTGGTGGACCCCGAGGAAGACGAGTTCCTGCGCTCGCGTCTGCCGGCGCGGGAGTTCCGGCGGGTACAGAGGATACGCCTGCGCGCGGCGGTGGATTACGTGGAGCGCACGGCCAGCAATGCGGCGGTGCTGCTGCGCGTCGGCGAATCGCTGCGCGGACAGGACCCGGCGCTGGCCGAGATGGGCCGCGAGATCGTCACCGCGTCGTTGCGGCTGCGGGTCAACGCCCTGATGGTGCTGGGCATCCTGTACTTCCGCATCTGCTTCCCGTCGGTGACCGCGCCGGTGCAGCAGGTCAGCGCGCGCTACGAAGAGCTCCGCACCCAGTTCGCCCGGCTGGCTCGCAGCCAGCGTCCGGCCGACGCCGGCCATCTGCTGGCCGCCCTGTGACCCCATAGAAAAGGGCGGCTTGCGGCCGCCCCGATGGGTTCGCTCGATGCTCACGAAGTGCGGGTGAAGGTCACGTTTCCCAGGTCATTGACGCACCCGCCGAAGCCCCCGGCCAGCACGTAGGTGCCCGCGGCCGAGGTGTTGTCGGCGGTCAAGGTGAGGTTGAGGGCGGCGTGGTTGCCGCCGTTGTTGGGCAGGGAGTAGATATCGACCGCGAGCGTCCGGGGAAAGCCGGGCGTGATGGTGCCGGTGATGGTGGCGGTGTTGTCGAAGCAGTTGTTCGCCGTGGTGACCGAGAGGCTGGAGAAAGTGACCGGGATGGTAAAGCCGTTGGTAGCGCCTTCCTGCATGGCGAAGGTGTAGGTCACGGTCGGCCCGCCCTGGGTGCTGGTATCGGTGGCGCTCCAGTTGCCGGTGACGTCGGTGAGGGCGCTGCTGCCGCAGCCGGCGGCCAGCCAGGTGGCCGCCAGCAGCACGGCGAGTCTTGCCGTCATTCTCATCTCCAGTCGTTCCTCCTGCCCGGCATCGCCGGGGAATGTATCGTATCCCGATTAATTAGCCGGGGCGGTCACCGGAGCATGGTAACCCGGGGGCCGCGGTTTCGTCGCGGTCCGGCGGGAGATTTTTCCGCCAGCCCCCACCTGTGACGCGCGTCACGCCATGGAGAGCCTTTTTGCGCGATACTGGTGGTTCCTCATGGCAGGACGCGAGGTCATCATGGGAGTCGCCAACGCAAAGCCGGTGGGCAAGAACGGGGGCAAGATCACGGTCGACCCGGCGCACGACCTTCTGCGGACCGAAGGGCATCCGCTGGACCCGGTCTTCCGCCCCAAGAACGTGGCGGTGATCGGGGCATCGGAGCGGCAGGGAAGCGTGGGCCGCTCGGTGCTGTGGAACCTGATGAGCACGCCCTTCGGGGGGACGGTGTATCCCATCAATCCGAAGCGGCCGAACGTGCTCGGCATCCGCGCCTATCGTGACGTGCAGGCACTGCCGGAAAAGCCCGACCTGGTAGTGGTGACCACACCGGCCGCCACCGTGCCCGGCATCATCAAGGAATGCGTGGACGCCGGCGTGCCGGCCGGGATCATCATCTCGGCGGGCTTCCGCGAGTTCGGCGAGACGGGCAAGGAATTGGAGCGGCAGATCGCCGAGCACGTGCGCGGGCGCATGCGCATCATCGGCCCCAACTGCCTGGGAGTGATGAACCCGGTCTCCGGGCTGAATGCCACCTTCGCGTCGGCGATCGCGCGGCCGGGCAGCGTGGCCTTCATCAGCCAGAGCGGCGCGCTGTGCACCGCGGTGCTGGACTGGAGCCTGCGGGAGATGGTGGGCTTCAGCGCGTTCGTTTCCGTCGGCTCGATGCTCGACGTCGGCTGGGGCGACCTGATCAGCTACTTCGGCGACGACTCGCGCACCCAGGCCATTGTGATCTACATGGAGTCGGTGGGGGACGCGCGCTCGTTCCTGTCGGCGGCGCGCGAAGTATCGCTGAGCAAGCCGGTCATCGTGATCAAGGCGGGGCGCACGGCGGCGGCCGCCAAGGCGGCGGCGTCGCACACCGGCGCGCTGACCGGCAGCGATGAAGTGCTGGACGCCGCCTTCCGCCGCACCGGCGTGTTGCGGGTGAACACCATCGCCGACATCTTCTACATGACCGAGGTGCTGTCCAAGCAGCCCCGGCCGCGCGGCCCCAAGCTGACCATCGTGACCAACGCGGGCGGGCCGGGCGTGCTGGCCACCGACGCCTACAACGCGCTGGGCGGGCAACTGGCGGAGCTGACGCCGGAGACCTTGGCGGCTTTCGACCAGTTCCTCCCGCCCCACTGGAGCCACAACAATCCCGTCGACATCCTGGGCGACGCCGAGCCCGAGCGGTACGCCAAGGCCCTGGAGATCGCGGCCAAGGATCCCAATACCGACGGCATGCTGATCGTGCTGACGCCGCAGGGCATGACCAACCCGACCGCCATCGCGGAACAGCTGAAGCCCTACGCCAATTCCACCGGGAAGCCGGTGCTGGCCAGTTGGATGGGAGGCTCCGATGTGGCGCACGGAGAGGAGATCCTGAACCGCATCGGCATCCCGACCTTTCCCTATCCCGATACCGCAGCCCGCGCATTCAACTACATGTGGCGGTACACCTACAACCTGCGGGGGATCTACGAGACGCCGCATCTGCGGACCAGCGGCGAGCAACCAGACCGCGCGGCGGCGGACAGCATCCTGCAACACGTCCGCGGCAGCCAGCGGACCATCTTGACCGAGTACGAATCGAAGCGGCTGCTCCAGGCCTACGGCATCCCGGTCGTGCGCACCGAAGTGGCGGAGAACTCCCAGGAAGCGGCCCGCATCGCGGGCGAGATCGGCTACCCGGTGGTGGTCAAACTGTATTCGGAGACCATCACCCACAAGACCGACGTCGGCGGGGTGCAGCTCAACCTGCAGAATGAGGCTGCGGTCTGCACCGCCTTCGACGAGATCAAACGGGTGGTCACCGAGCGCGCCGGGACACAGCACTTTCTGGGCGTGACCGTGCAGCCGATGGTGAAGCTGGACGGCTACGAGTTGATCGTCGGCAGCAGCCTGGACCCGCAGTTCGGGCCGGTGCTGCTGTTCGGCGCCGGGGGGCAACTGGTGGAAGTCAACCAGGACAGCGCGCTGGCGCTTCCGCCGCTGAACTCCACGCTGGCGCGTCGCGTGATGGAGCAGACGAAGATCCACCGCGCGCTGCTGGGCGTGCGCGGGCGCAAGCCCGTGGACCTGGCCAAACTGGAAGAGATCATGGTCCGCTTCAGCGAACTGGTGGTGGAGCAGCCCTGGATCAAGGAGATCGACATCAACCCGCTGCTGGCCTCGCCCGAGCACGTGCTGGCCCTGGACGCGCGCGTGGTGCTGCATGGTCCGGAGATGACGGAAGAACGGCTTCCACGGCCGGCCATCCGCCCGTATCCGATGCAGTACGTCGGTGAGTGGACGATGAAGGACGGCGAGACGGTGCTCATCCGCCCCATCCGGCCGGAGGACGAGCCGCTCATCGTGAACTTCCACCAGCACCTGTCGGATCGGACGGTGTACCTGCGGTACTTCCAGCCCATGAAGCTGTCCACCCGCACCTCGCACGAGAGGCTGACGCGCATCTGCTTCATCGATTACGACCGGGAGATGGCGCTGGTGGCGGAGAGAAAGAACCGCCAGACCGGCGAGACCGAGATCATCGGCGTGACCCGGCTCAGCAAGATGCACGGGGTGGAGGAGGCGGAGTCGGCGGTGGTGCTGCTCGACGAAGCGCAGGGGAAAGGCCTGGGGACGGAGCTGGTGCGACGCAGTATCGAGGTCGCGCGGGCGGAGAAGCTGAAGAAAGTCGTCTCGACGGTGCTGCCGGAGAACTTCGAGATGCGCGCGGTGAACAAGAAGCTGGGCTTCCGGATCCTCTCCGACTTCGATTCCGACGTGGTGCGGATGGAACTGGACCTGTAGACGGCGCACGGCACCGCGAGACTGCGCCGGACGGCGGGACTGGGCTGTGACCTGGTCCCCGCGATGAGCGTTCCAAAAAGGGAACCGT
>Ga0335082_10007105_pt1 | contig 12192 bp, 10 predicted proteins | sample Lox_Sample_41_FD_206718 | JGI IMG/M metagenome (GOLD analysis project Ga0335082, IMG submission 206718) | Soil microbial communities from Loxahatchee National Wildlife Refuge, Florida, United States - Lox_Sample_4.1 | ecosystem: Environmental > Terrestrial > Soil > Wetlands | place: USA...
CGCTCGATGGCCTCCACACGCGACGCGCGCCGCGCGAGCGCCGACGTGAGCGCGCCGGTCCCCGCGCCGATCTCCACGACGACGACGCGCCCGCGCTCGTCGTCCGGCACCGCGGCCGCCGCGATGCGCTCGGCGACGTCGGCGGTGACGAGGAAGTTCTGCCCGAAGCTCTTCTTCGGCGTGAGCCCCGCCTCGCGCAGCACGCGCCGGACGTCGCTCAACGCGGGCCTCGGGCGGGCTCCTCGCTCGGCGGCGGGCGCTCGACGTCGGGCGGCGGCTCGCCGCTCGGCGGGCCAGACTCCGTCAGATGCGAGCGTCGCTCGTTCGGATCGGCGAGCAAGCGCCCGGTCACCGTCGGGAGCGGCTCGTGCGCGTGGCGCAGCTTCGACGGGCGAGCGCCGAGCCTTCGCAGCGCGCGCGCGCCGCGCTCCTCGACGAGCTCCGCGCGCATCTTCACCGCGTCGTAGACCGCCTCCTCGACCGGGTCGGCGCCGGCGTCGCGCGCGAGATCGATCGTCGGCTGCACCCAGCGCACGTCGACGTGGCGCCCGCGGAGCTTTCGCACCGCCTGCGCGAGCAGCGTGTCGGCGCCGTCCTCCGGGGCCGGCGCCCAGACGTAGACCACGCTCGGGCGGATCTTCTCGCCGAGCACGCGATCGAGTGCCTGGGCGAGCGCCAGCACGGTCTTGTCGTGCTCGCCCTCGGTGCGCGGCGCGCACTCGATGCCGAAGCTCGCGAGGTAATGCCGCAGCGTCCGCTCGCGCGCGGTCGACCCGAACGAGAGTCGCGGCGCGAACGGCGCGCGCGTGCGGAGAAGCTCGGCGCGCGCGGCGAGCGCGTCGAGGTCGCCGCGACCGATGTCGGCGAGCCCGCGCGGATCGAGCGGCCGCGCGTGCTCGGCCACGCGCGCGGCGACCTCGGCCTCGTCGAGATCGCTCCGGTCGGCGTCGACGGTGCTCGCGGCGCTCGCGAGCGCGGCGGCGATGCGCGACGCCTGCGACGGCCCCGTCTGCGGCTCGAGCCAGCTCCGGAGCCGCGACGCGGTCACGACGAGCCCGACGCGATCGCCCTTCGTGAGGTGCCGCGCAGCGCACGACGCGATCTCCTCGACGGCGTGGTCGAGCGGCGCGCGCCCCGGCTCGCCCGCCCACAGCTCGACGGACGAGTCGAGCACGAGCCACACGACGTCGCGCTGGTCGCGCTCCATCTCGCGGACGACGAGCTTGCCCCGCCGCGCCGAAGCCTTCCACGCGATGCGCTTGAACGAGTCGCCCGGCACGTGATCGCGCAGCTCCTTGAGCGAGTCGCCTTCGCCCGCGAGGTTCGTCGGCCGCCCCGCTTCGACGCCGCGTCGCGCGCGCCCGCCGACGGGCGAGTCGAGCATCATCTTCATCGCGACCGGCAGCACCTCGACGCCGAACGGATTCGCGAACATGAGCGGCACTTCGTAGAGCCCTTCGCCGCCGAGCTCGGTGCCGCGCACCTCGAGCGCCATGCCGTGCACGCCCCAGCGCCCGACGCGCTTGGGCCGCAGCGTCACCTTCACGAACGCGCGGCTCTCGGGCGGCAGATCGACGATCTTCGGCTCCACGTCCGCCTCGACGTAGCTCGACGAGAGCACGCGCAGGGCCACGCCGCGCACGTCGTCGATGCCGCGGTTCCGGAGCTCGGCCTCGAGCTCCACGGTGCCGCCCGGGCACGTGCGCGCGACGCGCTTGGGCGTGCTCCACACCATCTCGAATCCCGCCGTGCGAAGCCGCGTCACCGCGCCGAGCGCGAGCGCGCGCCCCGCGGCGATCGCGAGGAGCATCGCGCCGCCGAACGACACGACCGCCGCCGCCCCGCCGCGCGACACGAACCCGGGAAACCCAATCAGCAGCCCGACGAACACGATGACGGCGCCCGCCGCGGCGACGTGGAACGTGGGCTTGGTCGGGTGGAGACGCACGCGCGGAGCATAGCGCCGAGGTCACCGACGATACAGCGCGGCGACCACCGCGAGGCCCGCGCCGACGGTGACGAAGAGCACCCGTCGGGACGCGGCGAATCGACCCGAGCGCATCGCCGCCTCGAGCGCGACGAGCGGCCCAGCCGTATGACCGGCGCCGGCGGGCACGCGCGCCGCGTCGACCCCGAGCGCCCGCGCGATCGCGTCGGGGAAGCTCGCCGGCTGCTGCGACGCGATCACCAGATCGATTTCGCTCGGCGAGACGCGCGATCGATCGAGCAGTGCATGGACGACCGTGGCCGCGCACTCGACCGCGCGCGCCGCGAACGCGGGGTCCTCCCGCACGACGATGGCGTGACGACCGCGCCGCGGCTCCCAGACGAGGCTCGCCTCGAAGAGCCGCGCGTGCTCGGGGAACGTCCGCAGCTCGAAAGCGTCGAAGCCCTCGTCGCCGTCGGTCGTCTCGAGCAGCATCGCCGCGCCCACGCCGCCGAAGCGGAACGCGGGCGAGGGATCCGCGTCGGCGGCCACCACGAGCGCGAGGCGCATCGCCCCCGAGCGCGCGAATCCATCGACGAGGTGCGCCGCCGTGAGGACGCCGCAGCCGCCGTTCGCGACGTCGAAAGAAAACGTCCCGTGGTGCCCCGCGACCGGCGGATGCCCCGGGTTCGCGCCGATGTCTTCCTGGATGATCGACGCGAGCGCGGGCTCGGCGAGGTTCTTCTCCTTGTAGAGGCCGACGTTGACGAGGAGATCGACGTCGGAGGCTTCGTGCCCGCCGCCCGCCAGGCACGCGCGCGCGGCGGCGTCCGTGAGGCGCAGCGCGCCGCGCGACCAAGGGGCGCGACGTGATCGCGCCGCGGCGACCCAGTCAATGCGAACGCCCATGGTCCCTCACGAGCTCGTCCATCACGAGGACGATGACGCCGATTTCGAGCCCCGACGCGAGCGCGAGCAGCATCACCTTGTCGCCCTCGCGCATGCGTCCTTCGGTGAGGTAGCGGTGGAGCGCGAGGAAGTGAGTCGTCGACGCGGTGTTGCCGAAGTCCTCGACGTTGATCACCGTGTGCTTCGGCTTCACGCCGAAGCGCGCCGCGAGCTCGCGCTCGCCGGCGACGATGGCGCGCGCCGACGTCTGGTGCGGGACGAGGTAGTCGATGTCGTCGAGGCCGAGGCCGCTCTCGCCGAAGATCTCGTCGAGCAGCGGCGGCGCGTCTTCCATCGCGACGCGGTGGATGGTGCGCGCCTTGGTGGTCATCCGCGCGCCCGGCGACCGACGCGTCGGCATGCCGAGACACAGGCGACTGTGCTCCGAGATGGTCGTGAACCCGGCGAACGCGATGCCCGCCTTTCCCGACGGCGCGCGCTCCACGAGGACGGCGGCGCCCGCGTCTCCGAGCGTGAGCGACGCGAGCTGGCGGCTGTAGATCGATCGAATCTCGCGCGCCGCCGTGGTGCCGAGGCCGGAGATGAGCTCGCCGCTCACGACCATGCCGCGCTCGATCGCGCCGCGCCGGATGAAGTCGTTGAGTACGAAGACGCCCGTCAGCATGCCGGCGCACGCGTTGGAGAGATCGAAGTGGATCGCGCGCCGCGCGCCGATCGCTTCGCGGATCGACGCGCTCAGCGGCGGCTCGAAGCGGTACTCGGCGCCGTCGATGGATCGCGTGATGCTCGCGCAGACGAGCATGTCGAGGTCCTCGGCGCGATGGCGCGACCGCGCGAGGCAGTCACGCGCCGCGTCGACGGCGAGCGTGAAGGACGTCTCGCCGGGCGCGCCGACGCGCCGCTCGCGGATGCCGGTGAGACGCTCGAGGTCGATGTGCTGGCGGTGCGCGGTCGACGCCATGAGCTCGCGCGTCGTGAGCCGGCGCTCGGGAAGCTTCACGCCGACGCTCTCGAAGCGCGCGACGTGAGCGCCTGCGTCAGGCTCGACGAGCATCCACGATGGGGACATGCCCGTCGTCTTGCAGAGTCCGCGCCGACCGCAGACGGCGTGAGGTCTGCGCCTCGAGCTCGGCCAAGTCGCAAACATTGCCCGTCCAGCACGCGTGTCGTGCGCGGCGCAGCGGGCGCTCGTCGTGGTTCGCCCATCGTGGGCGCGGTGGCGCGACGGTTGCCTGGTTCCCTCGACGTGAAATCGATCGCCGCGCTCCTTCTCGTCGCGGTCGCCGCGTGCGCCCCGGAAATTCCGCAGAATTCGACGCCGAGCGTCATCGTCGTCGAGTTCGATCCGGGAGCCGCTCTGCCGGTCGTTCCGACGCCGAACGATCTCGCGCGCGACCCGGCGACCGGCATCGTGAACGTCCCCGCGACGCCCGGCGAGAGCGCGGCGCAGCGCGAGTTCGAGCAGAGCTACTTGGGCACGCTCACCGGCTTTCCGTTCGAGAGCACGGCCAGCGCGACCGTCACCGGCGACCTCGATCCGACGACCGTGAACGCGCAGACGGTGCTCGCGATGGACGTCGGCAGCGTGCCCACGCCAGTCGCCGTCACGCCGAGCTACGACGCGGCCGCGCGTTCGATCGTGGTGGCTCCGCCTTCCGGCGCGTGGACGCGCGGGCACACGTACGCCATCGTCCTCGTCGCCGGGCCGACGGGTCTGCGCGGCGCCGGCGGCGAGGGAGTCGTCGGCTCGGAGACGTGGGCGCTCGTCTCGAGCAGCACCCCGCTCGTGACGTGCCAGGATTTCACGTCGCCCGACTGCCGGCCGACGGTCGACGTGATCCCCTCGAGCGAGACGGATCCGGCGGCGCGCATCGCCGACCAGACGGCGAAGGCGATTCAGCTCGAGAAGCTCCGCCTCCTCTACGCGCCGCTCCTCGACGCGCTCGAGGCCCAAGGCGTGCCGCGCGCGAACGTCCCCGTCGTGTGGACCTTCACCATCGTCGACGCGGGCGAGGTCACCTTCGACCCCGCGAGCGGCGTCATCCCGTTTCCGAACGACGTCCTCCGCAACAACGGCGTCGTGAGCCTGCCGAACCCGTCGACCGGCACGCCGCTCGCGCCGTCGGACTGCGTCGCGCCGACCGACAAGCTCGTCGCGATCACCTGCGGCCTCGACACGCTCGACGGTTTCTCCACGCTCGCGCCGCCCGTGAGCGAGAACTCGAACGCGCTCGGCGCGGTCGCGCAGGCGAACGTCGACGCTGCTTCGCTCGACACGACGTCGGTGGGCCTCTCGGCCATCGCGACGCAGGCGCCGGCCGGCGAGTCGACGACGCCGTCGTACACGCCGTGCCTCAACTGCGTCTCGACCGCAACGTCGCCGGAGCAGCTCCAGTGGCGCCTCGACGCGCCGCTCGACGAGCGCACGACGTATTTCGCGTGGGTGACGACCGACGTGAAGGACGACGCGGGCAAGCCGGTCATCCCGAATCCCGTCTTCGCGATGCTCCGCCTCGTGAACCCGCTCTTCGACGGAACGCACTCGACCATCAATCTCCTAAACGATGCGCAGGCCGCCGCGCTCGAGCCGCTGCGAGCCGCGATGAAGCCGATCCTCGACGGCATGGAGCAGTCGGGCGTGCCGCGCTCGAAGATCGCGCTCGGCTTCGCCTTCACGACCCAGTCGGAGGCGAGCGTGCTCGACCAGCTCTACGCCTACCCGGCGTCGATCGCGGTGCCCACGTCGCCGCTCTACCTCGCCGACGCGACGACCGAGTACCAGGCCATGGCGTCGGCCGAGAGCATCCCGTTCTCCGGGATCGGTCGGGTGTGGGTCGGCTCGCTGCTCGTGCCGGTGGCAGTCACCGGCGCCGGCGGAACGCTCGACGTCGCGCACCCCGTGCTCGAGCCCGCGCCGTTCACCCTCTATCTCCCCGCGTTTCCCGCGCCGGCGAACGGCTACGCGCTCGCGATGTTCGACCACGGCCTCACGCGGTCGAGCAGCGACGCCATCGCGATCGCGAATTCCCTCGCGCAGGCCGGTCAGGCCACGATCGCGATGGACCTCCTCTTCCACGGCGAGCGATCGTCGTGCACCGGATCGAAAGCGGCGACGATGCAGGCCACCGACGACGCCTCGTGCGCCGACCCGGTGAACCAGAAGTGCAACGAAGATCCGCTCGTCGGCCGCTGCGTGGCGCGGTCGGACGCGACGCGCGCGGCGTGCGCGAGCGCGGCCGACGACCTCGTGTGTGCGGCGCTCGGTCAGGGTCGGTGCGTGGTCGCCGATTCGAAGTGCGAGGGCGGCGATTTCCTGCGCGACGCGTCCGGACGCCCGGTGATCTCGGGTTGGAACGCGCTCGACCTCGGTAACCTCTTCGCGACGCGCGACGACTTCCGACAGCACGTGATCGACGTGGCGGAGCTCGTTCGCGTGATCCACGGCCAAGGCGCGGGCAGCCTCTCGGACCTCGCGGGCGCGTCGTTCGACCCGAGCGCGCTCGGCTACGTCGGTCAGAACCTCGGCGGCGCCCTCGGCGCGCTCGCGAACGCCGTTTCGCCCGACACGTCCCGTCGCGTCTTCGACACCACCGGCGGCGCGCTCGTCCAGCTCTTGCTCCAGTCGCCCGCGTTCGCCGCGCAAAGGACCGCGTTCCTCGCCGAGTTCGCGGGGCTCGGGCTCGTGCCGGGCACGCCGGCGTTCGATCAGTTCGTGGGCATCGCGCAGTGGGTGCTCGATCCGGCGGACCCGGCGAACGTCGCCTACCGCCTCGCGCAGCGCGCGACGTTCATCCAGTTCATCGAAGGCGACATGGTCGTGCCGAACGCCTCGAGCCTCGTGTTCGTCGCGTCGGCGAATCGCTCGTTCGTCCCGACGCCGCCCTCGTTCGGGTGCGTCGCGCCGCTCGCCTGTTACGAGTTCACCGAAGCGGGCGACGGCTTCGACGCGACGACCGCCGTGCCCGCGACGCGCAGCGGCTTCTTGCTCCAACCGCCGCAGGGCAGCCGCGGCCTCGCGCTCACCGCCGAAGCCCAGCTCCAGGTCGCGACCTTCCTCGCCACGGGGCACCTGCCATGAAGCTCGTCGCGCTCTCGACCTTCGTCTCGATCCTCGCCTTCGCCGGCGTCGCGCGCGCGGCGGGCTTCTCGGTCGACGTCCAGTCGGCGCGCGCCACCGGCATGGCGACCGCGGTGACCGGCATGATCGACGACTCGTCGGCCGTCTTCTACAACCCCGCGGGCATCGCGCGCGGCCGCGTCTTCGACGCGCAGGTCAGCGACTCGCTCATCATGCCGATGGTGACCTTCAAGGACACGAACGGCGTCTCCACGACCACGCCGTTCAGCGTCGCGCCGCCGTTCCAGGTCTATGCGGCCGGCGGCATCACCAACGACATTTCGATCGGCATCGGTCTCTTCGAGCCGTACGGCCTCTCGGTGAGCTGGCCCGCCGGATGGGAAGGTCGCTCGCTCATCACTTACGCGCAGCTCGCGTCGTACTACGTCAACCCGACCGTCGCGTTTCGGCTCGGGCCGCTTCGCGTCGGCGGGGGCGCGCAGATCGTCTACTCCACCGTCGATCTCAAGCGCGACATCGCGCTCCCCGGCGGCGCGTTCGGAGCGACCGAGCTCGGCGCCTCGACGTGGGGCATCGGCGGAAACGTCGGCGTCCAGGTCGACGCGGTGCGCGACGTGCTCACGTTCGGCGCGCACTATCGGAGCGCGGTCGCGCTGTCCTACGACGGCCCGGCGCATTTCGACGGCATCCCGGACGCGCTCGCCGGCACCCTCCACGACCAGAGCGCCTCGACGCGCGTCGTCATGCCCGACAGCTTCGCGTTCGGCGCCGCGCTGCGCCCCATCAAGCCGCTCGTGATCGATCTCGACGTCGTCTACTACAACTGGACCCACTTCCGTTCGATCGACATCACGTTCCCGAACGACGCATCGGGGACGCTCTCCTCGTCGCAGCCGAAGAACTGGGCGGGCGTCGTCAACGTCCACCTCGGCGCAGAGTACGCCATCAACGACACGTGGCGCGTCCGAGGCGGCGTCTTCTTCGACCCGACTCCCTCGCCCGAGGACACGCTCACGCCGGACATCCCCGACGCGACCCGCATGAACTTCGCGGTCGGCGGCACGTACCGCCACAAGAGCGGCTTGTACGTCGACCTCGGCTACGAGCTCATCGTGCTCCTCTCGCAGACGAGCACCGCGCCCCAGCTCCCAGGCACGTACAGCGGTTACGCGAACATCGTCGGCCTCGGCGTCGGCTTCAAGACGAGCCCGCCGCGCCCGGTGCGGTGAAGGAGCCCGGTCAGCGGGCGCGGAGGTAGTAATCGCTCCGCCCGGCGAGCGTGAGGCGCTTCGGGTCCCAGCCCGAGACGTTCGCCTGCGCGTCGAAGATCGGCTGCTCCTCGGCGAAGACCTCGACCTGCATGCCGCGCTGCTTCGCCTCGAGCTCGGCGGGCGGAGCGCCGTTGATCGTGACGCCGCTGAGCTCGCCGTGCGGCTCCGATTGCTCCTGCTTTCCACCCACCACGTCGACCCAAGCGTCGCCCACGCGAATCGAGCAGACGCCGTCGCTCCAGCAGCCGAACCGAAAGCCCGTGATGGGCCCGGAGATCTTCACGACGTGCGGAGGAAGCGCGGGCGACGCGGCAGGTCCCGCGCACGCGAGCACGACCGCGAGCGCGCAGGCACGTACGATGCACGAACGTCGCGCATGGACACGGACGAATCCGAAGACACCTTCATGCGAGGCTTCGGCGCGTTCCCGGCGTGGCAGAAGGCGGCGGTCGTCGTCACAGGCGTGATGATCGCCCCGCTCGCGATCTTCGTCGGGCTCATCACCGGGCTCTCGCTCCTGCCGATCGCGCTCTTCGGGCGGTTCGAGGGAAGCCTCGGCAAGGCTCCGCTCGAGCGCGACCTCGCGCACGCGACGAAGAGCGTGCAGCGTCATACGGAAGAGTACTACGCGCATTAAAGCGCGCGGACGCCTCGGCGGTAGCCGACCTTCGCGAGCGCCTCGTCCACGACGTGCTGGCGGACGCGCGCGTCCTGGTCGGCGTCGGCGGAGAGCACGAGCCGGTGCCCGAGCACGCTCGGCGCGATGGCGCGCACGTCGTCCGGCGCGACGAACGGGCGCCCCGCGACGAGGGCCCACGCCTTCGCCGCCTGCATGAGCGCGAGCGACGCGCGCGGCGACGCGCCGAGCGCGACGCGCGGATGGTTGCGCGTGAAGGCGGCGAGGCCGACGGCGTAGTCGAGCAGGTCGTCTTCGACGTGGATGCGCGCGGCGACCGACTGGAGCTGCTGGACCTCCTGCGCCGTCAGCACGGGGCGCGCGGCGGGCGGCTCGGTCCCGAAGGTGCGGAGCATCTGCGCCTCGGCGCGCGTGTCCGGGTAGCCCATCGGCACGCGGACGAGGAAGCGGTCGATCTGCGCCTCCGGGAGCGGATACGTCCCCTCGAGGTCGATCGGGTTCTGCGTCGCGAGGACGAGGAACGGGTTCGGCAGCTCGTAGCGATCGCCTTCGATCGTGACCTGCCGCTCCTGCATCGCCTCGAGCAGCGCGGACTGCGTCTTCGCCGGCGCGCGGTTGATCTCGTCGGCGAGGACGACGTTCGCGAAGATGGGGCCCGGGCGCAGCGTGAAGGTGCCCTCGCGCGGCGAGAGCACGTACGTGCCGGTGATGTCCGCCGGCATGAGATCGGGCGTGAACTGGATGCGCCGCGCGCTGCAACCGAGCGCGACGGCGAACGCCTTCACGAGCGTCGTCTTCGCGACGCCGGGCACGCCCTCGAGCAGCACGTGCCCGCGCGCGAGGAGCGAGACGAGCATCAAGTCGAGCGCGCGCGTCGAGCCGATGTAGATGCGCGACACCTCGCGGCGGAGCTCGTCGACGCGTTCCTTGGCGTTCGCGACCTCGTTGTTGGCGACGGCGTGCACGAACTGCGACTCTAGCACGATGTCAGGCCGCGGCGCGGCGCGCGCGGATCTCCGCCGAAATCGCGCGCGCCTCGTTGGAGCAGCGCACCACGTCCGCGTCGCGGACCTGGCGCATCGCGTCCGCGCGGCGCGAGAGGACGAGCGTCTCGACGCGGCCCATGTACGCGAGCAGCGCGCGGAGCTTCCGCCCCGTCTCGTCGGACACGAGCCGCGCCTCCCGGGCGCGCCGAACGATCTCGTCCGGCGCGGGCGCGTGCTCGACCTGGAGCGCGGCGCAGATCTCCTCTTCGAGCGCCGTCTTGATCTCGAGCACCGCGAGCGCGCGCGTCGTGCCCTTGGCCGCGATGACCGCCGCGTGCCCCGCGATGCCGCCTTGCACCGCGAGCGGGATGGACTTCGCGTACCGCGGCGTCGCCGCGCGGTGCACGCGGCTCGCGCGCCCGTAGACCCAGAGCGCGAGCGCGAGCGCTCCGAGCGCGCCGGCCAGGTACGCGACCGCGGGCGGCAGGCCGTTCCGTTCGAAGTCGTGGAACGCGTCGACGACGACGTGGAGCTTGCCGAGCGTCGACGAGTCCGAGTCCGCGCCGTACGCGCCGGTCTGCTCGAAGTTCCCGACGAGGAGATAGAGCCTCCCTTCGCCCGGCACGTCGCCGACGCCCGCGTGCGCGTAGTGGAGCACGTTGCGGACGAACGTCTTGTTGCCCGGGAAGCGCAGCATGCCGTTGATCGGCACCGAGCTGTCGCTCACGACGAGGAGGTGCCCCTTGTCGACCGCGCCGGCGAGCCCCACGTTGATTTTTTCGTCGTCGGTCGCGCTCCGCACGTAGAGGAGGGGCGAGAGCTGTTTGTGGAGGAGCCCGCTCGCGTGATTCAGGACCACGCGCGAGACGCCGTGCACGGTCTGATGCTCGGCCGGCTCGGCGATGGCGAGGGCCGGGTTGTGACGCAGCTCGAGCGCGGGCCTCTCCGGCAGCGCCACGCGCTGAATCTGGAAGTGCCGGAGGAGCTCGTCGCCTTTGCCGAAGTCGTCGAAGAGGACGACGCGCCCGCCGTCGCGGAGAAACGCCGACAGCGACCCGACGTCGAGCGAGACCTCGGGATGCAGCAAAATCACCGCGTCGCGCGGGCCGAGCTCGGCGTAGTCGAGCCGGTTCGAGACGACGACGCGAAGCGGCCCCGCCTCGTCCTTGGCGAGCTGCACGAGCTCGGACAGCCCGTCCCAATCGCCGCTCCCCGCGCCGGTCGTCTCGTACGCGCCGCGCGTGCCTTGCGCCACGAACATGACGCAGGCCAGCATGACGATTGACCGGACGAGTCGTTCTCTTGACCCCATAGACGGCGTTGCTACGTTAGCTGAGAAGAAGCTCACCTAGATGCTCCCTCCGTTCATCATCGAGCAGATTCGCAAGCGTGAAGGTGAAGAGCGCACGCATCAGGAGCAGCCCCACCTGGAGCTGCCCCTCGAGCCGATGCGCCCTCCGACGATGCCGCCGCAGCAAGACGAGGACAAGCGCGGCGTGATCATCGTCGAGCTTTGACCGAAGGCCCCTCGTGCTCTAGGGTGCGCGGCGGATGCGCAAGCGTTCCGCTTCATTCGGCTTCTTCGCGGCTGGCGCCCTCGCGCTCGGCCTCGGAGCTGCGTCGGGTCTGTCGAGCGCGTGCTATCCGCAGGCGGGCGAGGGCGTCGATCCGCCGGCCCTGAGCTTCTATTTCCCCGTCGGCCTCACGGTCTCGCGCGGCGGCAACGTCCTCTACGCGGTCAACTCGGACTTCGACCTCCAGTGGAACGGCGGCACCATCCAGTCGCTCGACCTGCACTTGATGCGCCGCCACGCGGTGATGGCGATCGCCAACCCGAGCGATCCGAACCTGCCGCTCGCGCTCCCGACCGACCAAGACGCGTCGTGCCCGGGCGGGCCGCCCATCGTCACCTCGCTGAACGACGCGGGCGTGGTGCCCGGCTGGGCGTGCGCGCCGCCGACCAACGCCTCCTTTTACATGCGCGACAGCGCCGCCATCGGCGCGTTCGCGACCGACGTGCAGCTCTCGGTCGTCGAGGACCCGAACGCGGCGGGCCACTCGCGCCTGTTCATCCCCGTCCGCGGCGACGCGTCGCTCACCTGGGCGGAGGTGACGGACGACGATCCCAGCGTGCCGCCGACCTCGTCGGACACGCCCGCGACCTACGCGCCCTTCCAGCTCGACTGCGGCGTGCGCGACGCTCACAGCCGCTGCGACTCGCTCCACAAGACGGGCAACAACGCGAGCCAGCCCGGCGACACGCGCCTCGTCACGATGCCGGGCGAGCCGTTCGGGATGGCGCAGTCGGACGACGGGCAGGCCATCGTCGTCACGCATCAGTCGGACGTGCTCTCGACGCTCTTCTCGACGTACACGCCCGGGAC
>Ga0335082_10007106_pt1 | contig 12192 bp, 11 predicted proteins | sample Lox_Sample_41_FD_206718 | JGI IMG/M metagenome (GOLD analysis project Ga0335082, IMG submission 206718) | Soil microbial communities from Loxahatchee National Wildlife Refuge, Florida, United States - Lox_Sample_4.1 | ecosystem: Environmental > Terrestrial > Soil > Wetlands | place: USA...
GAAGGCGAGCCCCGAGACGACGCAGACGAGCGCGAACGCCGTCGTGTCGCCGCGGCCGAGCGACGCCGCCCCTAGGTACGCGAGGACCGCCATGGCCATGGCGACATGCCACGCGCGCACCTTGCCCAGGCGCGCGGACAGGCGCACCCAAAGCGGCATGCCGGCCGCGCCCGCCACGAAGTAGAGCGCGAGAAAGACGCCTTGCCATGCCTCGGCGTGCAGGACGTCGGCAATGAAGAAGAGCACGAGCGTCGCGGGAATCGAAGAAGCGATTCCATTGGCGACGAACACCGCGAAAAGGCGACGGAAGCTTTCGTTGCGCAGCGGAGCCGCGAGGTCGGCGAGCAGGAGCGGGCGCATCGCTTCGGGCCGGGGCGCGGGCGGCGTGAGTGCCAGCGTGCACGCAGTGCACACGCCAAGCGCTGCGGCGAAGATCCACGCGAAGCGGGACAGGCCCGCCGCCTCGCCGTCGACGCCGCCCAGGAAACTGGGCGCAATGCTCGCCACCACGACGCCGGCGAGGGCCAGCGTCTCGCGCGTGGCTGTCACGCGCGTGCGCTCCACCGGATCGGCGGACAACTCCGCGCCCCATGCGCCGTGGCTGATCGTGGCGAAGCTGAACGCGGTGTACACGATGGCGAGCGTGACCGCGAGCCAGATGGCGAGCTCTGGCGGCGAGTCGGCGTGCGGCATGAAGAGCGCGACCATGCCGGCGGCGAGCACCGGCACCGCGAGCGCGATGGGAAGCTTGCGGGAGGGCGCCCGGTCGACGATCGCGCCGGCGATCGGATCGAGCACGCCGTCCGCGACGCGCAGCGCGACGAGTAGCGCGCCGAGGGTGGTCAGCGGCATTCCCAGATGCTCGCCGTAGAACTTGGGCAGGTGGACGTACACCGGCAGCGCCGCCATCGCGAAGGGGAAACCCATGAGGCCGTACGCGGCCAGCGTGCGAGCGGGCACGCGCGTTGCGATCATCGCGGATCGCGGATCGCGCATCGCGACGTCGTCAGCCCGCCGCGGCTGGATTCGCGCGGCGTCGCCGTTCAGCCGCCAGCGGCGGGCTTGCGCAGGAGGGCCTCGATCGGCGCAGCGAGCTCGCTCGGCTCGACGTCGCTCACGTAGCTCGCGACGACGTGGCCGTCGCGATCGATCAAATACTTGTGGAAGTTCCACGTCGGCGACTGGCCGGTCGCGCGCACGAGTTGCAGGTACAAGGGGTTACGCGCGAGGTCCGTCACCGTCGTCTTTTCGTAAAGCGGGAACTGCACGCCGTAGGTGGTCCGGCAGAACTCCGCGATCTCCTTGTTGCTGCCTGGCTCCTGGGCGCCGAAGTCGTTCGACGGGAATCCGATGACGACGAGGCCGCGGTCCTTGTACTTGCGATACAGCGCCTCGAGGCCTTCGTATTGCGGCGTGTAGCCGCACTTACTTGCGGTGTTGACGATGAGCAACACCTTGCCCTGGAATCGGCAGAGCGACTGCTCCTCGCCGGTCTGCAACTGGTTGAACGTATAGCGCAGGAGCGGCGGGCAATCGTCGGCGCGAGCCGCGGGGTTCGCAAGTAGAAGAGCCGCGAACATAGCCATGATTGTCCTGGACATCAGAGCCTCCTCTCCATACAATGCTGGCTGATCACCGAATTATCGACGTTTCGTCCAAGACAAGTCAATGAGCAGGGACAGCCAAGGCGCACCGCTCAACATCAGCGCCGTGGAGCGCGACACCGGCTTTTCCAAGGACGTGCTGCGTATGTGGGAGCGCCGCTACGGCTTCCCCAAGCCGGGCCGCGACGACAACGGCGAGCGGCAGTACACGACCTCCGACATCGGCAAGCTTCGCGCGATGAAGCGACTCATGGACGTGGGCCTGCGTCCGGGCAAGATCATCCGCCTGTCGCTGCCCGAATTGAATGCCATGGCCGATTCGCGCGCCCCGCCGCGGCGCGACGACCTGGCCCCGGCGCTCGAGCGCGACGTGCTCGCCATGCTCACCTCGCACGACGTCGTGGCGCTGCAGACCACGCTCGCTAGCCTCCTCATGCGCCAGGGCTTGCAGCGCTTCGCGCTCGACACGGTCACCCCGCTCAACCGCGCCGTGGGCGACGGGTGGATGCGCGGCGAGCTGCAGGTCTTCGAGGAACACCTTTTCACAGAGCAACTCACCGCGGCGCTGCGCGCCGGCATCAACGCGTTTCCGCGCCCCACCGGCTCGCCTCGCATCCTGCTCACCACCTTTCCCGCCGAGCAGCACGGCCTGGGGCTGCTGATGGTGGAAGCCATCATGGTGCCGGAGGGCGCGCAGTGCGTCTCGCTCGGCCCGCAGACGCCGCTCATGGACATCCGCCGCGCTGCGATCGCGCACAAGATCAACATCGTCGCGCTCTCGTTCTCGGCGGCGTTTCCGCTGCGGCAGGCCACCGACGGCCTCGCGGCGCTTCGCCGCGATCTGCCGCCGCACGTGACGCTGTGGGCCGGCGGCGAGATGACGCGCCGCGTGCGCAAGACGATGGCGGGCGTGGTGCTGATCCCCGATCTCGCCTCGACGGTCAGCGCGCTGCGCAGCTGGCGCACGCATCGAGTGGCCACACCCGCGCCCTGAGCGCTTTGTATCATTGGCCCATGTGGGTCGCCGTGTACTTTGCCGTGATGGTGGCCGTCACGTCCGCCGCGTACATCGCATGGGGGGCCTATGCGGTGGCGCACGGGGCTTCGCCGTGGTCCTTCGTGGCCGGGCTGCCGCTGTACTACGCCGCGTTCCCGCTGTTCTTCACGAGCGTGTGGGTCGCGCTCGGCTGGTATTGGCGCGCGCCGCGCCCGCCCGGGGTCGCCATGCGCCTCGCCCAGCGCATCCCCTACTTCTGGCACGAGCTGGTGGCCATCGGGCAGGCGCCACGGATGATCTGTTTCGCGGCGCTCATGCCCGACCCCACGCCTGCGCCGTCCGCGGTGCCCGTGCTGCTCCTCCACGGCATCGGCTGCAACGCCGCCGTTTGGACGAGCATGCGCGCCTACCTGGACCGCGAAGGGCTCGGTCCCGTCTACGCCCTTTCCTATGGTCCGCCGTTCGACCCGATCGAGACGTTCGCACCGCAAGTGGCGGGCAAGCTCGACGCGATCGAGCGCGCCACCGGCGCGCCCTCGGTCGTGATCGTCGGCCACAGCATGGGCGGCCTCGTGGCGCGCAGCTACATCCGCCGCTACGGCGGCGGCCGCGTCCGCCGTCTGGTCACGGTCGGTACGCCGCACGCGGGCAGCATGCACGCGTGGCTCATGCGCGGCGCGTCGCTGACCGAGATGCGGCCGGGCAGCGCCTACCTTGCCGCGCTGGCGGTGCCGGAGTCCGCCGAGAAGGACGTGCCCACCGTGTCGATCTGGTCGTGGCACGACTCGATGGTCACGCCGCAGACGTCGTCGCGCCTGCTCTGGGCGGACAACATCGTGCTCACCGCCATCGCGCACAATGCCCTGATCGGCAACGGCGAAGTGCAGGCGCTCGTGGCCGCCGAGATACGCAAGGCGCGCGCCGACGCGGCCGCCCCTACCAGTGAATTCCTTTCGTCAGCGCAGCAAACGCCAGCTGCTCCGGCGTGAGCTCCTGCGACGCGGCTTCCTCCGGCTTCTTGCCCTGCGCCGCCGACGAGTCCGGGAACATGTTGAAGGCGGTATTGAGCAGGATCTGCGTCAGGCGTGGCGCGACGGCGTGGCTCACCGCGCCGAAGATGCCCAGCCTCGTCGCAATGCGCACGGGCTTGTGGATGATCGCCTCGACTACAAGGTCGGCGGCGTCCTCCGGCGCGAGCGTGGGCACGTTCTCGTACATCTTGGTCGGCGCGATCATCGGCGTGCGCACGAGCGGCATGTTGATGGTCGTGAAGTTGATGCCCTTGTCGAGGAACTCGCTCGACGCACAGGCCGAGAACGAGTCGAGCGCCGCCTTCGACGCGACGTAAGCGGAGAAGCGCGGGGCGTTGGACAGCACGCCGATCGAGGAGATGTTGATGATGTGGCCCTGCCGCTGCGCGATCATGGTGGGAAGGAACCCCATGATGAGGCGCAGCGCGCCGAAGTAGTTGAGCTGCATGGTCCGCTCGAAGTCGTGGAAGCGGTCGAGCGAGTTGATGACGCCGCGGCGGATGGAGCGCCCGGCGTTGTTGACGAGGTAGTGGCAGGCGCCATGATCCTTCAGCACGCGCGCGACCAGCGCGTCGCAGGAGGCGATGTCGGAGATGTCGGCCGTGTACATCCAGCACTTGCCGCCGGCGGCCTCGATCTCCCGCTTGGTTTCGACCAACTTCTCCTCGCCGCGCGCGACGAGCATGACCTTGGCGCCGGCGGCGGCGAGCTTGAGCGCCGTCGCCTTGCCGATGCCCGAGGAGCCGCCGGTGACCACGACCACCCGGTCCCTCACCTTGCCCCCCAGCGTGCGGTCGACGAACAGGTCCGGGTCGAGGTGGCGCTCCCAGTAGTCCCAGAGCTTGTCGGCGTACGACGCAAGCTCGGGCACCGCGATGCCCGAGCCCTTGAGCGCCTTCGCCGCCTCTCGGTTGTCGTAGCGCGTGGGCCAGTTCACGAACTTGAACACGTCCTTCGGGATGCCCAGGTCGGTGAGCACGGCGCGCACCATGCGCTTCACGGGCGCGAGCGACCACACGCCGTACAGCACCGGAGCCGGGATGAAGCCGAACATGCGCGCGTTCAGGCGCATGGTCATCTCCGGCGCGTGGGCGGCGCGCGAGAAGATGTTGAGCACCTCGCCGATGCGGTGCGGATTCGGGTCGGTCAAGTGGAAGCACTTGCCGTCGAGGCCCTTCTTGTGGGCGAGAAAGTCGAGCGCGTCGGCGACGAAGTCCACCGGCACGATGTTGATGCGCCCGCCTTCGATGCCCAGCATCGGCATCCACGGCGGGAACACGCCGCGCATCTTCTGCAGCAGCTTGAAGAAGTAGTAGGGCCCGTCGATCTTGTCGATGTAGCCGGTCTTGGAGTCGCCGACCACGAAGCCGGGCCGGTAGATGCGGAACGGGCGCTTGCACTCGTTGCGCACGACGGCTTCGGAATCGTGCTTGGTCTTGAAATAGGGGTGGTCGAGCTCCTCGGCCTCCTCGAACATGTCCTCGCGGAACACGCCGTCGTAGAGGCCCGCCGCGGCGATCGAGCTCACGTGATGGAAGCATCCGGCGGCCACCGACTGCGCGAAGGCCACCGCGTTGCGCGTGCCTTCCACGTTCGCCACCTGCTGCGATTCGGCGCTCGCCTTGAGGTCGTAGATCGCCGCGAGATGGAACATGTGGTCCACCTTGCCCTTGAGCTTTCGCAGGTCGGCGTCACCCACGCCCAGCTTCTTCTTCGCAAGGTCGCCGACGATCGGCACCACGAGCTTGCCCGTGTCGCCCCACGTCTCGCGCAGCGCGTCGAGCTTGCCGAGCGATCCCTTGCGCACCAGCACGTAGATCGGCTCCCCGCGCGCCAGGAGCTTGCGAACGAGGAACTGTCCGATGAAGCCGGTCGCGCCGGTCAGGAAATAGGCCATCGCATCCTCCAAGGCGTCGTGGGCAGCGGATTGTACGCCTGCGATTGCCGCGCCGCGGCGCGCGCGTTTCGCGGCCGCTCTTTAGTATGATTGCTCTAGCGGTGGCGCCTAGAATCGAAACGGGCCGCGGGCTTGTCGCGCGCGGTCACAGCGATGGGGAGAACGGAAATGCTCAAGAAGGCTCGGGCCGGCCTCGCCGGAAGCGAACACAGCGCCGCCAAGGACGCGTCGATGCTCGACTCCTCGCGCAGCATCTGGCTTGCGGGGTTGGGCGCGTTCTCGCGCGCGCAGGCGGAGGGCATGCGCATGTTCGACGTGCTCGTGAAGCAGGGCGAGGCGCTCGAATCGAAGACGAGGAAGGCTGCGGCCGATACCGCGGCCGCGGCGAGCGGCGCCGCCAAGGCCAAGGTGAAGGAGGTCAAGGCGGGTGTGGGCGGCACGTGGGACAAGTTGGAGCAGGTGTTCGAGGCGCGCGTGGCGCGCGCGCTCGCCAAGCTCGGGGTGCACACGCAAAGCGACGTCGAGCGGCTCTCCGAGCGCGTCGATGCACTGTCGGAGGCCGTGAACGAGCTCATCAAGGCTTCGGGCGGCTCGAAGAAGCGCGCGCCCGCAGCAAAGGCCGCGAAGCCCGCCAAGCGGGGTGCGAAGAAGAAGGCGCGGCGAGCCGCCAAGACGACCGCGGCTTGAAGCGCAGGCGTTTCGCCATTGAAAAGCCCGCCGGTCCGGCGGGCTTCTTCGTTGCCGGGATCGCGGGGAATGCGGGCTATTCGCGGTTGAGCTTGTCGACCTGCTTGATGTAGTTCGTCATCGCGTCGTCCTTGCTCATCCCCTTGAGCTTGGACCACGCGTCGTGCTTCGCGCCGCCCACGAAGTCGAAGCCGCCGGGACGATCGCCCTTCACGTCGCCCTCGGTGGCCTGCTTGTAATACGAGTACAGCTTGAGCAGCGTCGCGTTGTCGGGCTTCCTCTTCGTCTGTTTCGCCGCCGCGGCGGCCGCTTCGAACTTGCCCTTGAGGTCGTCCTTCTTGGCGGTGGCCATGCGATCCTCCTGCGCTGCGCGCATTTCGTGCTACTTTAGCGCGATTGCAAAGTCGCGCGCAACGAACCATGCCCGCACTGCGTCGCACCAAGATCTCGGCGGTCGACACCGCGTGGCTGCGCATGGATCGGCCGCAGAATCTGATGGTGATCTGCGGGGTCATGCTGTTCCGCGAGCGGCTGTCGCTTGCGCGCCTGCGCGAGGTCATCGACAAGCGCTTCGCCGTGTTCAGGCGGTTCCGCGAGCGCCCGGTCGAGATGCCCGGCGTAAGTTTCTGGGAGACCGACCCGCACTTCGACGTCGCGCGTCACGTCGTGCACACGGCGCTGCCGGCGCCGGCGGGACGGGCGCAGCTGCAGGCGCTGGTGTCGCGCCTCGCCACCACCCGGATGGATCCCGCGCATCCCATGTGGCAGTTCCATCTGGTCGATCGCTACGACGGCGGCAGCGCGCTCATCGCGCGCATGCATCACTCGTACGCCGACGGCATCGCGCTCGTGCGCGTCATGCTGTCGATGACCGACGCCGGGCCCGACGGACCGCCGGCGATGCCGTTCGCGCCGCAGCGAAGGCGCGATCGCGACGACGACGCCGTACTCGCTCAGCTGATGGCGCCTTTCGCGGGCGTGCTCGAGACCGCGCGCAAAGTGGGCGCCACGCTGGTCGACAAGGGCGTGGATCTTTGGTCCGACCCGTCGAAGGCGCTCGCCCTGGCCGAGCAGGGCACCGCGCTCACCGCGGAGATCGCGAAGCTCGTTCTGATGCCACAGGACTCGCCCACGCGGTTCAAGGGCCGGCCGGGCGCGACCAAGCACGTCGCGTGGACCGAGCCGCTTCCGCTCGCCGAGGTCAGGGCGATCGGCAATGCGCTCGGCGCTTCGATCAACGACGTGCTTCTCTCCTGCGTGGCCGGCGCGCTGCGCGCGTATCTCGTCGGCAAGGGTGACGACACCGAAGGGGTGATGTTGCGCGCACTCGTGCCGGTGAACCTGCGCCCGATCGAGAAGGCCTACAAGCTGGGCAACCAGTTCGGCCTCGTCTTCCTCGACCTGCCGATCGGCATCGAGAACCCGGTCGAACGGCTCTACGCGGTGCGCGCCAACATGAACGCGCTCAAGGGTTCCTTCCAGCCGGTGCTCGCGCTCGGCCTCCTGGCCGCGATGGGCTCGGGGCCGAAGGCGCTGCAGGACCTCCTGCTCGACGCGCTCGCACGCAACGCGACGGCGGTGATGACGAACGTGCCGGGCCCGCAGCAGCCGCTCTATCTCGCCGGCGCGCCGCTGGCGAGCCTCATGTTCTGGGTCCCGCAGTCGGGCGACATCGGCATGGGTGTATCGATCATCTCGTACAACGGCGCCGTGCAGTTCGGCGTCATCACCGACGCAGGCCTGTGCCCGGACCCCGACCGCATCGCCTCGCGCTTCGCCTCGGAGTTCGAGAAGCTCGTGCTGACCACGCTCATGGCGCCGTGGCCCCGCAACGGAGACTTGGATCCGCGAGAGGCGGAAGCAGCCGTGGCCGCGTGACCGCTACGGCCAGGCCGGATACGTGTTCGGCGCGAGGAACGCTTCCTTGAGGTACGGGTTCAACGGAACGACGAGGTCCTTGGTGTTGAACCACTTGGCATAGATGCGGCGGATCTCGCCCGACTGGAAGAGGTCGATCAGCGCGCGGTCGACGATCTTCTCGAACGCCGGCTCGTCCTTGCGCAGCATGATGCCGTACGGCTCCACGGACAGGTACTTGCCGACCACCGCGTAGTCGTCGGGGTTCTTCGCCTTCGAGATGAGCCCGTAGAGCAGCACGTCGTCCATCGGGAAGGCGATGGCCGTGCCGTCGGCGACGGCCTTGAACGACTCGCCGTGGTCCCCCGACTCGATGATCTTCATCTTGAGCAGGCGCTCGTCGTTCATCGTCTTCATCATCTTCTCGCTCGTCGTGCCCTTGGTCACGACGATGCTCTTGCCGCGCAAGTCCTCGATCGAGTTCACGTTGGACGACTTCTTGGCGAGCATCTTGATGCCCGCGACGAACGTCGTGTACGCGAACGCCACCTGCTTCTGGCGGTCGCGGGTGTTGGTGGTCGACCCGCACTCGAGGTCGATCTTGCCTTCGACCAGCATCGGGATGCGGTTGGACGAGGTCACGGGAACGAACTTGATGTCGAGCCTCGGCATCTTGAGCTCGGCCTTGACGGCGTCGGCGATGCGCAGGCACAGATCGACCGAATAGCCCTGCGGCTGCTTCTGCGCGTCGAGGAAGGAAAACGGCACGCTCGTGTCGCGCACGCCGATGAGGAGGGTGCCCGTGTCGCGGATGCGCTTCAGCGTGTCGATCGGCGCCGGAGCCGGCGCTGCGGCGGCCGCCGGGGCGGGCGCCGGGGCGGCCTTGTCCTGCGCGAAAAGCAAAGGCGCGGCGAGCATCGCGGCCGAGGCGACCGCTGCGGCAAGCCGACCATACAGGACACGCATCACGCTTTCTCCCATGAGCCCTCGCGTACGCCCTATTCTAGCTCCGACTTCGCGAGCTCGACGTCGAGCCGCTCCATCGCATCCGCCGGCTTGAGCGCCGCCGCCTTCTCGTAGAGCTTCGTCGCCTCGGCGATCCTGGCCTTGCCGAAGAGCATGAGGAGTCCGTTGCCGTATTCGATGTGGGTGATCGGAGATTCCGGGAAGAGCCTGAGCGCCTTCTCGTAGCACTCCACGGCGGAGTCCTTCTTTGCCCCGTACGTCACGCCGGCGACGAGCCCGCCCACCTTGTCGATGACCTCGGCCTGGTACGACCCGAATGCCGTGTGCGCGTCGGCGTGCTTCGGCTCGAGCTTCATCGCCGTGAGCAGCGCCTCCTTGATCTTACCGCCGAAGCCTTGCGCGAGCGCCTTCGCCACCGAGATGCCCTGGCTGTAGCGGCCCAGCGCGAATGCGTACAGGTAGTGCGCGTTGGCGTCCTTCGGCGCGGCGCGGCGGCGCGCTTCGGCCATGGCGCTCGCCTCTTCAAGCAGGTCGACCTTCGCCGTGGCCGCTTTCTCGAGATATTGGGCGTAGACGACCTGCGCTTTCACGGCGGCGTTGATGCCCGCGCCGCCGGCCGCGGTGCCCGCCTCCACCGCCTGCTGGAACTCGCCCGCGTGGTAATGGCGCCACGCCTGCAGGACCGCGGCGTCCTTGGGCAGCGGCTCGGCGTCGCCCTTGTGCAGGCGCGCCCAGCTCTTCTTCTGGCCTGCGGCATCGTACGCGTACGCCTTATCCGGGTGCGGGAACTTCGCCCACTTCTTGGCCATGGCCGTCTCCGTTCAAAGATAGTCCTCGCCCAGGCGCTCGATCAGCGCGCGCCCGTCGCCCTGCATGAACGGCGCGAACAGCGCCAGCACGTGGTAGGCCGCGAGCCCGAGGTTCACGTCGTCGCCCGCCGCGCCGTGCGCGCCGCCGACGCGCTGCCACGACATCCAGTAGGTCGAGATGAGGGTCGCGTTGGCGGCGAGCGCGCCGAGCTCGCGCTCGCTCGCTCGCATTCTTCCGGAGCGCACGAGGCTTCGGCACAACTCTAGCACGGTGCCGTCGAAGCGCCGCAGCAGGTCGGCCACACGCAGCGCGAGCTTGCGGTTGCGCGACGTGATCTCGTCCAGGTCGCGGTAGAGGAAGCGGTAGTCGCGCATGCGCTCGAAGAGCACGTGCAGGAGGAACCACAGATCCTCCACGTCGGCGTCGGCGGGCACGGCGAACAGCGGCGCCACGCCCTTCTCGTAGGCCGCGTACAGCTCGCCGATGATGTCGTCCTTGTTGCGGAAGTGGTAGTACAGGTTTCCCGGGCTGATGTTCATCTCGTCCGCGATGTCCGCCGTCGTGACGTGGGGCTCGCCTTCGCGGTTGAAAAGCGCGAGGCTCGTCTCGAGGATGCGCTCGCGCGTGCGGCGCGGAGGCTTGCGCATCCCGCCGGCCGGTCAGCGCGCGGTGGCGACCGCGCGCTCGAGCTGGTCGAGCGTGTGCGTGAGCTCGCGAGCGGCCTGGCGCACGCTCATCAGCGCAGGATCGTGCCGCAGCGGCCGCGGGTCGGTGAGCGCGGCGGCGATGGTACGTCCTGCCTGCGAGAGGCGGTCGTGGCGGATGGCGATGCCGTGCCTGCGCAGGATCGGCGCGAGCGACGGGGCGCGGGCGGCGAGGCTGGCCCTCGTCTTGGCGAAGGCGAGGGCGCAGAGGCGCCTGCGCTGCCAGTAGCTGAAGATGTTGGCGAAGAACATGTCGGCGTCCTCGCGCGCGGGCTCGAACAGTACGACGTCGGCATGCGGGTACTGGCGCCGGTACTTCTCCATCCCGACCTTCATCCGCGAGTGGATGATCGCGCGAAACGTCTGACCGAGCACCAGCGGAAGTCCACCCCGGTTCAGCTTGTCGACGTTGGTGTGGCCGTGGCCCATCGCCGCGCTCGCGTCGAACGGCACGAGCGGATTGACGCAGAGGAGAAGCTTCACGCCCTCGTCGAGCGCGACGGACGCGTGCAGCGTCTTGTTGAGCGCGCCGTCGACGTAGTAGTCGCCGTCGATCGCCACCGGCGGGAAGAGCCCGGGCAGCGCGCTCGACGCCTCGATCGCCCGCGAGATCGGCACGTGCGCGTGCTGGTGCGCGCCGAACGTCACCGACGCCCCGGTATCGAGGTTGGTCGCGACCAGGAAGAGCTTGCGGGCGAGCTTCCGGAAGTCGTTGGTGCGGCCGGGGGCGGCGAACAGCTTGGCGAGGAAGTCGTCGATGGCGCGGTTGTCGAACACGCCCGTGGGGATCGCCTGCGCCAGCGTTGCGAACGACTCGAGAACGCCGCGATGAAGCGGATCGCGCAGGTATTGCAGCGTGGCGCGGGCGGCGAGGCCCGGCAGCGCGGCGAGACAGCGGTAGAACTCGGAGAACGCGGGCCGGAGGAAGATCTCGGGCTTGAGCGCGGCATCGGCGCTCTCCTCGATGAAGAGCCGGTACATCTGCGCAGGCGACATGCCGTTGGCGAGCGCGGCGGCGACGAAGCCCCCGGACGACACGCCGACGTAGACGTCGAGGTCGTTGAAGTCGAGGCCCTCGAGCGAGTCGGCGAGCGCGAGCAGCGCGCCGACTTCGTAAATGCCCCCCAGCGGGCCGCCCCCGGCGAGCGCGAGCCCGATCCCGTTCTTCGCGCGCTCGCGCACGCTGCCCTTCGCCGGCCTGCGCCGGCGCGTCCGGGCACGCACCGCGCGCCCGGATGCTGCCTTTTCCGGCATGCTGCTCCTCATTGGCCTGGCCCGAGCAAGCCCGCGCCGGACAGCGACGGCGCGTCGTTCGGGCGCGGGGCGTCTGGCGAATCGCGCCCCTTGCGCGCCGAATGTTAGCGGAGAATCACTTCGCCGTGCGAGCCTTCGTGCGTCGCGCGCCCCGCTTGACCGCCTTTGCCTTGCGCGCCCTGACCGCCTTCTTCGTGGGGGCGGCTTTGGCCGCCGCGAGATTCGCCGGAAGAATGGTCTTCGGCAGGTTGCTCTGAACGAGCGACACCGCGGTATCGGCTGCCTGACGGATCGTCGACTGCATGCTGTTGCGCGCGCGCTTCCACATCGAGTTGGCCATCGCGAACGAGCCCTCGATGCGGTCGCCCACGATGCGGATCGTGCG
>Ga0335082_10007108_pt1 | contig 12189 bp, 10 predicted proteins | sample Lox_Sample_41_FD_206718 | JGI IMG/M metagenome (GOLD analysis project Ga0335082, IMG submission 206718) | Soil microbial communities from Loxahatchee National Wildlife Refuge, Florida, United States - Lox_Sample_4.1 | ecosystem: Environmental > Terrestrial > Soil > Wetlands | place: USA...
CCTGTCGGCGCAGTCCGCGCCGGGCGCGCTGGTGGCGCTGTTCATCGACTGGCCCACGCCGCTGATGGACCGCTACAACGCTCTGCCGCTCGGCGAGCGCCAGGATTATTGGCGCATGTACGCGGCTGAGGCGTACGCGAACGGGCTGTTCTTCGCGTTTCACCTGCGCACCACGACGGGCGAGCCGACGGCTACGCAGGCCGGAGTAATGCCGCTGTTCAAGAGCCTGGCCGCTTTCTATCGAGCACATGGCAGCTTCTATCACGGCGAGACGCCCTCGGCGGCGCATGCGTCGGTGAATACGCCCAGCGCGATGATCGCGGTAATGGATCAGATAAATCCGAGCCGGCGTCTGGTGCACATTGTCAATCACCAGTACAACGGCGGGTTCATCGCGCAGAACAACGTGGTGCTGACGGTGGATGCCGCGACAGCGCCGGCTTCGGTGACGCTGGCGTCGCCGGAGCTGCCGCAGGATGAGGGACTGCCGTTCTCGTGGGCGGCGGGCAGGCTGACGGTGACAATTTCGACGCTGGTTGCCTACGATATCGTCGCCGTAAACTGGTAGCCGCGCGCGCGACCCTGGTATGATGAGGTCGAATCGCACATGAGCAACGCCTCGTTCGAACATCAGCGCGACCACCTGTTTGAGGGCTATGAGAGCCTGATCCGCCGGAAGAATCAGGCACTGCCAGAGACCAATGGGTGGTTTCAGCGCTACCGCTATCCGGTGCTGACACACGAGCATGCGCCGGTGTTCTGGCGCTACGATCTCAATCCCGCAACGAATCCTCTGTTGCTGGAGCGGCTCGGGGTGAACGGCGCGTTCAACGTCGGGGCGATGGAGTGGAACGGCAACATCGTACTGATGGCGCGGGTGGAGGGGAACGACCGCAAGTCGTTCTTCGCGGTGGCAGAGAGCGCGACGGGCGTGGACGGCTTCCGCTTCTGGGACTATCCAGTGACCATACCGGAAACGGCCGACCCGGAGACCAACGTCTACGACATGCGCCTGACCGCGCACGAAGACGGCTGGATTTACGGTCTGTTCTGCGCCGAGCGCAAGGACCCGGCGGCGCCCCCGGGCGATCTCTCCTCCGCCGTGGCACAATGCGGCATCGCGCGCACCAGGGACCTGCGGAACTGGGAGCGTCTGAACGACCTGCGCACGCCCTCCGCCCAGCAGCGTAACTGCGTGCTGCATCCCGAGTTCGTGAATGGCCAGTACGCCTTCTACACGCGTCCGCAGGACAGCTTCATTGAGGCGGGCCGCGGCGGCGGCATCGGCTGGGGACTCGCCCCGGAGATCGAACACGCGGTGATCGAAGAAGAGATCATCATCGAGCGCCGCGAATACCACACTATTAATGAGGTGAAGAACGGACTGGGACCCGCGCCCATCAAGACGGAGAAGGGCTGGCTGCATCTGGCGCACGGCGTACGCAACACCGCGGCGGGGCTGCGCTATGTGCTCTACTGCTTCCTGTGCGACCTGACCGCGCCGCACGTGGTGATCGCGCGGCCGGGCGGCTATTTCCTCGCGCCGCAAGGCGAGGAGCGCGTGGGCGACGTCTCCAACGTTACGTTCTCCAACGGCTGGGTGCGGCGCGGCAACGAGGTGTTCATCTATTACGGAGCGTCGGACACGCGCACGAACGTGGCAACCACGACGGTGGAGCGGCTGCTGGATTACGTGCTGAACACGCCGCCCGACCCGCTGCGGAGCGCCCTTTGCGTGAAGCAGCGAATCGAGCTGATTGAGAAGAATCTTCAATTGACGGGGGGACGCGGCGGTGTTTGACGCAGGAACGTTCCGGTCCGAGCTGGAGAGCAACATCCTGCCGTTCTGGATTCAGCACACGGTGGATCGCGAGAACGGCGGCTTCTACGGGCTGGTGCATTCCGATCTGACGGTGGACAAGCTTGCGCCGCGCGCCGCGGTGATCAACGCGCGCATCCTGTGGACGTTCTCGGTTGCCGCGCGCGTCCTGAAGAAGCCGGAATATCGCGAGATGGCGGACCGCGCCTTTGAGTACATCCTGCGCAAGTTCTGGGACAAGGAACACGGCGGCGTGTACTGGATGCTCGACTACAAGGGCAATCCGATCTCCGACCGCAAACAGGTTTACGCGCAGGCGTTCACGGTTTACGGGCTGGCGGAATATTATCGCGCCACCGGCAAGACGGAAAGCCTGGATCGCGCGAAGGTTCTGTTCCGTTTGATTGAGAAACACAGCCACGATCCCGGGTTCAAGGGATACGTCGAGGCGTGCAGCCGCGAGTGGGGCGCGCTGGAAGACATGAGGCTCAGCGAGAAGGATCTGAACAGCCCCAAGTCGATGAACACGCACCTGCACGTGATGGAAGCCTACACGGCGCTGCTTCGCGTGTGGCGGGATTCGGATCTGGCGGCGCGGCAGAACGATCTGCTCGAAGTGACGATGGATCGAATCGTGGACGGCGCAACGGGGCACTTCCAGTTGTTTTTCGACAAGCAGTGGAACTCGATGTCCGATCACGTTTCCTTCGGGCACGACATTGAGGGGAGCTGGCTGCTGTGGGAGGCGGCGGAGGTGCTGGGCGACCCGGTGCTGCACGCCTGGGCGCAGAAGGTGGCGGTGCGGATGGCCGAGGTAGTCTACGACGAGGGCCTCGACAAGGACGGCAGCCTTTTCTACGAACGCAACTCGAAGGGCGAGTTTGTCGATCCGAACAAGCACTGGTGGGCGCAGGCCGAGGCGGTGGTGGGCTTCTACAACGCGTGGAAGCTTTCGGGCCAGGCGCGATTTCTGGAAGCGTCCCAGCTAGCATGGCGGTACATCGAAAACCGGATCATCGACCGGCAGTCGGGCGAGTGGCTGGCCAAGCTGCGTCCGGATGGCACACCGTGGAAAGAAGGCGAAGATCCGGATGTGTGCCTCGCGGGACCGTGGAAGTGCCCGTATCACAATAGCCGCGTGTGCTTTGAGATGATGGAGCGGCTGGGGTGATGGGCGTTTTCGTCAACACGTTTTTCGAGGAGCGCGTGAAGCAGTTATTCGATCTGGCGGAGACGATTGACCGCGCGTTCGCGGCGGCCGGGATCGAGTATCGCGTCGTGGGCGGGCTCGCGGCGTACCTCTACGTTGAAGCGCGCGAACCGGACGCCGGCCGGCTGACGAAAGACATCGACATTGTGGTTCGCCGCGCCGATCTCAGCAGGATCGCAGAAGCTGTGGGGCCCTTCGGTCTCGAGCTGCGGCATGTGGCGGGCGTGGACATGCTAGTGCAGAGGGGTGCGCCGTCAGCCCGGCGGGCGGTGCATCTGGTGTTCGCGGGAGAGCGGGTGCGGCCGGAGTACGTGGAGCCTGCCCCGGAGCTCGGCGGTACGCAGAGGCTGCAGGGTGTGCCCCTGGTTCCCGTCGCCGATCTCGTGAAGATGAAGCTGACGAGCTTTCGCCTGCGCGATCAGATGCACCTGAAGGATCTGGATGACGCGGGTTTGATTGTTCGCGACGTTGAAGATGCGCTTCCGGACGTTCTGCGCGAGAGGCTCCGCCAGGTGCGGGAGCGCGAATAGGCGTCCTCACACAATCAGCATGCAGTCGCCGTAGGAGTAGAAACGATAGCCGGCTTCCACTGCGTGGCGGTAGGCGGCGAGGGTGAGGTCACGGCCGGCGAAGGCGCACACCAGCATCAGCAGGCTCGATTGCGGCAGGTGGAAATTGGTCAGCAGCGCATCGGTGGCGCGGAACGTGAAGCCGGGATAGATGAAGATGTCTGTCTCGCCCTGGCGGCCGCTCCAGGCGCTTTCGAGAGAACGCACGCTGGTTGTGCCGACGCAGACGCGACGTCGCGCGGCATGCAGCCTGGCCAGGCTTTCCGAAGTGATGATGAACAGTTCCGTGTGCAGCTTCGCATCCTCGACGATCTCGGCGTGCAGGGGCTGAAAGGTGCCGAGACCCACGTGGAGGGTGACGTAGGCGAGATCTGCGCCGGCGGCGCGGCAGGCATCGAGAACGGCGGGCGTGAAGTGCAGACCCGCAGTGGGCGCGGCCACTGAGCCGGACTCGCGCGCGAAGACCGTTTGATAGCGCTCTCGATCCTCCGGACGGTCGGGGCGGCGGATGTAAGGCGGCAGCGGCACGTGGCCTACGGAGTTGAGCGCTTCGTAGATGTCGCCTTCGTGCAGGAAACGCACCGTGCGTTCTCCGAACTCGCCGCGCGCCTCAATCACTGCTTCGAGGGTGCCGAAGCGGATTCGCTCGCCGGTCCGCATCTTGCGGCCAGGGCGCGCCAGCGCCGTCCAGGTCTTCGCATCAGGGGAAACGGGGCGCAGCAGGAAGACCTCCACCTCGCCGCTCAGGTTTTCGCGCCGCTTCGGATTGTGCCTGCCGAGGGGCAGCGAGAAGACGCCGGTGCGATAGCCCAGCAGACGCGCGGGGAAGACGCGTGAATCGTTGAGCACCAGGCAATCGCCGGCCTGCAGGAATTGCGGCAGGTCACGGAAGGCACGGTCTTCCCACCGGCCATCCTCGCGATACAGCACCAGCATGCGCGAGGCGGCGCGATCAGCCAGTGGCTCCTGCGCAATGGAGGACTCGGGCAGGTGGTAGCCGAACTCGGATACGTGCACTCGATCCTTACAATAACAATGTGAGGATTCTTGGGATCGAGTCGTCGTGCGATGAGACGGCCGCCGCGGTGGTGGAAGACGGCGCGCGGGTGCTCTCGTCGGTGGTGGCCTCGCAGATCGACACACACGGCAAGTACGGCGGCGTGGTGCCGGAACTGGCGTCGCGGGAACATCTGCGCGCCATTGTGCCGGTGGTGCGCGAGGCTCTGGAGACCGCGGGGACGAAGCTCGAGGAACTGGACGCGATCGCGGTGACGCAGGGACCCGGGCTGGTGGGCTCGCTGCTGGTGGGCATGACCTACGCAAAGTCGCTCTCGTTCGCCACCGGCGTGCCGATCATCGCGGTGAACCATATCGAAGGCCACATTCACGCGGTGGTGCTGGAGCAGGGGGCGGCTGTGCAATATCCGGCGCTCGCGCTGGTGGTGAGCGGCGGGCACACGCACCTGTTCGAAGTCCTCGAGGGCTTCCAGTACCGCCTGCTCGGGCGCACACGGGACGATGCGGCGGGTGAGGCGTACGACAAGGTGGCGAAGCTGCTCGGTTTCGGATATCCCGGCGGGCCGATCATCGACAAGCTGGCAAGGTTCGGGAATCCCGGGGCAGTGCGATTCACGTCGCCGAAGATGAAAGGCAACGCGCTCGATTTCAGCTTCAGCGGGCTGAAGACGGCGGTACTTCGGTGGGTGGAACAGCACGACATGGCTGAAGAGATCGCCGCACGGCGCGCGCTGTTGGGCGCGAGTCTTGATGAAGTGCGCGCCGCCACGCCCCAGCGCACGCTCGACCTTCTGGCGTCGTTCCAGCATGCCGTGGTGAACGAGCTTCTGCGGCATGCCGCGGTTTCGGCCGAGGAGATTTCCGCGCGCAGCCTGATCGTTTCCGGCGGGGTGGCGTGCAACTCCGGTCTGCGGGAAGCCGCGCAGGCAGCGAATCTGCCCTATCCGGTCTTCTTCCCCACGCCCGGTCTTTCCACCGACAATGCGGCGATGATCGCCGCTGCGGCGTTTCCGAAACTTGCGCGGAGGGAGTTCTCAGGCTTCGATTTGAAGGCTGGCGCGAATTTGTCGCTGGCGAAGGCCGAAACGGGTTCACCGGGTGAACGCGGCTTGCGCCGCGTGTCCGGAGCCGATAGCTTACCATCGAAGTAATGAGTGCACATCCCGGCGCGGCGGAACCTCCCAAGCCGCCCATTCCTGGCGTACAGAATCTGATCGCGATCGGCTCCGGCAAAGGCGGCGTGGGCAAGACCACGGTGTCGGTGAACCTGGCGATCGGGCTCACGCAGCTCGGCTGCAAGGTGGGCCTGCTCGATGCCGATGTCTACGGGCCGAATGTGCCGCTGATGCTGGGCCTGCGCGCCACTCCACAGGCGCTGGGCGAACGCATCCAGCCGCTGGAGAAATACGGCGTTCGGGTGATGTCGATGGGCTTCCTCAACCCTGGCGACAAGCCCCTTATCTGGCGCGGGCCGATGCTGCACAGCGTGATCCAGCAGTTCCTGCGGAACGTGGACTGGGGCGAGCTCGACTATCTGTTGATCGATCTGCCGCCCGGCACCGGCGACGTGCAGCTCTCACTGATTCAGACCGCGCCGCTGACAGGCGCCATCGTGGTGACGACTCCGTCCGAGGTTTCTCTGGAAGACGCTCGCAAGGCGGTGCGCATGTTCGAGCAGGTGCGCGTGCCGGTTTTGGGCATGGTGGAGAACATGAGCTACATGAAGTGCCCGCACTGCGGCGAACAGGTGGACGTGTTCAGCACAGGCGGCGGACGGCGAACGGCGAAGGAGATGGATGTCTTCTTCCTCGGAGGCCTCCCGCTGGACCCGCAGGTGCGCATTTCCGGCGACACCGGCAACCCCGTTGCACTGGCAGGCGAAAACAATCCGCACGCACGCGATTTCCTGGCGCTGGCGCGAGAGATGACCGCGCGCGTGGAGCAGGTGCGCGGCGAGCGCAAGCCGACCATCGAAATCGCGGACTGAAATCTACAGCCAGTATTCCCAGTGCCCGCCGAAAATGACCCAGGCGGATAACACCGCGTTGGTAACGGCGTGCGCCAGGATGCAGTCGGCCAGGCTCTTCGTGCGAATCATCCACCAGTTGTAGAGAATGCCCGCGGCCAGGCCGACGTCCCAGTAGGGGCCGTGTTCAGAGGCGAACATTACCGCCGTGATCCAGAAGGAGAGCGGAGAATACGCGCCCAGCGGGACCTTGCGGAAATCGACGTCGATCAGCCAGCGCATCAGCCAGCCCCGCCAGAAGAGCTCCTCGACAATGGGCACGATCAGGATAGCGCGTAGCAACCGAAATACAAGCGCGAACGAATCCTGGCGGAGTGCAGTATCGAACGGGCCACGCGAAGCCGCGGTCAGCGAATTGTTGAAGAGCCAGCTCTGGCGGTAGTGCGGAAACAAGAGGTCTGGCCCAATCCACACGAGGAAGACGCCAACGCCGAGCAGGAGACTGAGCGCCAGGTGCCGCGGCGCGAGCTGGATTACCGGACGCGAGAAGAACAGCAGGAGAGCACCTATGACGGCAACACGCAGCGGAAGGTCCACATGGGGCGGCAGAGGCGCGACGGCCTGCAGGGCAATGAACCCGATGAAGACCAGAAACGGGACCACGTATCGCGGCGTGGTCTCGCGATGCCGGCCAGCCTGTGCGACGCTGTTGGCGAGCTGGCTCAATCAGCCGATCTTCCCCATCAGTTCGCGGATGCGAAGCTGATCGGCCGCGGCCGGTTTCAAAGAGAGCGCCGTGCCGAGTTCCTTTTTTGCGGCGGGTTTGTCGCCCTTCTGGTACAGCGCGAGCGCCAGATGGTAATGGTACACGGGGTTCGCCGGACGTTTGCCGACCAGCTCGCGCATGATACGGAGCGCTTCATCGGTCAGGTTCTTGCGCACGTAGATGAGAGCAAGGGTGTCCTGGACCTCGATGTTATCGGGCATCTTTTGGCGCGCGCGCTCGGCTAGTGAAAGCGCGCGGTCGAGATCCACCTGCTCGTCCGCTTTGAGGTAGGCGAGATTGTTCATGGCCTGCGCGTTTTCCGGATCGAGCTTGAGCGCGTTTTCGTAGTTCGTTCGGGCGAGATCGGCGCGGCCGGATTGATCGTAAATGAGGGCGATCTCAACAATGGGCTTCGCGTCGTTGGGGGTGAGCTGGTGAGCCTGGGTGAAACTGGAGAGCGCGCCGTCCAGATCGCCTTTCCGTTTTTGGGCCGTGCCGATATGCGAGTAGACCTCCGCCTTGCCGGCGGGCGGCATGCTCGGAGTGTTGTTGAGCACCTGGCGGAAGGTAGCGATGGCCTCATCGAAGCGGCCCGCGCCGGTCAGGACGTTGGCGAGCGCGAATCGCAATGCTTCATTCTGCGGGTGCGCGCTGAGTTGCCGGGTGACGATCTGGATGGCGTCCTCGTTCCTGCCTTCAAGGGTCTTCAAAGCCACCAGCTCAATGAACGCGCGGGCGTCGGTAGCCTGCCACTTTTCCAGAATCGTCTCGGCCTCGCCGTACTTCTTCTGCGTGATGTAGAGTTTGGCGAGCTGCATCTGCGCTTCTTCGATGTTCGGGTTGATGGCGAGCAGCTGTTTCAGCTCGGCCTCGGCCTTGTCGTTCTCGTCCATGAACGCGAGCGCCTCGGTGCGGGCCAGATGAGCGCGCAGGTTGCCCGGCTCGGTTTTCAGGATGTCATCGGCGATCTGCGCCACGCGCGCGTAGTTCTTGCGTTCCAGCTCAACCCGGGCCAGCAGTAAACGCGCCGGAGTGTAATTGAGCTGACCGCCTTCGAGCGCCTGCTCCAACTGGATGCGCGCCTGATCGAGATCTCGTGATCTTTTGGTGGGATCGGCGTCGCCGGCGTCGAGATTGGCCTTTGCGTTCCATGCACGCGCCAGCTGATAGCGCAACATGGGTGTGGCGGCGACGTTGGGGTACTTGCCGATCAACGGGCCGAGATCGTCAATGGCCTTCTGTAACTGGTCAGGCTTGCCCGATGCGATGCCTACGACGGCACGCAGTGCGGTGGCCTCAGGGTCGTCGGGGTTGGCTTTTGCGACTTCCGTGGCCAGGCGCATGGCCTCATCCAGCCTCCCTTTCGCCGCGAGCGCTTCCACGCGACGCTTGCGATAAGGGATCTTGTCTTTCTCTTTCGTCGCGACCGCCTCCCCACTATTGAAGGCGCGCAGAGCGGCATCGGCGTCCCCGGCTTGCAGATAATAACTGCCCGCCAGCATCCAGCCATCGGGATACCGGGACAAATCGACAGTGAGCCGCCGGATGGTGGCATCCACCTTGTCGCGGCCGGCGAAGTATTGGTAGTACCGGGCCAGTTCCACGACGTATTCGCCGGCTTTGGGATTGTTGGCAATCTTCTGTTCGAGCGTGGCTTCGGCGTCGGCGGGACGCTTGTTGACGACGTAGTAGTGAACGAGGAAATCGTAGATGCTGCCGTAGGTCTTGTCGTGAGCGATCATTCCCTTTGCCAGCGCCTCGGCCTCAGGTCCGCGTCCGGTGTTACCCATGATCTGGCAGAGCGTAAGCACAACGGCGGGTTGCCAGGGCTTCGCCGCGTTGGCGGCCTCAAAGTCCTTCGTGGCCTCGTTCATCTTGTTTTCCACGAGCGCGGCGTAGCCGGCGAGGCGAAGGCCGTCGAAGGAATTCGGCTGCTTTTTCAGCAGGGTCTGGGCAAGGGATTTCGTTTCCGCCAGGCTCTCTTTCGGATGGGCGCGGTCGAAGATGTAGCTGGCGAGATACAAATCGGCCAGACGGGCAGTGGCGTCCGTATTGTTCGGGTTCAGCTCCACGGCGCGCTGGAACGCCGACAACGCTTCGCCCCAGGCGCTGAGTTGCGAGTCCACGAGGCCGAGGCGGTACCAGGCTTCGGCCATCTTCCGATCCTTCTGCAGGGCGCGCCGGTACATGATAGACGCTTCCCGATATTTTCCGCGGTCGAAGTACTTATTGCCCGTCGCAACCAATGACTGAGGATCGCGGCCGCAACTGACCAGCAGAACGAGCAGCGGCAGCAAGACGAGGAATGACAATTTCCTGGCTTTCATACGGTGTCCAATAAGGCGAACTCCCGCCAGCGCACGCCGTGGGTCACGGCTTGTCGGCTTTTACGTTACAACAACAATCTTAGCTGAGCCGCAGTGTATGCAGCCGGCGGTCACTGTTGCAGAGCGGCAGTGAGCTGACCGGTTTGATGGAGCAGGGCGATGCGTGCGCGTTCTACCGCATATTCGGCCTGATACAACGCGATCCACTTCTCCTGTTCGGTGAACCGGGCCTCATCGATCTGGCGCTGCGTGGCTCGTCCTTCGTCCTGCTGCGCCAGCAGAACGGAGAGCTGATCGCGGGCAACGTCGAGATCGAGACGCGCCACGGTGCGGCCCTCTTCAGAGCGCTTCACGTCGGCAAAGCTCTTGCGAGCGCTGGTGGCGATGCGGCTGCGCGCATTGTTCATCTCGATGCGGATTCTGGCCACATCGGCCTCGGCCTGCGAGCGCGCCCCTCCGACGCCCGAGCCGATGAGCAGCGGGACCTTGAAGGACAGGCCCAGCTCGGCGTTGTTGCGCTGGAATTTCGTGAAATAGCCCTCGTAATTGTATTTGGCAAAGAGTGCGTACTGAGCGACCAGATCGATCTGCGGCAGCCGCTGCGCTTTCTGTTCCTGTACGGCGAAATTAGCGGCCTGAAGCTGGGACTGAAGCAGGCGGATCTCGCGGCTGTTCTGCAGCGCGACATCGGCGGCGGAGTCGGCATCCTGCGGCAGGCTCGCAGCGAGCGCTTTTGGCTGGTGCTCATCGACCACGGCGCGCACACGGTCAGTGTCGGGGAGCCCGAGGACGGACGCCAGGGACGCTTCGGCGTAGTCCTGATCGTCGGCGGCTCCGTGGGCCCGCTGGCGGGCGCGCGCGAGGTCCAGCTCGGCCCGCTTGCTCTCAATGGGCAGCTCGTAGCCTTGGGCAACACGCGCCTGCATCGCCTGGGAGGCACTGGTCATCGCTTCCACCTCGCGCCCGGCGGCCTCCGCGGTGCGGGCGGCCTGTTCGGCATCGACATAGAGGGAGGCGACCCGGAATAGGGCCTCGTCCGTCCTCGACTGCTTGTCGATGCCGGCTCCGCGCGCGTTCTCGCGCACTCGTGCTACTTCCCAGGCTTGCGGGCGGTTGAACAGGGACATCTGCGTCTGAGCCTGGAAGATGGAGGGAGGCTGGCCGTCAATGGCGCTGGGATAGCCCCAGGTTTTGGCGGCGCCGCTGCCAGCGAAGACTTTCGGTGTGAACGGATCGTGGGTGACGCGGATCGCTGCCTGAGCCTTCTGCTCGTCCAGCCGAGCGACCAGCACATCGGGATTCTGTTGCCGTGCCAGCTCCAGCGCCTGCCGCAGCGTGAGCGTGCGCACCTCGGCAAAGGCCGCAAGCGCGGTGAACAGGAAGAGGATCGTTCGGTGTAGCACGTTATCAGGATAGCGGCTGTGGCGGCGATTGAAACGGCTGTCGCGTTGTTATCCTTGTGAAGAAGTGAGTTCCCCGGACCACATCGGACGACGGGTTACCGTCGCCAGCATGATTGTCAGCGCGGTGCTGGCGGTGCTCAAGATCGTCCTGGGGATACTGGCGAATTCCACCGCGACGGTATCCGACGGATTCGAATCCGCGTCCGACGTTTTTACATCCGGTCTGGTTTTTCTGGGGCTGCTGATCGCTTCCAAGCCGCCGGACCGGGAGCATCCGTACGGGCACGGCCGGTTCGAGATTCTGACCGCTCTGGCAGTGGGCGCCATCCTCACTGCATCGGGAGCCGTGATCTCGTTTCACGCCTTGCAGCGGGTGGGAACAGCCCGCGCCGCGCCGGAGGTGCTTGCGGTGTGGCCCCTGGCGATCTCGATCTGCGCGAAGTCGTTAATGGCGTTCCTCAAGCGCAGTTACGGCCGCAGAATCGGCAGCGCAGCCCTGGTCGCCGATGCCTCCAACGACGCCGTGGACGTGCTCTCGGCGGGCACGGCGCTGGTCTCGATCAGCCTCGCGCTGTGGAATCCGGAACGGCTGGCGGTGGCCGACGATTTCGGCGGCTGTGCGGTGGGTATCATCGTTCTGGTGCTTGGCATCCGCGTAATGCGCGACACGGTTTTTCAGTTGATGGACACCATGCCCGACGACCGCCTCATGGTGCAGGTTCGCGACGTCGCGCTGACCGTGCCGGGCGCGCTGGGCATCGAGAAATGCTTCGCGCGCAAGACCGGACTTCGCTATCACGTGGATCTGCACCTGGAAGTGGACCCCGGCATGACGGTTCTGGAATCCCACGACATCGCCACCGAAGTGCGCGATCGCGTGCGGGCCAGGCTCGACTGGGTGGCTGATGTGCTGGTGCACGTAGAGCCACACGGGCTGGACATGATCCACCAGACACGCGTGGACGCGGGGCTGCTTCCGCGAGGAAAAGACTGATGGAAAATGCCGAGATCGCGCGGTTATTCAGTGAGACCGCGGATCTGATGGAGATCGCGGGCGAGGATGGGTTCCGGATTCGCAGCTACCGCAACGCCGCTTCTGTCATTCTGGGCTA
>Ga0335082_10007109_pt1 | contig 12189 bp, 10 predicted proteins | sample Lox_Sample_41_FD_206718 | JGI IMG/M metagenome (GOLD analysis project Ga0335082, IMG submission 206718) | Soil microbial communities from Loxahatchee National Wildlife Refuge, Florida, United States - Lox_Sample_4.1 | ecosystem: Environmental > Terrestrial > Soil > Wetlands | place: USA...
GTAGATCCTTTCCGATGGAGATTTCATCGCTCTCGGGACGGGCAGGTATCCTTAACCCTGCATGTTGTACGTTCTTCTTGCACTCGCGGTCTTCGGGCTGATCACATCGACTGTCTTCACCGGAATGGTGCTGGCGGCGCTGCCGCGCTTCTTTCGCGAACGCCGCGAGGCCTTCGCGGCCATGGATCGCGAGCCGCGCTACACTCCCCCGCTCAGCCTGCTGAAGCCGTTGCATGGAGCCGAGCCGGGGCTTGAGTCGTATCTGACTACATTCTTCGAGCAGGCCTACCCCGTTTACGAGATCCTCTTCTGTACGCGCTCGGCTGACGATCCCGGCCTGGCGATCGCGCGCCGCGTGGCAGCGCGCTACCCTGAGATTCCGGTGCAGTTCCTCTCCACCGGCGGCGAGCCCGACTACATCAACGCCAAGGTGGCCTCAATGGAGCTGATGGAGGCGCGCGCGAGGCACGACATCTTCGTGATCAGCGACAGCGATGTGCGCGTCACCCCGGATTACCTGCAGTCGATTGCGCTGCCGTTTGTCGAGCCGCGCATAGGCGGGCTCACCTGCCTTTATCGCGGCGTGGCGGCGGAAGGCGGATTGTGGGCGCGCCTGGAGGCCGTCGGCATGAGCGTCGAAATGTCGGCCGGCGTGCTCGTCGCGCGCAGCATGGAAGGCATGCAGTTCACGCTCGGGCCCACCATGGCATTCCGCCGCCGGACCATCCGCAAAATGGGCGGTTTCAAAGTGACGGCCGATTATTGCGCCGACGACTTCGTGCTCGGCAACGAGGCGCACAAGCTCGGCGAGACGGTGGTGTTGAGCCACCACACCATCGATCACATGGTCATCAATGCCAGCTTCTGGCAATCGATGCTTCATCAAGTCCGCTGGATGAAGTCCACGCGCTTTTCGCGCCCCAAGGGCCACTTCGGGACCGCGCTCACGTTCAGCATGCCGTTCGGACTGCTCGGGTTTGGCGCGGCTCTCGCACTGCATCACAACGCCATCGGCATGGGGCTGCTGGCGTGGGCTGTGATCTCGCGGTGGCTGCTGTCGATCGGCGTGGGCAACTGGGTGGTGCGCGACTCGAACTGGTTTGGCCTGCTGGTGCTCTACCCCATCCGCGACCTGATGGGCTTCCTGTTCTGGGCGGCGAGCTACGGGTCGAGCCAGATCCACTGGCGCGGGCGCAGATTCCAGTTGCTGCCGGGCGGCAAGATGGGCGCCGTCAAAGACTGATGCGCGCCGGTTCCGGCTCCCACTGCACTACCATGGGGGCATGCAGATTCTTTCCGCCGCGGAGATGCAGGCCTGCGACCGCGCCACCACGGAGCGGTTCGGCGTGCCTTCTCTGCAACTGATGCGCAACGCCTCGGCCGCCGTGGCGAGCTTTGCCCGCGAGCGGTTCCCGAAGGCGCGGCGCATCACGGTGCTCTGCGGTCGCGGCAACAACGGCGGCGACGGCATGATGGCCGCCCGCCTGCTCGGTGGACAGGGCCTGCAGGTCACGGTGCTGCTTCTGGGCGGTCCCGACGGAATCAAGGGCGACGCCGCAGAAGCCTGGAACAAGCTTGAGAGCGCCGCCAACTGCCGCATCGCCGTCATCGAGCGCGATGAGCAATTCGCGCAACACCAGGCTGCGCTCGAAGCCGACCTGATCATCGATGCCATTCTGGGCACCGGCTTCACGCCGCCGATGAGAGGCCTTCCGCTGGCGGCGCTCGAGTGGGCCAGGAGCAGTCCCGCGCCCATTCTTGCCGTCGATCTGCCGTCCGGCTGGCCCGCCGACGAGACGCGCGGCACAATTCCCGATCCTGTGTTTTCCGCCGACGCCGTGATTACCTTTACCGCCCCCAAGCCGGCGCACGTCTTCTGCGCACTCACCCGCCGCTGGAGTCAGCCCATCGTCGTCGCGCCCATCGGCTCGCCGGATGAGGCGATCCTCTCCGATCTCAATCTGCACTGGGCCGGCTCGGCTCAGGCGCTGTTCCACGCACCCCGCAAGGCTGACGCCAACAAGGGCAGCTTCGGCCATGTGCTGGTAGCCGGCGGTTCGTTCGGTACAGCGGGCGGCAAAGCCGGCGCGCCCGCCATGACGTCGCTGGCCGCCATGCGCTCCGGCGCGGGACTGGTCACGGCGGCGGTCCCGTCGCCGGCGCTGCCCGTCATCGCCGGCATTGCGCCGGAGTTGATGACCCTGCCGCTGGAGGCCAATGCGGGGGGCGAAATCCTGCCCGTCAATGCCGGCCCCAGCCGCATTGAGGCGCTGATGAAAGGCATCACGGTGCTGGCCGCCGGGCCGGGCATGGGGCAGGGCGCCGACGCGCAACAGTTCCTCATGCTGCTGCTGCTGGCGACGAAGATGCCGGTGGTGATCGACGCCGACGGGCTGAACATCCTGGCGAAGCTTCCCGACCTGATGGCCGAACTCTGCCGGCAGAAGCGGACCATCGTGCTCACCCCGCATCCCGGCGAAATGGCGCGGCTGGCCGGCATCGAAACCGGCGAAGTGCAGGGCAGCCGGCTGGAGACGGCGCGCAGCTTCGCCGCGAAGCACGGCGTAATCCTCGTCCTCAAGGGCGCGCGCACCCTGATTGCCCATCCTGACGGGCGGGTTGCCGTCAACACCTCCGGCAACCCCGGCATGGCCAAGGGCGGCAGCGGCGATCTGCTCACTGGCGTCATCGCCGGGTTGCTGGCGCAGTATGTGCAGGATGCAGCGCGGGCCGTGGAGGCTGCGGTATGGCTGCACGGCCTGGCGGCGGACCTTGCAGTGCGCGTCAAAAACGAACATACATTGCTGGCGACTGACGCCCTGGCGGAGTTTTCCCGGGCGTTTGACTTTCGCTCCAGCGGTAAGAACGGTTATGTTTGGTTGCAGGGACTGCCGGCCGGCTCCTCCACGGCCCAGTGCACCTGTGAGGCAGCGGACTGACCAAGGACGCCCCCGTGGCGGAAGGCCGGATCCACGAGTTCACCACCCACAGCGGCGCGGACACCATCGAGGTGGGCCGCAAGCTGGCCGCCATGCTGCGGCCCCCGCAGTTGCTGCTTCTTCGCGGAGAACTGGGTACGGGAAAGACCACGCTGGTCAAGGGCATTGCGCAGGCGCTCGACGCCGCCGATCCCGATGAAGTGACCAGCCCCACGTTCACGCTGGTGCACGAGTACGAGGGTACGCGGTGCGGCAAGCCGGTGAAACTGATTCACCTGGATGTGTACCGCATCGAGGGCGAGCGGCAGCTCGAGACGCTGGGCCTGGACGAACTGCTTACCGATGACGCGCTGGTGCTGGTGGAGTGGGGCGAGAAGTTCAAGAGCGTGGTGAAGCGCTCCACGGGTGAGATCGCCATTACATCCATGGGCGGAGATGCGCGTAAGATTACGGTGACGCTGAAGCAATAAGGGGGCTGGAGGGCGCCATGCGCTCTCCGGAAAGGCGGCCCACCGTGAGCGACATCCGTATTTACAGGGTCAGCGGCGTCTGCGCGCTGGCCTCCATCGCAGTCTTCTTCATCGAGTTTCCTTTCTACCTGGGTCGCGGGGCGTTCCCTTCTCCGGCCGAATCCTACCGGCTGGTTGAATTCACTGCGCGCAACACCCGCAACATCATGAGCTGCGTGCTGCTCGACCTCCTCATCCTCGGACTGCTCAGCATCTTCCTCGCCGGCTTCCGTCACCTGGTACTTCGTGCGGATCCCCGCCAGGAATGGCTGGCCACGGGGTTTTTCGGGATCGGCCTTGTCTATGTGACCCTGACGCTGGTCGCCGACTGCCTGCAGGCGGGCACGGCGGTGGATGCGCTGACCTTCCCCTCCGATGGCGTGGCCCAGCGCGCCATGCTGGAGAGCATGTACCTGATGTACGGCTCCGTTGCGCTGTTCCTGATGGGGCTCTTCATCGCCCTGGGCAGTTGGATGGCGTGCGCCAGCCGCGCGCTTCCGGCGTGGACCGGCCCGGTGGGTTATGGATGCGCGGCGGCGTGCTTCGCGTTTGTTCCCTCGATGTTCATCCGCCACCCCGATCCCAACGGCTTCTACAATCCTGCCGGATGGGGCCCCACCGCGGTGGCCGCTGGCTTGCCGCTGGCGGTGTGGATGGTGCTCAGCGGGGTCCTGATGCTCCGCCTACGCGTCCCCGAAGAGGGAGCTGCCGGAACCCCGGCGGAGACTGAAGAACGGATCGCGATCTCCACCTAGCCTGGAAGCCCCGCCCCGGTCCTGCCCCTCCTGATCCCCGTGTAAGATGGGGGCAATCCTTGATCGCATATTTCCGGAGGCCGTGGTGCGTTCCATCCGTTTGTCCGTCTTTGCCTGCCTTACCGTCTTCCTCTTCGCCATCGGAATCGCTGTCCATCCGGCGCCTGCGCGCGGCGCTGAGAAGCCGCATATCTTCCAGCGCCCCGCACTCTCCAAGGACCTGGTGTGCTTCGGCTATGCGGGGGATCTGTGGACCGTGCCCCGCGCGGGCGGCAGGGCCACGCGGCTCACCACCGGTGTAGGCATCGAAACGGCGCCGGTCTTCTCGCCCGACGGCAGCACCATCGCGTTCACCGGCGTCTACGACGGCAACACCGACGTGTTCACGATTCCCGCCGCCGGCGGCGTGCCTTTCCGCGTCACCTACCATCCCGCGGCCGACTTTGCCGTGGGCTGGACGCCGGACGGAAAGAGCATCATCTTCCGCTCCACGCGCGACGCGAAGAGCCGCTACACCCAGCTCTACACGGTTCCGGCCAGCGGCGGCCTGGCCAAGCTTCTTCCCCTCCCCATGGCCTACCAGGGGGCGCTCTCGCCCGACGGCAAGGAGATCGCCTACTCTCCGCTGCCGCCTGCCTTCGGGTTCGACTACGGCTCCTATGTCGCGTGGGGCAACTACCGCGGCGGCCGGGCCTCGACCATCTGGATCACCACCCTGCCCGGCCTCGACTCAACGGAGATTCCGCATGAGACGGCGTCGGACTTCAGCCCGGTCTACGCCGGCGGGAAGATCTACTTCCTCTCCGGGCGCAAGGGACACACCGCGATCTTCAAATACGATCCCGCGACGAAGAAGGTCGCCGATGCGCTTTCCAACGAAGGGCCGGATATCCGGTCGATGGCCGGGGACGGCACCACGCTGGTCTACGATCAGCTCGGCGAGATCCATCTTTTCGACACCGCAACCGGCAAGAGCCACCTGGTTCCCATCGAGGTCGATGCCGATCTGCCCGAGGTGCGGCCGCAGATCAAGGGCGTGGGCGACGAGGTGGAGCACGTGCGCATCTCCACTACCGGCATCCGCGCGGCGGTGGAGGCGCATGGAGACATCTTCACCGTCGCGGTCAAGCACGGCCCCACGCGCGATATCACCAACACGCCGGGCGTGATGGAGCGCGAGCCGGCCTGGTCGCCCGATGGCCAGTCCATCGCCTACTTCTCCGACGAGTCGGGCCTCTACCAATTGCATGTTGCCCCGCAGACGGGCAATGCCGTGGCCGGCGCCGCGCCGCCGAAGAAGTTCGAACTTGCGAAGGATCCGGCATACTACTTCGACCCCGCCTGGTCGCCCGACTCGAAGAAGATCGCCTTCCACGACAACCGCCTGAACACCTGGATGCTCGACACCGCCACGGGCAAGCTCACCGTGGTGGGCGACAAGAACATCTACGGCGGCTTCTCCAACGCGGCCTACGAAGTCTCGTGGTCGCCGGATTCGAAGTGGCTTGCCTACACGCGATCCATGCCCAACCACCTGCACGCGCTCTTCCTCTATGAAGTGGAAACGGGCAAGTCCACGCAGATCACCAGTGAGATGGGCGAGTCGACTCATCCGGCCTTCGATCGCGAAGGCAAATATCTCTACTACATCGCCAGCACCAACGCCGGCGCGACCTCCGACGGCCTCGACATGACCAGCGACCTCTACCAGGTCACGTCGAACATCTATGCCATTTCGCTTTCGGCAGGCACGGCCTCGCCCATCGCACCCGATCTGGAGGATGAGAAGGCCGCATCCGAGGAGGGCAAGAAGCCCGATGCAGATCACGCCGACGCGAAGGAGGCCGGCGGCGATGAGGGCGCACGTGCTGCGAAGGCGCCTGTGAAGCCGTTGAAGGTCGACCTGGACGGCATTGTGGGGCGCACCGTGGCGCTGCCGCTGCCCACCGCCGTGTATGAAGGCGTCTACGCAGGCCTCAAGGGCAGCGTGTACTTCCTGGAGCGGCCCGCCTCGGGTCGCTTCGCCGACCGCGGCGCAACGCTCAACCGCTGGACCCCGGACGACCGCAAGACCGAGAAGCTGGCCGAGAACGTGGAGTCCTTTGAGCTTTCGACCAACGGCGAAAAGATGCTGCTCGCCCTGGGGCATCCGCATCCCGAAGGCGGCGACATGCCTCCCAATGGTAGCGGCCAGCCGTCGTGGGTCATCGTGCCTGCCAATGCACCGGTCAAGCCGGGCGAAGGCGCGCTCTCGTTTGCCGATCTCAGGCTGAAGGCGGAGCCGCACGCCGAGTGGGCGCAGATGTACCGCGAGGTGTGGCGCATCGAACGCGCCTACTTCTACGACTCAAACTTCCACGGCACCAACACCGCGGAGGACGAGAAGCGCTTTGAGCCGTATGTCGAGTCGATCGCCTCGCGCGCGGACCTCAACTACATCTTCCAGGAGATGCTGGGCGCCTTTTCGGTGGGCCATCTGCGCGGCAACGGCGGGGCCATTCCCGATGCAAAGCATGTGCCCGGCGGGCTTCTCGGCGCGGACTACGAAATCAAGAACCATCGCTACTGCATCGCGAAGATCTACACCGACGGCGACTTCAACCCGCGCGACAAAGCGCCGCTCGCGCAGCCGGGCCTCAACGTGCAGGCGGGCGAATGCATCCTCGACATCAACGGCCAGGACGTGACCGCCGCCATCGACATTCAGCAGCCGCTTGAAGGCACGGCGGGCAAAGTCATCAGCATCCGCATCGGCTCGCCGGACGGCAAAAACACTCGCGACATTTCCGTGACTCCGATTGCCAGCGAGGCCAGCTTGCGCAACACGGATTGGATCGAAAGCAATCGCAAGAAAGTCGCCGGGCTCTCCGGCGGCAAGCTTGCATACGTCTATCTGCCTGATACCGGCTCCGGCGGATTCACCAACTTCAACCGCTACTACTTTGCGCAGACGGACAAGCAGGGCGTCATTATGGATGAGCGCTTCAACGCCGGCGGCCAGGTGGCCGACTACTTCGTGGAGGTGCTTGGCCGCCACGTCGAGTCCTACTGGGCGCCGCGCTACGGCACCGTCGAGCACACGCCCAATTCCGCCATCTACGGGCCCAAGGTGATGATTGCCAACGAAATCTCCGGCTCCGGCGGCGACGCGCTGCCGTGGCTCTTCAAGCAGGCCAAACTCGGCCCGCTTGTGGGCAAGCGCACCTGGGGCGGCCTGGTGGGCATCGGTCCCATACCGGTACTGATGGACGGCGGCCACGTGACCGCGCCCAGCGAGGCGTTCTTCTCTCCCAAAGGCGACTGGGACGTGGAGAATCACGGCGTGGATCCCGATGTGGTGGTGGAGCAGGACCCGAAAGCCGTGAGCGAAGGCCACGATCCGCAGCTCGAGAAGGCCGTCTCCCTTGCGCTGGACGAACTGAAGGCGCATCCGCAGCCCGAGGTACGCAAGCCCACGTATCCGAACTTCCACAACAGCTATTGAGACAGTTGTCAGTGGTCAGTGATCAGTGGTCAGTGATCAGTTGTCAGTGGTCAGTGGTCAGTGATCAGTTGTCAGTGATCAGTTGTCAGTGGTCAGTGATCCTATCGGGGTGCTCCATCCTTGAGACAGCTTCATCGTCTCAAGGGTGGGTGACGCGATCCGCGCACCGCAAGGGCTTCCTCGTGTGCGGGCGCCGCATGGCGTCTTCATCGACTGGCATTCCCCTCTCTACAATCGCCCTATGCGCCGCATCCCCTTCGAAGACGTCCACAACCAGCTTGCCGACCTTCTCCGCAAACTCAACTTCTCCGCGGACCGCGCCGAAATGTGCGCCCGCATGTTCGCCGAGACTACCTGCGACGGCGTCTACTCGCACGGCGTGAATCGCTTTCCGCGTTTCGTGGCCATGGTCCGCAACGGCAGCGTCGATCCCGGCGCAGAGCCGGTCTGCATCGGGCGTCCTGGCGGGCTGGAGCGCTGGGATGGCCGCCGCGGCCCCGGCAACTTGAACGCGCATGCAGCGATGGAGCGCGCCATCGCGCTCGGCCGCGAGCACGGCATCGGCTGCGTGGCGATGGCCAATACCAATCACTGGATGCGCGGCGGCACCTATGGTTGGCAGGCGGCCGATGCCGGAGCCATCGGCCTCTGCTGGACCAACACTTTGCCCAACCTGCCGCCGTGGGGCGCGGCCCAGCCCGCCATCGGCAACAACCCGCTGGTGATCGCGGTCCCGCGCGCGAAAGGCCACGTCGTCCTCGACATCGCCATGTCGCAGTTTTCCTATGGAGCGCTGGAAAGCTACCGAAAACGCGGCGAACCGCTGCCCGTCGAAGGCGGCTTTGACGTGGCCGGCAAACTCACGCGCGATCCCGCGGCCATCGAAGCCACGCAGCGCCTTCTGCCCATTGGCTACTGGAAAGGCTCGGGCCTTGCGATCGCGCTCGACATGATCGCCGCCATGCTTTCGCTGGGCAGCGCCACGCGCCAGATCGCTACCGATCCGCTGCGCGAAACCGGCCTGTCACAGGTGTTCATCGCCATCCACCCGGCCGCGCCCGGCAATGAGAACGGGCTCGATCAGATCGCCGACGGGATCGTCGACTCTTTGCACCAAGCGCAGCCCGCGGAACAAGGCAAGCCCGTTCGTTATCCCGGCGAGAATACGCTGCGGCATCGTGAAGAGAACCGCCGTCTCGGCCTGCCCATCGAGCCCGCCGTCTGGGACGAGATTCTGCGGGGGTGTGTGGAACTCTAGAATCCCATGATGTTGTAGCCGCAGTCCACGTAGATGGTCTCGCCGGTGATGGCGCTGGACAGGTCGCTGGCCAGGAACAGGGCCAGCCCGCCGACTTCGAGCTGATCCACATTGCGCTTCAGCGGAGCGCGATCGGCCGCGGCCTTGAGCATGTCGCCCAGTGCGCCGATGCCCCGCGCGGCCAGGGTCTTGATCGGCCCCGCCGAAATGGCGTTCACGCGAATGTTCTTCGGACCCAAGTTCCACGCCAGATACCGAACCGCCGACTCGAGCGACGCCTTGGCCAGCGCCATCACGTTGTAGTTGGGCACCACCTTTTCGGCGGCATAGTAGCTGAGCGTCATGATGCTGCCGCCGTCGGACATCAGCGGAACCGCGCCGCGGCTCACCGCGATGAGCGAATACACGCTGACATCGTGGGCGATGCGGAAGCCTTCCCGGCTGGTGTTGATGAACTCGCCCTTCAAGTCCTCGGCGGGCGCATAGGCCACCGCGTGCACCAGGATGTCGAGCTTCCCGAACTTCCCCTTGAGCTCGGCAAACAGGCTGTCGATCTGCTGGTCGATGGAAACATCGCACTGAAAACCGGATGCGCCGGGCAGTTCGTGGATCAAATCCTCCGCCTCGGCCTTCATGCGCTCGTTCTGATAGGTAATGGCCAGCGTGGCGCCGGCCGCATGCAGCTTCTGGGCGATGCCCCAGGCAATGGAACGCTTGTTGGCCAGTCCGAACACAACGGCAGTCTTGCCTGCCAGATCGATCATCTTTGTCTTCTTCCTCCACGGCCTCAGGCGAGGGGCATCGCGGGCCAATCGACTCTTAGGATATCAAGCCGGATCGGCGGCACGCCGCCGCCGCGCGGGCGCGGCAACCCATACGCGGTCGCGGAGGATCTGCGAACTCAGCGGTTGAGATATATTCCGGAAACCTGGCCCGTGACATTATCGACGTAATTGCCGGTCATGTGGCGTTGATCCGCGGAGACGGTGAGCGTAAGCACACCGGTGTGATAGAGGAGGTTCTGGCTCTGCAGGCTGAACGTCCAGCCGCTGATGGGCCCGGCGGCCGCGGCCTCCACCACTCCCTGGTTGATCTCGCTGATGAGCACGTAGTTGCCGTACTGGCTGACCTGGTAGATGAGCCCGAGGGGACTACCCCACGTGCCGGCGATGTTGGGGAGCGATGCCGGCTGGGCCTGCACCGGCTGCTGGTACTGCTGCGACTGCTGGTGGGTGGCCTCGCTCACCGGCGGGGTGTCCGGGTCGGAGTAGACCGGCGATTGGGCCGGGACCGGCTTTTGCCCCTGGGGCTGCGGCCCGGAGTCGGCATGGGCGCGGCCCTGTTGCTCCAGCGCGCTGATGCGTTGCGCCATGTCCTGCTCCGCGGCCTTGCGGTCGTCCGGAGAGAGCTTGGCCATCTCCTGGGTGTTCGCCATTTTGGCGCTCACCCCCTGGCTGTCGAAATGGATCTCCGAGATCTTGCTATGGAAGACCATCACGATCAGCAGGAACGCAATGAACGTGAGCCACAGGGCGAGTTTCACCGTAGAGGCCGACTTGGGCGGGGAAGACGTTTGTTCGCTCATAAGCTTCCTTGCAGCGGGGAAACGGAAGTCTCGAACGAGTATCAGGGGCCCTTTTGTCTGCGGATTGTACTCGCACCGGAATGCAAAAGGGAATCGCAATCGGATCGGGCGGCGTTCAAAGATGCTGCTCAACCGCCCAGATCGACCAGCTCGACCTTGCCCACCGGCCGGCCCAGGAACCGCGAGCCGAGCCGCTCGAACTTGTCCACCGAGTCGGTTGCGAAGCAGCGCACCCTGGCCGTGTCGGGCTGGTTTTCGCCGTTCTGCCCGAAGAGGTGCATGGCCGCCTCCGCAGTGGCTTCGGCGGAGTCGATGATGCGCACCCCGGGAGTCACCGCCTTTTCAAACAGGGAGCGCAGCAGCGGATAGTGCGTGCAGCCCAGCACGAGCGCGTCATAGTGCAGACCTTCCGCCTTGGCCTCGGCGCGCAGTTCCGACAGATAAACTTCGATCACCTGCGCCGTGACCGGGTGGTTGGTCCAGCCTTCCTCCACCAGCGGCACCAGCAGCGGGCAGGCCTTTTCGAGCGCCCGCAGTCCCTGTGCATGGCAGGCCATCGCGTAGGCGTGACTCCGCACCGTGGCATCGGTGGCGATCACCAGCACGTCGCCCGTCTTCGATGCCGCGTGCGCCGCCTTCGCGCCGGGCTCCACCACGCCCAGCACCGGAACGGGGACCGCGTCCTGAATGGCATCGAGCGCCAGCGCGCTGGCGGTGTTGCAGGCAATCACCAGGTACTCCGCACCCTGCTTATTGACGAGAAACTGAGCCGCCTCTGCTGCATAGTGCGCAATGGTCCGGCGCGATTTGGACCCGTAAGGCAGCCGCGCCGTGTCGCCCAGAAACGTATAGCAGGCATGGGGAATGCGCCGCACCAGCGCGCCCAACACGGTGAGCCCGCCAAAGCCCGAATCGAAGACGCCGATCTTTGGAGACATGGTTCTTCCGCAGGTCCGGTTAGCGAATCAAATCTGTAAGAGTCTTGGAGAACCAGCACAATTCCATGAAGACGCTTCTGGCATATGGATTGCGCGTTCCGTTTTTATCGAGAATCGCGTTGAAGTTGTTGTCGACAAATCGATAGACCTCCAACATGCTTGGCACGGTCGGCATATGGTCACGCGTGAAAGCATTGCAGAGCTCGCGGAGGACGCCCTCCGGTGTTCCGTTGTGGATGTAGGGATCTGTTCCGTTCAGGTCACTGGCCGATTTCTGAAGGCGATAGGGCTCCGACTCCCAAACGAACCAAGTGTGGAGAGCCGGGTTTAAATTGGACCAGGTGATAGTCATGCCCAATTCCAACGGCATATTAAACCGGGGCGCCGCCGAAGGTGCAACGCTCAACTCTACTCTGGAGAGGTCGTGGATGGAGTAACGGCAGCTCTGAATGAGAGCGAAGATTCTATTCAGCCTGCGTTCCCCGCCCGGGATTTCAGAGGCAAGATGAGGAACCAGGCCCAGTTGGTAGAGCCCAACAATGTAAGCAATGTAGAGGCTGCGGAATTCTTCGTCGTAGGGGACGTTCAGGAAGACGCCGATAGGATTAGGCGGCAGAGGCACGCTTGCGCCTCTTTTCCGGTTCGATAGAGGTCACGGGCGGTTCTTCCTGACTGGAAAGTTCAGCCTTGAATTTGTCCACAAGTACCTGCAGCTCTTTCT
>Ga0335082_10007111_pt1 | contig 12188 bp, 8 predicted proteins | sample Lox_Sample_41_FD_206718 | JGI IMG/M metagenome (GOLD analysis project Ga0335082, IMG submission 206718) | Soil microbial communities from Loxahatchee National Wildlife Refuge, Florida, United States - Lox_Sample_4.1 | ecosystem: Environmental > Terrestrial > Soil > Wetlands | place: USA: Florida...
TGGCATCCGGCCCGCCGGGCAGGACCTGCATGCGCACGCCGGTCGCGGTGGCGAACTCGCGGGGATCACGGGCGAACCGGGCCGCGGTGACCTTCGCGGCGGCATCGCCGGCCTGGCGGGCGCGCGCGGCGGCCTGCGCGGCCTGCTTCCCGGTGCCCTTCTCCACGATGGACTTGATCTTGGCGACGCTGATCACGTCGAGCTCCAGGGCCGCCGCGCAGGCCTGCTCGACCGGGTCGCTGCCGTAGGTGCGGGCCAGGCCGATCAGCGCGTAGACCGCGCGCATCCGCGTCCACGGCAGCGGGGTGTCCAGGATCCGGGCGGCATAGATCCCGATCGCCTCGCCGCGCGCGGCGGCCATCGCCGCGAGCTTGTCCACATCCCGGCGCGCGTAGATGTCGGTGCCGGGCGGGAAGTCCGCCGCATCGCTGGCCCGGCCGCCGGCCGGCTGCTGCGGGTGGGTGCGGATGACCTGGCCGCGATGGTAGATCTTCACCAGGGTCCCGTCCGCCCGCACCGTGACCTGCTGCCCGGCCAGCCGGTACGGCACCGAGTAGAACGCGTTCTGCGCCCGGACATGGAAATCACGCTGCACCTTGGCCTCGCTCCACGCCGGCACCCGGTACGGCTGCCCGGGCGCGGGCAGCAGCGCCGGGGCCTCCAGCTGCGCGAACACCTCCGCGGGCCGGCGGCGGATGGTGCCGTGCACCCGCATCCCGGCCCGGACGCGGCACCAGTCCTCCGCCCGGCGCTGCGCATCGGCGATCCCGGCGAACTGCTCCCCGGCGAAGAAGCTGACCTGGACGAACTTCACCCCGTTCTCGACCCGCCCCTTATCTTGCGGGGAGCGGACCCGGGCCGGGTCGCAGACCAGGCCGCGGGCCTGCGCGTACTCCAGCCACTCCCGGTTCCACCGCGGCTCCAGCCGGTCGGCCTTGTCCACCACCGGCTTGAGGTTGTCCGCGATGAGCACCGTGAACATGCCGCCGAAAAAGCTCCAGGCCGCCTCGCAGCCGGCGATCACCGCGGCCGTGGTCTGCGAGAACGTCAGATACACGAAGCAGTAGCGCGACAGCACCGCGGTGAACACCAGCGCGTGCAGCTTCCGCCGCCGGTCTCCGTCGGCGATCATCCCCAGGTAGCCGAAGTCGATCTGCACTTCTTCGCCGGGCTTGCCGTCGGCCACCGGTACCGTCACCTGCTGCCGGGACGAGGAGTAGCCGCACTCGGCCGCGGCGAACCGGGCCAGCGTCCGGTACGGCACCGCCGTCCCGCGCCGTTCCAGGAACTCGCCGATCTTCACCAGCGTCAGGCCGTCCTTCACCCAGGCGGTGACCTCGGCCTGCACCGGCACCAGCGCCTCCCATGACGGGCCGTGCCCGGCCGGGCGGGCCGGGCGGACCGCTGCCACCACCTGCCCGAGCAGCTCATCGGTCAGCTGCGACTCATCCCGGTCACGGACCAGGCCCGCCGCCTGCGCCGCCCTGATATACCGCGCGGCGGTCTTCACGTCCACGCCCGCCCGCCTGGCCGCCGGGCGCTTGCCCGCCCCTGTCAGGCGACGTTCTGGATGGGTAGCTGATCGGGTGTCCCGGCCACTCGCGGTGGTCACGATCTTGAGGTTGCTGTCACGGCTTGCCCGGGCGGGTGTCGCGACGGTTGGGTGGGGATGTCTTGCAGGTGAAGACGGCCCTCCCTGATCGTTTGGCTGCGTCCGGGGAGGGCCGTCGTGTGGCGCACGGATGGTGACGCCGATGTTGACGGTAGCCGGGGATCGGGATCTGGTCGAGCGGCAGCTGGCGGGCGGGCTGCTGGCGTGCCCGGAGTGCGGGACGGGGGTGCTGGGCGGGCACGGCTGGGTGCCTTCCCGGTGGCTGCGCCGCGCGGACGGGCGGGTGGTGCTGCTCAAGGCGCATGCGACCGGGCAGGAGAAGGCGTCCGGGAAGGTCGCCGACGGGCTTCGCCGCGGGAGGTGCAAGGCGCCGGGGTGCGGGGTGACGCATGTGCTGGCGCCGCCGCAGGTGCTGTTCCGGCGGCTGGATGAGACCCGGGTGATCGGCGAGGTACTGGCGGCCCGGGCCGGGGGCAGGGGGTACCGGGCGATCGCCGGCCTGCTGGGGCGCGCGGCTGCGGGGACGGCGGGACTGGCGGCGGAGCTGGGCATGGTGCGCCGCTGCGTGACCCGGTTCACCGTGAACGCCGGGCGGCTGCGGGCGGCGTTCACCGCCCTGGTGCACCAGGTGGATGCCTCGCCGCCGGTGATGACCGCGGGCCGGGGGGCGGTGGCCGAGGCGGTCGCGGCGATCGGCGAGGCGGCCGCCGCGGTGCGGCGGCTGCTGGGGACGGCGATGGCTGCGGTGTCGCCGTGGGAGGTCGCGGCAGCGGTGTCGCACGGCCGCCTGCTGGCGGTGAGCCCGCCCGCGCGGCTGTTCTCCACGTCCGGGCATCTGGAGCCTGCCGTGTGATCGCCGGGACGCTGGTGCCTTCCGTTTGGGGCCATTGCGGCCATTGCGATGGGAGGCACTTGTGGGTTATGACGAGGAGCTGGCGGCGCGGGCGGCACGGGCCCGTGACGTTGCCCTGTTCCGTTACGGCCTGATCCGCGCCGCGGCGGACCCGGGCCTGTCGCCGCGGCAGCGGGGCGCGCTGGTGCGCGAGCTGGCCGCCGCGCAGCACAAGGAGCCGGGCGGGGAGTTGCTGAGGATCGGGCGGTCCACGCTGGACCGGTGGATCCGGGACTGGCGCGCCGGCGGCTTTGATGCCCTGGTGCCGGGCAGCCGGAACGTCCAGCCGCGCACCAGCGCCGGCGTGCTGGAACTGGCGGTGGCGCTGAAGAAGGAGAAGCCGGCCCGGACCGCCGCGCAGGTGCACCGGATCCTGGCGGCCCGGCTGGGCGCCGGGCTGGTGCCCTCGGTGCGGACCATCCAGCGGCACTTCGTCCGGATGGAGCTGACCGGTCTTCCCGGCGGTCCGGCGGCGCCGGAGGTCTTCGGCCGGTTCGAGGCCGCCGCCCCGGGCGAGCTGTGGGTCTCCGACGTGCTGCACGGCCCGCCGGCCGGCCCGGCGCCCAAGACCTACCTGTTCGGCATCGAGGACGACCATTCCCGGTTCATCACCGGCTGGTGGTGGACCACCCGCGAGGATGTCACCGGGCTGTTCGCCGCGCTGCGGCGGGCGGTGGAGGCGCACGGCGCCCCGCGGGCCTTCTACGTCGACAACGGCAGCCCGTATGTATCCCGGCAGCTGCTGCACGCCCTGGCCGTCCTGGGCATCCAGATCACCCACTCGCGGCCCCGCCGGCCCCAGGGGAAAGGCAAAATCGAACGCCTGTTCGAGACTGTCAGGTGTCAGTTCCTGGTCGAGGTCGCCGGCCAGGGCGGGCAGGCGGGCACCACGCTGGGGTCGGTAACCGAGCTGGAGGAACTGTTCGGCGCCTGGGTGCACCAGGCGTATCACCGGGCGGTCCACGGCGAGACCGGTCAGGCCCCGGCCGTGCGGTTCGCAGCCGCGACGTCCCGGCTCCGGCAGATCGCCCCGGAGGCGATCGACGAGGCGTTCTTGTGGCAGGACTTCCGCACCGTCACCAAGACCGCCACGATCAGCCTGCACGGCAACCGGTACCAGACCGACCCGGCGCTGGCCGGCCGCAAGGTCGAGGTGCTCTACAACCCGGCCGACCTGACCACCGGGATCCGGGTGCGGTGGCGGGGAACGCCGATGGGCGAGGCTGTGCCGCACGTGATCGGCCGTCACTCCCACCCGGGCCTGGCCCCGGCCGCCCCGGCCCCGGCGGCCCCGACCGGGATCGACTACCTGCGGATGGTCGCCGGGGCGCACCGCGAGCAGCAGGCCGGCTCGATCAACTTCGCCGCCCTCGCCGAAGGCCAGCCCGGCCGGGCCGCAAGCGGCGAGGACCACGGCCGGCCGGGAGAGTCCCGGTGACCCGCCGCCCGGTCGCGCCCGCCCCGCCCGCAGAGCTGGCCGCGCTGCTGGCCGCCGGCGCCGACGGCGCATGCGCCGACATGGCCGCGATCCAGCTGCTCACCGACCATCACTACTGGCTGACCAGGACCGACTTCACCATCGCGTTCATCCGCGCCGGCCGCAGCCCGCTCAGCGGGCAGGCGCTGGCGCACGTCCGCTGGAAGGCCGCCGCCCGTGCCCTGGCCGCCGGGCAGCTGCCCTGCACCGGCAGCGAAGCGGCGATCTTGCAGATCGCGGCCGGCCTCGCCGCCAGCCTGCCGGTCCGGCTCCGCGATGCGGTCACCGGGCTGGACCACGCCAACCTGACCGCCGTCGCCGGCGCCATCATGGCCGCCGGCGGCCACCACCTCCCCTGAGCACCCAGGCTGCCGCCCGGCGCCCGCTACGGCGGGAACCGGGCGGCCCGCACCCGGAAGGGACCGACCGCATGCTCGCCAAGATCCAGACGTTCTACGGGTTCACCAAGATGCCGTTCGGCCGGGACATCGCTCCCGGCCAGCTGCACCGCCACCACGGCCACGCCGAGGCCGTCGCCCGCCTCACCTGGGCCATTACCACCCGCTCGCTCGCCGTGCTCACCGGGGAAGTCGGCGCCGGCAAGACTGTGGCCGTCCGCGCCGCCCTGGCCGGCACCGACCCGGTCCGCTACCGGCCCATCTACCTGCCCAACCCGGCTGGCATCGGCATCCGCGGCATCTGCCAGCAGGTCGTCATCGCCTGCGGCCAGGCCCCCCGCTTCCACACCGGCTCCCTGCTCCCCCAGGCCGCTGACGCCCTCGCTGCCGAAGCCGCCGAGCGCGGCCGGACCCCCATATTGATCCTGGATGAGGCCCATCAGCTCGACCCGGCGCAGCTCGAGACGATCCGCATGCTCACCAGCTACGACCTCGACTCGGTCACCTGCTTCGCCGCCCTGCTCATCGGCCAGCCCACCCTGCGCACCCGGCTCAGGCTCGGCGTCCTGGCCGCCCTCGACCAGCGCATCGGCCTGCGCGCCCACATCGACGGGATGACCCGCGATGAGACAGCCAGCTACATCAGCCACCACCTCGCCCTCGCCGGCCGCGGCAGCGACACCCTGTTCTCCGACGACGCCATCACCCTGATCCACGACACCAGCCGCGGCCTGCCCCGCACCGTCAACAACCTCTGCATCCAGTCGCTCATCGCAGCCTGCGCCGCCGGGCACGCCATCGCCGACCAGGCCGCCGCCCGCGCCGCGATCACCGAGGTCACCGCGACACCCTGAGCACCAACGCGACACCCTGAGCACCACCCAGCCCCGCCAGGCCCCGCCCGGCGGGGTTTTCCGCAACCAGGACATCCCCAAGATCAGTGTCACCGACATCCTCAAGATCAACGTCGCGCAACACGCATGATCAATGCCTTTCTGCTTGTGCGAGCGTGCTTGGTCCGGGAGCTACACGGAGGGGCGAGGTTGCAGGGTCCGGCAGGGTGAAGCCGTCGCCATCGCCGAGACCGAAGGATTGCGCCCGTGCCCTCGGCAGGCTGGCGACATCCGCCGGGACGTGGTCCGAAGACGTGGTCATGGTGACGTCCTGCGGGTGTGTGACGTGAGCCGGCGGAACGCGCGCGCGGCTGCTGCGACCATCTCGTCGACGTCGTCGGCGCTGGTGGCGAGGCAGATGTGGCAGGCCGCGAGCGGCGAGAGCGGGAGCAGGGCGCCGGCGTCGCGCATGGCGGCTCCGAATGCGCGAGTGCGCTCGGAATCGGCGGCGCCCCAGGCGAGACGCCACGTTGGGCCGCTGCCGGTTACAGTCGCATCCACGCGCGCGTCGTGGATCGCGGCGCGGAGCCGCTCGCGTAGGCGCACGCCGAGTTCGTGCAGCCGGTTCACGCCGCCGTGCCCGAGCAGCTCGAGCGTCGCGCGGGCGGCGGCCAACGCGTATGGGTGCGGACCCGACGGCTCGCAGCCGCCGCCCGGCGCGATGAAGCCGTCGATCAGGTCGCGGCGCCCGGCGAGCGCGCCGATCGAGCAGCCGTTCGCCATCGCTTCGCCGAGCACGGTGAGCTCGGGTGTCACGCCGGCGATCGCCTGGTAGCCGCCGAGGTGATGGCGGAACGCGGTTTCCCGCTCGTCGAGGACCAGGAGCGACCCGTGCCGCGTCGCGAGCTCACGCATCTGCTCGAGGAATGCGCTCCCCGGTGCTGCGCTCGCGTCGCCGTGGAGGTACGGCGCGATGACGACTGCCGCGACCTCGCGCCCGTGCCGGGCGAAAGCGGTACGCGCGCCGGGGTCGCCGATGCTGGACGTCAGGATCCGGTGCCGGCCAGTCGCTGCGCGCGATACCTCGATCGCGCGATGGAGGGCTTGGCCGCCACCGGTGACGAACGCGACCTTCTCGGCTGACGGCAACCACGCGACGATCTGTTCCGCCAGCTCCGCCTCGCCCCGCTGCAGCCCGACGCCGGTCCGGCCGCAGCAGGCCGCGACGGCCGCGGCAGCATCGGTCACCGCGGGATCGCAGTGACCGACGACGATCGTGCCGTAGGACAGGAAGTAGTCAACGAGGCGCTTGCCGCCCGCTGTCCAGAGGTAGGCGCCCTGGCCGCGGACGACGAGCCCGTCGAATCCGCCGCGGCGGACGGCGGAAGCGGGCAGCACGCCGTCGGCACGCCGGCGCAGCGCCGCGCCGTCGAGCAGTCGCGAGCAGTCGGTCATGTGCTCCAGCGTCGCGCGGGCCGCATCCCGCGCACACCGGCAAAACTGCCGGGTTACGCGCTGATGGGCGGGTGCTAGGGCGCTTGGGTCTCGAGCCGGAGCGCCGCGAGCTCGGTCCGCGATGAGATGCCCAGCTTCGCGAACACGTTGCGCAAGTGGAAGTCAACGGTACGCGGGCTGAGGAAGAGTTGCGCGCCGACCTCGCGGTTTGACAGGCCCTGGGAGACGAACTTCGCGACCTGGAGTTCCTGCGGGGTCAGCTCCGCCCAGGCCGGCTGCTCGCGCGGCGCGCGGGCGGTCTCGCCGCTCGCGCGCAGCTCGCTTCTGGCGCGGCTCGACCACGGCATTGCATCAAGCACGTCGAAGGTCTCCAGCGCCGCGCGGAGGTGCTCGCGCGCGTCGACCCGGCGGCGCCGCCGGCGCAGGGATTCGCCGTACGCGAGTTCGGTGCGCGCACGCTCGAACGCGCGCTGCCCGCGGGCGTGCTCGGCGAGCGCCTCGTCGAACATCGAGTCGGCTTTCTCGGCCACGTCCGCGAGCAGGGCGCGGCAGTGGGCGACGCGACCGCGCGCCCATGGCGCCTCGGACGCCGCTGCGAAGGCGCTCAGCTCATCCAGCCACCGTTGCGCCTCCGGGCGGCCCGCACGCGCCGCCGCCTCGATCCGGTCGAGCGATGCGAGCAGCGCGATCACCGGGTGCGCAATCGGCTCGAGCTGCACGAACGCCGCCTCGGTCCGGCCGGCGCCGAGCTCGAGCACGCCAAGCGCCCACCGCGCCGCGTCGTCGATCAAGCTCATCGGATGCGTGGCCGTGATCGCGCGCGCCCGCTCGACGAACTCACGGCAGCGCTCCTCGTCGCCGCGCCAGGCGGCGATCAATCCACGCCAGACCAGAGCGTGCGCCTCCAGCTCGGACTGCCCGGTGTCCCGCGCGAGCCGCGCCGTCTCTTCCGCCGTCGCGTTCGCGGCCGTCCACCGCCCCACCAGCATCTCCGCGAGCGCGACCCGGGTTCCGGCGATCGCCAGGCAGCCGACCGATCCGATCGAGCGCGCGCGCGACACGATACGGTCGTGGAAGCGGTGCGCGGCGGCGTCATCGCCGACATAGAAGCCGGCGCGGCCAGCCGCGAGCATGAGGTCGACATCGTCGGCTTCGTCCTCGGCGGCGGCGAGCGCCTTACGGATAGTCGCGATCCCCGTCCCCACGTCGCCGGCGAGCTGCTGGGCGAAGCCGATGAGCAGGCCGATGAAGAACTCGTCGTGCTCGTCGCCGCCGACATCGAGCGACTGGGCAAGCATGGCGATCTCCCGCGCGGCCTCGGCGTCCAGTGCCAGCGAGGCTCCCTCCGCCGCCAGCGCCAGCAGCTCGAGCGCTCGCCGCGGATGGACCTCCGCCAGACGCTTCGCGCCTGTGACGAGCATCGTCACGACCGTCGTGGTCGTCCCGGCCGCGAGTTCTATCGACCCGCGCAGGCGATGACAGTTCGCGAGCAGGACGGGATCGGCCACCAGTGGCTCCGCGGCGGCGAGCAGGCGCGCCGCCTCCGGCATCAACCCGGTCAGCCACGCGTCGGTGGCGGCCTCAGCCAGCCTGCGCCCTCGTTCCTCTGGCGACGCCGACAGCTCGCTCGCGCGCTCCCACGCCCCGGCGGCGGCCGCAAAGGCATGCCGTGCCCGCGCCCGCCGCGCTGCCTGCTCGAGCTCTCGCGCCACCTCCTCGTCGTGCCCGAGCGTCGCCGCCGCCCGGTGCCACGCGTAGCGGTCGATCTCTCCCGCTTCGTTCAGCACCTCGGCCAGAGCGGTGTGGGCGGCACGCCTGGCCGAAAACGGCGCGGTCCCGTAGACCGCGGACCGGACCAGCGGGTGCCGGAAACGCACCTCGACCGCGTCGACCCGGACGAGGTCCGCCTGCTCGGCCGCGTCGAGCGCGGAGACGTCCAACTGCAGGCGTTCCGCCGCGCCGAGTACGACCTCCGGCTTTGCCGTGTCGTCCGCGGCGGCGATCACGAGCAGCTGCTGCGTGCCCGGCGCAAGCGCGCGCACCCGCTCGGCGAACAGGCGCTCGACACCTGTCGACAGCGGTAGCGGCAACGGCAGCGGCTCGCGCGCCGCGAGCTGCGAGGGTGTCAGCAGCGACACGAGCTCGGCAACCGCCAGCGCGTTTCCTCCGGTCGCGGCCGCCACGCGGCGCGCGACGTCCTCCGTCACCGCTGCGCCCGAACGGTCGGCCAGCAGCTCCCGCACCGCCACGGCGTCCAGCGGCCGCAGGCGCAGCTCGGGCAGCACGCCCGGCTGGAACTCACGCTCACGCGCTGCGAACAGCATCGCCACCCCCTCGGCGTGCAGCCGCCGCGCGGCGAACACCAGCGCCTGCTCCGAGTCGTGGTCGATCCACTGCGCGTCGTCGACGACGCAGAGCAGCGGCCCCTCCTCGGCCATCTCCGCGAGCAGCGTGAGCACCGCGAGCGGAACACGGTACAGATCCGGGGCGGCATCCTCGCGCAGCCCGAGCGCGCTCTCCAGCGCCGCCGCCTGCGCTCGCGGGATCCGCTCGAGCGCGCCGAGCGCGGGCCGGAGGAGCTGGTAGAGCGACGCGTACGGCAGCCTCGACTCCGACTCGACCCCCCGGGCCTCGAGCGCCGCCATGTCGCGGGCTTCCGCTCGCGCCTCGTCCAGAAGCGCCGACTTGCCCGCCCCCGGCTCGCCGACAACGAGCAAGGCGCCGCTACGCCGATCCCGGGCAGCGTCCAGCAGCGCGCGCACGCGCTCCTGTTCCCCTTGCCGTCCGTACAGCATGAATCCATCTAAGCAGCCTGCGGAGCCCGATTCGAGAGCGCGAAGGCCATGCCGACGCCGAGACCGGCGGACAACCCGGTGGTTTTCCCGGCGCGCGCACAGCACCCGCGGCGGGACGCTCAGCAATGTTCGAGCGAAACCGCAACAGAAGGACGGCCGCCGATGTCATCTCAACTTCGCGCCTCACCGGTTCCAGATCCGCGCCGATGGTGGGCACTCGGACTGCTCAGCGTCGCGCAGTTCCTCGTGATCCTCGACACCTCCATCATCGGCGTCGCCCTGCCCGCGATAAAGGACGCACTCGGCTTCTCCACCGTGGGCCTGCAGTGGGTGTTCAACGCGTACGTCATCGCCTTCGGCGGCCTGCTACTCGTCGGCGGCCGCCTCGCCGACCTGCTCGGACCACGGCGCATCTTCGCCGCCGACTTCGCGGTGCTGGTCGGCTCGTCGCTCCTGGCAGGCCTCGCCTGGACGAGCGACGTCCTCGTCGTCGGCCGCGCGCTGATGGGCCTCGGCGCGGCGCTGATCGCGCCGGCGGCGCTCTCCATCGTGATGGGCCTCTTCACCGACCAGCGCGAGCTGGGCAAGGCGATGGGCATCTGGGGCGCGTCGGCTCCCGCCGGCGGCACCGCCGGAGTCTTCCTCGGCGGCGTAATCACCCAATGGCTCGACTGGCGCTGGGTGTTCCTCATCAACGTCCCGGTCGCCATCGCGGTACTCGCGCTGACGCCGGTACTGCTGCGCCGCAGCGCCGGCCGGCGCGGCCGCGTCGACGTGCTCGGCGGCGCGACGGCGACGGCGGCGGTCTCGCTCGCCGTCTACGCGGTCGTGACCGCAAACCACGTCGGCTGGACGTCAGCGCAGACCATCTCGCTGCTGGCCGCGGCGGCCGCACTGCTGGCCGCGTTCGTCGCGTTCCAGGCCCGGCTGCAACAGCCGCTCGTCCCGCTCGGCATCTTCCGCAGGCCGAACCTGCCCGCGGCGAACCTCGTGATGGCGCTGCTCGGCGCCGCGTGGATCCCACTGTGGTTCTTCCTCAACCTCTACCTGCAGCAGGTGCTCGGCTACGGCGCCTTCAAGGGCGGCGCGGCGCTGCTGCCGATGACGATCGCGATCATGCTGCTCATGGTCGGCGTCACGGGCCGGCTCGTCGCCCGCGTCGGACCCAAGCCGCTGCTCGTGATCGGGCTCCCGCTGCTCGCCGGCGGCAGCCTGTGGTTCGCATTCGTCCCCGAGTCCGGCAGCTACTGGACCGACGTGCTGCCGCCCTCGCTGCTCGCCGCGACCGGGATGTCGCTGTCCTACATCCCGACGCTGCTCGCCGCGCTCTCCGGCGCGCGGCCACAGGAATCCGGGCTCGCCTCCGGCCTCATCAACACCAGCTACCAGGTCGGCTCCGCACTGGGCCTGGCGGCGGCAACCGCGCTCGCGACCTCCTACTCCGGGATCGCGAGCTACCAGCGGCCCTTCATGGCCGCCGCAGCGATCGCCGGAGCCGCCGCGGTGCTCGCGCTCACGGCGATCCGCCGACCGGCCGCGACGACCGAGCCCGCGCCCAGCCAGCAATCGGCTCTCGCGGACGCCTGACTCGACAGCTGTGGTGCCCGGCGCCCGCCGGGCACCACAGCCCGCCGGCACACGCTGCTTCTGCGCGTCCGCGAAGTCCGCGATCTCGCGCGTGGCCGATGGACAATTGTGTGAGCACAGCGGGCGCACTCGGTCGCTCCGCTCATCACGGAGGATGGCTTGGACCCGCCCGCGCAGCCCAGCTGCTGAGGACCGCAGCGCCCCTCCGGAATCGGCTCCCGGGACATGGGCTAGGACGGCTTCAGCGGCGGGAGGCCGAGTTTCTGCCCGATCTCCTGCTGGCCGGCCTCCAGCGCGGGCCGCGCTTCCACGCTGATGACGTACTCCTTACGCCGGAACACGTCGAGCACCGGGTTGGTCTTCTCGTTATAGTCCATCACTCCGCCGAACGGTGGGCCAGTCGGTCAGGGCCCGGGATTCCCAAGCGGAGCATCGGTGTTCAGGGAACTGGACGCTGCAGCGGTGCGGACGGCTCGGTTGTTACCGGCACGCCTGGCCGGGAGAGCCGGCGGACCTGAGCCAGGATGGGGGTCCAGTACTCGGCCTGCGACTGGCGGCCGATGAACAGGCCGATGTGCCCGCCCGGTGCGAGGTACCAGCGGACCTGCGACGAGCCGACCGCGTGCCGCATGTTGCGGACCTGCTGCCACGGCGTAGTGTCGTCCTGTTCGCCGCCGAGCAGGAACACCGGGCAGGTGATGCTGCGCAGGCTCACGGTCTGGCCCGCGACCTCCAGCTCGCCCTTGAACAGCTCGTTCCTGACGAACAGGTGCTCCACCGCCCACAAGTACAGCCCGCCCGGCAGGTTGACCGGGTGCAGGTACCAGTCGTAGAAGTCACTGAAGTGGTCCAGGTACTCGCGGTCGTGCACATGCGCGTAGACCTTCAGGTGCTCGGCCACGTGGGTGGCCGGGTGCATCGCGATGGCCCCGGCGACGTTGTTGATGCCGGGCACGATGCCGCCGTTGGCGGTGACCATGGCCTTGTACAGCGCCATGTTGCCGCGCGGGATCAAGACAGGCATCAGCTTCTGGGCCAGGCTATTCCCGGCGCTGGTGTCGATCGGCGCACCGGCCACGATGAGCGTGTTCACCCGCCCGGGGTGCAGGGCCGCCCACAGCGCGGCTTCCCAGCCGCCC
>Ga0335082_10007112_pt1 | contig 12187 bp, 6 predicted proteins | sample Lox_Sample_41_FD_206718 | JGI IMG/M metagenome (GOLD analysis project Ga0335082, IMG submission 206718) | Soil microbial communities from Loxahatchee National Wildlife Refuge, Florida, United States - Lox_Sample_4.1 | ecosystem: Environmental > Terrestrial > Soil > Wetlands | place: USA: Florida...
ATCATTCTTTCAGTGACTGAGTACGAAGTACCGAGTACTGAGTACCAGAACGTTAATCTGTCATCGCCCCGGCAGGTGCCGTTGCTGCCGCTGCCGTATTCTTGTTCTTCACCATCTTGTTCCGCGCTGCGCGCAGCTTCATGAACGACTTTGCCTCTTTGTAGAGGCGTTTCCGCTCACTATTGTCAAACACGGCTTTTCTCAAGATGCGGAAGACTGCTTTCGGACGGAAATAATATTCGTCATAGAAGCGGTGCACGGCACCCAGGATGTCGTTTGCGGGCAGACCCGGATACTGCATCTGCACCAACTGATGGCCGCCATCATCGACCATCTTCGATCCCGACACCATAAAGCCATTCTTGACGCCGTAATCGTAAAGCTCTGTCCCAGGATAGGCGTGCGCTACGGATACTTGAATCGTCTCGACATCCAGTTCTTTCGCGAAGGCGATCGTATTGTTGATCGTCTGATGCGTCTCACCGGGTAGCCCGAGAATGAAGTCTCCGTGAATCACCAGTCCGAGCTTGTGGCAGTCTTTCGTAAACTGACGCGCCCGCTCAACGGTCGCGCCCTTTTTGATATTCTTCAGAATCTGCGCATCACCCGATTCATACCCCACGATAAGCAGTCGGCAACCCGCTTCTTTCATCGCCTTTAACGTCTCGTAGTCCGTTGTCACACGTGACGTGCAGGACCACGTCAGCCCTAGCGGCTTCAACTTCGCGCAGAGTTCGATCGTGCGTGCCTTCTGAATGTTGAAGGTGTCATCGTCGAAGAAGAACTCTTTCACCTGGGGCCACAACTGTTTGGCCTTCGCCATTTCGGCCGCTACGTCATCGGTCGAACGCTTGCGCCACGGATGCCCACTCAAGGTTTGGGGCCACAAGCAGAACGTGCACTGTGCCGGGCATCCCCGGGTCGTATAGAGCGATACAAACGGATACAGCAGGAACGGAACGTTGTACTTCGTCACATCCAGATCCCGCTTGTAAACCTCAGTGACATGCGGCAGAGCATCCAGATTCTGCAACTGTGGCGCATCCGGATTGTGCACCGCCTTCCCATCTTTTAGGAACGACGCACCGGCAATCTCCTCTAAGGGCTTTCCATTCGCGTAATCGACTACGGCATAGTCGAATTCCTTGCGACAGACAAAATCGATTTCCGGGCAATCCCGCAGGGATTTCTCCGGCAATACGCTGACATGTGGCCCAACAAAAGCAATCTTGATCTTCGGATTCGCCTGCTTAATGGCCCGGGCCAGGCGGATATCGCCGGGAAAACCAGGCGTCGAGGTGAACAGCACAAGAAACTCAAAATCCTTCGCAATCTGGATGGTCTCTTCGCCCGAAACGTGATGCGGCGGCGCATCCAGCAACCGCGCTCCCTCCAGCATTCCCGTCGGATACGCGAGCCATACCGGATACCAGAAGCTCTCGATTTCGCGCGTGGCGGGCCAACGGGAGCCGGCGCCCCCGTCAAAATTCTCAAACGATGGAGGATTCAGAAAAAGAGTTTTTAAAGGCATATTTTGAGTGTGTTCTTATTCTAGCATCAGCATGGGTGCACATCTTCACCTGTGCCCCGTGCTCGTGCAGGTTCCCTCTTCCCTACGATTTAGGCCTAAGTGGTTGATTTCATTCTACTAGGCCCGGGGTCGAATACCAACATTAGAGGATCGAGCTCGTCATTGGATGCAGCGAACGGCAGTTGGGTGCTGCCAGTGGGATATCTAGCTCGATGCCGGGAAAGCCTTATTGGCCCGTCGCACTTCCTGGGATTCGGAAAGTGACACCCCGGTCCTCGTTGACCTGCTCTGTCGCACGAACATCCAGATTGGCTAGCGCGATCTTTTTCGTACGTTCGGGAGCAAAGTTCCAAAGAGTGTCCCCCACGATCGCGTAATTGTGAACCTCTTCGCGATGCTGATCGCGGAACACAAGCACTGTCGGCGAGATGATTGGCTGTGCTTCAGGCTCGGGACGCGGCGGGTCTGCAACGGCACGCTCGGGACGCCGAGGCGCGTATGAATCCTGATCGCCCGCTTGTTCTTCTTCGCGCCACATCCGTTGCTGCTCTAGGCTCTGCTGGTTCATCTCGTTGGCGATGTCGTACTGGCGATAATAGTCATTGTCGAACTGCTGATCGTCCTGATTCCACCACCACCATGGATCGTAGTAGGCCGAACCCCACCAAGGATTGCCGTATCCCCAACCCCATCCGCAACGGTATCCGTAGCAATTGTTACGAAAACCGTAAGTAAAAAAATGCGTGTGGGAGTGGTTGCCGTGATGAAATCCGTTGTGCAGGAAAGGACCGTGCGAGAAGCCTGTATGAGGACCGTGCGAAAAACCGCGACTGCCGGAGAATCCCATTCCGCCGCGAGAGCCTGAGAATCCCCGCGACCCGCCATTGAAATGACCGCCGCCGAACGAACCGCCTACGCGGCCACCAAATCCGCTAGCATGACCGGCAAAGCCGCCGGCGTGGCCACCACCAAATCCAGCATGGCCGCCGCCACCGCCGTGCCCGCCACGCTGCGCCCACACGGGCACTGTCAGCAAAAGCCCGAACGCCGCAATGCACATCAGGCGACGCATACGCCACCATTATAGACCCGCTTTCAAGTGCCCGGGATGCATCGACGAGATGTCATTTTTTACTCCACAGAGACTTCTCTCCGACAAGATTCAGACGAAAACATCACAACCCGGAGACGAAAAGACGACGGAGCGATGACAAGGGGAGTAAGCGTTTTCTTTAGGCTGCCCTTGACGCTGACAAAATCTCTGCCACGTCAAATCTCACAAAAGGAAAGTGTGTAAGGAAAGTGCGTGATGACTCCACCGTACAGATTTGCCCTCTCCCGTTCAGCAGTGACTCTATTGTCGCTGCTCGTTGCGTTCAACGCTTTATCTAGCGCTCAGGATCTTTCTCTGCCGGGCGGACTCCGGGCCGTTCAAACATCTAGCAAAACGGCCAGACGCAGTTTCACTTTGCATCCCACAAGTTCTGCAACAACGCCCGCAAGTGCTCCGGTGCTTCCGAAGTTCCTCGCCCATCGTGAATACGCAGCCGCAGACGGCCCAGAGAATCTTGCCGTCGGTGATCTGAACGGCGACGGCATCGCCGACCTGGTTATCCCTAACGTAAACACAACCAATGTCAGCGTTCTTCTGGGCAATCGCGACGGAAGCTTCCAGCCCTTCGCGCTCTTCTCCACCGGTGCAACCGTGCCCTTCCACGTGGTCATCGCCGACTTCAATAACGACGGCAAGAACGATGTCGCTGTAACAACTTTTACCGGCGTTTCGATCCTCTTGGGCGATGGACGGGGCAACCTGGGTAACGCAACTGTGTTGCCGACTGGAAGTTCCCCCAGCCGAGTAGTCGCTGCCGATTTCAACGGCGATCATAAGCTCGACTTGGCGGTCACGAATCTGGGCTCCAACGATGTCTCGATTCTCCTAGGAAATGGGAACGGTACGTTCGCTCCTGCCGTGAATGTCGCAGTCGGAATGGGCCCGGCGGGAATCGCAGCCGGCGACTTCAATCACGACGGCAAAGTCGATCTCGCAGTGGTTAATTCCGGGACCCTCTTTGGTCAAAACCAGGGTCCGAATCCAAATACTGTCCAGATTCTTCTTGGCAACGGCGCAGGCGGATTCACTTCCGGCAGCGTGACCTCCGTCCAGAAAAGTCCCAACGTCGTACTCGTAACTGATTTCAACAAAGACAACAAACTAGACCTCGCAGTCACTAGCGCTTCGGGATTCGTTTCCGAACTGTTGGGCAACGGCGACGGCTCGTTCCAACAGCCACGAGCATTCAAGATCGCGCCGACAGCAAACAATATGGACGTCGCTGACTTCAATGGCGATGGCAATGTCGACATCGCGGTCACCGTAAGCAACTTAACCATCGCGAAAAACCTCACCAATATCATCACCCTTTTCGGCGACGGCACGGGTAACTTCCGGGCAGCGAATACGCCATCCGGACGCAATCCCGCCGCAGTGGTGGCGGGCGACTTCAATCACGACGGCAAGCCCGACTACATTACCGCGAATCTCGACTCCAATACCGTGGCGGTTGTCCTCGGCAAAGGAAATGGCACGTTCTTCGATATGGGAACTGGTATCGCGGATCGCACCATTGAATCCATCTCAACAATCGCCGCCGATTTCAACAACGACGGCATCCTCGACCTGGCTGTGGCCAATACCGGCGTCATTGGGGCACTTGGCAACAACGTCACCGTTCTGCTTGGAAACGCGAATGGTGGCTTTGTGGCATCGGGCAGTTTCGTTACGAATACCCAGCCCGCAGCTATGGCCGCTGTCGATTTGAATCACGACGGCATCCTCGACCTGGTGGTTGCTGACGCTGGGAGCGGGCTTGATACTGATGACCAGGACGTCTCGGTTCTGCTTGGCAAAGGCAATGGCACGTTCCAGAAGGCGGTCCATTTCTCTTCTGGACTCGGTTCGCCCTCTTCGCTGGCGGTCGCGGACTTCAATGGCGACGGCAACCTGGACGCAGTGTTGACGGACAACGGGATCTTCGTTAGCGGTATCTCACTTCTGCCCGGAACGGCCAACGGAGGCTTTGGCAATTCGAAAACGATTCTCGCCGGAGGCTTTGGCGTGACCCACGTAACTGCCGCCGATCTCAATCGTGACGGCAAAGCCGATATCGCTTACTTCGACCCCACTTCCGGCAATGTTCTCGTACGACTGGGAAATGGCGACGGCACATTCCAACCCGCCACCATCGCTGTCTCTCTGGGTATCTTCGGAACCAGCTTTACCGTTGCGGACTTCAACCATGACGGCATCCTCGATATTGCCGCGGAAGACTCAGGTCAAGTCGTGGTCTCGCTCGGAGACGGAACGGGACATTTCCACATCACCGCTGTAGTTTTCGAGGGAACCGAGTCCGGATTCGCTTTCGTTCCGTCGCTTCTCGTGGGTGACTTCAATGGCGACGGCTTGCTGGATATCGTCGCTCCTGACGGTTTCGGCGAAACCGTTTCCTTCTTGCCAGGAAATGGAGACGGCACGTTCGGTACGCCAACTCTATTCCAGGGTGCTTTGACTGGCTCAGCAGCTGTATTGGATTTCGCCGGACACCAGCCAAGCATTGCGATGGCGTCGGGAGATGGTACAGTTCGACTGCTGCGCAATCTGACTACGGCCAAACAGTAGTAATAACGCTAACTAATCCAACATTGGGTGCCCCATTTCTGCCGCGTTTTTTGCGGCAGAAGTGGGGATTTTGTTTTTCTTTTGCTTGTCATCCTGAGGAGGGCGCACTTTGCCCGACGAACGGACCTATGCATTCCGCCGAAGGCATCGATGCTGCAAACACATGCGCCGGAAGCCCGAAGCCCAGAGCCGGAAGCCTAGTTCTGCTCCCCCGCCCCATGCTTCTTCTTGCAAACCTTGCAGTACGTCGGAGGCAGCGTGTTATCGACGCGGTGCTTCATCGGCGCCAGCGTCTTCAAATAGGCAAACATCGCCTTCAGATCATCATCGGTCAGATTCTTAAATTCTCCGAACGGCATGATCGAATTCAATTTCCGCGCACCAACATATCCCGTGCGTAATGCCGTTACAAACGTCGCCTCGTCGTAGTAGCTGATTCCCGAGGGATCAGGCGTGATGTTCGCACTAACCGCGTATCCCCACGGGCCCCCCAACGCCTCTCCGCCTGCGTAAGGCATTTTTTCGATGGGGTTGTGGCACCCGCATCCCAGCTTCACTAGATACTTTCCGCGTGATAACTGATCCGTCGCTGGCGCCGGCACCGGCTGCGTGATCGGCTCAGGCACGCCCCGCACCAGATAGTTCACTGGAAAGATGATCTTCGATTTCGGGAGCGCATTCCGCAGCGGCGGAACGGATCGCACATACACAATCACCGACGCGAGATCCTCGTCGGATAAATTCTTGTAGTCGTTATATGGCATCAAGGGAAATAGCGTGGCCCCATCGTGCTTGATGCCTTCCCGGATCGCTCGCGCAATCTGATCGTCCGTCCAGTTCCCCGCCCCCGTTTCAGCATCCGGCGTAATGTTCGGCGCTACCGCAGTTCCTGGAAATCCCTCGAGAGGCAGTTCCTGTCCGGACAACTCTTTTCCCGGAATGCTCGGCGCTCCATGTTGCGACCACTCCGATGGCGTATGGCAAACCTCGCAACTCAGCAGCGAAGTCACAAGATATTTCCCGCGCACCTTCCTCTCCGGCGTCCGTTCAAACTGCCGATTCGTCGTGGCTCGAGCACGCGGCCCGATAAACGGCCGCCATCCGATCGTGAACGTGACGACAATGGCGAGCAGCACGATCAGCCCGCACAGAGAAATGAGCAGTATCCGCCCCAGTTTTCTCAAACTGTTTCTCCCCCAAACGCTAAACAAATTTAAAGAAGACGTGAATTCTCAAGCCAACGCAGGATCAACGTCAATAGAAAGGAAGTGACGGGGCACACTCACATCCCGCCAATGATGATGCAGAAAAGGAAATGTCATCCTGAGCGAAGCGAGCTCGAATGAGCTCGCGTAGTCGAAGGATCCCTACCCATTCAACCAATCGAATAGCAATTTGTCATCCTGAGGAGGGCGTATTTTGCCCGACGAAGGATCTATGGATTCGCTTGCAGCGCTAGTGCTGCCGCCAACAAAGTCGCTCAATAAAGAGCGAATCTATTTCTTCTTGCCCGTCTTAGCCGGAGCTTTCTTCGCCGGCTTGGCAGCCGGTTTATGGGCAGGCTTCGCAGCTGCCTTCACCGGTTTCGCAGCAGGCTTCGCCTTCTCCGCAGCTTTCGGCGCTACCTTCGTCTCAGCCTTTCCTTTAACTTCGGGCTTAGCCGGGGCCGGCGGAGCAGCCACTGGCGCCGGTGCGACGGCAACAGCCCCCTTCCCCTTCTTTCCCTTCGGCCCAGGCTTCACAGCCTGCGCTCCCGGAGCCCCTGCGGCCGCAGCTTGTGCCGCAGCCTTCGGCTGTCTCCCACGACGCGGCGCCGGTGGCGGAGGCGGTGGAGGCGGAGCAAATGGCTTCAGATACTTCAGTCGCTCAGTGCGCGAGCGCATCTTGCCATCAAGCAACAACAGGAAAACGTCGTTCGCGAGCTTTGGATAAACCGGTATTTGCGGCGTGATCAGCAGCTCCGTCATTTCCGGCAGAGGCAGAGTCTGCTGCACCTGTCGCCACTTCGTCAGATAATTCTTGATCTTCTGCTCAACCGCCTGCTGCTTCGCCGTAACCGCGAGGAACAGCACCATCTCCGGACGCGCCGACGACAGCAGTTGCCATGTCCGCGATGGCGTCGCCGCCTCTTTCCCCATCAACCGCTTCGCCAGTTCCTTCGCGTGATCCTCGATATCACGCCAGGCCTCGACGAGATCCTTCCGCGGGATCATCTTCTGGATCTCGCTAGTCTCTTTCTCGTTGAAGTGCCCGGTCAGGAAATACATCACCGCCGGGCCCGCGTCGGGCGTATATCCCAGATCGACCATCTGCTGCCGCGTCTTCATCAGCGCCGTGATACCGTTCACGTCGACCTTCGCCGACGTCCAATGCGGATGCAGTATCTCGAGCCAGCCTTCCTTCTCGAGCATCCTGACCACGTTCAGCGGGTCATCTTCATGCGCCAGCGCCGCGATCTCGTGCCCGATCGACGACTTCAAAATGTGGTCGATGTACTTCCCTTCCTTCGCCGCGTCGTAGCGCGCCTGGGTGCGCTCTTCAATCGGCCAGTGGAAGCGCGCCGCGAACCGCGTCGCGCGAATCAGCCGCGAAGGATCCTCCAGGAAGGAATAGTTGTGCAGAATGCGAATCAGCTTCGCTTCGATATCGGCAACGCCGTTGAACGGATCGAGCAGCAGCCCGCGCGAACCTTCATTCAGCGACAGTGCCATCGCATTCACGGTGAAGTCGCGCCGCCGCAGGTCCTCATGAATCGTTGCTGGCATCACCAGCGGAGGCTTGCCCGTCTTCTCAAACTTCTCCGTCCGCGCCATGCTGACTTCCGCGCGCGCATTGCCGGGCAGCGCCAGGAAAATCGTGCGGATGTCTTCCTCGACCGCAGTGATCCTAGCCCCGGCCTTCTCGAATTCTTTTTGCAGTTTGAGGGGATTCCCCTGGACCGTGAAATCCAGGTCGCGGATCGTGAATCCGCTGATAATGTCGCGGATCGCCCCGCCGGTGAGGTATAAATTCATGCCCGCCGCGCGGGCTACTTCTTGCACCAGGCCGACGCCCTTCAACTGGTCCGGCGTCAGCCGGATTTCCATCGTGTAAATGTAGTCAGCCATTCGCTTTCAAGCGGCTACCTAATCCCTAAGACAAACGCAATTCGATGCCACAATCGCCGAGCGGGAGAGCCCGATTTGCCAAACTTTCCACAGCTTTTCCACAGGCCCAGCCGCAACGACCATCAAGACCCTTAGCCACGGAAGGCAAGTGGCTAGATACAAAGTACTTATACAGAAAGGTATCTTCCCGGCAAGTCCAAGAAAATAACACAACGTTTACATTTTGGCTACTGCCAAGAGGGATTCGGGGGTCTTTGTGGGAAAAAAGTGCGAGAATCGCAGGGGAGTGGTCAGTGGTCAGTGATCAGTGGCGAGTGGTCAGTCGATCCAGTTTTGATTTTACTGACTACTGGCAACTGACCACTAGCTTTAAGCCGACGACCAACGACCGAAGACCAACGACCGCTTCATGCCTTCCACGCACAAAAAAGTCATCGTCCGCAAGATGGACCGCGATTCCGTCTCCGGATACGTCTCGCCCACCCAGTTCGTCAACGAGGGCAAGGTCGAAGTTCTCAACACCGCAGGCACGGTAATCCTCATCGATCTACGCGAGATCAAAGGAGTCTATTTCGTCCGAGAATTCGGCGAAGCCGAATCTCTCACCCGCAAGACGTTTACCACACGCCCCCGCTCCGAAGGTCTCTGGGTCCGCCTACGATTCAAAGATAGCGAAGTCCTCGAAGGCCTGATGCCCGCCGACCTCCTCCAGACCATGCCCGAGGGATACTTAGTCAACCCTCCAGACCAGCGCTCGAATACCCAAAGAATCTTCGTCCCCCGCACAGCCCTGGAGTCGCTAACGGTGATAGCCGTAATAGGCGCAACCCGTCGCCAGCGCAAAGCCGCAGACCAACGCCAAGTCCCCATGTTCGAAGAATAGGGTTTGCTGTTGTGTGGAGCGCGCGCCCCCGCGCGCTAGATGCCGACGGCAACGAGCCGTAAAAGCCTGGCTATTGACCCGCGGGAAAAATGTAAGCGCGGCCTTTTCGTGGAAGAGCGTGCCCTTCAGGGCCGCGTAACGGAGTAAGGGTGATTGGGGCTTCAGCCCCCGCGGTCGTACCTAGCGATGCCAACGCAACCGTCAAGAGCGCGATTGTCATCCGTGCCGATAAACAGCGGGTAGCATACGGCCTCAACCGCTGAAGGACCGCGGGTTGTCAACACAACAACCGCCAATGGAGCAGTGTCCGGAATCATTGCAAAACCCGCGCCCATCCTGTATTGTCATGCGGCGGTAGGCGTTTTGGGCCAAAGAGTCGAGCGGAGTCCCTACCTTCCTCCCAACCGTTTGATCTTCCCGCCCGTCATCTCCAGTCGAGGTGTCTTCATGCGGACATTCCACGCATGCTGCGCAAATTGTGTGGTTGTGCTCACTCTTCTTGGCCTTTTTGGATTTTCCGTTCCCCTCCACGCGCAACAATCAGCAGGCTCCACGACGTCGGTGCGTCCCCTGATCACCGAAGCAGTCGACGAATCTCGCGTAACGACTCTGAAAGGCAACACGCACCCACTGGCCCGCCGAGAATTCGATCTAGGTACAGCGGACGGTAGCCTGCCGATGAAGCGAATGTTACTAGTCCTGAAGCGCAGCGACGAACAAGAAGCCGCGCTCCGCAAACTCCTCGATGATCAACAAGACAAGAATTCCCCGAGCTACCACAAGTGGCTAACGCCGGAAAAATTCGGCCAGCAATTCGGCCCCACCGACGCCGACATGCAGGCGATTACCTCCTGGCTGCAATCCCACGGCTTCGAAGTGGGAACCACCAAGGGCCGCACACTCTTCGAGTTTTCCGGCACAGCCGCTCAGATACAAGAAGCCTTTCACACCACAATGCATGCCTACCTTGTAAATGGGAAACAGCATTGGGCAAATGCCGGTGATCCGCAGATCCCTGCGGCACTCGCCTCGGCAGTAACGGGCATCGCATCGCTCAACAACTTCCCGCGCCGCCCATTGAGCGTCCTCGCTGGATCGTTTTCGCATGACAACAAAACGGGCAAGGTGCAGCCTCTCAATTCCCTGTTCACATATCTGCCGGGCTACGCTTGCAGTGCTGACAATTACTGCTACGCCGTCGGCCCGTACGATTTCGGGACTATCTACAACGTCCAGCCGCTCTGGAATGCGGGCATCAACGGCACGGGACAAACTATCGCCATCGTGGGTGAGTCCAACATCAACGTGCAAGACGTGGCCAGCTTTCGCAGTATGTTTGGCCTTCCTGCCAACAATCCCAATGTGATTCTCAACGGGCCCGATCCCGGCTTACAACTCGATGAATCCGAAGCCGACATCGACGTTGAGTGGTCCGGCGCGGTCGCACCCAATGCCACCATCGACTTCGTGGTCTCGCAATCCACCGAAACGACTTTCGGAACGGACCTTTCGGCCGTCTACATCGTCGAGAACAACCTCGCCCCCGTGATGAGCGAGAGCTACGGCCAGTGCGAGCTCGGTCTCGGCACAGCAGGCAACCAGTTCTTCAACTCTCTGTGGCAACAGGCGGCAGCTCAAGGAATCACCGTCATGGTTGCATCGGGAGACAACGGCGCTGCTGGTTGCGACGACTTCAATGCTCCATCTCCCGCGCCCGCAGTGGACGGTCTGCAAGTCAGTGGATATGCCTCCACTCCCTACAACGTCGCCGTGGGCGGCACGGACTTCAATGAAATCACCAATCCTACTCAGTATTGGAGCAACACCAACACGTCCCTGACTCAGGCCTCCGCGCTTGGCTACATCCCCGAGACTACATGGAACGACTCCTGCACCAACCAGTTCCTCAGCGACTTTGGGTACAGTACTGTCGCCGAGACCAATTGCAACGATGCGAACCTGATTCCCTATGCGGTGGTTCCTGATGGCGGGTCCGGAGGCGTGAGCAAGTGCACAACGCCCTCGGGTTCAACTCCCGCCAGCTGTGCTGGAGGTTATGCCAAGCCCACATGGCAAACCGGTACCGGTGTACCGGCGGACGGAAAGCGCGATCTTCCCGACGTCTCATTGTTCGCGAGCAACGGCTTTTCTGGAAGCTTCTACATTTTCTGCGAATCGGACCTGACATACGGCACCTGCGACTTGAACTCACCCTATACAGACTTTCTCGGAGCGGGTGGAACGTCTGTCTCCTCTCCAGCGTTCGCCGGCATCATGGCCCTAGTCAACCAGAAGACTGGCTCGCGACAGGGCAATGCCAACTACATTCTCTACAAGCTCGCCGCGCAACAACCAACTGCCTTTCACGATGTAACGGTCGGAACCGTTGCGATGCCCTGCGCGACTGGCTCTCCGAACTGCATCACAAACACCGCCGGCGACAGCTACGGAGTACTCAGCGGCTACGCCGCAACTACCGGGTACGACTTGGCGACGGGACTGGGCTCCGTAAACACGAACAATCTCGTCACCAAATGGAACTCCGTCACCCTGCTCGCCTCAACAACCACACTGAGCAACCTGACTCCCACAACAATCACTCACGGACAGGCAGTGAACTTCACGGTGTCAGTCGCGCCAAAATCAGGCAGCGGTATCCCCACCGGACAAATCGCCCTCGAGGGCGGACCCAGCAGCGGAAATGGCGGCATCGCTGCGTTCAACCTGACGAATGGCTCTGTATCAGGTAGCACCGAAATGCTGCCGGGCGGGACATACTCCGTAACCGTGCACTATCCCGGAGACTCGACCTTCGGCCCGAGCACATCGTCCCCAGTAGCAGTGACCGTCAACAAGGAAACCAGTTCGCCGCAGACTTTCCTGGTCACGTTCGACTCCAACGGCAATGTTGTCAATGGGAACACAAACACTGCGGTCTACGGATCGCTTTATATTCTGCGTGTGAATGTAAATAACTCGGCGGGAAA